>WBZN01000437.1_pt1 | contig 33808 bp, 29 predicted proteins | sample 5204281 | NCBI WGS metagenome assembly WBZN01 (sample SAMN12344347, study PRJNA552823) | activated sludge metagenome | biome: Activated sludge suspended growth; feature: Nitrification reactor; material: Wastewater; isolation source: activated sludge from nitrification reactor of wastewater... | reverse complement strand
CGCTACCATCCGACAAAGATTGGGTTGAGCCATTGCCAACAGCGCGTCATACGTGCCCTATGCCGGTGGAAAGTCTCCAGCACCCGCTGATGGTTTATGACGCGCTCCTGGGAGCCTTGCCATGAACTTGCAAATGCAGCGCATCCAGGCAGCATGTCTTGAACTGAAATTACCGGCCATGGCGCTTGAGTGGTCGGCCATTGCCGATCGCTGTGCCGGTCAGAATACCAGCTTGGCAGAGTTTCTTGAACAGTTGTTACAGCTTGAACTCGACGCCAGAATGCTACGTACACGAGAGACATTATTTAAGCTGGCCGGCCTGCCATCAAGCATTTCGCTGATTATGATTTCCGCTTTGCAACCGGTGCGCCACGCAAGCAATTGCAAGAACTGACCAATCTGGCATTTATTGAACGCGGTGAAAATATTGTATTGCTTGGCCCAAGCGGCGTCGGTAAAAGTCATTTGGCCATCAGTCTTGCTTATCAGGCTATTCAACGAGGTATCAAAGTGCGATTCATCACGGCAGCAGATTTGATGCTGCAACTGGCAATCGCAAAAAAACAGGATCGCCTGGATACTTATCTCAAGCGCAGTATCCTGTCACCTAAACTGCTCGTAATCGATGAGATTGGCTATCTGCCATTCGGCCGAGCTGAAGCGAATCTGTTCTTCAATGTGATCACCAAACGATATGAAGTAAGCAGCGTCATTGTCACGAGCAATCTGCCTTTCTCACAGTGGTCAAGTGCATTCGCCGATGATCAGACCCTGACCGCAGCATTGCTCGACCGTTTGTTGCATCATGCGCATATCGTGCAAATCAGCGGACAGAGCTATCGTTTAAAAGGAAAGAAAACTGCTGGAATAGCGCCAGCAACAGAACCTGAACAGACCCCAGTTTAGGTCAAATTGTAAGAGGTGGGTCAATTTTAAATTGTCGTTTTAGATAACTTAGTGGGTCAAAATTCAATTGCCGTTGACATCATAATTAATTAGCACTTCAAACTCAACATATCATCATCTAATCCATAGCGAATCACGTCGATTCGCTTGCTGTGGTGAGAAATAAAGTCACCAGACATGACCGGAAGTTGGAAGGGAAATAAAGCAGGACTATTAAGAAGCAAACACAATGGGGATTTTGTTTCTGGTGTAGCAAGAAGTGCAGATTCAAGCATTAGTATGGCCAAGTTTGTGTCTTCGATATTTATCTGAACGGATTTTTCATAACAACCTTTGGTTTCGGAATCTTTTAGAGCTTCCCAGGCGACAAAAGAACGAACTGTATAGCGCGCATTTCGTGAAACGGTCTCACGATCACCATACTGCTCTTTTAGCCGATTGAATATTTGTGACTGCGTAATTTGTTCTTGAAGATTAAACAGTCGACCAATCTGTCGAGCAACGCTAAACCAAAAAGGATAGGACGCAGAAATAATAGCCCAATGAAGAGGAACCCAACTACTTTTTTGCGCATCCCGTGCAAGCTGAAGTGCATCATCACGAAATGGAATAAGCTCCTTTTCAGGAGCAAACCATGAAGCTAGGAGCGAAATAGCCATTCCATAAGTCTTCTCTCCCCTTTCTCCAATTCCACCACTCTGTTTTTGGGTTAATAAATACTCATCAAGCTCATGACGAATCTCTTTTTCTGAAAAACCAGCCAGCATCATTTGTACGGTTTTATCCATCCATACCTTCTGAATTGTTTGTTTGATGCCTAATTTTTGATGCCTTTTATTCCTCATTGTGTTTTCCTTTCAAACTTCACAAGTGGCACGATGACTTCTTCGATGGCTACACCGCCGTGACCTACGATGGCATCTCCCGGGTTCACGAATGCGTCGCGGCCACCTGCCACCAGAGGGAAATAGTCGGCGGGCAACCCGACCGGCTGCCACTCGTGGGCAAACGGGTAGGCCCCAGCCACCTGAGCGCGGAGTTCCGGCGTGGGATAGACACGAACCCGCTCGCCGCGAGTTTCGGCAATCACACCTTCAGATGGGCGGCCTTTACCTTCACATTGGATGTTGCCGTGATCGGCCGTCAGCCAGACCTCATAGCCGTATTCCAGCAGTTGGCCGACCAGCGCAGCCAGAAAACCACCCAGGCACCACTGCTTGATCTGGTTGTGCATCCCGGCCGAGCCAAGTTGCATGCCGTGCATGATCTTGTCCACTTTATCCACGACCAGCCCCACCACCTTGGTCTTCCCAGGGTGGATTGTGGAGTCGAGGACGCCCGCTGGGTCGCCGTCACCAAGGCCGCGCTGGTAGGCGACATCTAGCCGGGATAGGCCATGGCCTTCCCAGAACTGCTTCCAGAGTTTCTCTTCGCTGTTGGTCGAATTAATGGATGACGGAAAATAGAGCGGTGGTTTGCCCGAAAAGATCGATTGCCGCGATACCGAGGTCAGCGTCGGAATCCAGGCGAAGGTCGCGGATTCGCGCATGACCAGATTGGCATCCTGCTTTTGCAGAAGCTGGCGGATGGTCACCCACTGGTCCAGGGCCAGGCCATCGACCACGATCAGCGCGACGCGGCTGCTACCGGTGTCCTCAATATCCCGAGCCAGGCGGCGCGGCACATGGTGCAGCATGGCCGGATTGGTCGGCGGCAAGTTGATCAGACTGGAGTAGTGGTCCGCCAGCCAACCGGCAAAGGTCGTATTCAGTGCATCGCCGATTTCTCTGAGACGGGTCTGATGTTCGGAGCTGTTGTCGCAATGAACCAATGAAGAGAGTTCGGCCCATTTCAATGCAAAGGCGATCCAGTCCGAGTAACGTGCTTCCGCGGTGGGCAGCTCCTTCTCGACAAGGCCAAACAAACGAGACACCCGCAGCTCGTCATCGTCCACGCTGGAGGTGGCGACACCGCTGCGAACCCAGGACCCGGCATCCACTTCAATGCCTTTGGCCTCGACAGGGGTGAGTTTCCCCTCCAGGAACAGATTGTCGATGTAGACCTTGATGTCCTGATGGTCGAACGGCAGGCGGTCAGGGCTGGGATACTTGAGGCCGTATTCCGGCAAATTTTCCCGCACCTGATTGGCGCTGCCGACTCTGGAAAGAAAGAGCGGCCAGCGTTCCTGTAAAAAGGCGAAGAAGGCCTCATCGTCCGGAACAATTTGAGAGAGTGGCCAGGCCTTGAATCCATAATGCCCATTGAGAACCTGGATAAGCCGCTCTGCCAGCATCAGCGGGATCTGAAGCTTCCCATAGTGCATACGAAGCAAGGCGCGAAGCAGTTCCACCTCGCTGGTAATCAACTCAGCGGCGATGCCGAATACATGGCGGAGGATGAAATCCTTGGTGGCGTTATCACCCATGCGATCCGGCGGCGACTTGCGCTGGGAATCAAAAAGTGCGTCCAGCAGGCTTCGGTCGAGTTTCTCGATGACCGGATAGCTGAGCGTTGGAAACAGATCCCCCAGATTGAATGAAAGCTTGCGGCCCGCTTGGAGCAGATCGTATGGCAGGGATTCTAGCTCGGCATCCTGCAATCGAAGAATCACCACCAGGTCGGTATGTTCGCCGCGATCCCAGATCGAGCGGTATTTGGACTCATAGGCGTATCTGAATTCGACCGGGTCATTGAACTCGATCAGGTCGAATCCGCGCACGCGTAATTCAAGAGCCAGTTTCTCTTCGGTCAACAAGCAGTCTGGATCTGCGACCAGGGTCAGCTTGCTGACGTTAGGAACAAAGTCATTCAGGATAGCATTTCGCCAAGAATTCATTATTTCCAGAGCCTTCCTGATGAGTAAATTGGGCCATTAGAGTGTGTGGTTTCACGAAAAGGCGGTTCTGGCGCAGCAATGAATTTCTGTGATTTCGTATCTTCTGAATAGCGTTTAAAGCCATTTCGATGCAGGCTTTCTTGAGCTTCCGCGAATGAGGAGAATTGAATTTTGTCAAACACACCTGATGCGTCATCGATGAAAAAAACATTGCAACGTTTATCAACTTCGCACTTGTCGATGAGTGCCCAGTTCTGTTGCAGAAATTCCACCACCTTAAACCAGTAATCCCGGTTAATAATTTCAACCTCCATGACATTTCCTCTCAATTCGCATCATCAGCAGCGGCCGGATTTCCGGCACAATCTGCCGGGCCGATTGCAGTTCATGTCGCCACTCGGATTCGTCCGCATCGCAACGGGAGAGCCTGAATTGCCGCACCTCCGGCAATCCAACACGTTGGATGGCCTTGCGGCGCGAGGCAAAGGAAACGATTCCGCGTTCCTCCTCGCGGGCTACAGATGCGAGGTGCGCCTGCTGTAAAGCGTCGAACAGCTCCTGTCCGGCCTGCTCGGCGGCTTCCTGCAACCGCTTATGGGCAGCAACGGATTCATCCTGATCGAGGGTTGCCTGCACCTGGGCCTCCGCTGTCTGCATCGCATCCCAGATATGTCGGGCCGTGGGCAGAAACAGTTTGCCTTCCTCGCTCAGGAACACACTGATATAACCGCGCCGCACCATGGGGATGCGCAGGAGTTGTGTCTTCTGATGCATTCCGGCCTGAAGGCGGATCTCAAAGAGCCCCCAGAGCCCTGAGATGCTTGCTGGCAGCCCGCTCACGGTTACGCAAGGCAATGGCTGACCAGCCGCGATCTGCGGCAGGTTCAGGGCCAGCCCACGGACGCGGCTGTTTTCGAGATTGAGCAGGGTTGCATCGGTCAGGCTGTCCGCTTCACGGGCGTTGAACACGGCTTTGCGATGCTCCTGGCCGTCCGGCCAACTCAGATCCCACCAAGAGCATTTACGGCTGGCTGTGCCGCCGTGAGAATTGAGGTAGCCAACCGTCATCCGCTCCACCCAGTGAGGCAGCGGATGGAAGCGTAGACGTTCAGCCGCCTGCACATCCGGTTCTTGAGAGATGCCATAGATAGCGGAAGACTCGCGCACATGCTGAATCTCATCGCGAAGCCGAGCCACCGTGTGATCGACGGAGGTTTCGATACTGTCAGGATTAAGGATGGCTGAGGCGAACACATCCTCGAACAACTCACCTGCCTGAGCGGAGTCGAGCACATCGCCGGTCTTGTCGATACCGAACTCGTCGAAAATCACCGAGAGCTTCTGCTCCAGCACTTCGCGGACCCGGAACTCGACCGAATCCTCAAACACGAAATTGATCGCCAGCACGGTCTTGGGCTGGCCGATACGGTCCACGCGGCCGATTCGCTGTTCCAGTCGCATCGGGTTCCCGGGGATGTCGTAGTTGATGATGACATGGGCGAACTGCAAGTTCAGGCCCTCACCGCCTGCGTCGGTGGAAACCAGCACGCGATGAGATTTGCGGAAGGCATCCTGGGCCTGCTTGCGTTCCTCCATATCCATGGAGCCGTTCAGGGTGGCAACCGAGATCCCTCGGGCTTTCAGAAACTCCTTCAGCATCTGCTGGGTCGGCACGAACTCGGTGAAGATCAACACCTTCAGATCTGACTCGTTTTCCTCAGCCTGCAGTTCATAGATCCACTCGATCAACGCCTCAGCCTTGGCGTCCGGCCCAGCTTGTTCGCAGCGAACTGCCGCATCCAGCAGGGTTTCCACATGACTACCTTCGCTCTGCAGAGTCGATACATGGGATTTCAGCAGCTCATCGAGCAGCTCCTGGCCGTCCATGTCGTACAGTTCGTCTAAGTTTTCCGATCCATCCGCGCCGTTTTCCAGCTCCACCAGGCGCAAGCTAACTTGCTGTTCGCCTTCCTTTAGTGCGGCGAGTCGCCGTTCCAGCGTGGTGCTGATCGCCCGGGTGCTTGATACCACCAGGCGCTGCATCAGGATCATCAGAAAACCGATGTGGCGCTTCTTCTCGCGCAGAGCCTGGTTGTAGCCATCGCGCACATAGTCGGTAACCCCCTCATATAGGAGCTGCTGCAAGTGGTGACGACTTTCCCAGGCCACCGGGGCCATCTGTGTGCGCCGGGGTTTAAATAGCGGCTTGCCGTCGGCATCAATGGCCTTGCGCTTCTCGGTACGGATGACATACGAAGCCACCCGGTCGCGGGAAACGCTGTCCATATCAGGAAAGGCGTCGTCATCCAGCAGGTTCATCAGGCGATAGAAGGCATCGGTTTTCCCCTGATGGGGCGTAGCCGTTAGCAGCAGCACATAGGGTGCGGCCTCCGCCAGCCCCTTGCCGAGTTTGTAGCGGGCGACCTGATCGGTGCTGCCACCCAGGCGGTGCGCTTCGTCCACCACCACCAGGTCCCAACCGGCGGTGATCAGATCCTCGAACCGGCTACGGTTATATTCGGCAACGCGCTCGGCGGACCAGCCGCGCCGCTTGTCCATGGGTTTGACCGAATCCAAGGAGACGATGACCTGATCGAACATTGACCAGGCTGAACTCCGCTGGTCTGCCCCTGGAGCCAGACGCTGTAAGTTGTCAATGCCGTCACCCAGCACGAGCTGGAACTGCTCGTTAAAGTGGGTTTGCATTTCCGTTACCCACTGGGTAGCGATACCTTTGGGGGAGACAACTAGAGTTCGGCGCACCAGCCCGCGCAGCTTGAGCTCGCGCATGACCAACCCGGCCTCGATGGTCTTGCCGAGGCCCACCTCGTCGGCCAGCAGATAGCGCACGCGGTCACCGGAGATGACCCGAGACAAGGCGTGGATCTGGTGCGGCAGCGGGATAACATTAGACTCCATGGGGGCCAGCAGCACATGACCGTCGGTGGCGTTGGTTGAGCCTTCGAGCACCTCGGCCACCTTGGCTGCGGCGGCCACATAGGCTATGCGCCCGGCCTCGATCTCCGGCTGCAAATCGGCATTTAGAGGCCGTATGGCGGAGCGGGGCACGCGCACCACCGCGTCCTGGTTCGGTAGCCAGACACGGCACACCGTCTGCCCCCACAAGGTCTGTTCTTCAATAACCTTGCAGGCGCTGTTATGAACGGTGCTGTACTGCCACTGACTCATGAGATCTCCAACTCACCTTTGCCGCCGATATTGGCAAACTCGATGGTTCCATCTGTGTGCCTCCAAAACATCAACCTGAGGCCCACACCTTTCTTCGTCAGGTGCGTCCTGAAAGCTAAAGCTCCATCCTTCCTTGTACGTTGCTTTGCATTTCCATCTGCGCTCTCTCGAAACTCGTTGATGGGGTTTTTCGGGATACCCAGAATAATGCGAGCACATGATTCAATCGTGACTATCGCGTAATCATGGCGGGCATTAGCGCCCCATGCATGCAGTGATTCGAGGAAACCACTTCCAATTGAGAAATTACTTTTCCGATCAGCATCGACCCCTGATGAAATAAGGTTTTTAATGCATGCTTCGATGCTCAAGCGAACCCCATCATCGCTCGATGCCCCATCCCAAATTGCCGCTAGATCGAGTGATTCGATCAATTGCTCGTGGCTACACGCGATAGGAATGCTTTGGGAAAGCGAGAAAGGTGGAGCGGAGTGTAGGCTGAAGTCCGTTGAGACCAGGCCAACGTCATGGATATCAGCTTTGAGAGCGATATCTGACGGGGCAGGATCATCGTTCCACCTCCCTGAAGCAATTATTACGCAGGCTTTTGACCCGCTAGTAACAAGCTCATCGACTTTGACGCCAGTAATCAGCAAGTCATCCATGAATGCTGATCTGCACTTTGGTTTCAGCCGATCCAGAATTAGAGATGGAGCGATCTCAAACGAGCTTTCCTTAAAAAGTACAGCGTTAATTCCAAAATACTCTTCAAGTGCTGGCGTTCTTTCGAGTATCGAAGTGGCAACTTTTGAAATCGTGTTTGCATCAGCAAACGTGCATTCAAATTTATCGATGAGCTTCACCAATCTGTGTCGATGTGGAAACTCACCATCGTCGTTCAATGCCACTCTTGCAGAATCCGACAAAAGCACGCATGTATCAGATCTATCGAGAAACCCGTGCCACTCAACCAACGCAGCAATGAAGTCTTCGAGCTGATCAAGAGAATCGCATGGGTTTGGCAGGCATAACAAAAATGGGTCAATGACAACCTCTTGAGCCAGCATATATTCAATCCTTGTTTTTCTTTGCCCGCTTCTTGAACAATGCAGCGGTCAGAATCGCTTCGGCCAGCTGTTGAGACTGATCAAAGAACCCTTCCGGCCAGTCTGAGATGGCTCCGTACTCGTTAATCATCACCTCTCGGAAAGATGAGCACTGCGACGGCTTTTCCACGAAGTAAATTTTGGTCTGGCTGTTCAGCTCCTTCTCGGGTGATGCCGCTGCAATTCGGAAGCGGAGGCGGTCGATGAAGTATTCGCTGTGAGTTTCAACAATGCACTGCTTGTTGGATAATGCCATCGAAAGGAAAAAATCACCGAGTAGGGTCTGAACCTTTGGATGAAGATGCAGCTCAGGCTGCTCAAAAACGAGTGTAGAGTCCGTGTCAGCGAGAAGACACATAACGAGAATCGGTAATACTTGACTGACGCCCACACCCACATGCGTGAGGTCGTGCGTGCAACCTGAATTGGAAAGCTCGACCTTCAGTTCATGCCCCAGCTTCCCCTGATCGCGGCTTTTTACCGAACTGGCCACACCCAAATATTGGAGCCAATCGATAACCGCCGCTTCGAGTGTTCGGGTAACTGTTTTGCGGTCAATTACTGGGTCTTTGAAATTTGCCGAAGGGATGTAGCGGATCTTCTTGTTCTTGTGCAGTTCAAGAATGGAAGCAGTGTGTTCACCGCGTAGACCTACGTCATGGGGGTCGGCTCCTGGTGCGAGTGGGTAAAGCGGTTTGGGAGCATCCCTCAACGGACCGAGGTATTTCAAAGAAGAAGCGAAGAAATTATCCAGATACCAGGTGGCTTCCGTTATTAAGCGAGGTAGTCTGGCTTGGACAAAAGCATGCATTTCTGGCCTCTCTGCCGTTGATGCCTTCATAGCTTCATGGATACGGTCAAAAAGATCCTCACACTCACGCAGGACCTGATGAATCTTCAGGCGCTGCTCGCGTGAGAGACCGCGCAGCCGTTCATGCCAAGACCTGAATGTAAGTGTCTCAGACCCGGAACCGAAAAGGGGCTCCTGCCGATACTTGTCCTTGAAGTCTTGGTCGAAATCGATGGTGCCTTTAAGAACTTCGCGCAAAACCGCAATGATCTCTTCGGAAAGAATAATCTCCCTTTCCATGCTGCGCCGTAAACCTATGGCATGACGGCCATCGTCCTGGAGAGCCATGGTGATGGCGTTGGCGTCCTCTTCGATGGTATCGATGGCGTATATAATTCTCTCGGGAAGGAAGTGTTTCAACATACAGCCGATAGGCTTGGCCGAGCGAAAATCCTCCTTAACCTCGGCCATGGAGCTCTCGTCCAGTTCAACAGCGTACGCCAAACTGGCACGTAGATGATCGTCGATTTCACTTGTTCCATCAACGCCTTCAATCTCGGAGATGGCCTTGGTGGATTGGTGAATAGAGATGTCTGCTTTTTGATCAACGTTGTCCTCGTCTCTGAATACACAGTACAACTGGGTGGCAAAAAGCCGAGGCTGAATTTGAAACAGATCACGCTGGGAGCTTGATGGATCGGCATCAAAAGAGATCTCGCAAGCGATTTCCTGAAGCCGATTGGAGCGCGATCCATAGTAAATAGCACCACGTGGAACGACTTGGGACCGCCTCGCGACCGCATTTTCTTGATCCGGCAGCGGACGACAAGTGCATTTGATGGTGATTTGATCCGATTCTCCACCGTTAGATTTCAGATCATCAAACTGACCAAGACTGGTGAGTGCTCCGTTCAATACGACGGATCGTGAGCCGACTTTGTGTGCCAATGTTTGCGCAACAAGTAGGACTGATTGAATAAATGTACTCTTGCCGCTGCTGTTCGCGCCAGCGAAGATCGTAAGCGGCCCTAGATCCAGCTCGGTTTCCTCGCGAATCGATTTAAAATTGAAGATCTTCCATTTGGTAATCATGGGTTATTCCCCTCCCATTCGTGTTATCGCCTGGTCGTACCACATGAGTAGCTTGGGATCTTCTTCCAGGACGTTGTTGGGGATCTTGTCGGCCACGGCGACGATGACGGCGTAGTCGCGTTCCTGCCAGGCTTTCTTGAATCCGGCGCGGACAGCTTCCAGGCGGAAGACCTTGAGCTTCTTTTTGACCTCTTTGTATTCCTCGAACTCCTTGAGCAGCGCCTTCTCGCGCAGTTTTTCCAGGTCGCCCGCTTTGTCTGGATCGGGCACGTACCAGCGGTCGCGGGCCTTGGCGACCAGGGTCGGATCATCCTTGGGCAGGTTGCGCAGCTCTTTCCAGTTGGTGGAAAGGTAGGCGTGGATCTGCTCAGGCACCGGGCCTTTACCATCGAATTTGATAAAGTTTTGCTCTAGCAGCTCATCCAATTCGAGGAGCTTTTCTGTCTTTAGCCACCCACCAATTTCTTGCATGAATTGAGGTTTGAGTTCACCTGATGTTTGAGGCTTCTTAAGGAGTCGCTGCCTCATCCATTGGATGGCGGTATTTTCGTCAGTAATAAATAACTGTAGCTGTAGAACCTCACGTACAGTCATTCTCTTTCTATCGTATTCTGCAATTTGATCTGGGAGGAAGTACATGCCATCACGCTCGGAGAAGCGCTGATTAAGGCCTTGATAGAACTCCGCCGCAGATAAAGGAACGGCCACCCCTCTTTGGACGTGAAATGCGACCATTCGGTCAAACAACAGAAAGTTTTGCCGCTCCGAAATGATTTCAACTTTCCCATCTTTGGAAACAAAAACAGGAAGCTGGTTGAGATGCGTTCTGATGAAATCCCAAACTACATCTTCGGTTCCCGCTCCAATCTCAAATTTCTTTTCTAGTCCATCTGTCGGTTTATATGCGGATATAACAAGGTCTTGATCAATGGCCCCAGCTCTATTTACAGCATTGAAAGACCGCTGCTGTTTATTGAGCACCCGAACATCTGCCACAACAAGCCCAGAAGACTCTATTGCCTGCTGTATCGCACTCCAAACTGCATTCTGGCTGTTATGGAATTCGATGGTGATCCATCTCCCAGGCCTTAGAACACGAGAGTAAGTTCTAAAGGCTCCTAACATCATATTCGAATAGAATGCTAAATCCTTCTTGTGTACATAGTTCAGAACGCAATCGCTATCGACAAAAGTCCTCGTCTTAAGCCACGCCTCTACAAACATGTTCAGCTCTGCATATTGTAATGATTCTCCAAAAGGCGGATCTGTAAATATGTAATCAATTGAACTATCTGGGTAATTTATGAGATCGACAACACTTTGGGTGGATACGGTCGCAGCCCGGTGAGTTTCTACTGAAAGCGACTTCAGCTTTTTGATCTTCCTCTTGAGAACATCAAATACATTTCGCTCAAGGTGAAGAGAGGGCGTAAAAAGAGTGCCCGAAACGCCACCGCCTCCGCCGAAATAGCCTTGTTTTCTCGAAATATAGTTGTTAATCGCGGTTAAGCAGAATCTGAAAAAGGCCGTTCTTCTGTGTGAAGAGAGCGTCTTCCCCCACAAGTACCCATAAACAAATAGAGATCGCTTTGTATACATATGAGCGACATGCGATAGCCCAGACCCATTTATGAGTTTGTTGGTCTGCCGACCTGGGAAAAATTCATCTGAAGGAATGCTTGGCCAGTGACGTCCTTCAAATCTTAGATCAAATTCTTTTCGTTCCTCGGGCGTAGCCAAGAACGTCTTTCTTGCCGTTCCCTGCTTTATTGTCTGCTCAACTAGAGCAAACTTGGGAGTACTTACCATTTTTCCAAGCACGGGATCGAACTCAGATGTAAATGGCCTTTCCAGTTTTACCGCGCCAGAAGATTTCGACGCTGCTTTTCCTACTATCGTTCCGCAATTAGGGCATGGAAACGATCCTTCCATCTTTCCATCTTTTAATGCGGCTTCCCAGAAAATGAACTCATGCGAACAGTTAGGGCAAAGGAAAACATCTGACCAGACGGCACTAAGCACGGTACCTTTTTGCTGTCCCTGATAGAGCCATTTGAGTTCTTTTTCGGCACTCTCAATAACCTTTAATGCTTCTGTGGCAAAAGAAGAGAGAGCGGAAAGGCCTGAGTAATTACTCGAAATAAACGTCGCAGCAGGTGAGAGGTCATTTAAAAAGGCTTTCCTCTCCCCTATGGTAGAGAACGGTCTCCATACCTTTTTCCCTTCGCTATCAATCTCTTCCTGCATAATCGAGCCATCGGGCTTGATTTGATAACCGAGGGACGATATTTCGTTTTTGTCACCACACATCTGTGCGGCAACACCTGCCATGCCAGTTCCACAGAAACCGTCGAACACAATATCCCTCGGCTTTGTGTAGTGGAGGATGTAACGCATGATGGCTTTATGTGGGACCTTCGTATGGTATGTGTGGGCGTTGTATATAGGGTCGTTTTTCCCTTCGCTCACATCTGCTGCAAACGGCTCACAATGATATTGCCTAATAGATTCAGGCTTCTGCGCCTCCCACTCAGCGATAAAATCGGCGATCCACGGGTTCGGACAGGCGGTGTAGTACGGCGGATCGCTTAAGGCAAGGATATCCTCGTCGCTGCCGATGGGAAAACCTTCGATCTTGCGGAACTCCGGTTCCTGCAGCTTCTTGCGCAGTTCCTCGGTAAAGTGGGCACGGCGGGCGTCGTCATTCTCGAAGATCATCCCGAGACAAGTCACCGGGCCGGAGGGCTTCTCCGGCTCTTCAAGCAGCGAGTCGAACAAACTGGTTTCTTTCATCTTCATAATTCGTGGCTTTCGTCTTGTGTTTCAGCTCGGTCACTTCGCGGGTGACCAAGCTCGGCGGAGTTGGTCACTCACTTAGTCACTCTTATTCCATGACGATCCGCACCTTAGCCGGGTCCTTACCCTTAGTGAGCTGATCGATGTACTCCTCAAAGCGTTTCTTCATGTCTGCCGGGGTGGCCGGGCCGTCGGTGACTTGCAGGGCCTGTTGCAGCTCCTGCGCCTTGACAGTGACCTTGATCAGACCGGAGAGCACTTCTTTCAGGGCGTGAACAAAGTTGCTGTCCAGCGGCACCGGCAGTTTCTTCGATTTGATGAAGGCCTCCATTGGTTCGCGGTCGTCGATTTTCAGCAGATCGATATTAGCCTGGGTGATCGGGTCTTCCAGGTTGCTGAGGATGGTGGAGGTCCAGGCCATTACCATGGCGTCGAGCTGGGCTTCCATCTGGTCGATCATCTGCGAATCTGCGGTCGCGCTGGTTTCCACCGAGGGCCGGAACCTACAATGCGGGCAGATGGGCGAGGCGTCGAGGTTTTGCTCGGTCAGGGCGAAGCAGCTCTTTAGCCCGGCCAGGCGATTTTGGTAATCGGTGAGCTGCTGCCGGGGCATCAGGTCGATACCGGCCAGCTTGAGCAGGGTTTGCAAGCGCTGATCGTTGAGCAGGTCCGCCTTGCGTTTGTCGTCGTTCACCCCCAGCCGGGCCTTGGTATGCAGGCCGATGTAGGCGACGATGTAATCCTTCTTCAACTTCTGCAGCTTGGCCCCGATGCTCTGGGACTGGCTGGCCAGCTCTGTCAGGTCGGCCTGCTTGAGGGCATCAAGGATATCCTGCCGGGTGGTCTTCATGCGATCCACCCAGTCATGCTCGGTAGGCAGTACCGCCTCGGCGGTGGAGAGCCAGGACGCCGTCGGGCTGTGGTCCATGACGAACTCGCGCAAGGCGTCCAGCTCATCCAGCGTCTTGACGGCCTTTTCATGGGCCAGTACTTCGGGAGCATTGTAGCGAAAGTTTTTCAGTTTGCCCGGCGAGGAGTAGGCCTGGAGCGATTCAAAGAAGTCTTTGGCTTCGTCCAGTCTGCTGGCCTGGCTGGCCAGGTCGGTGCTCGCGAGCAGATCCAGGCCCCAGAAGGACAGCCTTTCGCGCAGTGTCTGCTGGGTCATGACGATGCGCTTGACGATCTTGCCCACCGCCTGCTGTAGGTTCTGCACCGGTTCGTCCTTGCCCTGGGTAACGAGCTGGGCCATGCCCGGCGTCATGCCGAGCAGTTCGAACAGGCTTTTAAGCGCGGGAAGATTCCATTCCTTGGGCTGCTCCAGGTGCTTAAAGCGGACCAGCTCGTCCATGCCGGTCGCGGCAAGTTGCTGCAGCCCGGTGGCGTCGAATTTTTTGCTCGGGATGGAGAGCACGATGTCGCCGGAGTAGACCAGTGCCGCCACTAGAACGCTCACCCATTCCGGCTCCAGACGAGAACCGCCCGGGTTCATGTATTCCAGCCCGTGGTCGTCCTGGATGATCTCGCTGCGGTTGACCACCTGGCCGTGGCCCTTGGCCTTGACGGCATCGAGGATGAACTTGGTGTACTTTGACTTGTAGGGGTCGATCTTCTCGCCGTCGAACAGCTCCAGAGCGTCCAGCACGGCGGTGGCTTGCTTGGTACGGTTCTGCCCGGCGATGGCCCGCAGGGCGTCCTGCGCGGCCTGGGCGCGGTTGTTGCCGGTGATCAGCACTGAGAAAAATGGATAATCCGGAGCCTGGTTCTCAAAGTTTGGAGCCAAACAGACACCGGCAATGGTGTTGACCAGGTCGCGGAAGTTGATGGTTTCATGGGGTGAGACACCCGACAGATCGCGGATGGATCTCCCCTTGACCCATTCGGCCATGGACTTAGCGCGGCCCTGGTAGGTGACCTCGAAGGCGTCGCTCATGTGTTTCTGCAGCCATTGAACCAACTTCTTCAAGAAGCCGTTGGCCTTCGATTCATAGGTAGCCTTGGCGTGGCCCGATGAGGTGGCCGCAAGGTCTAGGGCGGCCGCGTAGCTTTTCAGAGCGGTCTGGAATTCTTCGTCGCTACCTTTCAGGCGGAAGAAAATCTCGTCACTCACCTTGTCGTCCTTAAAGCGAGGCGGATCGTTAGGCTGAATGAAATAGAGATAGAAATCCCGCTGCGGCACTGCGGTAGAGCGCTCGTTGGGAGCACCGAAAAAGAGGTAGCCTGTTCGGGCGGCCTTATGCTCCTGCCAAGCCAGTTCGTGCTGCCAGATCTTGTAGCCGGTCACATAGGTGGCGTCCTGACATTCCATGACCCGCTTGAGCGCCTCGTAGTAGAAGCGGTCGAGTTGAGCTTGCCCTAGGCTTTCGGCCCGCTTGTCGATCAGGGCATCGAAGTCGTCAGTCTTCGTGAGATTCAGGAACCATTGTCGATTTTCTTTGTTTTCCTCAATAAACTGGCCACTAACTGTTTTAAATATTTCTTTCAAAACAGTTTCAACATGCGTCTGTAGATCTTTATCTGGCTCATCGCTACCCAGTTCAGCGATCAGCGGATCGAACAGGCAGAGGCGGTCGCGCAGCTCTTCGGCGGATGCGCCCATGGGGGCATAGATGTCGCCGGTAGTGAGACGGTGGACAGACAACGCATGGATCAGGCGCAGCGCCATCGGCTTGTATTGCTTGCGGGTGATGGCGTTCTCGATGCGCGATTCCAGCACCTGGCTGCAATCGATGACTGCCCGGATCTCGGGAATGGCGCGGAATGAAGCATTCTGCTTGAGTGTGTTCCAGTAACTGTCGAAAGCGATCAATCCGGGTTCGTCCTGCGGCACGTCCTTGTCCAGGATGCCTTTCATGCCCATGGACAGGGTTTTGAGCACTTCGCGTTTTTCTACTACGGTGACCCGCTCGAAGGTGTCGATGTAGTCGGGATGCACCGGGAAGAGGCGGACGAACTCGTCCATGCGCTCATTGAGTCCGCCGTAGTATTTGGCGAATGGCATCAGATAGTCGCGGATCTTGGCTTGCTGATCGGCGTTCTTCTTGAGCAGGCGCTCGGCCACCACGAATTTAACGTCGCTGCGAGCGATAAGGATCTGTTCGAAACGATCCTTCACCCGACGGATGCTGTCGGCGACGAAGGCGAAGCGTGGGCTGTCGAAAATGGCTTCCTGGACACCGGCCATGAAGCGGAAACGCAGATCCTTGCAGACCTCGCCGACCTCGCGGAGGAAGTTGAGGTCGAGGATCAGTTCCTGGTCTTTGCGGGTGCGCAGGTAGTCGAGCAATTCATCGACCACAAGCAGCAGGCCATGCTCGGGGTAAACCTGCCCGAACTTGGCCATCATGTCTTCGAAGGCCCGCTTGTGACTGGTGATGGTTCCGGCATCCGGGAACACGTACTCCACGCCAAGTTTTTCGAGATTCTCTTCTAGTTCTGCCACCAGGATGTCGCGCAGGGACATGGTGGTGGCTCCGATTTCGGTACGGATGACCTTGAAACGCCCGGCGATCTGAGAGGCGGCATTGCGGACATCGGTGTGGTTCAGCCCTTCCAGCAGGGAGGAGTCTGCGGCAAGGCTGGAGACCACCGACATCAAGTGCGATTTACCGGTACCGTAGTTACCGACCACCAGCAGCCCTTTGTTATCGACCGGCTGATCGAACTGCATTTGAGGGATGACAAGCTGCGTGAGCCGTTCCGCCATTTCATCGGAAATGACATAGGTGTTCACCAGGTGATGCGCAGCGCTCGATTTGTCCGCGTCACGCAACTGAACGACCGACTCAATTGGATCAAATTGGATAAGATCTCCGTATTTCATGCTTGTCCCGCCTCTCTAGTATTTTTTTGCCGAATTGATCGTGGCCGTGCCATCCATGCCTACGATCAATGCATCGACCGATTCATAGCTGCGGTACTCGGGATGGCCGGTTTCGGCGTACAAAAGCCTCTCGGAGGTGATGGTTCCGTTCCACGAAGCCAATACGGCCCGATTTCTCGAAATACCCTGCAGTAACCGCAAGGGGTCCTGCTTGAGGTCCTTATCGAAAAGAATCTCGATATTATCCAGTACCACCGGTGCTTGAGCTTTACCTGCGATCTGGTCAAGAATTTCCGGCAGCCGCAGTGACCGCTGTTTCGCGGTCAGTTCCAGCAGTTCGCTTGAAAGCGCTAGATTGACGTTGATGACGGAGGTGCCGAACTCATCAGCCAAATCCCGAAGAACGCCGGTCTTGCCGGAGCCGGTCTGACCCACCAACAGTACCAAGCGGTGATATAGACCTTCGGCTGCCTGGAGGGATCGTTTTATCTTGTCGTGTATCGGTTCAGCCATGTTCACTCCTTATTGCTCGGTGCCCGGCTTATCGGCAGCACCGCCGGAGCGGACCCATTCGTCCACTTCGTCTTGTTTGAACATCCAGCGACGACCGACACGATGACCGGGCATGGCCCGTTGCTCGATCCACTTGTACACCGTCTCGTTACTTACATTCAGATATTTACAAATGTCATCGACTGTCAGCCACCTTTCGTCCATAACTTTTATCCTTATTCATCATGCCCTCGATCAAAGACCGAAAAACTCTCGAAAACTCGAAATCTGGATATAGCTCCTCAAATTACCTCGTAGACTACTTGGTTAGCTTGCCAAGAGCAAGCGTTTTAGAATCGATTAGAGACGATCTCTCCTAAATATAGCCTATTTTCTTGATCTACTTGCTGGCAAGTTCATTTAATCAATTTTACAAAATATTGATATAAAACCGTTTCTCATAAAGAAGAGCAAAAGGTTGATTATTCAAAAGGTTGACTATTCTAATGATCGATTATAAGTGCAGTTCTTTTTTTGTTGAGAAACGATGATGTCAGCACCAAGTGTGGAGTGCTTTAACGATGAAAACATGAGTAACTTTTGTCTCTCAAGAGCATGAGAAATTAGAATAACATGATTCAGCATCTTGGTTAGAATATTACAATCTATTGATTTATTTGTGATGTTGAAAAATAAAGCTTGTGCTATTGTAGGATTTCTATAATTTTTTTATTTCGACCCTTAGAAAAATTAACATACTAATCTACAAAGATAATCATTCGAAAATGATACACCTTAAATTTAACCATATAAGATTATGTTTTTTAAGACTAAAGAATGTAAAAATAATATAGATGAAAAAAAATTAAGATATGATGCCATCTCTACTCAAATTGCTCGTGAAGATGACTTAGCTGGAAAAAGATTGACTTGGATTATTACAATTAATGGATTTCTTTTTGCATCTCTTAGTTTCTTAGTTGGAGGGAAGGATCTAGATTCAGATTTCACTCAATTTTTTAAAAATTTTATTCCGTTTATGGGACTTACTATTTCAATTTCAGGCTTATGCGGTGTTATTGCTGCTTATTGTCAAATCTATTATTTAGTTGATCAATGGGAGCAATTGAATGATGAGAGATGGCCCAGACCCTTCGGAGATAAGAAAGCTTCCTTTATTTTGGGAGTTCTCCCATCAATTCTACCTCCGATTATTCTCTCCGTTATGTGGTTTTACTTATCATGGAGTTATTAGTAGATATGTCAAACTTCAAGTAATGACTTGCATTTCGCTAGGGTTGTTGATGTTTTGAGATAAGTGTTTCATAGAAAGAAGTAAACTCGTAATATTGGAGTTGTTGTACCATCTTAAGACGAGTTGCGATGCCTCGATTGATGCTCAGCGAGGAGTTCTGATCGAAGCTGGAGAAGATTCTTCGTGTTGATTGCCCCTGGCGAGCCTTACCCAAGGCGTTCGGATGCTGGAATTCCATATACAATAGATTCAATGCATGGTCGTTAAATAGCAAATGGTTAATGATTTTCAAGGCCTTGGTTATTGATCAGAATTGTAAATGGGAATTCATTGATAATAGCTATGTAAAAGCGCACCAGCGTCGTGCAGGCGCAATAAACGAAGAACCTCAGGCGATCGGGAAAATCGTGCAGGTAATACCACAAAGATTCACCTGGTAGATTAAGTCTGAATTACTACAAGTTATGGCTTGCCAGTTGAGTTTAAATCACCGATGGAGAAGTCAACGATTGCTCTGCAGCCGACTATTATCTGTAGTAATTCAGACCAGATCTGACAGTCACCCGATTTGACGATGTGCCTGTTAGATCAAATTCAGTTATTCAATACAGTGATTTTATCGTTCCATACCTCCTTTGCGTCAATTAAAGTTTGCATTGGCGTGCGCCCACAGCACATCTTGCCCTGGTGAGTACGTGCAATGTTGTAGTACATCATCCATTCATCCAAATCGTACTGTAACTCTTCAATGGACTGGTAAATCTTGCGCCGGAATGCCACTTGATAGAATTCCTGCAAGATGGTTTTGTGGAAACGCTCGCAAATACCGTTGGTCTGCGGATGATTGGCTTTCGTTTTGGAATGTTCAATGTCGTTGAGTGCCAGATAAAGCTGGTAATCGTGATTCTCCGGTCTGCCGCAATATTCGGTTCCACGGTCGGTCAGGATGCGGATGACGCCCATACCTTGCTCAGCGAAAAATGGCAGTACCCGATCATTGAGCAAATCAGCCGAGGTGATCGGTGTTTTAGTGGTATATAGCTTAGCTGCTGCCCACTTGGAATAGGTGTCGACGAAGGTTTGCTGGTAAATTCGTCCCACGCCCTTGAGAGTACCGACGTAAAACGTGTCTTGGCTACCGAGATAGCCAGGATGAGCCGTCTCGATCTCACCATGGGCCACATCATCTTCCTGTTTTTTCTCCAGCGCCTGTACCTGTGCCTCGGTTAATACCATCCCAGTCTCGGCAACATGCTTTTCCAAGGCAGACAGACGTTTCTTGAATGACTCCAGATTCTGGCGCAGCCACACTGAACGAACGCCGGATGGAGAGACGAAGATTCCGCGTTTGCGTAGTTCATTGGAAACACGAACTTGGCCAAAAGCCGGTTGCTCCAGGGCAAAAGCGCTGACTGCTGCTTCCGTCGCTTCTTCTACACGGTTCTTAATGTTGGGCTTGCGCCGGTTTGCATCAATCAGTGCCTCAACACCGCCTGTTTCCACTGCTGCCTGATAGCGATAAAAAGTATCGCGAGAAAAACCCATTACTTTGCAGGCGCGCGATACATTGCCAAGCTCGGCTGCCAAATTAAGCAGACCAATCTTGTGTTTGATAACATTCTGGTGAACACTACTCATGGGATTACTCCTTTACGCTTTCGCGTTTCGTTGATAAAGATTCGCACCTCTATCAAACCCGGTAATCCCACCCTTTGGCAAGACCTACTGTCTGATCAAATCTGAACTACTACATATTATCGGTGGTTGGTCTTTAACCTTTTCCCCCAATTCCTCCCCGTCAAGCATCACTCGGCACTAATTTTGCAACAGACAGCCTGAACTACTACAACTAAATAAAGTGATTTAGTTAATTTTCTAGTTGTTGGGAGAAACGATAGCATTTTTATCGATTAATCTTTTTCTGATTGTATAATCTAATTTCTAACCAATCTGCCCATCTGTTTGCTTTACTCATCAAGTCAGCGCGATACCGTGCATTATGCTTTGGAGTACGGGAATGATAATTCGCTACTCTCGTCCAGATATCTCCTTGATCATTCTTGATATGCAATCGCACACGCCAGGCAGCCAGATCATAAGCATAACAACCTGCGGCTGACACATGATCTGGTTTTATACCATATTTAGATAAATCTTTCAGGTATGAAGTATTAAACTGCATCGAGCCGACATCGTGCGTACCGTTACTGTTTCGCACCCACTGACCAGGCTTCCCACCCTCTTTCTCAGCAATGGCAAGCATGATATTGGCAGGTATTTCATACTTGATAGCAGCAGCAACCGAACAAACCACACGCTCCTGCATGTCCGGAGGCGAATCCATCATTTACTTCTCGCACCCGAAATATTTCCCACTCCCGCCGACTCCTGCGCCTGGCCCTTCTCGATGGCATTGCGCAAAGCTTCCGTTCCATTCCTGGAAGCTGAAACCGCTGCAACCCGAGTGGCAACTAATGACCCACCATAAGACGCAACGGCCGCAGCTGTCCCCGCCCCAGCCAGAAATCCCCCAGCAGTATAGCCGCCGATCCCAGCAGATGAGCCTATCGAACTACCAGTTATGATGCCTGCCAGTAGTGGCGGCAACTTAGATATCAACACAAAAAACGCAATCGAAAAAATCAGCATCACTGCCAATTCTTCATAATTGAGCACGTTTTTACCCATCTTGGTGTAAAAACTGGTCAATAGATCGCTACCAATGCCAACAATCAGCAGCATCACAAATAACTGAACCCCAACACTTAATACTGTTTTGAAGTAGTTGATCGCAATATCCGTTGTCCAGCGCGCCCCACCAAATCCTAAGAAAAATATTCCCGCATACATCAATACCCAGGAAGAAATCAGTAGGAGAAGCATATTGACCGCGATGACAGCAAGAACAACGAGGATGATTAGCGAAATGATGACAGCAATTAAGCTATCTACCGGCTGCAGTAAAGTGAGGTTATTGGTTGCTTGGTTCCAGATTAGAACACCTGTATCTACAACGCTAGTATGATTTGCACCACTTTGAAGACCCGCAGCAGTGCTGCCCAATTGCTGCATAGAATCTATGATAGTCCCTGCAATATTGTGACCAGACACAGCATTAGTCAGCAACCAAAAGTAAAACCCCGTGAAGATAATAAAACGGGTAAATTCAGCAAAGAAATCCCCAATATCGGCTTTACGCAGCAGCATCATTCCGAATGTCCATACCATGGAAATCAGTACTAATGTCCAGAACAAACGTTCTGCTGCACCCTGAATAATATTTTTCCAAGATTTGACCTTTCCTTGAAACTGGCTAACAACTTTATCCAGGACACTTTGATTGGTAGTGAGATCAATATAGGCTAGCTCAGCAAATGCCTCGGGAGAAAGGAACAACAAAGATAGAAGGCATAGGGTAATTGGTATTCTGAACATTTTTTTATTCCTAATTCATGTAGCTATAATTATTTTTGTGACTCGTCATTAGGTTGCTGTGAGATTGGGGTGTCAAACCAACTCTTTCTTTGTGGCATCTCACTCAACTCCTTCTTAGGCTCCTTCATCTCAAGCTTGCCATCACCATCCTTATAACAACCTGATAACAGCAACAAAGCCGATAAACCCACCATAGCTAATGCAAAGTTTCGTTTTTTCATTGTCTTTTCTCCTTTGTTTAGTTTATTAAAACCCATCTCTAACCGACCAGCTCCTGCCCATAGGCAATATTTCCGGACTCAAACGCTTGATGGCCACTCCACGCGCAGCTTGTTGCATGGCGCGCAAATCCACTTCAGCCTGGGCTTGCGTGTTCAGTGCATTGTGCTGAGCAATCAACATCTGGCGTATTTGAAGCAATTGATTCGATTGAAATGCCGCGAGTTGATTGGCATATTGCAACGCTGCCATCTGCCCTTCCGCCGTTTCAGTTCTCTGTTGCAACGTTTGCAGATGTGCGGCATCAACCGGCATTTGATTCTGATGTTCACTCAAACCGGTCAGCAGCCCATCATTGGCCTTTTTTTGGGCATCGGTACTGGTATTTTGCCCGTCCTGCAGTAATTTCCAGGCTGCTTCATTGCATTTTTCCTCGACACTGAAACACGGTGAGCTGCGGTAATACTCGACATTACGAAACCGCTGCATATAACCATCTATCCCTCCATAGGTCTGCTCGTAATACCGTATCGTGTTGGTCAAGTGGATGAGCTTATTCATGGCATATTGAGCTTTTGCCCATAAGTATGCTGGTGGCGCTAAGGTATTTCGGACCATGTTTTCATATTGTTCGAGCTGTTTTTTGTATTGATCTATGAGTATGAGGGTTTGATCGACACTTTCTGTCGCGGTAACAATGCTTTGAGCGATGTTCGCGGCATCAATCACGGGAATCCCCGTTGCACGAACATTTGACGCAAAACCAGCATTTATGATGACCAGCAGCAACATCATGAATCGGATTGTTTTGCTTCCAGCATTTACCATTGGCATTCTCCTGTATTAATAATCAAAGGATTGATACGGTTTAGAGAACTTCATATCTTTGGTCACGATGATGTTGAATCGATACCCCGGCCTAATTTCAAGTGTGGGTGAGATATTGAGGTTCTTGCGGATCAGATTGGCGGTAACCAATCCCAATTGCTGCCCCAGTGCCTGGCTCATGATGCTTCCCGCATTCTGCCGCCCAAAAGTGCTGCCCGCATCGCGCTGACTGTAGGTTGAACCGGCCACAATCGCCGACATAATCAACGCTGAACCAAATATTCTCAGGTAATGGTTGGTCACCTGATCATGGAATCCGGCATAGCCAAGCCCATCAGCACCAGGCATGGCACCAATATCCATGGTTTTACCATCGGGGAAGATAATGCGCTGCCAGGCAACCAGTACCCTCGCCTGGCCATATTCCACGTCACTGGAGTAGGTTCCAACCAGCCTTGACCCTTGCGGTATCAAGCGCCATTTACCCACGGGTGAATCATAGATATGTTGGCTCACCTGGGCCATGATCTGCCCAGGCAGGCTGGAATTGATACCGGATATCAAGGTTGCAGGAATCACGAAACCAGCTTGCAATACATAGGCCGATGCGGGTTTTTGTACATCGCTATTGAGCTTCCAGCGGTCTTCTCCCCTATCTGAATCAAAGCGTGAATAATCCTGTGTTTGCCTACCCTGCTCATCATCCAGCAGGCGGGGTGCCATATCATCCATAACCTCATCTCCCCTCACCGCTCCCAGATTGCCAGCTTCTTGATGACTTTCCTGTACTTTCCCGCGCAACCGCGCCATCCGCGTCTGATAAGCTGTTGTTGGATCTTCTCGCAGCGTCGAATTTATCTGGTGTCTGACCGATGCCATCTCTGCCAGCATCTCATCGCGTGTTGGTGCGGTATTGGGTGAGGATGCACTGCTTCGGGGTGCAATGACATTGACCTGCGTTTTGGCCTTGATGGCTTCTTCCAACTGCTGGCGTTTGAGCATGCGGATATGGGCAAGATCGGGATCCTGAGCAGCATGCGAAGACTGAGCGCCTACACCTGGTGGCAACGGTGGCCGATCTAAATCTGTTGGCCGCTCAATGATGAGCCCCGGCAGGGATAATTTGGAATCTGGCGCAGCCGGTGGGTTTTTAGACTCGATGATGCCGCCGACATAATCTTTTGCGATGAGTGAGGCAAAGGATTGGCCCGATTGCACATCTTGAGTAGTGTCGGGAGGAGTCTGATTGCGCTCAGCTGCGCGATTCATCGCAACGATCATCATGAGCAACATAAAAATCAGCATGATTGCGCCAAAGATCACGATCGGCAGATTATTGACCCGCCGAACGCCCGCAGCTTTAACAGCGCTATCCGGTGTGGAGTTTTTGGACATGAGATTCGATTGTGCTGACATTCTTTCCCCCTACTCTTTCTTGACCCCTTCCACCCTTTTCACCCAAAGACCTGCGGGATGAATACCGTCCGCTTTGGCAACGAATGCGCGCGACAAGCGCGTATCTCCAATCATCAGGTTGGCGTGGTATAGATCATCACTCTGATCCACGACATAACTCAGTGTCAGCCCTTTCTCAGGTTGCGGAGATTGAAATGGTGCATCTGATAATTGCGCAAGTGTGAAGGGTGTTTCGTCTATAGCTTCCTGCACGGCAAATCCCGCTTGGCGCAAACTATCGATCAAAGCTTGGCCAAAGGGATCGTAGCTAGCGTGACGTAAATTAAACTGGGTCGTAGCTGAAGGATATAAACGAATAATCTGAGCGGCTACATCATCAGCCATGCTTTGGCTGGCTACAAGTGATGCGTTCTGAATGAAATTGCCATATTGAGTGGTCGCACAACCATTCAGCAACATAGACACCAGCAAAAGCACCCATAAACGGTAAGATTGATTAATTTTATGTACCATCATCAATTCCCCCGAGAAATCGTCACCCGGCTTTGATTGCTTCCGACACCGGCAATCAAAATGGCCCGATCAAACACCGCATCCACAATATAGCGATCACCCTGCAGGCGGTAATTGACCATTACCGTCTCATCATCACGAAACAACCCCCCTTCCCTGTTCAGTAATAACAGTGTCGGCGCCTCAGTCTGCGCCATGATAGATGGCATCTGAATGATAGTTTTCTGACCATCGTTATAGACTCGAAGCGGCTTCCAGGCAGCATTCCCATCCACCGAATACGCAAAATCGAGATTACCGAGATACTCTCCAGTTTCAGGAAGAGTGCGAGATCGTTTGATATCGAGCGCATGATTTTCGCGCGATTTGATGGCATCCCATTTAGCTAATGCATCTTCCGGATAGGTAAAACCCACGCGAGGCATAAAATCACGCCGATGAGATCGCAGCCGCATGTGATAGGTGCGCCGATTGGTGGTCACCACCAGTGAAGTCTCCAACCCCACATCCAGCGGTTTTACAATCAAGTGCTGAACCTCAGATGCTCCCTGCCCTGTCACGGCCGGTTCAACCAGCCAGCGGGCCTGGTCGCCCAGATGGATCGAATTGACCTGTTCTCCTGCCTGCAATTCGATATCGCAGACCTGCAATACCGCACAGACGATGCTGGGCTGTTGGGAGCCAAATAGAAATCGAATCGACCCGTCCGGCCCTGCTACTGGTTTTACGCCGGTAGGATTGGCTGCTTGCCACTTCTTGGCCAAATCGATGGCTGCGCGCTCCTGAGGTGTGAGCTGTGGGCTTTTGTCGGTGAAATACGCTTCAGATAAACCGTTTGCATAACTTGGAGCAATCAGCCCAAGAGACAGAAGCAACGTGCCCCATTGACTCAATTGACTGATGTGATTCAGTAAAAATGATGGTCTCATGATGGCTTGCCCCTTCAAGTTTGTTTCGACCAGGAGAAATCCTGAATATAAATTCCCAGCGGGTTGTTTCTGATCTGCTCTTCCGTGGTGCTTGGCGTGGTCGGCTTGTTATAGATTCTGAGCAATGCCCGCATCTTGAACGGCTGCTCAGTCAAGTGCCCCTGCCGGTCATAGACTTTTTCCAGCCAATCGACCTGCCAGGTCTCCGGACTTTGTGGAATCACCGAGATGATTTCCACATTCACCGTCTGAGTCTCCGCCCGCTTGAAAGGACTGCTCGCTTCACTGCCATTAAACCACTGATTGGCTTTGGCCGTGGCTGGGTCATTATTGGAGAGCATGGCATACGCTCTAAAGATGGCTTTGCGCTGCAGCGCCACATCCGGGGTTACCATACGCAAATCGTTGATGAAGGAAGCCAAGGATGCATGCACCACACGCGGATCAGTCTCGCCTGCAATATCGGCACGCGATACGGCTATCGCTTCGCCGAGCTTATTGACCTGAACCACATAGGGAATGAATTTGGATTGACTGCCAATTGCAATGACGCCACCTACTGCAGCGAGTGCAATCAGTAAACAAAGCAGCGCCAATAATTGCCACATCGTGCGCGAGGCTTGCACGCCACGCATGTGGTCATTCCAGGTTCTGCGTGCGGATAGGTAGGGGTTTTCATTCTCTCCTTGACGTCTGCCCCCATCTAAAAACTTATCATTCTGACGAGTGGATTGATCTGATCCATCCCTGGATGCACCTTTTAACTTAAAGAAATCACTGATCACGCTCATGCAGCTACTCCATAGTCAGATAATGTCAATCCCTTCAATGCCAACCATTCATGCACCCAGCCATCGCCATATTTCTGATGCAGAGCTTTAATGGTTGCAATCGATTCCTTATCGGTCGATCCCACAAATGCTAGCGCAAAGGGCCCAAGTGCCAAGTCATAGAGTCGTCTGCCATTCTCCGACACTGTGTAGTATTGTTGTTTAGGTATGGCTGAAGCTAGAATCTCGATTTGGCGGGAATTTAGCCCCAAGCGCCGATAAAGGGCAGATGCCTCTTCATCGCGCGCAAATACGTTGGGCAAGAATATTTTTGTGGCGGTAGATTCGACAATCACATCCAAAATGCCGCTGTTGGCGGCGTCCGACAAGCTTTGGGTTGCCATCAATACGAGGCAATTGTTTTTGCGCATGACTTTGAGCCATTCTCGGATTTTTGCGCGAAACACCGGGTGACCCAGCATGAGCCAGGCTTCATCGAGTATGATCGCGGCTGGCTGACCGTGGAGAGCTCGCTCTATGCGCCGAAACAGGTACAACAGCGTGGGCAGCGCATACTTATCGCCGAGATTCATCAATTCCTCGATCTCGAAGGTCGTAAACGTTGAAAGATTGAGCCCATCAGCCTCCGCATCGAGCAAATGGCCCATCATGCCGTCGATCGTGTATTGCCGTAGACACTCACGAATGGATTCATCCTGAATCGTCACGATAAAATCCGATAGCGTTCTGGAGCCGCTGTGATGCATGTTGGCAATCGCCTGGCTGATTTCGTTACGCTGCAATGGCGTCACCGTAAGACCATTCAATTCCACCATCATCGCGATCCATTCCATCGCCCAAGCACGATCGCTCTTAGAACTCAAAAATTGCAATGGACAGAAGGACAAGGCTTCATCATCCCCCGCCACGGTAAAATGCTGACCCCCAACCGCTCGCGTCAACGGATACATCGAGAGCCCCTTATCGAAGCAATAAATCGACATGTCCGGATAGCGACGCAATTGTGCCGCAATGAGTGCAAGATGGGTTGATTTTCCCGCTCCCGTTGGTCCGAACATGAACGTATGGCCCAGGTCGCGCACATGCAGATTCAATCGGAATGGGGTGGCTCCTTGGGTTACACAATGCATCAGTGGCGGAGAATTGGGCGGATACATCGGACACGGTGCTGTGGGTTTGCCTGTCCAGATGGTATTGACCGGCAGCAGATCGGCGAGATTCATCGTGTTGATGATTGGCCGGCGTACATTTTCTACACCGTGCCCCGGCAGGCTACCTAAGTAAGCATCCATCGTGTTGATGGTTTCAATTCGTGCAGCAAAGCCCAGATGATTGATCGCTTTTTCAACTTTGCGAGCCACTTCTTCCAATTCCGCTCGATCTTCCATCATCAAGACCACGACACTGGTATAGTACCCCTGCCCCACCATGCCACTATTGGTTTCAGCAATGGCCGACTGGGCGTCTTCGGTCATATTGAGCGCGTCTTCATCGATATGACTGCTTTGCAAGTTGAAGACCTGATCGATAAATCCACGAATCTTCTGTTTCCAGCGCCGCCGGTATTTATCTAGATGAGAGACGGCCTCAAATGTATCCATGAAAATGAAGCGCGATGACCAGCGGTATACGCCGGGCAGTTCTGAGAGCAAATTCAACATCCCCGGGGAAGATTCAAGCGGAAATCCTTCAATCGAGACCACTTGCACAAAATTTCGCCCAATCTTGGGCACAACCCCGCCCCACATTTCCTGACCACCCAGAATCGTATCCAGATACATCGGATTAGTAGGTAACATCAGCGAATGATCAAGCCCCGTGATACACAGCTGCAGCCAGCTCAGGAAATCGTCATGGATAACGGTTGAGCCGTCTTCATTGACCTCTTTTTTTCCTTGCAGTCGCGATAATTTGAAGACGCTGGATAACCGAGACTCAAAATTGACGCATTCTCGCTTAAAATATTCGAGCAAGCCTTGTGTTCTGGCATTCTCGTCCTGTGCTTCGCTGTCATCATCAAACATCAGTTCAATGAACTTACGTTGTGCGAGAATCGGCGGCAAATACGTGAGTGTCACAATAAAACAACTCTCATAGAGCGTGCCCAACTTCTCGAACACCTCGCGCCGCTCGGCATCGATAGCGGCGGTCACTGGATCAGGATAATTGGAAACTGCTTTGTCAGAATAACCCTGCGAAGGCTTACGCACCGCATCGACATGGATCATCCAGCCATTGCCCAATCGGGATAATGCCTGATTGATACGAAATGACACGCGCTCACGCTCGGTATCGGTGCTGCTCGCGGTATCTTCGCCTCTAAAAATCCATGCTGCCATGAGTGAGCCGTTTTTGCCGACAATGACGCCCTCTTCCACCATAGCCCCGTACACCAAGAGATCGGCAAAACCCATCGCTGTCGATCGGTGTCGATCCAGTTTCTGTTCTTTATCCGCATCTCTAATGCGGATAAAGAGTATAAGTAGTAGGATTGCCCCACAGATGGCGATGAGGATGGATATCGCAGCGATCATAGATGCTGTTTCTCCTGAGCTCGCGTGTTCTGATAAAACGGTGTGCTTCGCGCCGGATAGTATTTTTTATACTGAATTTGGCGCAAATACACATGGCGCAGCTGCGGATCGTTCTTGGCCATCAAGCGCAGGGTAAACAACGCAAAGAACCACAGCGTTAGCCCAAAAAATGTGGCCTTCAGCTCCATTGCAACAAAGATCGATGTGGCTGCAATCAGAATGGAGAACATCACCAGTTCACGATCGCCACCCATGAACAAGTTAGGCCGGTTTCCCGATTGGCGGATGGGTACGGTTCTGAGCGCCATAGTCACCCTCCCCTATTGCGTGATCGATTTATGGATTTACTGGGGTTATTTCTTCAGAATTAGGCAAAATCTGAAGGGGTTCCCCCACAGCATCAGTGCCCATTGGAATGACAGCACCCTGGAAAAGATTGGACATGACGTTGTTGGCACCGACCAGCAATGCCATTACGAGCACGATAAAAATGAGAGTTCGGAAAAATGCGTTCAACTCACCTCCAAAAATCAGTATGCCACCGGCAACAACAATACCGACAATCGATAGCGTGAAGGCAACCGGACCTGTAACTGAATTCCTGAGATTCACGAGCCAAGTTTCATAAGGAAGGGCACCCCCCGCACCGACTGCGGCATGAGCCTGATCCGTCGACAGCAAAAAGATGGTTACAACAGCAATTGAATAGAAACAACCTAATAGCACAAGATTTTGAATACTCAACTTCATGAGACCGACTCCTCTTATTATTTACAACTGCCTGATCTGATAATTTCCTTTTTTAAAACCTTGTACTTCGATGATTTGCTGAATCTTTCTGCCAGAAGGTGTACGCGTAATATGCACGACCATATCAACCGCCTCTGCGATTAGTGGCATAATTTCTTTGGGAGATGATGGATTACGAGAAATGAGCGATTCCAGTCGGGTGAGCCCCGACAGAGCATCATTGGCGTGCAATGTAGCTGCCCCGCCTTCGTGCCCGGTATTCCAGGCATCGAGCAGATCAAGGGCTTCAGGACCTCTCACCTCCCCTACCAGAATCCGATCCGGACGCATACGTAAAGTGGTCTTGAGCAATTGCGTCATGTTGACATCGAGTGTGGTGTGATACTGCACGAAATTCGAAGCCTGACATTGAATCTCGCCGGTATCTTCCAGGATGAAGATGCGCTCATCCGGGTCATGCAAAACCATTTCGTGAATGATCGCGTTGATCAATGTGGTTTTACCCGATCCGGTGCCGCCGATGACAAGAACATTGCGGTGCTCGCGCACCGCATTTTTGATCACATCCTCATGTCTGCGTGACAACGCGCCCGAATCGACATACTGCCCCAATGTAAAGATCTTGATGGCTTTTTTGCGGATAGCAAATGTTGGAGATGTAACGATCGGTGGTAATTGACCGGCAAAGCGTGAGTTATCGACAGGAAACTCACCTTCGATGATTGGATTGTGCCGGGTAACTTCCTTGTTGTGGAAACCAGCGACAGTTTTGATGATCGCTTCTGCCTGGGCGCTCTGCAGATGTCCAATAGGTTGAATCTTCTGACCAAGCTTTTCTTGCCAGATACGCCCATCAGCGTTGACCATGATTTCTACTGTTTCGGGATCTCTGAGAACCGATAACAAGAGACTACCTAAGTCTCTCTCTAGCTTACGACAAGCACGATCTCTGGTTGAAGCATGCAAGCTCTCAATATTACCGATATCCATAAACTATAATGTAAGATGTCTCTGACAATATTAATACAATATAGTATATGTAAAACATTTGCAACAAAGTTCTTTAAATTATTTTTTCAATTTAGCTTTATTTTCTTTATCCCATTGCCTGGCCTCAAAAGCTTGTATATCTGTCAATATCAAATAAACTGCTTGATATCCTTTTGGAAGATGCGTCTTAATCTCTTCATTTGAAGAATTTTCAAGGTCTGATAAGTCAAAATCCGATGCTTGGAACAATGAAGGTAACGGGACTTCCAAAGCATCTGCAATGGATTCAAGAGTTTTGATGGAAGGATTGGCCAAGTTACGGCCAATCTCGGATAAGAAAGGTACTGATAAACCTGATTTATGAGCCAGCAATTCCTGAGTTATTTTTTTCTCTTGCATGATTCGAAGGATGTTAGTGCTAACGATTTTTATATACATGAATTATTTAATTTCTAACGGTTAATAAAAAATTTTTAAGGAAAATTGGTTTATCACTAGTTCAATCATGGTTTTACTCAAATCTGATACAATACCGAAATCATAAGTTACTAAACAAATACTCTAAAAATAAGAATAATTTATCTAATAAAAAAATTTGACGTTTTTCTAGTTCCTTCATTTTATAACTAAACTTAAATGTCTAAAAAGAAAGAGGTTAGCCTTCCCTCATTGGAGGCAGTCCAGGTTATTTCCCTTGAACTTTTAGACGAAGATCCAAATCAGCCACGACGATTTTTTGATGCAGAAGCATTGCGGGAATTGGCTGACTCCATACGTTCGCGCGGAGTAAAAACTCCGATTTCTGTACGTTTTAATGAAAAAATCGGACGATATACTATTAATCACGGCCACAGAAGATTTCGAGCAAGCAAAATAGCTGGCAAATCTACAATTCCCGCCTATATTGACAATGACTATATTGATGACGATCAAGTTATTGAAAACGTTCATCGGGAAAATCTGACTGCTCGAGAAATTGCAGACTATATTGGTAGACAATTAGCAAAAGGAAAAACGCAAACTACGATTGCACAGGAACTGAGTAAGTCAGTTTCGTGGGTTTCTTTACATGCTAAATTACTGAACTTGCCTGATTCTATCGCTGATTTATTTCACTCGGGCAAATGCACTGATCTATACATCATTCATCTTCTAGTTGTTTGCTACAAAGCAGATCCCATCACAACTCATGATTGGATCAATAACAATAAAGAACAGGTTATCTCTAGACGATCTGCTCAAATTCTAAAAGATTTTATCGAATACAATAAATCAAAGAATATTGAAAGGGCTAGTGATTACATTATCACTCCCCTTCCCGATTACATCGATGGGGTAAAAAGTAAAAACGAAAATAGCACACATCAAGCTTCAGAAGAAAAACATCTAAACAGTATCGATATCCTAAAAATTTCTTGGACTCGTCATTACAACAGCGAACATATAATAAATTCTTTTGATACACACGAAATCACATTGCTCAGCAATTATCTTAATAAGATATACGAAGACGGATGTGAATCAATTAATGATCCGATTCGATTTGCGAAATTTTTATCTCATAGCGAACCTTTTAAAGGAGCAGGCGCCTACCAATTTATGGCTTATTTACAAGGTCGAGATCAAAAGGAATTCAATTTCGACGAAATTCTGAACAACGTCTATAGCATAAGATCTAACTCCATTTAAAACTATGAAACAGCGAATACTGGTTATGAATGGCCAAAGACTTATTGAGAATCAAGTTGATGGCAAATGGAAAACGATCAAAGTGACAAAAGCCGAGTCTTTGAAAGGTGGAATCTATAACATTTTTATGGCCAAAGATGCTGACAAAAGTGAAAAATCCGAAGGCATATTAGTACACTTCACTAACTCAGAGCTTTTTATAAAAACACCTTTCGGATTTATCAAATACGAGAATCCCGGAGATTTTAAGTTACCGCAAATTGGCTCTCATATCAGTGTCGGTTATGTAGACGACAAATTATCAATACAAAATATTGCAGTTAAGCATACCCATAAGCGCACCTTATAATGTTACGATATTTTAATATTACAATATCGTAACATTTAATGCCTTCTCTTTCTTCTCAAGCCGCTCTTTATCTCCTCAAGTAAATTAAAGTCTTTATAATTTAGATTGTGCTATTAGAATATTCTAAGAGCTAAAAGTTAAAATTACACTGATATCCTTCTAATTGCATTTGTTTATTTCACAACTGGAAAGGTGTTAATCAAACCGAAATGCTCGCACAAGGGATCAAAATCTCGATCAGAAAAAAGTAAAGCAAATCTATTTTTTTATACTGTAAGTGGCGATTAAGAAATCAATGGTTTTTCGAACAGTAATTCCACATTTTCTAAGTATGTGGAATTTTCAGCAGCTATTAACGCTATCTCTCCGGATCAGAGGAATTTTAATTCAAGTTCTATCATCAGGTTTCGTGCAATTAGATACTCGTTGTCATTTATAAACTCTTACAACAGCTCTGCTAGAATTAGGCCCCCTACTCCGACCGCTGAACTTGACAGGAAAAAATCCAATTTATCTATTTATTCAGCAATCTTAACGTTGAAGAAGTCGATCCAGGCGCTAGTATCGATAATTATCATAAATCAGTTCTCGTTCCATTGAGATCTTCTTCCCATATTAATTCTCTTCGATAATGTCTGATATTTTCTTGTTTTTTAATTCTCAACAAGGTTTACAAACCAAGCTCAACCGCTTCTTTCTGCTTTTTACTCCCGTTAATTTAATTACTTCTTCGATCAATTTAACGTATATAACAATATTTGTTCTCATTTAATCCTCAATGTGTATTTTTATTAAATATTCCATATTGAATATGTTCGATACAAATAATTCAATCCCATTGCCTATAAATCAGAGCTTCTCGTTTGTAGATTTAGTATTTTCCATGAATTCAATATCACTGAATCTATAAAACATAGCTTTATGATATTTTAATATCACTACCTTATTGTATTGTAATGTGTTGATGTGTTGATGTGTTGATGTGTTGATGTGTTGATGTGTTGATGTGTTGATGTGTTGATGTGTTGATGTGTTGATGTGTTGATGTGTTGATGTGTTGATGTGTTGATGTGTTGATGTGTT
>WBZN01000436.1_pt1 | contig 33810 bp, 26 predicted proteins | sample 5204281 | NCBI WGS metagenome assembly WBZN01 (sample SAMN12344347, study PRJNA552823) | activated sludge metagenome | biome: Activated sludge suspended growth; feature: Nitrification reactor; material: Wastewater; isolation source: activated sludge from nitrification reactor of wastewater... | reverse complement strand
ACGATTCGCCGCTTCACTCGCTGCGGCCTTGCTGGATGGCCTTGTTGCGCATCCTGCGTACTATCCTGATACCAACACGCCACGTGAGCTGATCGCGGCGTAGCGTGCAAAAAAACGAGTTTTTCCGCAGCCTGGTTAGAAGCCGGGAGCTTTCTCCAGATCGGCCGGCTCCTTTTTGAGGGTGTTCTCGCGCTCTGCTTAGACCTGCGCCTGGCGAGGCCCGGTTTGCTTCCGGACGGTTTCAGCCTGCTCGTCATCAGAGATGGCCAGGCGGAAGAACTTTCGGCCTTCCTTGGCAGGCAGGGTATTGGCGTGTCGCGCGGCTCGCGCGCAGATCCGTTCCTCCTATATCCAGCTTTTTGTAGCCATGAGAATTTTGGAACGGCCCGGCCGGTTGTTTGCTGCCCGTGATAGTGATCTGCTCCATCTTGACGCGCGCCTTCTGTCCCTGCTCGACCGCAAAGGCGTCGATCCTGGCCGGAATGCCTTCTTTCGTGAGCGATATGAAGCCGCCCATCTTCGCGCCGTCATTGCCGGTCGTGATGATCGTGCTCGTGTTCATGACGATCCCGTTCAATGTCGTCTGTTCGATATGGAAGCCCGAGAGGTCGGATGTATCGTGCGCCTGTTTATTGCCCGGCGCTTCCATTACACCTGTTGTCTTCCGGCGTGAGCGTCCAGCTGACCTGCTTGTCACGACGGGTGATCATCATGCCGGCGCCTTCTTCTGCCTCGATGGTGTGGTCGGTCGAGGTTGCGACGTTCATCCGGTCGGTTGCGAGTGCGAGTCCCGAGGTGCTCAGTGTCGCAGCGGTCAGGGCAAGAACCAGCGTGAATCCTGTCAACCTGAACAGCTTCTTAATGGGTAATGGGCAGATGACGAATCTGCCGCCTGTTGCATCGGCGAGTATCTTCGGCCTTGCCGGAACATGGGCGGGAAGGGGCTGCTCGGCGTGCAAGCCTGTCGATTCACGCTGCGCAGACGAGCCGGAAGATCAAGGTGTCTCCTGGTGTGCCGGCGTCTCCATAAGGAGCTGGAGACACCTGGGCGGAGGCCGATTACCTTGCTGAAGCCGGGGTTGGAGCAGTTTTGGTTCGGGGAGCCGGCGATTGTCCGGCCCTGGGCCGCGCCTGCTGGGGCGATTTGCTGGACTGCGCCGTGTCTGTCGATACGGGAAACGCCCGTTCAGGGAGGGCCGGTCGGATGCGCGGAGCGCGTGTCGTGGACAGGCGAGCTGCCAGCCGCGAGCCCAGCCGGATCATCGGCGCTTCCACAAGATGATAAAGGGCCACGGGCAGGCCTATGCTGAGTACAATGAGCAGGCTGTACCGAACGGCTGCCGGTTGGTCTTTGAGTGCCACCAGCGCAGCCCATTGCGCGTGCAGATGGGTCAGATAGATTCCGTACGAGTACCGGGCGATCAGTTCGGCGCCTTTGTTCAGCGCCGGCCGGTTCAATTCGGCAAAGAACGGCGCGGTGAGACCGATCATCAGGCACAATGTCCATCGCGCTACGAGCTCATATCCGTAATAGTTTCCCAAGGCCTGGATTCCGGCGGCGGCAAGAAGGATCAGCGGCCACCCGAAAAACGGAAGCGGGCGCCGGCGAACGCCATACCCCATAAAGTAACAAGCCACGCCGGCGATGAAGCAGGGGGCAAATTGCGCTACTTCTAAGCGGCCAGAAATGTAGGGCTGGACGATGCCGCCGCCGACTGCGAGGCCCCAGAGCGCAAGGATCCCTCTGATCCCATAGGCCTTGCCCGCCAGGTAACAGAACGGAAGGACGGCATACATGGCCACTTCATAGGGGAGACTCCAGAGCACAGAGGTGACGACAGGCTTATAGGCAAACTCTGTATACAAGAGAAGATTCGCTAGAATGGTCGACGCGTCCGGTTGGGACCAGGGCCACCAGGGGGCCCGGGGGAGTTGAAAGAAGACGATGAGGCAGACGCACACGATGCTGAGCGGGTAGATCCGGAACAAGCGGCGCAAATAAAAGGTCGCAAACAGTCTCTGCCCCCTGAGGTCAATCCGCTCCAGCGAGAACATCAAGACCAAACTGGTGTGAACAAAAAAGAGAAGAACTCCGAATTGAGCCAGGAAGTCGGGCAACCGGGGGCCAGTCGTAATAAACAAATGGAAGAAGTACACCAAGAGAACGGCTACGGCGCGCAGGAAATCCAGATTAGGTGACAGAGAGGTGACTGGAGTTGCACTGCGGGTCATCTCGCGAGGTCCTTCTCGCCGCAAAAAATGAGTTGGCCCTGCCTGGCCGGGTGGTCCCGCATTCTCCTCAGGACGAGCCTGATGGGCGCGCATCTGCCGAGATGCATGAACGCCGGGAGGCCTTCGATACGTTGAAGTGACTGTCAGGATGCCAATGTCCCGGTGGGGAATTTCGGGAATTGGGCCACACTGAGAGCCCTGGTGTTGCAGGTCACATGGGCCCCAATGGGGTGGAACGTGGTGACCGCACGTGAGTACAACCTATCCTCCATCGTGGTGTCAACCCTTCACGACATTTTTCTGTGAACGCGCCGTAAGTTGTATCATGGTGCGTCGTTCAGGGAAGCGCAGATCTGCAAAAAAATAAAATACCGGTCCAGTCGGAAACCATGCCGGAAGGAGTTCTTCCTGATGCCGACCGAGTAATGGAGGCGTTGCCGGCTGTTCTGCAAGGTGAGAATGAGACGACTATGGACACAGCGCTGGCCACGTGAACTTGCGTAGCGCGCCAGTCAGTTTCAGTCATGTTCGCTCGCAGGCCGCATGGTCGAGTGTGGCGTTCTGTGCTATAAGTCCGGCCTACAACATATGTGTTGGTACTGTATCCAGTTGCAGCGATGCCTGTATCGGATCACATACAGAGAACCGATCGGGAGACGATGATGTGTACGGACGGGGCACGCGGCCTCAGGAATACAACTGTCGAGCAGCCTGTGTAGAGGCGGCTTCCGTCGGCATGCTCTAGATTGAGACAGTGATCGCCCCGTTGTGCACGTCATGTGGTATGGATGGTGCAGATCTAATTCTAGATGAGAGAGGTGAGTCGATCCTGTCGAGTGTTTCCCCGGCTGATCATACGAAGCGCTTCATCCTAAAAGAGAGGTGAGTCGAATGAGGGACGTCATCAGAATCGTCTTTCTCTCCCGGGAGGAAGATGGCCGGTCCTGTTGTGATCACGCCCGTATCCGGGAATATGTGGAACGCGCCCTGGCCGGCGAACGGGTTACGCTCGACTCCATGGCCGACCCGTCTCTCGCGGCTCACGTGCCCCACCTCGTGCTGCTCCATCAAGATTCCTCCATGCGATCATACGAAGAGCGCATCGCGACTGTGACACGGCGATGGCCGGATGTGCCCATTGTAGGGGTCTTCGGTGGGCTGCGGGGTTGCGCCGGGATGCTCGCGCAGGACGTTCCAGCGGAACTGCGTGATTTTATCGTCTGCCCGATAGACGGACAGGAATTGGCGCTCCGGGTGCGCCGGGTGCTGAGTCGGGACCCTCCGCCTGCCCAGTGTGGCGCCGGTCATGCGCGCTCTGTGCGAATCAATTCCCTAATTGGAGAAAGCGCGATTTTTCAGGCGCAGGTGGAAAAGATTCCCCTCTTCGCCGACGTCGACGCGCCGGTGCTGCTACAGGGAGAAACGGGAACGGGCAAGGAGGTCTTTGCCCGAGCCATTCATTATTCGAGTGCACGACGAGACTACGCGTTCATTCCGATCAATTGTGCCGCATTGCCGGATCAGTTATTTGAAAACGAATTATTCGGGCATGCCAAAGGCGCCTATACCAGCGCGGCCCAGGAACAAGGCGGGTTGGTGCTTGAAGCTGAAGGCGGGACGCTGTTCCTCGATGAGGTTGATGCGTTGAATCCCTATGCGCAGGCGAAACTTCTGCGGTTCGTGCAGTACCGGGAATTCCGGCCGTTGGGTTGTTCGCGCACGAAGTTGGCCAATGTGCGCATCATTGCCGCGTCCAATCTTGATCTTCGGCAGGCCGTGGCCAACCGGCAGTTCCGCGAAGATCTGTTCCACCGCTTGAACGTGCTGTCGCTGCTGGTGCCGCCCTTACGCGAGCGGGCAGAGGATATTCCCTTATTGGCCAAGCGGTTTTTGCAACGGTTTCAGCGCGCCGATGGCCAGGGACCACGCCGGCTGTCCGAAGAGGCCATCCAAAAACTACTGGCGCATGTCTGGCCGGGTAATGTGCGGGAATTGGAGAGCACCGTCCAGCGCGCCGTGGTGATGTGCGCGTCCTCCACCATACAGGCGCAGGACATTGAGTGTGCTGTAGACACGTCGCGAAGCGTCCCGCTGAATGGGTCGCTCCGTGCCGTGAAGAACTCTGCCACCATGGACGCCGAGCGGGCCTATCTCGTCAAGACCCTGGTGACCTTCCGGGGAAATGTGACCCATGCGGCAAAAGCGGCCGGGAAGGAGCGCCGCAGCTTTCAGCGGCTGCTTCGAAAATATGGGATTCACCGGGAGTCGTTTCAACAGGACGAGACAGGTCCAGTGGGGACGTATCCGCCTCCGCTCCATCAGCCATTCGACGGGCATGCCTAACCTCCGCAGTGCTGCGGTGATTGTGCCGCACCGGGCATCACGCTGATTTCCCACGCGCTTGCGCGATCGTCCTTGCGACTCACCTGCGGCAGAATTACCGCACCTCCGGGAGTCGATCATCAGAAATCCCCGATAACCGGTACACACAGGGGATTTCCCCTAGTGGCATTGCTTTTGCTCGTTCCGATCTTCGAGCCACGGCGCGTAGCGTCCCCGGGGACAGATCCGGATGGAATCACTGGATGCAGTTCTCAGATACAGCATTCTCGACTATCTGGTTCGCCATCCCGGGGCGAAGGACACCAGAGCAGGCGTCCTCAATTGGTGGATTGCCAAGCCTTGTCCGGACGAACGTCTCGCGATGGAGGCGTTGGAAGCCCTCGTGACGCGCGGATGGATTGTCAAGCGGGCCACGTCGAATCAGCCGATCTACAGCGTGAATCACGCGCACTTGAACGAGATCCGTGAATTCGTGACTCAGAACGGACAGCCGAAGTGAATGTTCTCAGCCGAGGAGGAAGAGTATGCCAGTGCAACCAACCTATCCGGGTGTGTACATCGAGGAATTGCCGAGCGGAGTACGCACCATCACAGGCGTGGCGACATCGATCACCGGGTTGATCGGCAAGGCACTGCGAGGTCCGACGGATCAGCCGGTCACCATCACGAGTTTCGCGGATTACGAGCGGATCTTCGGCGGTCTCCATCGCGATTTCACCCTGAGCTACGCGGTGCGCGACTTTTTTCTCAATGGCGGCGGGCAGGCCGTGGTCGTGCGGCTCTACAGGGCAACCGGTGGCAGCGCCAGCAAGGCGACCTATGAAGTACCCAATTTAACATTGCAGGCTGCCTCCGAAGGCGCGTGGGGCATGCAGGTGCGCGTGCGCGTTGACAAGAAGATCGTCACTGATCCGAACCTGATCGCGGTGGCCACGCGGCTGGGCGTGCAGCCGGCCGACCTCTTTGATCTGACCATACGCGACGCGGGGACCGGCGTCATCGAAACCTTCTTGAATTTGACGACTAAAGAAAGCGCGCGGCGCGCGGACCGGGTGCTGACGGCCGAGTCGACGCAGGTGCGCGTGACGTCGATCCTGCCTGCCAACACGTCGCCCGCGGCCCATGCCGGGGCGTTGGCGGATGCGGATGTCTGGACGGCCAACACCAAGTCCACGGCGGCCAAGAATGCGGCGCCGGCGGATGTGGCGGTTGATAGCGCGGCGCTCGATGCTGCGACCTACAAGGGAAGCCAATCGTCCAAGACCGGCTTGTATCAGTTAGAGAAAGTCGATCTTTTCAATCTGCTCTGCGTGCTGCCGGATGCTCGCGGCGGCGATGTGCCCGATGACGTGTACCAGGAAGCACTGGGGTACTGCGTGAAACGCCGGGCGATGTTGATCGTCGATCCCAAGGCGGCCTGGGCGACAGTGAGCGCGGCGCAAAGCGGGGCGGCGGGCATGAATCTGAACGGAGACATGGCGCGTAATGCGGCGATCTACTTTCCGCGCATCAGGCAGGCGGATTCGCAACTCGGCGGGCAGATCGACATGTTCGTGCCCTGCGGGGTGATTGCCGGAGTCATGGCCCGCACAGATAGTCAGCGCGGAGTCTGGAAGGCGCCGGCTGGGCTTGATGCCTCATTGAACGGGGTGGCCGGGCTGCAACTTGATATGACGGATGCAGAAAACGGGTTGCTGAATCCGCTGGGCATCAACTGCCTGCGGACCTTCCCGGTGCACGGGCGGGTGGTGTGGGGTTCGCGGACCATGCGAGGGGCTGACGCGGCGGCGGATGAATACAAATACGTTCCTGTCCGCCGGTTGGCTCTGTTTCTCGAAGAGAGTCTCTATCGCGGGACGCAGTGGGTCGTGTTCGAACCGAATGACGAACCGCTCTGGGCCCAGATCCGGCTGAACCTCGGAGCCTTCATGCACAATCTGTTTCGGCAGGGTGCGTTTCAGGGCACCGCGCCGCGCGATGCCTACTTCGTCAAGTGCGACAAAGAGACGACCACTCAGAATGACATCAATCTCGGCATCGTCAACATCGTCGTCGGGTTCGCACCGCTCAAGCCGGCCGAATTTGTCGTCATTAAGCTGCAACAGATGGCTGGCCAGATTGCGAGCTAACCAAAGGAGAGACCATGGCGCAGTTCACCGTGAACACGACTCGATTCGATCCGTACAAGAATTTCAAGTTTCGCGTCAAATGGGATGGGCGCTACGTGGCCGGCGTCAGCAAAGTCGGCTCCCTCAAGCGGTCCACTGAGGTCGTTGAACATCGGGAAGGTGGAGATCCCAGCAGCAGCCGCAAGTCGCCCGGCCGCACCAAGTTCGAGGCCATTACGCTCGAACGGGGCGTCACGCACGATACGGCTTTTGAGCAATGGGCGAACAAGATCTGGAATTTCGGCTCCGGGTTGGGCGCGGAGGTGTCGCTGAAGGATTTCCGGAAGGACATTATCATCGAGCTGTACAACGAGGCCGGACAATTGGCGATCGCCTACAAGGTCTTTCGTTGTTGGGTCTCGGAGTATCAAGCGCAACCGGATCTCGATGCCAATGCCAACGCCGTGGCGATTCAGACCCTCAAGCTCGAAAACGAAGGTTGGGAACGCGACTACGAAGTCGTCGAACCGTCTGAACCCACCTTTACGGAACCATGAGCATGATGCAGCAACCTGTCCAGGGCCTGTCTGCCGCCGCCATGCTGGAGGTGTGGGAACAGGGAGAGGGTCGGCATCCCCTCGACCGGGCATTGCTGTTGCTGCGACTCGCCTGTCCCGGTCAATCGTTTGAAACGCTCTGCGAATGGACGATCGGGCAGCGTGATGCCTGCGTGCTGGAGCTTCGGCGGCACACCATCGGGGATCGCATCGAGGCCTACGCGGAATGTCCGGCCTGTCGCAACGGGCTCGAATTCGAACTGTCATGCACCGAGCTCCTGGCGTCGGCGGTCACATCGGAGGCGACCTGGACGGCCGTGGAGCAGGACGGCCGCTCCGTTGAACTGCGCAGGCCGAACAGCCGGGATCTGGCGCTGGCGATCACTGCCGCCAATCCGGAGCAGGCGCGGCGGATCATTCTGTCCCGCTGCGTTCGCAGAGGGGCTGGGGATGCCGAGGCGGCGGCGTGGGACGACGCTGATGGAGCTGCGCTAGCCGGACGTTTGGGCGAACTGGATCCGCTGGCTGAAGTGCTCATCGATGTGCGATGCGAGATGTGCGGGCAGCAGTGGCAGGCATTGTTTGATATCGTGACGTTCTTCTGGAATGAACTCCATGCGCGAAGCCGGCGATTGTTGCAGGAAGTCGATCTCCTGGCCCGTACCTACGGATGGACGGAAGGAGAGATCCTTCGCATGAGTGCGCAGCGTCGGGGGCTGTATGTGGAGATGGCCCTGTCATGAGTGATTTTTTGACCAGGCTTGTGGAGCGACAGACCGGGACCGTGGCGATGGTTCAGCCGCGCACTCCTTCGATGTTTGCCCCGGCATCGGGTTCGCAGGGCTTCTCGATCATCGATGAGTCGGCGATGACGGAGTCTGCTCCAGTAGAGGTTTTTAGGCGGGCGCCCGAGGCGCCCAGTCGCGTCGCTGCCGCCACGCCATCAGCCTCAGCCATCGATGCACCGTTGCCCGCAGAGACTCCGGTGGGTCGAATCCAGGCCGCTCCTGTCGTCCAGCCGCCGCACGTGGCTGAGACATCGCCCACGGCAACCAGGGCGGAAGGTCGCGCCGCCAGAAGCGAAGCCACGAGTATTGAACTGCAGCCTCCACTCCGTACCCGCTCACTGCCTGTGGCTTCTTCTGGACCGGAACCGAACCGTCGGCCGGCGGAGAACCGTCCTGAACGACCTGGTTGGACAGAGGCGGCGGCGGGTCCTCTCATGACGCCTCCGCCGCCGTTGGTCCGGCCCTCGCCAATGCAGCAGTCACCCGTTCTGTCGGCTCCGCCCTCGCTGCGGCCGGCCGAACAATCGGGACAAGGGCCCAAACAGGGGCAGCTGAATGAGGAGCCTCCCGTGCAAGTCACGATCGGGCGTATCGAGGTGACGGCCGTGTCCACCACGCCCGAGACGAAGCGGAAATCGGGCTCTCGCCGGCCGGCGATGTCGTTGGAAGAATATCTGACTCGTCGTCAGGGAGGAAAAGCGTGAGCAGTGCACTGGCCATTGCGGGTGTCACGGCCGTCCTTCGGGATCTGCTCAACGATGGCTTGATCAACCACAACGTGAGCGGCCTCTTGGGCAGCACCGTCACGGTGAGCGCCTTGCCGCCGGATCGTGTGGTGCCGGTCAATGGAACCGAGAGCACCCAGCTGAATCTCTTTCTCCATCAAGTCACCTTCAATACCGGCTGGCGCAATCACGCGTTGCCCTCCCGCGACGGATCGGGCCAGCAGCGCCTCAGCAATCCGCCGCTGGCGCTCGATCTCCATTATCTGCTGAGCGCGTACAGCGCGGAAGAATTGGGGAGTGAAATTCTGCTGGGGTACGCCATGCAGTTGCTCCATGAGGTGCCGGTGCTGGATCGAAAAGCCATTACGACGGCCTTGACGCCGTCGCCATCGGTCGATACCAATCTGCCACCGGCGCTTCGGGCCTTGGCGGAATGCGGGTTGGCCGACCAGGTGGAACAGATCAAACTCGTCCCGGACCCTCTCAGCAGCGAGGAAATGTCGAAACTTTGGACCGCCGTGCAGTCCCATTACCGGCCTTCCGCGGCCTACGTCGCGACAGTCGTGCTTATTGAATCCAGCAAACCGACCAGGCCGACTCTGCCGGTGCTCACTCGGGGGCCGGTTGATCCAGTCACGCACTTGGAGCGGGGCGTGGTGGTGCAGGCCGATCTGCTCCCGCCGTTTCCGACCATTCAGACCGTGGCTGCGGCCAGCGGGCAGCCGGCAGCTACGATCGGCGCGACCGTCGAACTCACGGGGCATCACCTCGATGGCACGAATCGCACAGCCCTGCTCTCGAACAGCCGGTTCGGCATCGAACAGTCGCTGCCGGCCGCAGGGGGAGGGGGCAGCCTGGCTTCCTTCACGGTGCCCATCGTGCCGGCCGGGGTGTATCAGGTTGCGCTGCAGGTCATCCGTCCCGGTGAATCCGATCCACGCGCCAGCAATGCCCTGGCATTGGTAATCGGACCGGAGATCACGACGGCGATGCCGATTGCGGTCGCGCGGGACGGCAGCGGAGTGGCCACTCTGGCGCTCACGGTGCAACCGCAGATTCAGCCGGGGCAGTCGGCCTCGTTGCTGTTGGGAACCCGTGAGGTTCCAATCGGGCCCGTTACCGTGGCAACGGGGACGTTGACGGTTCCCGTCCCCGACGCGCAGGCGGGAGAGTTTCTGCTTCGGATACGAGTTGATGGCATCGAGAGTCCGATCATCAACCGGTCAGCCGTTCCGCCGGCCTTTTTCAACTATCGGGTGACGATCACATGAAGACCGCCGCGACCTCCGCAGCATGGTGCGATGCGAATCAAGCCTATCTGGTGGCTGAGTTTTCCCGTCTGAAACTGCGGCTGGGCGCTGAGCATGATGAACGGGTGGTCGCAGCGCGGGTGGAGGCGGCAGATGCGGAACTTTCTGCTCCGGCCGCCATCGATACCCTGTCCGGGCTATTCGGTCTGAGCGCCTTCGAGCGGGATCTCCTGCTCCTGGCCGCCGGAGTGGAAATGGATGCCGACCTCGGGCGTGTGTGCGCCGCGGCATTGGGGCAATCGCAAGCGCCGCGGCCCCAGGCGACGTTCGGCCTGGCCCTGGCGGCGTTGGAGCATTCGCACTGGAGCGCGCTGGCGGCGATGGCGCCGTTGCGCCGGTGGCGCCTGCTGGAAGTCGACGACAGTGCCGGACTGGTGAACGGAAGACTGCGCATCGACGAACGGGTGCTCCATTATCTGGCCGGCGTCAACTACCTCGATCCACGCCTGCAGCCGCTGCTCAGTCCGGTTCCCGCTCCGCAGGTCATGGCCGGGACGCATCGGCACATTTGCCAGTCGCTACTGGAGCGTTTGCGGGAACCATCGTCCTCCTATCCTGTGGTCCTGCTGTCAGGCGACGATGTGGATGGACAGGCTGATGTGGCGGCGGAGGTGGCGGTTCATTTGCACGTACAGTTGTACCGCGCGCAGGCCGAGGACTTGCCGGGCAGTCCGGCAGAGGCCGATGCCTTCGCGACGTTGTGGCAACGCGAGGCGGCCTTGCTCGGCGCGATTCTGTTGATCCACTGCCAGGACGGAACACCCGCGAAAGCGGTCGCGTATCTCGCCGACCGCAGCGGGAGCCCGTTGTTTATCGCCGGTCGCGATGTCCCTTCATGCAAACGGGCAACCATCCGATTCACGGTGAACAAGCCGGACGGCGCTGAGCAAAAGCAATTGTGGCAACAGGTGCTGGGCCCGGCCACGGTCCGCATGAACGGGATGTTGGACGGTGTGGCGTCCCAGTTTTCGTTGAGTGCCAGAGCGATTGCCATCGCCGGCGCCGGGCTCCGCGACGTGGCTGAATCCGGCAGCCAGGCGGACAGTGCCTTGTGGAAGGCCTGCCGCAGTGTGAGCCGTTCCCGCCTGGAGGATCTGGCGCAGCGCCTGGACCCGGTCGCGGGATGGAACGATCTGGTCTTGCCGGAGGCGCAGCAGCGGACGCTGCGACAAATTGCGGCGCACGCGAAACACCGACTGATGGTCTATCAACAATGGGGCTTCGCCGGGAAGGGCGTGCGCGGCCTTGGCATCACGGCCCTCTTTGCGGGTGAAAGCGGGACGGGCAAGACCATGGCGGCGGAAGTTCTGGCGAATGAGCTGCGTCTTGATGTGTATCGCATCGATCTTTCCGGGGTCGTCAGCAAATACATCGGCGAGACGGAACGCAACCTGCGGCGCGTGTTCGATGCCGCCGAAACCAGCGGGGCGATGCTGTTGTTCGACGAAGCCGATGCGCTGTTCGGAAAACGGAGCGAAGTGCGCGACAGCCATGATCGCTACGCGAATATCGAAGTCAGTTATCTGTTGCAACGGATGGAGGCCTATCGCGGCCTCGCGATTCTGACGACCAACATGAAGGCGGCGCTTGATGTTGCGTTCTCGCGCCGCCTCAGTTTCGTGGTGCAGTTTCCCTTTCCGGACCAGCATCAGCGGGAATTGATCTGGAGTCGCATCTTTCCCGCTGCCGCGCCGTTGGAGCCACTCGATTACGCCAAACTCGCCAGGCTGAGCATGTCCGGGGGAAATATCCGCAGCATCGCCTTGAATGCCGCGTTCCTGGCGGCGGATGAAGGGGCGGCGGTGGGGATGCGGCATCTTCTGCAGGCTGCGCATACCGAGGCGGCAAAGCGTGAACGCCCGCTCTCCGACGCCGAAACCAGGGGGTGGGTATGAAGCGGGTCATCGTAAACATCGACCGCCTCGTCCTCAAGGGCTTCCGTTTCGAAGACCGGCATGCGATTGGGGAAGGGCTCAGGGAGCACTTGGCGCAATGGCTCTCTGAACCGGGAATGGCAGAGCGGCTCGGCGCTACCGGCAGCGCGCCGCGTCTCCGTCTCGGCAACATTCAGGTGGCGGGGGAGATGAGGGGGCAAGCAATCGGGAGGGCGATGGGGCGTGCGATTGCCGGTCACTGGTCGCAAGACGGCCGGGTGGCCAGGCCGTCGGCAACCGATTCAGCGCCGGGACAGGGGTCATCGACATGAGTGATCGACGGGCGGCCGCCTCACAGACCAAAGACCCATCCGGGAAGGGGCGTCAGCCGGCTGCCGCGTCAAGCGGCCTGTCGGCGTTTTCAGCTCAGACGTCAGGGCCGCAGCCGACCGGCGACCTCGTGAGCGGCGTGTTGCGATCCGCAGGGATGCCGTTGGACGACACCTCCCGGACGGCGTTCGAGCCGCGTTTCGGACATGATTTCGGGCGGGTTCGGGTTCATACGGATGCGCGTGCGGCTGAGTCGGCTGATTCGCTGCTCGCAGATGCCTACACCGTCGGCGAGCATATCGTGTTCGGGCCGGGGCGTTATGCTCCGGCCAGCCCCAAAGGCCGGGACCTCCTCGCTCATGAGCTGGCTCACGTGGCGCAACAGTCAGGAACGCCGTCCCTCGCGGGATCGTTCCGGGTGAGCCGGCCGGATTCGGCTGCGGAACAGGCGGCGGAGGTGAGTGTACAACGATTGGCGCTCGGACTTCCGTCCGCGTGCCAGCCGATGTCGGAGCCGGGTGTCATTCATCGTGCGATCAAGGAGGACCTGCGCGAAGCGATTGAAGGCTGGGGGACGGATGAAGAAGCGATTTATGCGCGATTGCGCATTGCCGGGGAAGAAGAAAAAAAAGCCGTGCTGGGCGATCCGGTGCTGATGCAGGAGTTGCAGGATGATTTGTCGCGCGGGGAGTGGGGAACCGTGCTGGGACTGCTCGGCGCGACTGCTGAATCGCGCGTGCATGCCGCGTCGGAGGGATGGGGGACCGACGAAGAAGGGATCTTTGAAGCGCTCCGATCGACGCCGGCGCTCGAACTCAAACGCCAGATGGAAAGCAGCACGATGCTCATGGAGTTGCGCGATGAGCTGTCGGACGACGAGTTGGGGCAGGCGCAGGCTATCATCACGAAGGCGTTCTTCAACGAAGCGGCGATCAATATTCGCGACACCTATCATGCTCTGCTGCTCTTTCCCGACACGGTGAATGAAGCCTGCGATCATTTCGAGGCGCTTGGCTATGATGTCGTCAAGAACATCATTGCGCATCTGGCTCGCGGACATGAGATGCAGGAATCCGTGGCGACGGATACCAACACCCAGATCAACCACGACAAGAAGCTGGCACGGGTACAAGCCGCGTTTGAGGCGCGCTGGAACATTTCGAGTCAATCGAAGGCGGGCAAGGAAAAGAAGGCGCCGGTCTGGACGGTCGAGATGATTCGGCGGCTCAATGTCGCGCTCAGACAGGTTCCTGAGGGGCATGTGGTGCGGGCCGATCAAGATGTGCCCGGCATCCAGAAGGGTGAGTTGTCGGGCTTCCGCCTGATCGAAGGCAGCACCGGCTACTGGGCGAATCCGTTTATCGAGGTCGGCATGGAGCATTCGGATATCGCCGGATTGACGAGACATGAGGTCGGCCATGCCATGGACGATTACCTGGGCTCCTCCACCGAGACATTCAAGAAGAACTCCACGAATGGCTGGGATTGGTCGAAGACATCCACGATGTGGGAAACGCACATGACCGATCCCTGGAAGCGCAAGGGCGGCAAAGATGTGCCTCTGGCGGACCGGCTGAAGATCAATGCGTTGCTCGACGCCTACGTGAATGGCGACGGCAGCAAGGGACTGCGCAAGGACACCGACAAGACGCATCCGATCCAAACCTATTGGAATGATGACGTCCCGATGATTGAAGCGGCCAAGGATTTAGCCGGCAAGAAGGATAAGGTGTACCAACATCTCGGCAGCGTCAGGAAGTTCGGCGCCTGCTACTTCAGTTGGAGCACCTACTACCACGAATTCTACGTCTACAACCTGGTGGTGCAGGACAAACGATTGACCGACTATTCGCTCTTCGGCCACCCGGAATTCTTTGCGGAGATGTACGAAGCCTACTATGAAGAAGGCTCAGGACCGAAGCGCGGGGACAAATTGAAGGGAGTGCCCAATTGGAAGCAGTTCTTCGACACCGTGGTCCATCCGGCGAAGTAGCCCTGGGACTTAGGCTTGGGACCTGTGCCCGGCTGCTCGGCGGGATCATGCCGAATGCCGTCGAAGAGGTGGCGGGTCTGGAGTCCATCCTCTTGCCGGAATTCGAACAGTACGGGGAACTCATTGCCGCGACCGACCATTCGTTGGCCGGTCTCCTGCTGCGCGGCGAGGGCTCCGGCTTCACTGACCGGATTCAAGGCCTGCTGCGACAGTGGGATCTGGGGGATGAGGCGGCCTTCGTCCAGGCTCGTGTGGCTGGTGCCTTCGAGCACAAGCGATGCTTCCTGAAACTTGAATGGTGTGGCCATGCGACAGGAGTCGATCGGCAGGCGGCCGTCTATTATCGCCGTCGACCCAAGCTCCACGAGGCGTTAAAGATCGTGGCTCAATCGGCGGGCACCACCGTTGCGCTGGATGATCTTCGTGAACTGGGCGCGTTGTTGGGAAAGGATACGGTTCACTTTGTATCCGCCGTGATGCGGCCGGGTAGGCCGATTCATTACAAACTGTATTTTTCTCAGTATGTCACGCCCGCATCGCATGAACAGGTCTTTGGGCGATTGCAGCGGGCCATGCGGCGCTTTGCGGGACAACCGTCGGCTGAGGGCCGCTGGGCGACTTATCACGATCGATTGTCGTCACGACAGCTCGCGCATACGCTCTTCGTGTCCCTCGCGGTGTCCGAAGACGGCACGGATCCGTCCCTGAAGGTTGACTATCCGGGCGTTGCTCCGGTCGTCGCGGCGGGGCTCCTCGATGGGGCTCGTCTCAGGCAGACGGAAGCACGCCTGCGGCATCTCTGCGAGGCGGCCGGCCGCACAGAGCTGTCCTATCTCGGGGTCAGGATTCGCGCCGAGGGTGATCCCGTTCTGAAAGGGTATGCGGATTTCGTATGAGCCGTTGCGTCGTCCAACGCCTCCGCTGTCCCACCTGCGGTGTGGAGCAGGAGGAGAAGGTGTTTGTGAGCGTGAACGGGGCACGCATCAAAACGGCGGTACAACGGATCACCGACGGCACCTGGGGGGAAGTGTCTTGCCTGGCTTGCGGGCAGCGCTACCTGGCCGATCCGCCGCTGTTGTATAGCGATCTGCCTGGCGGTATTTGGCTGGTCCGGTATCCGTGGGAGCGGCGAGGCCAGTTTGTCGAGTTGGAGGCCGAGGCGGACCGGATTTTCTCGCGAGAATTTTTCGAACGTCCACCCGCCGTCATTCGTGAGCAGGCAGCCGCAGTGCGGCGGCGTATCTGTTTCGGACGGGAGCAATTCGTGGAGAAGCTGCTGGCATTGCGCCATGGCATCGATGATCGCGCATTGGAATGTCTGAAACTTGGCCTCAGCCGCGATCTCGTCGGACAACTCTTCATGCATGGCCCCTGGGAGTGGGTGACGGTGGCGATCAATGCACAGGGGATAGATCTGACCGCCGTGACGTTGGCCGATCAGCAGCCCATCCACCGCACGGTGGTACCGATGGACGCGGTGCGACACCTAGAAGAAGACCTTCGACAGTATGAGGTGTTGTTCCCGGAATTGTTCGGACATCTCTATGTGAACGCGTCCCGGTATGGGATGGAAGAGGCGCCCGCATGAGGCGGAGCAGACGGAAGCGGGCGCCATGGGGATGGCAGTGGGACGGGCATAGGTCGCCCCTATGAGAACGGAAGCGAGTCAGCAGCGGCCGGATACCGTACGGACCGGGGCTCTGCACGTCGGTCTTCTGCAACGTCAATGTGCCTGCGGCGGGACGAGTAATCTGACCGGCGCCTGTTCGGAGTGCGAGAAAAAGAAGATGCTCGGCCACTCGCTGCAAACCAAGTTGCGGGTCAACGAACCGGGCGACCAATTCGAACAGGAAGCGGATCGGGTGGCGGCGCAGGTCATGCGGATGCCTGATGCGAGCGCGCAGGCGCAACCTCTGCAGTCGGAACCTGTGATCCAACGGTTTGTCGAGGACAGTGGTCGTCAGACGGGTGAGGGAACCATGCAACGCGCAGACGAAGCTGGAAAGGAATCGGCACCGGCTGGAGAACAATCGGCCTCCGGCGGAGCGGCGCCTAAGGATGGCTCTCTCGACGACGGTGGAAGCCGTTGCCCGAGCTGGCGGGCCGACCCCGAAAGCATCAGCAAACGGGCCGCTGAGAATTATGTCCAGCACGACATCACGCCGCCGTCACAGGCAACGGTGGAGAAAATCCGGTGCGAACCGCCCATCGCCAACGGCAATTACGGCTGCTTCGTCCATTTCAGCGACGGGTTGGTGATGAGAGTGATCGTGCGGGCGGCTGACATCGTGGTCGGGATGGGGCCGGGCCAAATTGCCACGGAAACTCCGCCGCCTGCGACCCCCTTGTGTTTTTACGATTACCACTGTCCGGATGGATTGTTGGTGCTGACGAAGCGTGAGTGTAAGAGCGCGAAGTCGTCGAAGCCGCACCCGCCTGGCGCACCGGTTGGCCCGCCGGCGGTCGCGCAGCGGAAGGCAGCCTCGCAGACGCCACAATCGGCAGGGTCCCTGTCGTCGGTCCAGAATGTCCTCGCGTCGCCGGGTCGTCCCTTAGATGCGTCGACGCGCGAGTTTTTCGCGTCACGCTTCGGCCACGATTTCGGTGACGTGCGGGTGCATGACGATGCGGCAGCAGCGGCGTCGGCGCGCGGGGTGCATGCCCTGGCCTACACGGTCGGCAAAAATGTGGTCTTCGGCTCGGGGCAGTACTCGCCCGGTACGAGTGCAGGCCGCCATCTGCTCGCGCATGAGCTCACCCACGTCATTCAGCAGGGTGGCCGACCTGCATCGACGATTCAGCGTCATAAGGACGACCTTGTCGGCTATACGGGCGGGCAAAGCGGCCGGGTGATTGTGCTCAATGCGGGCAATCCGACCTATGTCGCTCCGGCAGTCTCCGGTCACCCGGGGCATGGAGAAAATGAACCGAGCGTCGGACCCATTCCCACGGGAAGCTATGCAATTCAGCCGGGAGTGACGCGAGCGGTGGTGTCTTCGATTCAAGCGGGCGTCTGCGGAGCGGCTGGGATCGGAAGCGGATATCAGGAAATCACCAGCACCGATCCGAGTCCCTGTGAGGGCGCCCACTATTGCAACGTGCCATGCCCGACGGCAGACAACCCGGCGCAACAGTGTTACACGCCTCAGGATTGTTGGGGACCGAAGCGGATCAAGATCCAGGGGTCGAAGACGGTCGTCACACCGGAAGGCGTGCGAAAGCGACGGGACGGGTTTTATCTGCACGGTGGCAATCCGCACGACGCCGTCAGCAGCGGCTGCGTGAAGACTCTCGACAACAGTGTCTTTGCCGAGATTCGTAAATTAACGGGAGTGAAGGGCACCGTGCCGTTTTGCGTGGGGACAGCCTGTCCCAAAGACCTTGCAGGGAAGGGCACGATGTTTCAGGTTTCGCAGGCGGTGATTCGTGCAGTGGCTGCCGGAAGCGGAATGATTCTGCCCTAAAGGTTGCTTCGGGAAAGACGGCGATCGGATGATGCGTCGCACATGATGAGCTGAGAGGCGTGGCACCCATGACATCCTTTACCGGTTCCCCCAAACTCCTCAAGGGTGGCATTGTGCTGATCGATCCGGCCACCGCGCAGGTTCAACGGATCATCGCGCTTCAATACAACCCGGAGTCACTCAGCCGCAGCCTTCAAATACAGGGAGTGAGTGAGGGAGGAGATCGGTCCGAAGCGCTCCGGCTGAAGGGGCCAGCGGTGGAGACCATCAAGCTGGAGGCGGAAATCGACGCCACCGACGACATGGAAGCCGGAGACCGCACGGTTGGAGACGCCGGTATCTCTCCCCAGCTCGCAGCCCTCGAAACCCTGCTGTATCCCAGCACGGCACAATTGACCACGAACCATACGTTGTCCAGTCTGGGCACGCTCGAAATTCTTCCGATGGAGACCGCCTTGCCGCTGTTTGTCTTTGGGCAACACCGCGTCATTCCCGTGCGGTTGACCGATTTCAGTGTGACGGAGGAGGCATTCGATCCGAACCTCAATCCTATCCGCGCGAAGGTGAGCCTGGGCATGCGGGTGTTGTCCATCGACGATGTGGGATTTACGCATAAGGCAGGCAGCTTGTTCATGAGTTATCTGCAACAAAAGGAAGGGCTGCGCGCGAAGGCGCACAGCGGCACGTTGGGGGCGCTCGGACTGACGGGGATTCCGTGAATGGGTCTTAGCGTGGTGCAGGGCTGATGGCTGGAAGGGAGCGTCGTTCGTGAAGCGTGACGCGTCGCTCAGAAAAGCTGGAACGCGTCCTTCACGAAATACGAAATACGACTCGGAGCTGATAGCTACTTGGAGTCCACAATGGCCGATCCACTACAGACACTATTGGACAGTGCGCTCAAACCCAATCCTTTCCCGCCGACGAGTCGGTACTACGGGGTGAAGACTACGTCGGTCGTCGGGAGTGACGGGACCATGGTGGTGCATTTGCGGCGGCGATTCGTGCCGGCGAGCGACCGGTTTACCGTCGTGCAGGAACATCGCGTGGTGGCCGGTGAGCGGCTGGACCATCTCGCCAGCACGTATCTTGGCGATCCGGAGCAATATTGGCGCTTGTGCGATGCGAACGATGCGGTCCGGCCGGACGCGTTGGTCGAACGGTTAGATATGGTGGTGCACATCGCATTGCCGGAAGGTGTCACGGGGGTTCCCGGTGCTTAAGGGTGTCCATCTGACAATGCTGGCGGGGCCGGTGGTCCCGTTTCCCGTTCCCCAGCCGGTGCTGGATGCGCTGACCGAGGTGCAGGTGACCAGCGCGACCGGCATGGCCGGCGGGTTTCAGTTGCAGTTCACGATTCAGAACAAGTCGCCTCTGCAGCAGGCATTCCTGGTTGCGGCGACGCGGACGCCGCTGATGCGCGTGATTCTGGTGGCGACCATCAATTTGATTCCCCACGTGCTGATGGACGGGGTCATCACCAACCAGGAAATCACCTCCGGCGACAAGCCGGGAGAGTCGACGCTGACGATCACCGGCGAGGATCTTACCAAGGTCATGGATCTGCAAGCGTTCGACGGATTGCCGTTCCCCGCCATGCCGGCCAATCTTCGCGTCACGACGATCCTGGCAAAGTATGCCGTCTTCGGCGTGATTCCGTTGGCCATCCCGCCGATCGGGTTTGATGTGCCGATCCCCACGATGCGGATTCCATCGCAGCAGGGCACAGATCTCAATTACATCCTTCAATTGGCGGAAGCTGCCGGCTATGTGTTCTACATCGATCCGGGTCCCGTGCCCGGCACGAACACGGCCTATTGGGGGCCGCAATTGAAGGTGGGCGTTCCACAACCGGCGCTCAATGTCGATATGGATTTCGATCGCAATGTGGAGTCGCTCGCTTTTCAGTTCAACTCGACGAAGAAGGACCTGCCCATCGTGATGATTCACAACGCGTTGACCAAGGTGCCTATTCCCATTCCGATTCCCGACATCAACCCGTTACAGCCGCCGTTGGGCCTGGTCGGTCCCCCGGTGACAAAACTGTCGATGCTGAAGGCCACGGGAAAACTGTCCGCGCCGGAGGCGCTCAACGAGGGGCTGAAGGCATCGAGCGAATCGATGGACGCGGTGACGGGGAGCGGGTCCCTCGATGTCGCGCGGTATGGGCGGCTCTTGACGGCGCGCGGCCTGGTCGGGGTGCGTGGCGCCGGGTTGGCTTTTGACGGTTTGTATTACGTGGACAGCGTGACGACGACGATCAAGCGCGGGAGTTGTAAACAAAGTTTTCGTCTCACGCGGAACGGATTGGTCTCTCTCACGCCGCTGGTGCCGGTATGAGCGACGCGCAAAAATACTACGGCAAGTATCGCGGCACGGTCTTAAACAATATCGATCCTATGCAGATGGGGAGGTTGCAGGTCCAGGTGCCGGATGTCGCCGGGTTGATTCCGACCTCGTGGGCCATGCCCTGTTTTCCCACGAGCGGCAAACAAATGGGCGCCTACATGCTGCCGCAAATCGGTGCGGGCGTCTGGGTCGAGTTCGAGCAGGGGAATATCGACTACCCGATCTGGAGCGGCTGTTGGTATGGCAGCGTCGCCGAAGTGCCGGTCCTGGCATTGGCCGGGATTCCGGCTAGCCCGAACATCGTCCTGCAGACGGGGGCACAGAATGCGATCGTGATCAGCGACGTACCGGGTCCAACAGGAGGGATCATGCTGAAGAGTGCGACCGGGGCCACGCTCATTGTGAACGACACGGGGATTTACATTCAAAACGGCAAGGGCGCGATGGTGACGTTGGTGGGGCCGGCGGTCACGATTAACAATGGCGCCCTCACAATCATCTAGCATGATGCTGAAAACGTCCGCCAGCGGCGTTCTCGTTGCGTTCAGGCCCTCAACGTACCGCAAGGGTACGCCTCGGGCCTTCACTGACTGCGGCCTTGCTGAACAGCCGTTTTGAGCATCATGCCGAAGGATTTGCCGCTTCTGGCTAGAAGCGAATCATCGTGGCGTTTGTGCAGACAGTTATATGCAAGCTGTGAACTATTCATGGAGGGCAAGCTGATGCCGGGATTCTTGCTTCACCTCGGGGCGACGGTCATGTGTGCGCATGCGGGGCAGGCGACGCCGGTGGCGCCGAATCCACGCGTCCTCGTCAGCGGGCAGCCGACGGTGGCCATGAACAGCCTCTTTGTCGTGGCTGGCTGCACGCTGCCGCCACCGACAGCTGCGAACGGCCCCTGCGTCACCGCGCAATACATCACGGCGGCCACCCGGGTGACGAGCAACGGCCTGCCGCTGTTGCTGATCGATAGTCAGGCGATCTGCGCACCCTCCGGCACGCCGCTGCTCGCGTCGGTTACCCAAACCCGGGTCATGGGGGTGTAACGATGGTACAGGTGGATTTTCCCTATCGGTTCGATGCGCGTGGCCGCACCGCCGGGGCAGACGACGCCGACCACATTCGCGACCTGATCGAGCAGGTGTTGTTCACCCATCCCGGTGAACGGGTCATGCGGCCGGATTTCGGCAGTGGGCTCCTGCAGTTGGTCTTCTCGCCCAACAGTGCGGTCCTGGCCGCGACTACCCAGGTTTTGGTGCAAAGCTCGTTGCAGCGCTGGCTGGGCGAATGGATCCTGGTGGAGTCGGTGCAGGTGGAGGCTGTGGATTCGACGTTGCGTGTCACAGTGCAGTATGTGATCAGGCAGACGGGTACCCGCGTCGTCGGAACCTTCGTGCAAGGAGGGGGCGCGTGAGATATTCCTGTTGCGATGCCTTGCGCCGTCAGGTCGTTCGCAATCATCCGACCCTGAACGGGATCGACTATCTCGAAGTCATCGATCACGCCGCGCCGACGGAGGCCGAGCGGCAACGAAAGCTCGAACTTCATTTTGTGAAACCTCTGGGTTCGTTGACGCTGACGACGAGCAACATCAGACTCGAAGGTGGAGAGCGCATCACCACGTTCCATGTGTTGTCCGTGCTCGTCGGCAGCGGATCGTCCGCCAACGTGCTGACCGTCGAAGTGGATCAGGCCGGAGACTTTTCGACCTACGTCCTGCGTCTGGTGACCGATGCCTTGAATGATGCGGCGCCTGCTGGAGTCGACCCGCAACTGGCCGCGATCGAATTTTCATTCAAGGTCGAATGCCCCAGCCCCTTCGATTGTGCGCCGCAACACATCTGCCCGGAGGTGCCGGCACCGGCGCCGGTGATCGATTATCTGGCCAAGGACTATGCGAGTTTCCGCCGCGTCATGCTCGACCGGATGTCGGCAGTGATGCCGCAATGGAAGGAGCGCAGTCCCGCCGATCTCGGGGTCATGTTGGTCGAGGTCTTGGCCTATACCGCTGATCAATTGAGTTACCAGCAGGATGCGGTCGCGACGGAAGCCTATCTGGGTACGGCGCGGCGCCGCATCTCTGTCCGACGCCACGCTCGTCTGATGGACTACTACATGAGTGAGGGTTGTAACGCGAGGACCTGGGTACATGTCCAGGTCTCTGCCGACGTGGTGCGGGTCGATCCGGCCAATCCGGCGATTCCCATCGGGACGAAGTTTACGACGCTCATTCCGGGGCAACAGGTCGCCATCGCCGACGATCCGCGAGCCTACGAACTGGCCGACATGCTGTTTGAAGCGATGGAGTCCCTACAGTCTCTCTATGCCGACCATAACGAGCTGCGGTTTTATAGTTGGAGTGATCAACGGTGTTGCCTGCCGAAGGGCTCAATCTCGGCCACTCTCGCCGGGCATCATCCGCAGCTGAAGCCGGGCACGATCCTTTTGTTCGAGGAAGTCCTGGGGCCGGAAACGGGGTCAGTCTCGGATGCCGATCCCACCAGACGTCATGTGGTGCGTCTCGATCGAGTCGTGGCAACGGCTTCAGGGGGCGGACCGCTCAGAGACCCGGTCACGAACCAGCTGATCACGGAAATCACGTGGCATCAAGAAGATGCTCTGCTGTTTCCATTCTGTCTCTCTGCAGCCACGAGCGCCGGCTATCGTGATGCTGTCAGCGTGGCGAGAGGCAACCTGGTCTTGGCGGATCATGGAGTGACGTTGGAAGGAGAGGAGTTGGGATCTGTGCCGGAGCCGTTCCTGTTCAGGCCCCGGTCGAAGGAAGCGGATCAATGCGCCCTGCTCACTCGTGAATCGATTGCACCGCGCTTCAGGCCGAGTCTGTCTCAAGGGCCGCTCACACATGCCGGGCCTGCCTACGACCATGCGAACTCGGCCCGGACTGCGCTGCAATGGGACTTGCGAGAGGCACAGCCGTCCATCAGCTTGACGGGAATCAAAGGCACAGAGACCACAACGTGGACGGCGCGGCGAGACCTCCTCAACAGCGGTGCGGAGGCGGATGAGTATGTCGTGGAGGCGGAGAATGACGGCAGTGGCACGATTCGCTTCGGGGACGACGTGCACGGTCGCCGGCCTGAGTCGGGTACGGTGTTCACCGCTCGGTATCGCGTGGGGAATGGCCGTGCGGGAAACATCGGGGGCGATTCGCTGGTCCACATCGCACTCGCCATTCCCGAAATCACCCTGGTACGTAATCCGTTGCCGGCCGTCGGCGGTCAGGATCCGGAATCGTTGCAGGACGTGCGTCAGCGAGCACCCGTGGCCTATCGCGTTCAGGAACGCGCCGTGACAGAACCCGACTATGCCGAGGTCACCGAACGTCGAGCCGACGTGCAGCGGGCCGCGGCCACATTTCGCTGGACGGGGAGTTGGCACACGGTGTTTGTGACGGTCGATCGTGAAGGAGGCGCCGGTATCTCAGACGAATTTGAGACCGGCATTTGCGCGCATCTCGAGCGGTATCGCATGGCCGGTCATGATGTGGAGGTCGACGGCCCGCAGTTCGTGTCGTTGGAAGTCGATCTGCATGTCTGTGTGCGGCCCGATCATTTCCGGAGCGATGTCGAACGTGAGCTGCTCGATGTCCTCAGCAACCGCGATCTGCCGGACGGAAACCGTGGACTCTTCCATCCCGATCTCTGGACCTTCGGACAGCCGGTGTATCTCAGTGCGCTCTACGGGGCCGCCCATCAGGTCACGGGTGTCGAGTCGGTGGAAGTGCGGACGTTTCAGCGGCAGGGGGCGCCGGAGACGACAGGGCTGGATAGTGGACGGCTGGACATGGCTGCGCTGGAAATTCCCCGTTTGGACAATGATCGCAACTTCCCGGAGCATGGCCGGTTGACCATGACGTTGGGAGGGGGGAAATGAGTCAGGACGTTCGGAATGAATGCGGCTGCTGCGCCGGCATCGAGGCCGCCACTCCCGGCTTGCTCTTCAATCGACCCGGCCTTTCGGCGATCGCCTATCGCGTCGGGACCTACCAGACGTTTCGTCAGAGTCTCCATGCGCGGCTTTCCGACAGCCAGTGGCCGGTCTTGCGCGGGCTGCGAACACGCGCCGACGATGATTTCACCATCGCGCTGCTGGACGCCTGGGCCGTCACCGGCGACATCCTTACCTTTTATCAGGAACGCATCGCCAATGAAGCCTATCTGCGGACAGCCACGGAGCGGCTTTCCATCTTGGAGCAGTCGCGCCTGCTCGGGTATCAACTCGGCCCCGGCTTGGCTGCCGCCACGCATCTGGCTTTCACGCTGGAGGACAATCCCGGTCTGCCGGCACAGGCGACCCTGCCGATCACCTTGGCCGTCGGCACGAAAATTCAGACGGTTCCCGGGCCGGATGAGCAACCGCAGACCTTCGAGACGGTTGAGGCCATCGAAGCGAGGCCGGCGTGGAATGCGCTCCTGGCCCAGCAGACCGCCACGCAACCGCTGAGTTGGAACATGCCGGAGTTGTGGGTGGCCGGCGCGAACATCAGTCTGACTGTCGGGGAGGTGGTGTTGATTGTGGCGGAGAGCGGCAGTGGCTTTGAAGCCTCGATTCGCCGTGTGACCGGGGTGGTATCAGATCCTGATCGCCGCAGCACGAAGCTCTTGCTCGCAACGATATCCATCAGTGCAAAAACCATCGCGGCGACCAAGCCGGGGGTCTATGTCCTGCGAAGCCAGGCCTCGCCATTCGGGCACAATGCGCCATTACAGCCGCAGTACAACAGCAGCGGCGTGTTTCAGGGCACATTCAGCGAGTGGGCGCTGGACGCCGATGAGACGGTGACCTTCATCACCCTCAGCAGCCGCAACGACAAGATCCTGAAGGATAGTTTCGCCGTCGTCGAGCAAGACGATCCGGCGAACGGCACACGCATGTGGACCTTTGCCACCGTCACCGAGGTGGTCCATCGCTCGGTAGCCCGGTACGGCATTGCCGGGAATGGAACGAGGCTCAGTCTGAGCGCAGGCTGGACGAAGGGCGCTGACTCGAAGCTGGATCTGCTGCGCACCATGACGATCTCGGCTCAGAGCGAAGAACTCACCCCGGCCGCCTTGCCGCTGCTGTATCCGCTCTACGGCGAGAGGCTGGCATTCGATCAACTGGTGGACGGTCTGATGACGGGACGGCCACTTGCCGTGACCGGCGTTTGCCAGGCGGTTCGCCTGAAACATCCGGCGCCCGCCCCATTCAAGGGACACAAGGTACCGCTAGGCGGATCTCAACCACCGCCGGCTCTGGTCCTGGATGCTGGGGGCTCGGTCCTGCTGACACCGGGTGACCTACTGCACATGATCGGTGCTCCGGCAACCGTGGCGGGATCGTCGCTGCTCCCGTTGACGCCGGAGGAGTTCGGCGCGTCGCTGACTCAATCCGTCCCGCCGCTGTTGCGGTTGCCTTTGATGGATCGCGACGGCCACGCGGGGTTCTTGGATGTCAGCGCAGGGGACATCGAGCTCGTCGCGTCGGATCCCGCCACTGAAACGGTGTCGGAGATCGTCTTCATCGACGAGGCGATCGGGACCAGCATCATCCAGGATCGCGATCGGACGACTATTCAACTCGCCACGGCGCTGGCCAATGTGTACGAGCGCACCACGGTTCGCATCAATGCCAACGTGGCCGCCGCTACTCACGGCGAAAGCGTGAAGGAACCGTTAGGCAGCGGCGACGCGTCCACGACGTATCAGCAGTTCACCTTGCGTCAACCGCCTGTGACCTATGTCAGCGCTGATACGCCGGACGGTTCAGCCTCGACGCTGAAGGTCTACGTCAACGAAGTGTTGTGGGAGGAAGTCCCGTTTTTCTACGGGCATGGCCCCACCGAGCGTATTTACATCACGAGGCGGGACGACGAGGGACGCACCACAATCCGGTTCGGCGATGGCATCACGGGAGCGCGGTTGCCGACCGGCCAGAACAACGTGCGGGCCGAGTACCGTAAGGGCATCGGTCTTGGCGGACTCGCGCGGGCCGGGCAATTGAGTTTGCTGATGAGCCGACCGCTCGGGTTAACAGGTGTCGTCAATCCGGAAGCCGCGCAGGGAGCCGAAGATCCGGAGTCGAGGGACGACGCGCGCACGAACGCACCGATGACGGTGCTGACACTGGATCGCGCGGTGTCGTTGCAGGATTACGAAGACTTCGCCAGGACGTTCTCGGGCGTCGCCAAGGCTCAGGCCGTGTGGGTGTGGGATGGCCGCAAGCGGAGCATCTTCCTCACGGTCGCCGGACCGGCTGGGGAACTATTGGATGAAAGCGGCTCCGTCATCACGAAGTTGGAAGCGTCGCTGCGCACGTACGGTGATCCCTTCGTGGCGTTCACGATAAGGCCCTATCGGCAGGCCTGGTTCGAGATCGACGGCACGGTCACGATCGATCCGGACCATGTGACCGATGCCGTGATGGACGCGATCTCCGCCGACCTTGAGCAACGGTATGCCTTCGAGGCTAGAGCCTTTGGGCAGCCGGTTGCGCTGAGTGAGGTCATCGCCGCGATACAGGCGGTTCCCGGTGTCGTGGCGGTGGACCTGGACCGGTTCGCGCGCACAGGCCAGTCGCTGCCGGCGATTCAGCCGCGTCTGATTGCCGATCGTCCGGCCATGGGCGCGGATGGGGTGGTGCCCGCGGCGGAACTGCTGTTGCTCGAGCCCGCGTCATTGACTCAACTGAAGGCGGTCCAATGAATCCAGAAGCAGACAAGTTGTACCAGCTTCTTCCCGCGATCTACCGCATTCGTGATGCGGAACAGAACGGCGCGCTACGCGCCTTGTGCGAGGTGCTGGCCGAAGACATCGCCGTGCTGCGGGAAAGTCTCGATCAACTCTATGACGATCAGTTTATTGAAACCTGCGCCGACTGGGCGGCGCCGTACATCGGTGACTTGATCGGGTACAGGACATTACATGCCGTCACCGAGCGGACGCGCAGTGCCAGGGCCGAGGTGGCCAATACCATCGCCTATCGCCGCCGGAAAGGCACGGCGACTGTTCTCGAACAACTGGCCAGGGATGTCACGGGCTGGAATGCGCGAGTGGTGGAGTTCTTCCAGTGGCTGGAAACCAGCCAATACATGAACCACCTGCGCCCGACCAATCTTGCCACCGTCGACCTGCGGAATTGGGAGGCCTTGGAGCGACGGGACACAGCGTTTAATGCGATCGCACATTCCGTCGACATGCGGCGTATTGAGACACAGCAGGGACGATACAACATTCCCAATATCGGGCTGTTCCTCTGGCGCTTGGACGCCTTTGCGGTGCGCCGCTCGCCCGCGTTCCGCGTCGACGACGAACGGTTTCTGTTCAGTCCCCTGGGGAACAACCAGCAGCTTTTTACCAGGCCGCAGGCGGAGACGGATATCACGCATCTGGCCGAACCATTGAATGTGCCGGAGCCGATCAGCCGCAGGGTATTGGACAAGTACCTTGCTCACTACTACGGCCCGCAGTTGAGCCTGTTGCTGGAGGCGGACAATGTGGACATGAGCGCGAGTCAGGTGCAGGTCTGCAACCTGTCCGATGACGGCGCCACATGGGCGCATCTTCCGGTGAGCAAAGTCTCGATTGACCCGGTGCTGGGGCGAATCGCCGTTCCGCCTGGAACCCCGCCGGTCAATCTGCGTGTGACGTACCACTATGGGTTCAGCCTGCCGACCGGCGGGGGATCGTACGAGCGTGGGAAAACCTTTGCGCTCGGCGGCGGGTTTGCCTCGGTGACGCAGGGCCAGAGTCTCCAAGCGGAGTTGACCGCGTCTCAGGCCGGCGGCATCGTACAGATCGACGACAGCGGACGTTATGCGGAAATGTTGAGTGTGAACCTCCCTTCAGCCGCGAAGGTGGAGGTACGCGCCGCCAATGAGCATCGCCCGACGCTGGTGCTCAACGGCGACTGGACGATCACCCTGGCGCCGGGGGCCGAACTGACCTTGAACGGGCTGCTCATCACTGCCGGGCGGCTGCGCGTGATTGCAACGGGTGCCGTCGGGACTCGTATCCTGCGATTGCGCCATTGCACGCTGGTGCCGGGCCTGAGTCTGACGAGAGAGAGCGAACCGGTGTCGCCGGCCGCTCCGTCGTTGGTGATCGAGCGGGAGGGGACCACCGTCGAGATCGATCACTGCCTGCTAGGCGGCATCCGCGCTGTGGACGATACCGACATCTCGATGAGCAATACGCTCGTCGATGCGACCTCGCCGACCGGGGTGGCGTATGCGGCCCTCGACGCTCAGGGCCCGGGCGGGGGCTTGAGCACGGTGAATTGCACGCTGATGGGCAAGGTACACACGAAACGGCTGGACCTCGCCTCGAACACGATCTTCGCGGCGGCTCTCGCCGGCGGCGACAGTTGGAGTCATCCGGTCTGGTCGGAACAAAATCAGCAAGGCTGTTGCCGGTTTTCTTTTGTGCCGCTGAATTCGATTGTCCCCCGCCGGTTCCGCTGCCAGCCGGATTTGGCCGTGGAGGCGGCTCTGTTGGAAGCCGACCAGCCGAAGGGCAGCCTGACCGGTCCGCAAACACAGGCCATCACGCAGGCGACGCAGGCACGTGTCAGGCCGGCCTTCACCGCTCGCCGGTATGGTCAGGCCGCCTATGGGCAATTGGCGGGGCATTGTCCGAAGGAAATCAGTCGGGGAGCGGACGATGAATCTGAAATGGGTGTATTCCATGATGTGTTCGCTCCGCAGCGGGCGGACAATCTGAACATTCGATTGCAGGAGTATCTGAGGTTCGGGCTGGAGGCGGGCATCTTCTATTCGACGTAATCCTCCGGTCCTGGCTATGGCATTGAAACGAACGATCTATCAGGAGAGCGCACATGAGTGGCGATTACAGCCGGAAACGATTCAACCCTGAGAAGCTGTACCAGGCAGTATTGCGGCAGCAGGGGCGCGTGGACCTCGATGCCGATTGGAATGAGTATGTCGATCTGCAGGACCGCCGCTGGCGAGCCGAGACCATCGATGTCGTGGGACGCTGCGGCGTGCCGGCCGAGACGCCGGATGGATTCAAGATCGAGGTGAGCAGCGGGGAATTGACCGTCGGCCAGGGGCGGATGTACGTCGATGGGTACGTGGCTGAAAACCACGGAACGGCGCCGGCGCTCGATGCGACGATCGAAGAGCCGTACGGCACGGCGGCGCTGCCGGTGAAGAATCAGCCCTTTGGCGGGCCGGTGACGATTCCCGCTCAGGTGCGGTCGCTTGTCTACTTAGATGTGTGGCGCCGGGAAGTCACCTACCTGCAGGCGCCGGACCTCATCGAGTCGGCAGTGAACGTGGATACGACCACCAGAAATCAGACCGCCTGGCAGGTCAGAACACTGGGCGGCATTCCGGCGGAGGTGAATTGCGAGACCCCATTGGAGGATATTCCCGGTTGGCCGGCGGGGAACCGTCCGTCTTCGGCGCGGCTGACGACTACCACGGTCGCCGTCACCACGGAACCCGATCCCTGTCTCGTGCCGCCGACCGGCGGGTACCGCGGCCTGGAGAACCATCTGTATCGCGTCGAAGTCCATAGTGCGACGAACACGACCGCCAAGGTGAAATGGTCGCGTGAGAATGCCCATGTTGCGACCGCCCTCGTCGAGATCATGGCAGGCCGGACGACCGTACGCGTGGAAAGCCTGGGCCGCGACAATGTGCTGCGCTTCAAAACCGGAGACTGGGTGGAGTTCACGAGTGATGCGCGCGAGTTCGCCGGCCTGCCTGGTGAGATGCGCAAGGTGACGGTGGATGACACCAACAAGACGCTGACATTCAGCCCGGCCCTGCCGGTCGCCGATTTTCCCCAAGGGGTGGCTGATGCGACCAAACATGTGCGCGTGATCCGGTGGGATCAATCCGGGATCGTGCGCAAGCCAGACGGCTCGCAACTGGTGAACCTGGACCTGACGACCGACGGGTTGATCGAACTTTCTGCGGCAAATCCGAGCTTCGTGTTGGAGCACGGGGTGCAAGCCACCCTGACGGTCCAGGCGGGAGGGACGGCGCACAGCGGTGACTACTGGTGCTTTGCGGCCAGGACCGCGGATGCCGATATTGAGCGGCTCAATCTGGCGCCTCCGCTCGGGCTGTACCATCATTACTGCCACCTCGCGATCATCGAAGCCGACGGCGACATTCACGATTGCCGGACCGTGTTCCCTCCGCTCACGGAGCTCACGCCCGGCTGTTGCACGGTCGTGGTGCGTCCCGGTGAGGATATTCAAGCCGCGATCGATTCATTGCCGGAGGATGGCGGATGTGTCTGTCTCAAGGTCGGCGAACACAAAATTGAAGCGCCGATTCGGATCGAACAATCCAACGTGTCGTTGCACGGGGAAACGGTCGGCGCGCGCGTGGTGAGGAGGAATGGGACTGAGCTTCTGCACCTCGGGCATCCGGACGGGTTGTTGCTGGAGCACGTGACGGTCTCCGGGGTGTCATGGCTGCTGGAGAACAAGGGGCAGCAGGGGCAGGGCCTGCAGGCCATGGTGACGGTAGACCGTTGCCGCGATGCCACGATTGACCGGTGCCTCCTGCATGCGCAGGTGTTGAACCAGGTCGCCGGTGTCGTCATCAGCCGGAGCACCGATGTGCGCATGACGGGCGCTGTCGTCGACAACGTGCAGTATGGAGTCTGGACACTTGCCGATACGACCGGCTTGGTCGTTGCCGGTAACAGTTTCGATGCCGCGAATAAGCGCCAGAGCGACGGGGGGCTGGTTGCGCTTCTATTGCAGGACCTGTCCTTCCCAGCGCGCGTTGTAGACAATCGTATCCTGGGATTCGTGTTCGGCATTGTGCTCAATAACGGGCTCTTGACCGGTACGCCCTCTTCGCTGGCTGCCGGTTCCACCATTGCCGGGAACTACATCGTGCGGCTTGGCGTAGAAGTGGAGACTGCGACCATCAAGGCGTTCGGCATCGACGTGGCGGCCGATGGCTGCGTCATCAGCGACAATATCCTGCTCTACAATTCTCCCGAGTATGGAGGCATTACCGTCAGCGGGCGGAACACCGTGGTAGAACGCAATCAGCTCCGCTCCATGCTGAAAGAAGCCGGAGCGGTCCGCCCCATCGCGCTGCTATTGGCCAAACTTAGCGGGAACGGCAGTCTCGGATCTGTTGGGGGGAGGCTGTCGGGCAATCTTATCCTCGGGGTACAGGATGGGATTGTCGTGATCGGCAACGAGGGAGCCGAAGTCCTCGACAACAAGGTGGACAACGAGGGACAGGAGGTTCGGTTCGGCATTCTCGTGGCATTGTCGAGCCGAGTCCGGGTGCAAGGAAATCGCGTGACGAACACCGCCTGGCCTGTCGCGACCAGCGGCGGCACGGCGAACAGCCTTGTAGACAATAACCTGGTACGGGGTGGCGGCGGGATCACCGCGGTCTTTCATACCTCGCTCACGTGCAGCCAGAATCGCGTCGAAGACATGCGGCATTGGGGCATTCTGAGCCTGGTCGGGTTTGCCAAATGCGCCCTGGCAGAGAACCGGGTGTTGAACTGCGGGTATCAGCAAGCCCCGTCGATCGGTATCGGAGCGTCTGTGCAACTCGGCGAATTGTGCGTGGAATCCTGTGAGGTGATGAACACCGGGGTGTCGCCGGACAATACGACGATCAGTGCGCTCTCCTGGGGCATCATTGCCGACTTGATGCTGGAGGCGCGGGTGCAGAGCAACCTGGTCACCTACGCCAACGCAGCCTTGTTGGATGCGAATCAGGAGCATCGCGCGCTGTGGATGCGCGGGTGGTTGGAACAGGTGATTAACTTCGGTGCGGGTCAGCTGGTGTTCGGATTCAGCGCGCAGATTCTCGACAATAAATTTCTCGGGCCTGGTCGCACGGCATTAGTGGAGGTGGCTCAGCAGAATGTGAGCGACAATCTGTTCCGCCGTTTCGAGCGGCTCTTCTTCAGCAACAATTTCTGCTGGCACGCCAGCGTGGCCGCCCAGGGGACCGCAACCGTGTCGCTCTCGGCCAGGAGCGCGATCGTGATGGGCAACCACATCAAGACGAATGTGCCGATCCCGTCCGTGGATTTCCACGGCATGAAGGATGCGGTGTATATGGGTAATCTGGCTCAGGCCAATCCGGTGAATTTCGGCGGCATTCCATCACCGGTTTCAGGATTTAATCGACCATAGGTATGCGCGGCTAAAGGAGAACAGAGATGGCAACCTTGAATCAGATGATGGCAGAACAGGCGAAAGTGATCGGCGAGGCCAGGGCGTCACTGGAAGCGGCATTCAAGAAGCCGCCGACCCAGGCTGCGGCGATTGCGGCAAGGGAGGCGACGGTGGCGGAATTGAAGACGCGGGTGGCCAACCTTGTGGAGGCGAAAGCCACGTTCACCCGCCAGATTGATCAACAGCTCGCCGGATACCAGGCGGAGATCACGGCATTGGAAAAATTGATCGAAGAAGACAAGAAACGCTTCGGTGATCAACCGGCGCCGACGCCCCCGCGGCCGATCAGGGGGAAGGGGCGTGGCAAGTAACGGCTACGGTCGCCTTGCTATGAGACGTCGATGGAGCGGGTCCCGCAGGCGAAAACAACGTCCGCGCAGAAACCAGGCGCGCCGACGCTGCGCCGGAGTGCATCGCTGTCCGGGCGTGCCGACGACAAATCTTCGCCAGGTGGGTCGGTAGACTCGGCCTCCATTTCCCCTCAATTCTTCCACCATCCGAACCGGTTCACAATCTATCCGCAGGGACCGGCTTCGACCGAAGCCGCAGTGAGTGCGCCAAGCCCGGTTCCCTACCGGGCCGGCATGGAGCGTGCCTTCGCGGCAGATTTGTCCGGTGTACGGGCCTATTGCGGCGTCTCCGCTCTCCTGGCAGACAGCGGTGCCCGTGCCGCCGCGTGGCCGGAAACCGTCGCCTTCGCGTCTGCCAACCCCACTCCGCCTGTTGTGGCGCACGAAGTGGCGCACATTCTGCAGTATCGTCAGACGGCGTCTCCTTCAATCGGTCGGGGCAAGGAGACAACTCACCGTGATGCGGCGGAGCAAGAGGCCAGTCGCGCCGCGGCAAGCTTCAAGGCCGGTGTGCCCATTCGCCTATTCGCCCGTCCGGCCGTGGCGCCGTTGTTCTACACTGATGAGGAAGACCTTGATTCAGAGGAATTTCTTGCGGAACGCCCGCCGCAGTTTGTGGGCCAGGAGGTGGGAACATGGGGCAATACCTGGCCGGCCAGTCTGGTCGCGCGAGAACGATTGCCCGGGAGTGTGCCCGCCACGCAGCGCAGCCATGCCATCGTGGAAGCCATTGCCCGGAGGGAGCCGATCGTGATTCTGCATGAATACGATCGCCTCTGGCTCTATCAGCTGGAATGGGAGGGACTCTCCGGCCGCTATTCTCGCTTCACCAATGCAGAAACGATCTTCCACGAGGGGACCGCGGAACGGGGAGACTATTCGGTATCCAACGTGCAAGGTCGCCCGGAAGTCGAGGCCTTTGTGACGGAGGACGGCGGTGTCCTGTCACCACCGGGCGCCGGCAGGTTGTTCTCCCACACCGGCGGAGAGTTCGAAGATCCGCTGGTGTCGACATTTCAGAATGCGTCGGCTTTCCTTGGCGGAATGGGCAAGGGGTTGGAGGCCGCCAACTTCGAGGCCTTGTCGGTGAAGCTGCGCCGCATGGCGGCCCTCAATACGATCTTTCCGACCCCGTTTGCGATCGGCGCCGTTCGTGGCCTGGCCGACCAAATGCTCGGCTATGCGCAGTTGTTGA
>WBZN01000435.1_pt1 | contig 33865 bp, 41 predicted proteins | sample 5204281 | NCBI WGS metagenome assembly WBZN01 (sample SAMN12344347, study PRJNA552823) | activated sludge metagenome | biome: Activated sludge suspended growth; feature: Nitrification reactor; material: Wastewater; isolation source: activated sludge from nitrification reactor of wastewater... | reverse complement strand
AAACGACTGGCGAAATCGGACGGAAGTCGGCCACCTCGGACAGACCACTGAGGCCCTGCGTCGCGGGGCTCCGACGGGTGGCCGGATTCACTCGGAATCGATGGCCGGATTCAGCGGAATATGCACCGAGCGGGCGTTGGGTGCGAGGTTGGCAAAGATTAAGCCATGGTCCGGATCAAAGAACTTGAAGGCAGCATCCTGAGTCGCCTATTCCGGGTGAAGGGCCACGCGTGCGGACATCCAACGTGGGACGATGGTGAATCAGCTGGGGACGCATTCAGGATCGTAAGAGGTAGTTGCGAGATTCGTATGCATCGCGGTGACGCATAGCCCGTTCCTCCACAGCCCATTGAAGGGGCGACAGTCATTGCAGGGAATATTGCTATATCCGGCTCCGCGACAGATGGGCCTCGTATTAGCCAGTAGCATGTAACAAGTCCCACATGGCAATTCCTGATTACCAATCCGTGATGCTTCCACTCCTTCGCCTGGCCTCCGATGGGCATGACCATACGTTGCGCGAGACCGTTGAGGTATTAGCTGAGCAGTTCAAGCTCACCGAGGAAGAACGAAAAGAGCTCTTGCCCAGCGGGTCGCAATTCACGTTCGCGAATCGCGTCGGGTGGGCTCGGACCTATATGAATAAGGCGGCGTTGCTGGAATCTCCACGTCGTGGATACTTTCGGATCACTCCACGAGGCCGGCAAGTGCTATCGAAAAACCCCGTAGAGATCAACGTCAAATTCCTCGATCAGTTTCCGGAATTCATTGAATTCCGGACAAAACACCGGAATGCCGGACAAGCCACCGAGCAGGTCGAAGTCGACAGCTTGCAGACACCGGGAGAACTTCTCGAAAGTGCTTATCAAAAGCTGCGGGAGGATCTCTCTGCAGAGTTGCTGAAAACCACCAAAGAATGTTCCCCGGCGTTCTTCGAGCGTCTGGTCATCGACGTGCTCGTGAAGATGGGCTATGGAGGTTCTCGTAAAGAAGCGGGGAGAGCCATCGGTCGCAGTGGTGACGAAGGCATTGATGGAATCATCAACGAAGACCGTCTGGGCCTCGATGTCATCTATATTCAGGCCAAGCGCTGGCAGGCTCCGATTGGCCGTCCTGAAATCCAAAAATTCGCAGGGGCCTTGCAGGGACACCGCGCCAACAAAGGAATCTTCATCACGACCTCCAGCTTCACTCGCGAGGCTGAAGAGTATGTGGCGAAAATTAACTCAAAGATCGTCCTCATAGACGGGGACCAATTATCCCACCTCATGATTGATCACAATGTTGGGGTCACGCCGGTCATCTCGTATGAAACCAAGAAAATTGACAGTGACTACTTCATTGACGGTTAAACCGCCCCATCACGCCGTGAGCGCAGAGGCCGCACCAGTCGGCTTGACGGTGGTGTCACGGGCCTGTTCATCGCATCCGCTGTAAAGACGGAGCGGGGCGACCGTTGGGGTCACCCCGCCATCGTCAGGCAGAAAGCGCAACCGCTTACTGCATCGAGGCCATCGGCTTTTCGACGATATCGCCCTTCATCGGGCCGAGCGCGCCCAGCAATTCGTTCTTCTCCCGTTCCGGTACCTTGAATTTGTTCAGCGTGGCCACCAGGTCGCTGACGAGCGCATCGAAATCGCTGCTGCTGACGCCCATGCCCGCGTGGGTGCTCTTCATGTCGCGTCCGGTGTAGGTGCAGGGGCCACCTGACGCTTGGCAAATCTGATCCACCAGCATCGATTTGAGGCGGGGAATGTTGGCGTTGGCGAACTTGCCGTTGATGCGAGTGTCGCCTGCCACACGTCCGACAAAATCATCGACGACGGCCGTGATGGCGGTCTTGCCGCCCAAGCGGTCGTAGAGGGATTTCTCCGTCGCGGTAGTCCCAGCCGACGGCGAGCCGAGGCTGTTGCACGCTGAGACCGTCAGCGCAAGACCGAGAATCATGGCAAGCGATGCAAGACGATGAGACATGATCGTTCCTCCTGGTTAAGAATCTGTTTCGCGGGCCGGGTCCTTGTTCGCGTCAACCGGCCGCTCTGTCTGTGATTACGACGGCAACGGAGCGATTGGATCTCTGCCACGCAAAAAAATGTGCCGTTGCGCCATGGGGGCCCCGGTGCTACAGTTCGCCGGGTTGAAATACCGACACAACATCCAAAGGAACGGGTGCACTCGTAGCACTGTACGAGGACACCCATGTGTGACACCCAGACTGTGGCCAAGGAACCATCGATTCACGAGCAGGAATGGGCGGGCTTCCTCGCGCGTATTGCCGTTGGAGATCAATCGGCGCTGGCAGAACTGTATGACGCCAGTAGCGCCAAGGTCTTCGGTCTGGCGATGAAAATCCTCGGAGATCACGCGGCGGCCGAAGAAACGACCCTGGATGTCTACACGCAGGTCTGGCGACGAATCTCGACTTATGACGGGGAGCGGGGCACGCCGGGTAGTTGGCTGATGACGCTTGCAAAGCATCGCGCCATCGACCGGTTTCGCAGCAGCTACTTGGAGCGGGGCCGGCAGGTGCCGCTCGAGCAAGCCGCCGAATTGCCGGGATGCGGTGACACGCCGGAGCAATACAGCGCGGGACTGGAACGGCAACGGTTGGTGCAGGACGCCCTTGCGACCCTCTCCTCGGAGCAGCGCCAGGCCATTGCGCTGGCGTATTACTGGGGCATGAGTCAGAGTGAAATAGCCGAGCAGTTGAAGCTTCCGCTGGGGACGGTGAAGACGCGGATCAGGCTGGGGATGATCAAGTTGCGCGAAGCGCTCGCGCCTCACGGGGAAGGGTTGCTGTCATGACCGATCCTCGCCACGAACAAGACCTGACGGAACTCGCGGCACTCTATGCGTTGGAAGCACTTGGCGACGATGCACAGCGACAGTTTGCCCGTTCGTTGAAGACGGCTTCTGCGTCCACGAAAGACGAGGTCGCGGCGTTTCAAGATGTGGTGCAGGAGCTAGCGTTCAGCGGTCCTGCCATTGCACCGCCGGCTTCCCTCAAGGAGCGGCTCATGGCGCGAATCGCACAGGAACCGCAGGAGCAGGCTGAAAACGCAGGCTTCACCTTTGTCCGAAGCCAGAGTGTGGCATGGCAGGAACTGGCACCGGGGCTATCGATGAAAGTGTTGTTTCATGATGCCGCGGGCGCACGCACGACCATGCTGCTCAAGCTGGCGCCAGGCGGCACGTTGATTAGCCATCGTCATCCGCAGGTCGAGGAGTTCTATGTGCTGGAAGGCAGTTGCATCTGCGCCGGGGAGTTCCTGCAAGTCGGGGATTATCATCGGGCGGAGGCAGGGACCATCCACCCCATCACCTCCAGTGAGCAGGGTTGCCTGGCGCTGGTGATGACCTCCTCGAAGAACGAACCGATCCGATAGTAGGCCGACAGCGACAATCGCTATGCGCTCTCTCCTGAAGGTCTGAAGAACACCCGCCAGTAGAAGGCCAGGTTCACCAGCAAGACAACCATGCCCAGTAGGAGCTGAATCTCGCGCGTTAGTGCCGCCGGATACAATAGGGGCGGAAGGTAACGGCCGATGAAGTCTGCCTCCGCCGACGATTCCCCGGCCAGGCTTCGTAAGTGCTGCTCCAGCGGCGTCAATGGACAGACCCACCCGCTGAATTCAACCAGCGCGCCCCAGGCCACGGCCGGCAGATGAACCCAGACCAGCCCTCGCCATTTCAATAACAGAAACCCGCCAGCGATCACGAACACGATAAAACACAGATGCAACAGTAGGACGATGTCGGCGCCTGTCCGGTACCACATTGCCCAAAGTGTGCAGCAACGTTGTGATGAACACAATGAGCGACGAACTGTCTAAAACATCCGGAGCGTGGTGTGCTGATCTGACGGGACGGGATAGATCAGACGCCCGGCCTGGACCATCGCGAATGCTGTGAGATGATGCGGCGTTCCCTGCCCGGCGCCCAGAATATGGGTGACGTCCCACCCGCGTGCGACAAGCGCATCGGCGACGAGGGAGCGATGGCAGCGCCAGGGCACGGCCTCTGCGCACATGATGGCTGTCCGTTCGTTCTCGCCATGGCTCATCAGCTCGTCGAGTGCCCTGTCAAATGCTTCCGTCTGCATGTAATCGGCGTACCCTCGAAAACTCTCGTTCTTCCACCCCATATTGGGCGAGTCGGGTCGTGCCGTTCGACGCCCGCCGAGGGCCGACAGTGCTTCATACCAGAGCCCCGCCATCGAGAGACTCTGGGCCAATGCAGCTGCCTGAAACTGCGGATATCGCCGTGAACCAGCGTAGCGACGGACATCAATGAGCCGTTGGATGTCGTGAACCTGCAGGAGGGCAAGAAACTCGTCGCTGGACCGGGTCGAGTGTCCGATGGTCCAGAGCCGCGGAGAGGGCGTGGTGAGTGGGTGATTCATCACATGCGTGTGAGAACGTCCTTGATCGAGGGCCCGTCGTGAAACGGAAGAATCAATTGTGCAGTCGGCGGGGCGATGGCTCGAAGAGCCCACTCCGTCAACTGCTCGGTATCTTCCAGAATATCCACTGGTACTTCGTAATACTGTTTCAGGAGCTGCTTGCCATTGGGGCGAAACGGCTGCATGCCGCGCGACCTGTAGGTTGCTTGTGTGATGGCGTTCGTCTTCAAGTAGAGCCGGCCTTTATGGATGATGCCGAAAAATGTCTGCCGCTGGTACAACCCATGGCCGCCAAACATCGCTTTACATATGAGCTGGGGGACCTGGCCCAGCTGGTCCAGGACAAAATCTTTGAAACTGTCGGCACGCATGCGCCAGAAACCCTTTCGACGCTCGCCGCGTGGACATGGACCGGGTGCCCTGTCGTCTCAACAGGGCTCATCGGGGTCCCGCGGGAGCGTCGTGAACCGTTCCATCGGCGGGGAGGCCTTGCCGGCCTCTCCCGCCCTGGCGCACTGTGCAACATTCCGGATGTCATTTCAATGTCTGGAGCGAATCCCGAAGCTCGCGCAGTTCCGTGACAAACAGCTCTAGATGCTGGCCGCGTTGGGGTTGATCATCTTTGAATTTCCAGACCCGCTTAAAAACTGCCCAGAGTTCCTTGTTGTGCGTGACCGCCAAGGCATAGGCCGGCAGTTCTTGTTTGTTCTTGTCGACGCAGCAAATGGTGTCCTTAAACGCGTGCAGCTGATTGTGCAGGTCATCCAGCGCCTGGTCTTTCCCTCGACCTTGTTGGCCGGCCTTGGCGGTTGCTTCCATCATATTCGTGAGATTGATCAACGTCTCAACGGTGTTGCCGCCCCTCGCCTTTTCGGTGAACTCCTTGGCGTGAGGATAGTACAGGTAACTGCATCCGCTGATCGTAAGAAGCACAAAACCCAGGAGGCCGCTGAGGATGAGCTGTCGCATGAGCACTCTCCTTTTCAAAGAGATGAGGACACAGGCTGTCGAAACGAGTCTGTCGCTGCGTGGGCGATGGTTCAACTAGTGGTATCCCTAGGGAGCCTGTCGAGGTGATGTCGCTTGTCGAACTAGGGGCTTCTCTAGTGGGGGGATGAACATGGATCGCGCAGATTAATGCTGTCGGTTCACCCACACTCGGAGGACGGTTATGCGTACATTCATGACAGTGGCGGCGTTTGCGCTGTGCTTCTCTGCAGGAATGGTTTACTCCGTGGATGCGAGCGAGACCAAAGCCAAGATGGAGAAGGCCAAAGGTGACATCAAGGGAAATGTCGAAGAGATGAAGGGCGAAACCAAGGCCATGAAAGAAGAATTGAAGGGGAATGATACGAAGGCCGAGTTCGAACGAGCGAAGGGAAAAATGAAGGGTATCAAAGAACGGGCCAAGGGGAAAGCGAAGGAACTCAAAGAAAAGGTGACGGACTAAACTGCAGTCTTCCAGATGCCCGCGTGATTGAAGGCTGCGGGCATCTGGGGGGCGGGCATGTCCGTGATCAGCGAGGTTTCCGCGCGCTGACGATCCGCACGGCGATCGGTAAGGACACGCCTTCCGCTCGGCGATAGTCATTCACCATCTTGATAATCCCGCGTTCCGCCTCGGCTTGTTGGGCCGGGGTGAGGGTTGCAAAGAGGTTTTGAATCGGTGCGGCGATATCCATCAGGCCGCGAAAAAACTCTTCTGCAGTCGAATAGGTGACTTCAGCCGTAAATTCCTCATCATCCAGCACGGTGAGACCGGCACGTTCGAATATGCCGGCCAGGTCGCCTGGACGCGCCAGCCGGAAAATCCCCGGCGCCTCGGGATCGGGCGGGGGCAGCGGCGTGATGGTCTTGATCACATCCATCGGAATTCGGATGAAAGGATTTTTGTCCGGGCTTGACCAGACGGCCGCGGCGACATATCCTCCCGGCTTCAGCACGCGGGCGATCTCCGCAGCCGCCTTGGGGATTTCCGGCAGGAACATCAAACAGAACCGGCTGATGATCGAGTCGATCGAACCGGACTCGAACGGCAGGGCTGTCACGTCCCCGGTTCGGAAGCTGACCTGTTGCAGGCCGAGCGTCTTCGCTTTGCGTGTCGCCACGGCCAGCATGGATTCGGCGAGATCCATTCCGACCACCGTTCCGTCACTCCCCACCACCTCACCGGCCAGGATCGCCGGATACCCGGTCCCCGATCCCAAGTCCAACACCCGAAGCCCCGGACGGATGCGCGCATCGGCCACCAGCCGGTGGTTGATAAAGGCCATCGTGCGGTTGAAAAACTGATCCCATTTATCCCAACCGGCGGCGACGCGGTTCCAATCCTGTCGCTGGGCTTCGATCACAGCTGCGGGTGTGTGGGGGGGCATCGGCGGACTCCTTGTTAATCGACGGGGCGGAGATTATTTCACGCGCTCAAAGGCAAACACCTTCGGCACGTCCTTTCCCGCCTTGCTCAACGTCCAGGTCTGGGAGAAGTGGTCGTGGTCTTTGACCTCGATCGAAAGCTGATGCATGTGCACATCGGTCGGATTCTTCAGATTCGTCGCATCCACGAACGAAAACGTGATGGTTTTCTCTCCGTCTTTGATCGGGGCAGCGCGCATGCGCGGCTGGTTATCGAGCGAGCAATAATGCGTCAACATGAGTTGGTCGCCGTCGCTGTAGTACATGGTTGTCATCGGGGGGCTGTCGGGAGGGGTCAGGATTTCGGTGAGGGTCGTGCCGCCGGAGCTGAGGGTGAAGGCGATCTTGTGGGCCTTGCCATCCGTATCCGCCCCCTTCCATTCGCCGACCAGGAATTTGAGCGGTGTGAGGCTCGTATCAGGGATGTCGGCGGCTTGCGTCACGAGTGGGGTGAGGAGGAAGACGAGGCTACAGAGAGTGCGATGAATTCCACGGGGCATGCAAACCCTCCATTAAACAGCGAAGAATGCAGAACAGGATTCAGTCAAGCATGTCTCCAAGGTTGAGATCAAGACTTTTTCCGCCGCTGTCGCAAAAGCGAACAGTGGGAAGGGAAGAATGAATCAGAAATACACGTATTCGATCATTGAAGAGAGAGCGATGAGAATGGAGCCTCGTTCAGGCTCCTCTGCCCGCTGGTGCTCCACTTGCCACTGTAATGATTGTCGCCTCGTTCCGTCTGTAGTGGTGAACAGCACACATCACCATTCACAAGGAGGGCGCTCATGAGCCATCATCACTCGTCGGCTGCATCAGTACTGCGTCAGGCAGAGTCAGGTCGGCACGATCAACATCACCAGCGTCATGAACACCGTGACGGTCGGCGCGAGCCTCATGGCCATGCCCATCATCAAGAGCCTCGTGCAGAGACGCACCAAACAGCGTCGCTCGACCGCACGGCGCTCATGGCGACCCTGCATTGCTTGAGCGGTTGCACGATCGGTGAACTGCTCGGGATGGCCATCGGCACGGCGTTGGGCTGGGGCAACTGGCCCACGATCAGCCTCGCTATTGCGTTGGCTTTTTTCTTCGGCTATGCCATGACCGTGTATCCGTTGCGGCGGGCGGGTCTGGCATGGGGTACAACGCTTGGGTTGACCCTGGCATCGGACACGTTGTCGATGACGACCATGGAACTAGTGGACAATGCCATCATGTTGATCATTCCTGGCGCCATGGACGCGGGGGTGTTTGATCTGCTGTTCTGGGGCAGTCTGGTCTTCTCGCTGCTTCTTGCCGGAGTCGCGGCCTTTCCCGTCAACCGTTGGTTGATCGCGCGGGGCAAGGGCCATGCGTTGGTGCATGGGCATCATTGCCACTAAGACTCGCGGCCTTGGAGCGTTACACATGAGACCTGTCGGGACCATACTGCGGTGTTTGGCGATCGTGGCGACAGCCACGCTCGCTCTCGCGCTGGCCGGCTGTAACCAGTTCGAACCTCGCGACAAGCGGTTCTATTACCGCGCCTTGTGGAATTTTTCGTTGCGAGAAGATCTGGCCGAATTGGACAGCGAGTTTAATGGCGTCGATTTCGGCCATTCCAATTTGTATGAGAATCTCTTGCTGACCGGCGGTCAGGATGTCTCGGCCATCGAAGATCGGGCGCGTAAGGAGACGCTCGCGTTCATCGCGACCAAACCGCGGTTGAATCCCAACGAAGAAGCCATCGCCCCCACCTACATGAAGCTGGCCTGGCGTGCGCAGAACACCTTCGACGAAGCGCATGCCCTGCACCGCGCCACCTATGACATTGCCGTATCGGATGAGCCGGACAAGGATCGCGCGATCCGGAACGTGTTGGCCTATTACAAAGAGAGCGCCTACGCCATCACGTCCAAGCAACTGGACCACCACCGGCTGGACTCGTTTCCCTATTCCAAAGCCTTCCGGCAGCGGTTCCCGCTTTTCAACGCCACCATCTGGTCGTACCATTATCTGCAGGTCGCGGTATACGATCCGTTGCTGGCGGCTCGCGACCTGGCCGCCAAGACTCACGCAGTGCGCCCCATTCTCGCGACCTATCGCCGGTATCTCGACCAGCCGCCCGTGGAATGGACGTTTATGCCGCTGACGGCGGAACTGAGCCCGCAGTTTGCTGCGCGCTATCCGGAAGTCGCGCATATCTTCGACAACCTGCACATGCTGCATGACAATATCAGCGATATTCTGACGAGCGAACGGCTCCCGACCTGGGAGGCGAAGCGGGCGGAAATCTATCGCGTGGTGAATACCTATTATCTGGCGACGGCGGATGGGACGAATCCTATGATCGTCCAGTTGGATGGGGAGCATCACCATTGAGCATGGCGGGCACAGGAACGGTGCGGTGGTTGCTCTGCGCATGGCTGGCAGCGGTGGTCCTGCCCGTTCTGGCGTTAGACCATGATAACCTGGACCCGAATCGCCCGATCGGCATGGAGGATGCCTATGCCATTCCCAAAGGAGAGATCGGCCTGGAAGGCGGCGTGCGATTCAATGACCGCCGCCAGGGGCGGACCAACGTCACCTTTCAGCCGCAAATCATTTATGGCGCGTTCGCCAATACGCAAATCGAAATTCAGGGCGATCTGTTTGCCGACCCGCATTCGATTGTGGGAGCCAACAAATCCGGGGATCTTCACCTCGGCCTCCTCTACAACTTCAATACCGAGACTCTGACCCTGCCGGCCATGGCAGTACGCGTGGAGGCGGATCTGCCGACCGGCGTGAATTCGAAGGGCGTCGATACCCAAGTGACCGGCATTCTGACCCGATCGTTCGGGCGGCTGCGTGTGCATCTCAATGGCGGGTACACCGTGCTTGGCTCTCCACAAGGGCAGGAGCGTCCCGGCACCTATCGCGTGGTGGCGGCCGTCAGTTATCCGCTGGGATATCCCGGGAGTTTTCGCGACACGTTGATCGCCAGCCTCTATACCAGGCAGTCTGACTTGCAGGGACAGCGAAACCATACCGGTCTGGAAATCGGCTTGCGCCACCAACTCACCTCGCGGGTCGTGCTGGATGGCGGCCTGGGTACTGAATTCCTCGGACCTGCCGAGCGGGCGGCCTTGCTCGGAACCGTCGGCGTATCCTTGGGCTTTTAGAGGATCGGTCGTCTGCTGAGTTGGCTCCTAAGCGCGAAACTGGGACTGGTGCCACGTAGGTTGTTGGAAGCAAGGCCATATGGCTTCGGTGTTCGAATGACAGCCTTGACGTGGTTTATTCTACGAGCGGATAATGCGCCCGTCTCGGGAGGCGGGCATGGGACAGGCCGGTCGTTGTGTAGGCAGCATGGTCGCGCTGTGCGGCCTCCTCCTGGCGGTAGCATGTGGCGATGCCTCGGTGGACGCCACCTGCGAAGCGAACGGCAAAGGCAATCAAGACACCCTCGAACTCCTCACCCGCGTCCTCGAACACAAACGCAATCAGACGGGTTTGTATCTCGCGCGCGCCCGGTGTTCTTACTTTCTCGGGTCTTACGCGCTGGCGCTGCAAGATGCGTCCGAAGTGATTCGCCGTCTGCCCAACAAGGCCGATGGCTATCTCATTCGCGCCAAGGCCGGAAAAATGCTGGGGCAGATTCCGCAGGCGTTGGACGACTATTCGACATCGATTCGTCTCCGTCCCGGTGCCGAAGCCCACTATGGCCGCGGCTTGACCTATGTGCGGGAGTATCAAGGCAAGGACCGCGAAGCCCTCGACGATTTCACCGCCGCGATCCGCTTCGATCCCAAACATGTCGGCGCGTACAAAGCCCGTGCCGAAATCTACAGCCGCCACGAAAACTTTCAGCTGGCCTTGCAGGATTCTGAAATCGTCCTGAAGCTCGATCCGGCCACGCCGAATGCCTACTGCAACGTTGGGTTCGCCCACTACGCCTTGGGGCATGACGCTGAAGGCCGCAAACTTCTGAACACCTGCTACCAGAAAGATCCCGATCCCCAAACCCGCGGCTACTATGAGACCGAGGTGCGCAAAGTGCTTGCAGCGAGGCAGCCGAGGCGAAATTCAGGCGGCGGGTACCAGTCCGATGTGCGGGAAAGGACTCCCTACGATCGGGAAATGGAGCGGCAGCAGCATGTCTACGAAAGCCTACGCAATTCGGGGTTCAACGACCGTGCGGAGGCGTGCCGGATGGATGGATCGAAATGTTGAGCGGGGTGGCGTGATGCCGTTCCCTTGCTCACGGAACGCGCGCCCTAGGAAGGGCCTCGTTCGACGTGCGCAGTTGGGAACCGAGTCACGCCACCCCTCGGGGGAGTGGGAGTAAGTGGAAGGAGCCTTGGGAACTGGGCGTTGACCGTCTCGGGCCAGTGCGCAAACGTGATGCTCCTTCTTCGTCGCGCCGCGCACCTCGTGCAACGCGCGGCCTCGGAAGTCTTTCGTTGGACGACGCCCACCATCGATTGACAGTCGCTTGCCATGATCGGTAGGCTAAGAAAAAAACGGGAGGATCCGTGATGGCACTTCTTCTCGCAGTTTATCTCATCTTTTGCGCAGTCATTTCCGCAGCAGCCGCTGACAACACCCAGACTACCGCGGCCTTGGTGATCAAGGCCGACGTCTTGTATTGGGAAGAAGGCGAGCTGGTTGTCAAAGAATTTTCCGGTCACGAAGAGCGTCTGAAGGTGACGCCTGAAACGAAAATCGAGGGCGTCGTGGCCGGACGATTAAAAACCGGCGACAAGATCGTGGCGCAGATCACCGATGACCGTACGGCCCTCTCCATCAAGTTGCAGCTTCCTGACAGCCGGTAGGGGGCTTCTCTCCCGCCTTGGGGGCGAAAATGATTGTTCAGCATGACCGCGGCGAGTGAAGAGGTGAATCGTACGCACGCTGAGGGTACACCTCTGAACGAGGCGAGAGCGTTGCTGGCAGTCCTGCAGCAGGTGCCGTTGCTTTTCTCCGCCTGAATTGTCGATGCCGGTCCGTGCCCCGAAGTTTCTCTTCGCTGTCCGAAGTTGTCATCATGACAACCGTCTCTCCCAGTCTTGGGAACCTCCCGCAACGTGCCGGACTCAGGTACTTCTTCGCTTGGTGAGGCGCCAAGGCGATCCGGTTCCTTACGACCGCTTGCGCAATCGTATGGGATGGCGCCGGTGTAACCAGTCTCGAATGAGCGTGCCGATCACCAGAACGGGAACCGCCAGCAGCCAGACATACCAACGGGCCCAGAGCGCGGGGTCGTGCATGATGAATCCTCCAGTCTGTGTTTGCCGATGGAGAGAGCAAGCACCATACCGTAGACGGTTTTCCTGAGGCTCATCCCCTCGTCTGCCAAATCTGTAGAAAATCGGCCACGATCGGCGGTTACGACGGCGTGTGGCTTTGTGCCACGGGGCGCCCGGCAATTTTTGCCGTCGCAAAAAACTCACAAGGCGTGATGCCGTTCCCACAGCCGTTGGAATGAAGGAGAGTCTTATTCCAACAATCGGATCAGTGGCGGGAGCCATGGAAGCGTCGTGATGCCCACGCAAATCGAGAGCGCCACGATGGAGGTGACGAGGTCTTCATCCAATCCTGTATCTGCGGCGAAGATCACGGCGGTGACAGCGGAAGGCATCGCGGCGATGAGCACGACGATGGTTCGTTCGATTCCGGTGAGGTCGAGCATAAAGGCCGCACCGAGTCCGAGGAGCAGTCCGCCTGCCATACGCATCACGACGCCCACCAGTGCCAACGCCACGGTGCGGCGTGTCACAGCAACACTGATGGAAAGCCCCAGCACAAGGCTGGCCAGAGGAATAGTGGTGAGGTGAAGGGGTGTGAGGATATGGCGAAGGCCGGCGTGAAGGTGGACCCCGAACAGTGACAGCAGGAGGCTGCCGCAAAGCGCCCACAGCGGCGGAGATGACAAGAACCGGACCATCGCGGAGCGAGCCGTCGTGCTCTTGGCCCCATGAGCGACGGCGAGGCCGTAAAGGAGGGTGAGGGTCAGGGTGGTTTGCCCCAGGTCAAACAAGATGGCGCGCGCCAATCCTTGCTCGCCGAAGGTGGCGAGGACGACGGGGTAGGCGAAGTACACGGAATTGATGCAGCCGGTGCCGAGTAACAATGCGCCTTGCGTCGGACGAGGCAAATGCAGCCGGCGGGCAAGTTGCCAGGCACAGAAAAGCATGGAGACGGTGACCAGGCATGCGGCCAGGGGCAGTCGCCAGGCCGTGGAGGTGAACGTCACATGATCCAGGGAGACAAGAATCGTTGCCGGTAAGCTGATCGAAAAGACGAAGGATGCGAGCCGCTCCGCATGCATTTTCCCAAGCAGGCCGGTTGAACGGAGCAACGCGCCGAGAACAAAAATGGCAACGAAGGCTTGGAGCGTGGCGGGCATCGGTGGCAGCGTAGCAGAAACGCGCCGGCAAAAGGAGCCGCGCCCGTCGCGAAGCATCCCGCCTTTTTCTGTGCGGAGACGGCGCGACCTGGTACGATGGCGTACTTCATGAACCAGGCGCAGCCATCAGTGCCCCCGCGGCAAGCGGCGGTCTTTTTTATCCTCGTCACCGTCGTGCTCGACATGTTGTCGTTCGGGATCATCATTCCCGTCCTGCCGAAGCTGGTCGAGGAATTTCTCGGCGGCGACACGGCGCAGGCCGCGGAAATTTATGGTCTCATGACCACGTCCTGGGCGCTGATGCAGTTTGTCTGTTCCCCGATTCAGGGGGCATTGTCGGATCGGTTCGGGCGTCGTCCGGTCGTGCTCCTGTCCAATCTGGGGCTCGGCCTCGATTTCATCCTGATGGCGCTGGCTCCCAGTTTGTCGTGGTTGTTCGCCGGTCGAGTGATTTCCGGCATCGCGTCATCGAGTTTCAGCACCGCCGGCGCGTATATCGCGGATGTGACCGCGCCGGAGAAGCGCGCCGCTGCGTTCGGCCTGATGGGCGTGTCCTTCGGGTTGGGTTTCGTGTTGGGCCCGGCGGTCGGCGGGCTGCTGGGCGCCGTTGATCCGCGCTGGCCCTTCTGGGGGGCTGCCGCGACGAGTCTGCTCAATGCCTGTTATGGATTCTTCGTGTTGCCGGAATCACTTCCCTTGGACAAGCGGGCCCCGTTCCGATGGCAGCGGGCCAACCCGGCTGGCGCCTTGATCCTCCTGCGCTCTCATCACGAATTGTTCGGTCTGGCCACCGCAAATTTCCTCATGAACCTGGCTCACGGGGTGCTGCCCAGCGTGGCGGTCTTGTATTTAGGGTACCGCTACGGCTGGGGTCCATCGGCAGTGGGCTTCACGCTGGCGGCGGTCGGAATATGTGCCATGATCGTCCAAGGCACGCTGGTGCGGCCCATCACGGCGAAGCTGGGAGAACGCCGGACATTACTCACGGGCCTTCTCTGCGGCGCGACCGGCTTTGCCATCTACGGGCTTGCGCCCACGCCGTTTGTGTATTGCCTGGGTATTCCGGTGATGGCGTTTTGGGGACTCGCCGGTCCTTCCGCGCAGGGCTTCATGACGCGACGGGTGAGCGCGTCCGAGCAGGGGCAACTGCAAGGGGCGATTGCCAGCCTCACCGGCATCGCCGGATTGATCGGCCCGACTTTGTTCACGCAGACCTTTGCCCTCTTCATCGGCCCGCATGCCGACTGGAATTTGCCCGGTGCGCCCTATCTCCTTTCGACGGGGCTGTTGCTGGTCAGCGCGGGCACGGCCTGGCGCGTGACGAGAGCGAGGTGATCGCGCTCGGTGACAGTATCCATCGACTAGGCTTGGGAAGACGTCCGACTGGGGTGCGTGTCTGTCTATTGCACGCCGTGCACGAAGAGTTCACGGTTGCGATAGAGCGCCAGTGCCCGCGTCTCCGCCGCGTCCGCTTCCGGTTGCTGCCCTAACTGCCGGTGCAGATCGGCGAGGAGTGACCAGGCTTCCGCCTCGGCGGCCGTATCATGGATCGCTTGGGCGATTTGAATGGCGCGTTTTCCCAGCGCGAGGCGATCATTCAGCGTGTCTTTGCCTCGATCGAGCCGCGCGAGTCGTAGATGCAACATGCCTTCGAACGGCAGGTGATGCTCCGCCTGGGCCAGTGCCAGCGCGTCCAGGTAGTTCGCGTGTGCGTCTTCCATTCGCCCCAGCAGCCAATGGGCGTCTCCGAGGGCGACGGTGGCGGTGAATTGCTGATCGACATGGCGTCGCGTGCGCGCCTCGTCTGCCGCCTGCCGCAAGGATGAGAGGCCGGCGTCCGCCGAGCCTTCGACGACCTGCAATAGTCCCAGTTGCACCATTGTCTCGTTCCATCCTCTCGCATTCCGTATACGGGTAAAGAGGGCGGCGGCCTTTGTCAGCGCATCGCGGGACTCATCACGTTGCCCGAGTTGTGCGGCCACGCGGCCCATGGCCAGCAGCGCTTCAGCATGGGCGGATCGATCGGCCGCCTGGGCGAATAATTGCTCAGCCTCCCGCAAGGATGTATGGGCGTCGTGCAATTTGCCTTGCCGCTCCTGCACGCGCGCAATCTTCATGAGGGTCGTGGCGATGCCCTGCTGCTGTTTCTTCTCGCGGAACTTCGTCAGCGCGAGGTGGTAATACGTCAACGTTTCGGGCCAATGCTCCTGCTTGTCATGGATCTCGCCGATACGAAGCAATTCATGGCCTGAGAGCTGGTTGGGCGAGGCGGTAGGCGTGACCTCTCCTTGTGGAGCGGCCCAGGCCTGAGCCGGAAGCCACCAGAGCAAGAGGAACCAGAAACCGATCATGCTGCGTCTCCATGAGGCCGTAGAGGCCGATGCCGGACCCTGAGCTGTCGCGTACCTTTGCATCTGCGTCGCCACAAGGTCAAGAGAGCCGCGGCCGTTCCTTTGCCGACCTCCTGGCTGCGTGGACAGACCGGTTTCCGTTTGAACACGAAGAAATTCAGCGACAAAAATAAGAACCGGTTATACTCAGCGCCTGTTCTCCGACGAAGTGCTGACAGGGGCCAACCTAGACGCGGAAAGGGATGATGAACATGGCAGGTGCAACAGGAACCCGGCGAACGAAGCAAACGCCGCAACAACAAGCGACCAAGCCTGCGAAGAAGATCAGGAAGGCACGTGCCGCTGAACCATCCGGCGCGGTGATTGTGTTGTCGGGGGCCACACCGCTCCGTCGGCAAAAGGCGGCTGAGGTGCTGGCGGAGGAGCTCCAATTGCATCTTGCCGCAGTGGATTTGTCGGCCGTGGTGAGCAAGCATGTCCGTGAGACCGAAAAAAACGTGACGCGCGTGTTCGATATGGCCAATCGCCACGGATCGATTCTCTTCTTTGACGAGGCCGATGCCTTGTTTGGGAAACGGACGCAGGTCACTGAGGCCCACGATCGGTATGCCAATAGCGAGGTTTCGTATCTCCTGCAGTGCATCGAGCAGCATCAAGGGCTCGTGATTCTGGCCACCAATGGCAAGAGCCGTATCGAAGAGGCCTTCTCGCCGGAAAAGCCGGTCATCGTGTTGGGCGGGACCGCGAAGAAAATGGCGGCTCAGAAAAAAACCACTCCGGCGGCGACACCGAAAAAGAAGGTCGCGAATAAGAAGCGAGGGTGAGATAACGAAGTAGCCAACAACGCCACTTTCGCCGCCCGATCCAAGGCTTTGATGGCCGCCTCGCGCTGGAGCGCCGCTCCTTTGCTGGCTAGTGACTCGGTATAGCGCACGGTAAACGGTCCCCGGTGTCTCGTGTATTTCGCCCCCGTTCCTTTCGCATGCGACCGTATGCGACGCTCCAAATCAGTCGTGATGCCGGTGTACAGGCTGCCGTCGGCGCATTCCAAAATATAGACGATCCACGTCATGGGTAGTGTGCCGGGTGCCTTGCGCAAGAGGGCTGGTTTCGGCCCAACAGGATCTGCACCGGGTCACGGGATCATAGCCGAAAGGACTGGAAGAGGCGACTATTTGGGAAAGGTGGGCAGGACGATCAATCCGAGGCTTGAAAGGATGGCTGCCAACATGAGTGCGGCGGCCAGCGCCACGATCAGATACTTGCGATCCTTGCGCGCTGAATCGTGAAAACGGTACATGCTGGATTTCCGTAACCGGTGAGCCGTCATGATGTCAAAACTGGCCTGATGTGTCGTCGCTCGTAGCCTGTCGTCGTCCCATCCTCGTCAATGCGCGCTCAGTATGCCTGCCGTACGCTCCTCAGCGAAATAGGGGTTTCCCTGAAAGAGGGGGAAATTCTCACTGTGACGATCGGCTCCAGTGTATGCTCCATTCTGAAGGCGATGATCCGTCTTCGCTTCAACCAAGGTGCAGACGTATGTGGCATCGCCATGTCGACCTCATTGACAGTCTCAACGTCAGCCGCATAGCGTAACGGTCCATGTCGCCTCCATCACTCATCGTTCAAGAGCTTTCCGCCGCGAAGCAAGCTTGGCATGACGGCAACGAAGGGAAGGCGCGCGTCTGTGCACGGCGAGCGGTGGCGGTCGCCACCGAATCCTGGTCGGCCAGTCGCGGTGAACCGCAGGGGCAGGCCGATGCGATGGCGCATTTGCGTCGTATCCAGCAGCAGGGAACGTTTCCTCTTCCTGTCAGGCAGGCCGCGGAACGCCTCACGACCGCGGTGACCAGGCGCCAGCAGGCGCCGTTTACCACCGATCCGGTCAGCGACGCTTCCTTGATCATCTCGCATCTGGCCGCCGACACATCGAGCGAGAGGCCTTCTTTCGGCAGAACTCCTGGCGTGGCCATTCCGGAGAGCGGGGCTGAGGCATGTGGCGAACGGCATCGCATGCTGGTCGTCCTGATCATGGGCGTCTCAGGGGCAGGAAAGACCACGGTCGGTCGCCATCTGGCAGAAGTCTTAGGCTGGAGGTTTGTGGAGGGTGACGATCTCCATCCGGCCGCCAACATCGAGAAGATGCGAAGTGGGCATCCCTTAACCGATGCCGATCGCCGTCCGTGGCTTGAACGGCTGCATGCGGCTCTTGTCGATCAGGTTCGCATGAACCAGCCGGCTGTGATGGCCTGTTCCGTGTTAAAGGCGACCTATCGTACGATAGTAGAGGAGGGGTGCGGTCACTGCGTGCGATTGGTCTACCTGAAAGGCAGAGCTGACGTCATTCGCCAACGTCTCGCCGGTCGCCGGGAGCATTTCATGCCGCCGGAACTCCTGGACAGTCAGCTGGCGATCCTGGAGGAGCCGGCCGATGCGCTGGTGGTCGATGCTACCCTCCCTCCCGATGAAATCATTCTCCGCATCAGACAAGGCTTGGCACGCTAGCGAGACGAGTGCCGCCAGGTGCTTCCCTGCAAGCCGCTATTCTTTGACATAATGGACCCGTACGGTGTTGATCAACCCCTCGGCGTTCACCGTCATCATTTCAGCGGCCAGCAGTCCGTTGACGCTGCGGTAATAAAGCATCAGGCTGTTGATTCCTGTCAGAACGTGTAACAAGTCGAAATGCAGGTCGGGATAGGATTGAAGGCCTTTCCGGAAATAGGCGGTCAACCGTTCGCGACCGTGGAGCGTGCCGGACGGATCCCCGGATAGCGCCGGCACAAACGGACTGGTAAACTCCACATCTGGTGCATAATGGTGGAGAATAGCCTCGAGGTCGTGCCGGTTCCAGGCGCCGATCCACGCCTCGGCCAGGCTTCGTGCAAACTGTTCGTTCATCACCGTGAACCTTTCATTGAGAGCCTCTGGTGGTGACTAGCCTAGGGGAACGGCTACTTGATGAGCAAGGGCCCATCCTCGTCAGGCGGCTGGAAGACGTGGCGCTATGCTTGTGAGCGCGCCGATATCGCAGCAGACGAGTCTGGCTCCCATTGCCCTGTTCAAGCTGTTGAAGGGGCTGCTCGTCTTGCTGGCAGGATCAGGCTTTCTCCGGTGGATCGATCCTGAAATCGATTCCGGTCTCTCCCCCGTGCTCGACGCCCTGCATTTGAATATCCACACCCGGCTGCTGCACGCACTCGCCATTACGGTGGATTCGTTGCCTCGGCATAGTCTGTTGTTGATGAGCCTCGTCAGCCTCGGCTATGCGGCGCTGTTGTTTGCCGAAGGGTTCGGGCTCTGGAGCGAAACCTCCTGGGCTGCCTATCTGACGGTCGTGTCCACCTGTGTCCTGTTGCCCGGGGAGTTTCACGCCGTCGTTCGCGAGTGGTCGATGGCGGGGCTGGCGGTATTGGCTGTGAACATCGTTATCGTGGGATATCTGGTGCGCAGGCTGGCGGAAGAGACATTGAACTGACGCGCGATCTGGCTCCGTGCGGCCGGCCTCGATTCTCGGGGAATTCCTAGGTGGCATCTCGATGAGGAGGGGGTATACCAACACTATCAGATGAGAGGAGACAGGCCATGGTCGAAGTCAATTCCATGTATCAGACCCGAATGAGACACGACGACATCAAGGCACAAATCGATAAACTTGAGGGGTTGGCTCATGTGACCGCTGTCCATCCCACGTTTGATGCCTTTGATGAAGAGACCGAAGCGATTCTCATCAGAATATTCGGCCGCTCCCACCCGTATCTGGAGTCCTATAAATACGCGACCTTGGGAGAAGCCGAAGCGATCGTGAATTTGCCTGAATCGGCGCAGGAGCCTTTGACGCGGGACATGCCGAAAAAAGGCCTGCAACAGCGCCGCCAGGTGTTGCAAAGCATCCGGACCGACCTGCAGGGGCTTGAAGCGCAAGAGGCCGAAGCACTCACGGGAGAAGACCACGAAGATCCTCCCGGCCCCAGCTAACTACCGTCTGCCGGATATTCAGGGCATGGGGGCGGTGACCGCCGGTGAGTTGTGCGTAAGGTGGTCGCTGCCTCCGAGAGCCGTTCCCGCGTCTTCCCTCCTTGCCCCCCTCACTCCTCTGTCCCCGTTCATCCTGAGCCTATCGGCCTCCTTCACGAAGAAGGGTGAGATAGGCGATCAAATCTCGAATATCCTCGTCGCGCAACAAATTCTTCGGATACATCGCCGTGCCCGGATGGCCGAGTTTGATGGACCGATAGCGGTCTTCGTCATTCTGGGAGGTCAGGGTAGACGGATCACGCAAGTTCGCCGGCGGGTGGGGAAGCGCATTCAGTCGTGCAACCAAATCGGCGGGCATCGGAGGCCGTGACTGCAGATGTCCGTCGATGCCATGGCAGATGGCGCAGCCGCCGAGTTCGTGATACAGCTGCCGGCCGCTGCTTGCGTCGCCTCGTAAAGAAGAGCCTGATGGGGGCTGGGAAGCGGGTGGCAGGACTGTCCCGCGGATGGAGGCAAGGTAGGAAAGCAAGGCGAGAATGTCTTCGTCGGACAGGGTCTCTTTCGAAAGTGGATACATGGCGGTGCGCAGATGCCCGTGCCGGATGATCTCGAATCGTTGTTTGTCGGTGGTGAGGGTGAGCGCGGTGGTCTGCCTCAGGTCGGCGGGGGCGGGATCGAGGTGTGCAATATTGTCCCGGATGTGTTGGGTCAGGTGTGGAGGCAGCTGCCCCTTGTGTCCATCGACACCATGGCAGGTTGAGCAGAGGCCCTTGCCATTGAAGATCACCCGGCCCTGCTCCGCATCCTGCGGCCCGTTGCCCGGCTTGGCTGGGGACGAGGAGTCGGCCCACAGGAGTGAACCGGCCATCACTGAGATCGCCAGACAGAGGCTCGCGGTAAGCACAATTCGAGTGCGGCCCGGTCGAACTGCTGGGAGCAAGAACGGAGGCATGGTGGCTGTCCGGATGAGGTGGTCTTCAAGCTCTGCTCACTCCATCATAATTGATGATCACGGTGCAGTACTAGAACCGATGGCGAAACGTGGCCGGACCCTTTGGGGGGCTGGTGGGCGCTTGGTGATCCAGGTACAATGCCCCTCGATGAGAAATATGATCCATACGGCGATGAATATGGCGGACCACCGCCACTGCCTGGCCTTGTCCGGGTGCTTCCGGGGCAAGCTCTGCGACCAATTGATGAACCGGCCCGGGCAGCACGTGGCGAAGGGGGGGCGCATCTACGGGCCGGGCGATCCGGCGCAGAGCGTGTTCTATCTTCGCCGGGGATTTGTGAAATTGACGTCGCTCACCGAAGACGGGCGTGAATTGATTTTGCGCCTGCACCAGACCGGCGAAGTGTTCGGCGAACTCTGTCATTGCACCGGCGAACGCCGCGAACAGGCGATTGCGATGGAGGACAGTGAAATCGTCGAACTGAGTTTCGATGAATTCATCTCCCATTTGCAAAGCAATAGACCGGCGTTTCTCCTCTTTCTCTCCAATGTCGCCCAGCAATTGTCGGCCGCCTACGATCAGATCCAGACCCTGTCGTTCAGTAGCACCATGGAGCGTCTGCTGCGTACGCTGGGCCGGCTGGCCGATGAGTTCGGCGAAGCGGACGGCGAATGGATTCGTCTCACGCACTATTTCCGCCAGGATGATCTGGCGCAGATGATCGGCGCGCGCCGCGAGGTGGTGTCGACCCTCCTGAACCAGTTGCGCGACCAGGGGCTGATCACCTATGCGCGGAAAGACGGATTGCTCCTGCGTCGAGCCGAACTCGACCGCTTCCTAGGTTCCATGGCCCAATCATCCGCCCGTCTCACTGACTCCGGCTTCTAACCCGGCAGATTTTCTCCCCACTGTTATCCCGCTAACTTACAGGGCCGCTCCCGTTCTCTATCCTTGCCTACCAGTGCGACCGCCAATGTCGGCTGTCCGTCGCGCCTTCACTATTTTTACAAGGAGAGAAGCCATGCGTCAGTTCATTCATGCCTGTTCCGTGCTCATGCTCAGTCTGGCCACCGTGGCCTGTGCCCATACGACGGATGCCCCGGCGCCTGCGGCCTCTCACGCAGCGGGACACCAGGCCAAGGTGGCGGAGACGAAGGCGGCGCTTCGTGATCTCTGGTTGGGCCATATACTGTCGATCCGGAACGTCGCCGTTGCGACGATGGATAAAAATGCCGCGGCGCGGAGTGCGGCTGAAGCCGATGTGGTGGCGAATGCGCAGCAGATTGCCCGGTCGATCGAACCGTTCTATGGCAAGCCGGCGGCGGATCAACTCTTTACGTTATTGGCGGGGCATTATCAGGGGATCCGCGAACATCTGGATGCCACCGTCGCCGGATCGGCAAGCCAACAGGACGCGGCCGTAAAGGCGCTGACCGCTAATGCGGCTGAAATTGCCACCTTCCTCAGCGGCGCCAATCCGAATCTGCCGAAGGATACGGTGATGGGGCTACTGATGGCCCATGCGGCCCATCATCTCACGCAATTTCAGCAACTGAAGGACGGGGAGTATACGCGTGAGGCGGAGACCTGGAAGGGGATGAAGCAGCACATCTATGTGGTGGCGGATGCGCTGACGCAGGCGTTGGCGGCTCAATTTCCTGCCAAGTTTTAAGGCATAACAAGCGGCCACACGGCTGACTCTCAGCGTATGCCGGTGCAGTGCTCCTTCGGAGGCCGGACTCAAGCGGCCCGCAGCGGATCATCCGCGCGGGCCGCCTTTGGTTCACGTCTCGACACCGACCGGATGTCTCTCCGTTCGCTCATCAGCACTACGTAGTTACTCGTCGGTCTGCGTGTCAGTTCGGCGCAGTCATTCGCCTCAAGCCGCGACAATGATTGGAGCCATTCTATGGTTCGTCTTCGGTGCGGTTCATGTTGAAAATCGAGAAGCCACTTGCCTAGAGTGCGCAGTCGGTGTATCCGTTATTCTCATCATAGGAGGACCGTATGGGGAGAATTCGTGATTGCGCAATGTCGGGCAAAGTCTTGCTGGTGGCTCTGGTGTTAAGTGTGGCTCCCGCCATCTGTCAGGCGGCTGAATGGGTGCATGAAGGGATGGCCGACGAAGGGAAGATGACGTTCGGGTTCCGGGTGGGGCCCAGTTTCATGACGCAAAGTTCCGGCCTGGCCACGACCGGCCCGGCGCTTAACTTTCAGGGTATGTATGGAATCAACAAATGGTTCCGCTTCGGGATGATGCTCGAATGGGAAAACCATAGCATTGATGGGCCGCGGAATGGATCGCTCAATACGATCACCCTGCTGCCGGTCAACCTCGAGTATCGGCCGGGACATGTCGGCGCCCTGATTCCCTATGTCACTAGCGGGATTGGCGTGAATATCAACACGAAGGACCAGGCGGATTCGTTCGCGTGGAGATTTGGCGCGGGGTTGGATTACCCCATGACGAGTCTCTTGCAGGGCGCGCCTAAAGGCTTGATGCTGAATATGGAAACGGCCTGGAAGCGCAATTCCGCCGACGGGGACGGGTCCTCGATGGGCCTGCTCTTCGGCGTGCGCCACACGTTTTAATCGGTAGCCTTCCCTCTGAAACCCTGTGCCGGGCGGTCAGTGACGGTCCTTTCGATCCTGACGGCCCGGCCCCGTCGCCTGTTGTCAGCACATCACCAGCAGTGTCCAATCGGCTCCGCGCCATCGCCGCGTGCTTCTTTTTGCGTCCTCCTGTTTCCTTCGCCCCCGATGTGTTATAAGCTGTCTGTTTCTCTAGCCTGATACTCCTGCCGTATTGCGGGTGTGTCGTCGAATTAATCCAGACCTTGCCGGATCGTACGATCGTGAGACCGTCACTTCCGAAGGCGTTCACAAGGGGGACTGAAGCAGGATGAGCAAGAAGGAAATCGATGCGGCGCGGCGACTGATGAGCCTGATGTTTAAAGCGCATCCCTGGCACGGGGTGTCCATGGGAGACCAGGCGCCGGATCTGGTGACGGCCTATATCGAAATCGTGCCCAGCGATACCGTGAAGTATGAAGTAGACAAGGCCACGGGTTTTCTCAAAGTCGACCGTCCTCAGCGGTTCTCAAACTTCTGCCCCGTGTATTACGGGCTCATCCCCCAAACCTATTGTGGCGAGCAAGTGGCGAAGCTGTTCGGCGCCCGCGCCGGACGGCCGGACATGATCGGCGATGGCGATCCCCTGGATATTTGTGTGCTGACCGAAAAGGCGATTCCTCACAGCGATATTTTGCTGACGGCGCGCCCGATCGGCGGGTTCAGCATGGCCGATGGCGGCGAGGCAGACGACAAGATCATCGCCGTGATGCGGGACGATGCCGTTTATGGGACGTTGACCGATCTCAAGGAATGTCCCATGACCCTCCTCGATCGGTTGCAGCATTATTTCCTGACCTATAAACAGGCGCCGGGCTCCACCGCACACAACAAGGTGGAGATTACGAGCATGTACGGTCGCGACGAAGCCATCAAAGTCATCCACGCCAGCCACGACGACTACAAAGCCAAGTTCCCCGAGTTGGAATTTATGTGGCCCGCCAGTATGAATAGCTAGTCTTACGAAGAAAGGTTTAGCCCCTCCTGATGAAACACACCACGACGCCATCGCCGACAGAGCCGGCCGCCAAGGGGTTTTCCCCCGGATTTGCCGCGCTCGGATTAGAAGCCTCGCTGTTGACCACGCTTGAAGCGCTGGGCTACGAAGAGCCTACCCCGATTCAACGTGAAGCCATTCCTCCGCTGTTGGAGGGGCGAGACCTGCTGGGGCAGGCCGCCACAGGAACCGGAAAAACGGCGGCATTTGCCTTGCCGCTCCTGCAGCGGATTGCGCATGGTCCACGGCAGCGGCCGACGGCGCTGGTGTTGGTGCCGACCCGCGAACTGGCCGTGCAGGTCAGCGAAGCGGTGCAGCGGTACGGCAAGGAGCTGCGGATCTCCGTGCTGGCCCTGTACGGAGGCCAGGCGATGGGTCCGCAACTGCAGGCGCTCAGGCGCGGAGTGGAAGTCATTGTCGCGACACCCGGTCGGGCGCTGGATCACCTCCGCCGCAAGACCCTGAAGCTGGCTGATCTGCAGATCGTGGTGTTGGACGAGGCGGACGAGATGCTCGATATGGGCTTCGCCGACGACCTCGACGCCATTCTTGAGGAAACCCCGGCGACGAAACAGACCGCGCTGTTTTCGGCGACCATGCCGCCGCGGATTGCGTCCATCGCCCGCCGGCATTTGAAGAATCCGATCGAAGTCACGATTGCGCGTGAGCCGGTAAAAGCCGGGGCCGCGCCGCGCGTGCAACAGACCGCCTACGTGGTGGCCCGCCAGCACAAGGTGTCGGCCCTCGCGCGCGTGTTGGATATTGCGATGCCGAAATCGGCCCTGGTGTTTTGCCGGACGCGGCTGGAGGTCGATGAAGTCACGGCGGCATTGAACAGCCGCGGGTACCGATCTGAGGCCATTCATGGCGGCATGAGCCAGGTTCAGCGGGATCGCGTCATGCAGGCCTTTCGCACCGGACAGACCGAGCTGCTGGTGGCGACCGACGTGGCGGCTCGCGGCTTGGATATTCCATCTGTGTCGCATGTCATCAACTACGATTTGCCCTCCTCCCTGGAAGTGTACGTGCATCGCATCGGGCGTACTGGCCGGGCCGGGCGCGAAGGTGCGGCGATGACCATTGTCGAACCGCGCGAGCAACGGTTATTGCGCGCGGTCGAGCAACACACCAAGGCGCGCATTACGATCGCGCCCGTGCCGTCGCTCGGGGATCTGTTGGCCAAACGGCTGGAGCGTACGAAGTCCTCGATTCAAGAAACCCTGGAAGCGGGCGGACTCGAAGATTTTCGCCGTGTCGTGGACGCGTTGGCCGCATCGGCCGATCCGGCGGATATCGCGGCGGCGGCCATCAAGTTGGTCTATCGATCGCACGGCGGCGACCGGGAAGAAGAAGAGATTCCTGCCGTGCAGATGCGAGCGCCGGAGCCTTATCGGGCATCACGTCCACCTTATGGTTCGGCTCCGCAAGGGGATCGTGCGCGAGCGCCTCGGGGCGGTCCGAGTCGCGGTGGTCGAGCAGCCGGAACCGTGCGTGTGTATGTCGGGGCAGGGCGGGCGGCAGGCATCAGGCCAGGCGATCTGGTCGGAGCCATTGCCAATGAAGCCGGTGTACCGTCCCGCATGATCGGCGCGATTGAAGTTGAAGAGCGATTTTCTCTGGTGGATGTGCAGGAAGAAGCGGCTCGGCAGATCATTGAGGCCTTGGGCCGGACGCGCATCAAAGGCCAAAAGGTTGCGGTCAGATTGTTTCGAGACTGACAGATTCCCCTCCGACATGAGCCCGGCCAGTGCGCGAGATTGAATGCCCTGGCCAGGCTCGTCGTCTCGCCCTCCGGTGAGCGGTGACACGCGCCCAATCTCTTGCGACACCAAGCCCCGCTGAATTGCTCGACCTTCCTCGCTTCTCCCGTGCATCGTTCTGGTTGACGATACGCCTGACCTCCTCGCTCCTCTCTCGACTTCGCAGCCGCCAGGGAATTCAATAGGCGTCGGTGCCATCCGGTAATGGTACGATCACGCATGCTTGCCTTGGAACGCCCCGTGACCACGAGCATTCCCCAACGTATGGATCGCCTGCCCTGGTCGCGCTGGCACTGGTTGGTGGTGACGGCGCTTGGCGTGACCTGGATTCTGGATGGGCTGGAAGTGTCCATTGTGGCGGCGCTCGGCCCGGTCCTGACACATGGTGGCACCTTACATTTGACGGCTTCTGAAGTCGGCCTCACCGCTTCGGCCTATTTGGCCGGATCGGTGGCGGGTGCCATTGTTTTCTCCTACCTGACCGACCGGCAGGGGCGGAAGAAGTGGTTCATGTTCACGCTGATGCTCTACCTGGCCGCGACCGTGATGACGGCTTTCTCTTGGGATCTCTGGAGCTTCATGTTCTTTCGTTTCTTGACGGGTGCCGGGATCGGCGGGGAATATGCGGCGATCAACTCCGCCATCGATGAACTGATTCCCGCGCGCAGTCGCGGACATACCGATCTGGCGATCAATGGCAGCTGGTGGCTGGGCAGCGCGGCCGGTGCGTTGTTGACGCTCGTGCTGTTAAATCCTCTGTTGATTCCGGAATATGTGGGGTGGCGGCTGTGCTTCGGGTTAGGGGCCGTGCTCGGCGTGAGTATCCTGCTCGTACGACGCGTTGTTCCGGAAAGTCCGCGATGGCTCATGACGCATGGCAGTGTGCAGGAAGCGGAGCGGATCGTCTCCGGCATTGAAGCGCAGGTCATGCGCGATGAACAACTGGCCACGCTCCCGTCAGCAGAAGGATCGATCACCATCCATGGACGGACGCATGCGACCCTGGCCACCGTGGCCCGGGAGCTGTTCACGTCCTATCCGCGCCGCACATCGTTGGGAATTGTGCTCATGGTGACGCAATCGTTCATGTACAATGCGATGTCGTTCACCTATCCGTTTGTGCTGACGAAATTTTATGCCGTGCCCAGCCACAGTATCGGCCTGTACATTGTGCCGTTTGCGATCGGGAACTTTCTGGGCCCCTTGTTGCTGGGTCGTTTTTTCGATACCATCGGCCGCAAGCAAATGATCAGTTTCACATATGCCGTTGCTGGTTGTTTGCTGGCGACCACCGGCTATTTGTTTTTTCAGGGGGCCTTTACCTCCGTCACGCAAACCGTGGCGTGGTCGGCCATTTTCTTTTTTGCGTCGGCCGGGGCAAGTGCGGCGTATCTGACCGTCAGCGAGATCTTTCCCATGGAGATCCGTGCCATGGCGATTGCCTTCTTTTTCGTCGTGGCCCAGGGCGCGGGTATCGCGGCTCCTTGGCTGTACGGCAAGCTGATCGAAACATCGGCCGAGAGTGTCATGTATGGATATCTGCTGGGAGCCGGAATGATGCTGATCGGTGCCATTGTGGAGTGGTGGTTAGGGGTGAAGGCCGAGGGGCGATCACTCGAACAGATCGCGATGCCGCTTTCCGCCCAACCTGTGCCGAGTCGTGTGCCACACGTCTGATAGCCATTCCCATGTGTAGCCGAGACGATCAGTGTGAAATGAGGCGCGAGTGAACGTTCGTCCGTGGACCGCCGTGTTGCGCGACTGGCAGGCGCGTGCGGTGGCCGATGTATTGGCGCAGAAGCGCGAAGATTATCTCGTGACGGCGACGCCGGCTGCGGGGAAAACGCGCTTTGCCCTGCGGATTGCCCATCATTATCTGGCGGAACGCGCTGCGAGCCGCGTGCTCGTGGTGTGTCCGACGAATCATCTGCGCACTCAGTGGGCGTCGGCGGCAGGGCAGGCCGGAATTCAATTGGATCCCGCTTTGTCCAATGAGCAGGCCTGCGAGGCGCGTGACTATCACGGCGCAGTGGTGACCTACCAGCAGGTCTGTCTGGCGCCGGATGTGTTCCGGTGCGCCTGCCGCAATCGCAAAACCCTGGTGATTCTCGACGAGTTGCACCATGCCGGAGACGGCAAGGACTGGGGCAAGGCGCTGCGTGAATCGTTCGGGGAGGCCGTGTTTCGCCTGGCTCTCTCGGGTACGCCCTTCCGGTCCGACAACAATCCCATTCCCTATGTGCGGTATGAGCAGGGCGAAAGCCAGGCGGATTTTACGTATGGGTATTCACATTCGATTCGTGACGGGGTCTGTCGTCCGATTCTGTTCCCGAGTTACGAAGGCGAACTGACCTGGTTATCCGACGGGCGCGAGCACCGGGCGACGTTCGAAGACGGCTTGACCTTCGAGCGTCAGCGCGAGCGTCTCAAAACCGCGTTGCTCCAGGAAACCTGGCTGGGGCCGGTATTGAGTGATGCCCATGCCGAGTTGCAGCGTCTGAGAAAACAGGAACAGGCGGACGCGGGCGGCCTGATCGTGACGATGAATCAAGACCATGCGCGGCAAGTGGCCGATCTGGTGCATCGGCTCACAGGCACGCGCGCGCTGGTCGCTGTCTCCGACGATCCCTCCGCCTCGAAGACGATCGAAACCTTTTCCCATCACAAGACGCAGCAATGGCTGGTGGCGGTGAATATGGTGAGCGAAGGCGTCGATATCCCGCGCCTCCGGGTCGGAGTGTATGCGACCAACGTGTTGACGGAAATGTATTTCCGCCAGGTCGTCGGGCGTTTTGTGCGAATGCAGGATAAAGTGCCGAAGCCGCAGCGGGCCTGGCTCTACCTGCCGAAGGACGCCACGCTGGTGCATTATGCCAAGCGGATCAAGGTTGAGCGCGATCACGTGCTTGAGGAGATCATGCCGGCTGTGCAGCGGACGCTGTTCGGGACGGCCGCCACGTCGCTCAAAGAATATATTCCGCTCAATGGGGTGGCGCGGCTGGATGCCTTGATCGGCGCGGACGAGGGCGAGCCTTCCTTGGCAGGGAAGGGCCAACCAGAACCGGCCGTGGCGCTGCATGACCAGAAGAATCTATTGCGTGACAAACACCGGCTCCTTGTGGGAGCCGTGGCGAGAAAGTGCGGGATGGATCATCGGCAACTGAATGCGGAACTGATCAAGCGGACCGGCGGCCGCGTCGATCAGGCGACCATCCCTCAATTGGAACGCCGGATTGCGTTGTTGGAAAAGTGGCGGGATTCCGGCTTCGATAAAAAACGTTGAACGGTCAAAGTATGGTAAGCATATCCTGCCCAATCAGTGAGCGCAGGATGGTATGAAAGAATTGCTGGAGAGGAAAAGGACCATGACTGGACATACAAGGAAGCGGCCCGCGAGCGCGGCAGCGAAGACAACGAAGAAGAAGGTGGTGAAGAAAGCCGTGACCAAGCAGAATACGGATCCGGCGCGCCGCGCCACGGCTACTCGGACTGGAAAGTCATCGGTGGTGGTCGTCGTCTTATCCGGTTCCACGCCCTTGCGCAGGAACAAGGCGGCCGAATTGGTCGCGGAAGAGCTGCAGCTCGATTTATCGAAAGTGAATCTCTCGTCCGTGGTGAGTCAGCGGGTCGGCGAGACGGAAAAAAACATCAACCGGGTCTTCGACGACGCTGAACGCAGCGGGTCGATTTTGTTCTTCGACGGGGCCGATGCCTTGTTCGGCAAACACCGGCCCGCCAAGGACGGCGCGAGCCACTATGCCAATGCCGGAGCGGCGCATCTGCTGCAGCGCATTGAAGACCACAACGGCTTGGTGATTCTGACGACCAACGGCAAAAGCCGGATCGATCAAGCCTTATCCAAGCAGGCACGGGTATCGGTGATGGTGGGCATCGAAAAGAAACGGCGGAAGAAGCCGACTGCTTAAGGAATCGTCAGCCCGTGGGTCCTCGCGTAGGAATGACCTGAACACAGGATGCTCAAAGCGGCTGTTCAGCAAGGCCGCAGCGAACAAGCCCGAGGGGTACCCTCAGGGGTACGTTGAGGGTCCGAGTGATGCGAGAACGCGGCTGATAGACTTTTCCAGCATCCTGTGAGGATTACTCCGTTTCTTCGCTAGCTTCCAGGCACTTCGTGCATTGCTCGAGGTCGGGCACGCCATGGGCACTGCAGAAGTGCCGATGACAGAGACCGCAGAGCATAAATGTCATTTTAATCCGGTCTTCGGCTTCGCAGTAGTAACAGTTTTTTGCGCTTCTTGCCTTGGGCATGGTCCTTCTCCTCGCATCATGTATCAGTTCACAGGTCGTGTCATCGCCTGACTGCGCCGGTCGCGGTCGGCCTCGCGTCCCAACGCACCCATTCCAGATCGGCATGGGGACGGCGGAGTCTCAATTGATGAGGGAGGCGGGCAAGTCACCCAGGCCGAGTTAGCCTGAGGCGCTAAGGGCAACAAAAGGTGTGCTCGTGCTCGCGTTCATCCAACCAGGAAGCCCCGACCGGCCTTCATGGACGGTCATCTCGTTATAACACATTTCCCCATATGTCTGTGCAGCGGCAAGTGGCTCGGGGCCGCGTTTCCTCCTCAGAGCGGAGAGATTACTGTGCGGTTGCCTGCTCGACTTCTTCCCGCAGGAGAAACTTGATGGACGGGTTGGATTTGACGCAGTAGGCCAACAGGTGTTCGGTCGTAAACAACATGACCGCGCGGCCTTGTTGATCCACGAGGCGGACGGTATCGGAGGGCCAATAGACGGCTGAAATGGCTGTCGGATCACCGATGATCCAGCGCGCCAGGCTATGGGGCATACGCTCGACGGTCGTTTTGACGCCGTATTCGTTTTCCAGGCGGGACATTACCACATCGAACTGCAATTCACCGACCGCAGCCAGCACCGGCTCACGGCGCACGTGGTCGGGGGAGTAGAAAATCTGCATGACCCCTTCTTCTTCCAGCTGCTTGAGTCCCTTCTGAAACTGCTTGTGCTTGGAAATATCCTGCGTCCGCAAGAGGCCGAAACATTCCGGCGGAAAGTGGGGAATGGGATCGAAGGTCAGTGAGGGATCGGAGGTCAGCGTATCGCCGATGGTAAACAGGCCTGGATTCACCAGCCCCACCACGTCGCCGGGGTAGGCTTCATCGATCGTTTCGCGGTCGCGGCCGAAGAGCCGATGCGGGCGCGTCATGCGGATCTTGCGGCCCAGCCGGGCGTGATGGACCATCATGTCTTTTTCAAATCGGCCCGAGCAGATGCGGAGGAAGGCCATGCGGTCGCGATGCTGCGGATCCATGTTCGCCTGGATCTTGAACACGAAGCCGGAGAAGGTCTCGTCCGTCGGCTGCACCAGGCCCTGGGCACTGTGTCGCGGTCCGGGAGGCGGTGCGAGTTTCGTAAAGGCGTCGAGAAACGGCCCGACGCCGAAATTGGTCAGTGCGCTACCGAAGAACACCGGTGTCAGTTCGCCGGCCAGAAAACGATCTCGATCGAACGAGGTGCCGGCCCCCGTCAAGAGGCCGATTTCCTCCTGCAGCGGGCCATAGGCGTCGCCCAGCGTCTCGGCGAGTTTCGGGTTGGGGAAGGCCTCGACCGTCATCGGGGCGCGACGTTGGTTGTGCGACGTGCGCTGGAAGAACAGGACCTGGTGGTTCTGGAAATCGTACACGCCTTGAAAGCCGGATCCCTCGCCGATCGGCCAATTGAACGGGACGGCCGTCATACCCAACGTACGCTCGATCTCATCGAGCAGGTCGAAGGGGTGTCGGCCCGGTTGGTCCATCTTGTTGATGAAGGTCAGGATCGGGATGCCGCGCTTGCGACACACGGCAAACAGCTTCTTGGTTTGCGGCTCGATACCCTTGGCGCCGTCCAGCACCATGACGGCGCTATCTACGGCCATGAGGGTGCGATAGGTATCTTCGCTAAAGTCCTGGTGGCCGGGGGTGTCGAGCAGATTGACCCGCGCTCCTTGATAGTCGAATTGCAGCATCGTCGAGGTAATCGAAATGCCGCGCGCCTGCTCCAGCTCCATCCAGTCAGACTTGGCCTGGCGCTGCGTGGACCGCGCCTGCACGGCACCGGCCAAATGGACCGCGCCCGCATAGAGCAGCAATTTTTCCGTCAACGTGGTTTTCCCGGCGTCCGGGTGGGAAATGATGGCAAAGGTGCGTCGCCGCAAGACTTCTCGCCGCAGATCGTCGGACGCGGACTTTTCAACCGGCAGGGACATAACGTGCTCTTGGTGGTTAGGGATATCGACGAGACAGGGGGTGGTGTGGCCGCCTGGCGTCGCTGGGTTGCAACGCTTTCTTTTATCAGTCGGAGAGGGGTGGCGGCAAGAAGGGGGGAAGAGGGGGCGTGCAGGCGGATGTTCCCGTTGCTCGCGCAACGCGCGGCCTAAAGGCCCTCGTTGGACGCGCGCAGTTTGGGGAGCATCTAGCCTGCACGCCCCTGGTAGACAGGGCAGTAAATGTCGGAAGGAAGCCTGGGGCCGGAGCCGGGGTCGTTATTTGCCAAAGGGATTGGTCAACGCGCCCTTGGCACCCTCCTTGATGTCCTTGACGTCTCCCTTGACCTGACCGACGCCTTGCTTGGTCTTGTCGATGTCCAGCTTCTTGGCCTCTTCTTTCGTTTGTGTCGCATCGGTTTTGAGTTTGCCAGTGGTTTCCGTCAACGACTTGCCCGTGCCCTTCATCGCTTCTTTGCCTTCTGCGACCAGGCCATCGGCATGGGCTGATGGCAGCAGCGACGCCACAGAGCTTGCTCCGAGACCGACGGCGACTGCAATGGCGACGATCAATGACTTGTGCATGAAGAGCCTCCTTGGTGAGTGGCACCATTTGCTGCATGGGGATGTGGACCGTGTGCATATGGTCGACCTGCTGAGATCGATCCCGTTTTGCCCCACGGCACTATAGCAGGATGGCCCCAATACTGTTTCACAATCCTCCTGTGTGTTGAGTATAGGCGCGTATAGACAGTCCGATGACATGGAGACGGATGCCTAGCTTGGCATATAATCCCGTTGCCGTAGGTTAATCAGAGAGTACGGTCTGCAGCCTGATAGTATGTCCATGGGGGTCATATGAATGTCGATGACATTATTAGCTATGGAGAACTGGTCGGCGCTGAGAAATTGATGCTTCAGAAAGGCATGAATTTTGAGGTGGGAAAGGACTATTCCATCCTACTCATGTCTCAGCGAACGAATGCTCCGTATCGAGATGTCGTTGATGAGGCAACAGGGATACTCGTATACGAAGGGCATGATCAGCCACGCTCACAAGATTGTCCGAATCCCAAGGAGGTAGATCAACCGATCACAACGCCGAAGGGGACTTGGACGGAGAATGGCCGATTTTTTAAGGCGGCCATGGATTTCCAGCGCGGTCTGAGAAAAAAAGCTGAGTTGGTGAAAGTCTACGAAAAAATTGCTGTCGGAGTATGGTGCTACAAGGGATTTTTTGAGTTATTCGATGCACACTTTACGTTGCGGGGAGAAAAGAGAAAAGTCTTCCAGTTTTTCCTCAAGCCCGTCGAAAAGAAGGCATTTGGCCGTATCATTGAGCTGCCACACACACGACTGATTCCGACCCATGTGAAAGTCGAAGTCTGGAAACGAGATCAGGGCAAGTGTGTCCAGTGCGGCTTCCAGAAGAATCTTCACTACGATCATGACATCCCCTATTCAAAGGGTGGAAGCAGTCTTTCTGCGCAGAACGTTCGAATCCTGTGCGCCAAATGCAACTTGGAGAAGTCTGACAAGATTATGAGCGTGTTGCCGTGGCTCTATGCATTGACACCCTCTATTGTCGAGATTGGCCGGCATCCATAGAGAGGTCGGGGAGGACAGTGCTGGGGCACGATTGAAGTGGTCGAGGGGGGATGTGAGCTAGGCTCGAAAAAGTGGACGCCTTCAACCTATCATTTGCGGTTGGGAGGTGTGGGATGGAACGGTTACCGCGACAGAAGTATACGAAGGAGTTCCGGGAGCAAGCCGTGCGGGTGGTGCTCG
>WBZN01000433.1_pt1 | contig 33963 bp, 28 predicted proteins | sample 5204281 | NCBI WGS metagenome assembly WBZN01 (sample SAMN12344347, study PRJNA552823) | activated sludge metagenome | biome: Activated sludge suspended growth; feature: Nitrification reactor; material: Wastewater; isolation source: activated sludge from nitrification reactor of wastewater... | reverse complement strand
CTTTCGACTAAACTACTCTCTTTTTTGTTCCAGAAAAAATACTTCCTAACCTCATTCTGGCTACACCCTACAGGCTAGTCACCTTATCCACTTTAGTCAAGTAGTTTTTCCACCTCATTACTATGGACTTACGGTAATCACTTGCATAATACCGTTTTATAATTTTCCAAAACAATAGGTTAAATTTTTTTCAGGGATTTTACTTTTCTTTGTAATTATTTTTCCCCAAAAGAAAATTGGTTACTATTAAGATTACTGTTATTACCGTTCTTAAAATTAGTTTTAACACTTGTAATCAGTAATCCATTCGCTGAGTGAATTAGATTAAAATAAGGCCTAAGCTTGAAACTAAAGCAGCATTCTCTTTTATAAAAATTAAAAAATGACCACTACGACGTCAATCGCTAAAACTGAGTCGCTTACAGAACAGATTTTCAAAGCAGCTACGTTATTACAGGCTGGCAAAAATATTGTTTTTCCAACTGAAACTGTTTATGGCTTAGGCGCTGATATCACTCACTCTGCAGCAGTTAATCGAATTTTTCAAATCAAGGAGCGTCCCATTACCCACCCCTTGATCGTTCATTTTGCAGATTTGGAACAAATTAGCTATTGGGCAGAAAATATACCCAGTCAGGCTAAGAAATTAATGGAATATTTCTGGCCGGGCCCTCTTACTATAATTCTTCCTAAAAGTCGGCATGTTCCTTATTATGTAACAGGCGGTCAAGATACTGTGGGGTTACGCATACCTGATCACCCAGTTGCTATTACTTTAATGAAAATATTAGGGCTTCAGAAAGCAGTCGTAGCTCCTTCGGCAAATCGTTTTGGTCGCTTAAGCCCTACAGCAGCAACTCATATCAGTGATGAGATCCGTAGTAACGTAGATATGATACTGGACGGGGGCTCTTGCAAGGTGGGATTGGAAAGTACAATTATAAGTTTTTGTGATCTACAGCCCATTCTCCTTAGACCGGGAGGCATTCCTTTGAATTCAATAGAAGAAATTCTCAAACAAAATATTACTACTTCACTCAGTCATAACAACAATGTACGTACCCCTGGAATGCTTGCATCTCATTATGCACCCAGAACTCCTCTTGAGGTTTGGCCTACTGAAACGCTCCAGCATCGAATTAACGAACTGTTAAATCAGAAATACCGCTTCGCTATCCTTTCTTTGTCTGATTCACTTCATTTACCACATCAAACTACTGAAAAACCGGTTAAACGCTTTGAATGCTATCGAATGCCTTCTGATCCAATTGATTATGCTCATTGTTTATACGCTAAACTTCATCAATTAGATAATAAACGCTATGATCGCTTATTAATCGAAATGCCTCCTGATCTACCGAATTGGCTTGCCGTTCATGATCGATTGCAACGTGCAAGTTATCATTTCGTGATGCGCTAAATAATGGAAAAGGAATAATTGATGTCGCTATCTGCTGTTTTATTTGACGTTGACGGAACACTGGCTGATACTGAGCGCGATGGCCATCGCCTCGCTTTTAATTCAGCTTTTAAAGATTTTGGACTTAATTGGAACTGGGATATCGAGCTCTATGGTAAATTGCTCCAAATCACTGGTGGAAAAGAGAGGATTCGCTATTACATTAATCATTATTCTCCAGAAATATCAAAAAACACCAATTTAACTGATTGGATTTCAGAATTACATAAAACCAAGACTGTATATTTCTTAAAATTGCTATCAGAAGGAAAAATTCCTTTACGCCCAGGGGTTGCTAGATTAATTCACGAGTTGCGAAAAAATAATATTAGGATGGCCATCGTCACAACCACGACTCCAGAAAATGTATATGCGCTATTAGAATCAACTCTGGGCGAAAAATCACCAAATTGGTTCGATGTCATTGGTGCTGGTGACGTTGTTCCTTATAAGAAACCTGCTCCTGATATTTACTACTGGGTTCTTGATAAACTCCAACTAACACCTGATAAATGTATCGCCATTGAAGATTCAGAAAATGGACTTAAAGCCTCACTTGCAGCGAATATCAACACTATCATTACAACGAGTGAATATACACACTCACAAAACTTCAATGGTGCAGCAATGGTTCTAACGAATTTAGGAGAACCCGAAGAACCAGCAACTATCCTTACTAACTCATATACGCTTGAACCCAAAACCACGCTAATAAATGTTTCTTCTTTAGAACAATCATTATGCGTCAATATAAAGAGTAATTTTTAGAATCCGTGGCTTTTTTCTTTTACTTTTCTTAGCTTAGCAAGAACGATTTAGATAATTGTTTTCTTATAGCAAATGACCAGTTTACAAAAATCAATTCACAATAATAAGCACTACTTGAATAATCAGTGCCCTGATTGTGGAAGCACTCGCATTCATCGGTCTAGATTAAGACCCGGCGAGCGTTCTCCATCTAATTGGAATCTTATGCCGATGAGATGTCGTGATTGTAAAGCTCGTTTCTGGGTTAAAAATCGTGATGCTTATATTGTTGCAGCCGTTGTTTCAATCTGCACCCTGCTTTTAATCGTATTTGTTGGAATTATTCTTTCACTTGATGAGATATCGATAAGTGGAAAACAATTTGATAAGCAGCTAGGTTCAAATCAAGCCACTATAAATCAGTTATCTAACGATTCTCTCTTAAACAACAATCCTACCAAAGCAGCAATCGAAGCATTAAGTGCTCAGCAGGATAATACGATTAAACAATCGGTACCCGCCACAACGCAACAAAACGCTGATAATGGCCATCATTTCATGATTAATCTTTTTCTGAATAGAGCTAATGAAGGCAATGCAGAAGCTCAACATCAACTTGGTCAGCTATACTTGACAGGAAATGGCGCATTGCAAGATTTTGAAGAAGCCGTGAAATGGTTCACTTTAGCTGCAAATCAGAACTATGCACCTGCTCAATATGAATTAGGGTTACTTTACCATATCGGACAAGGTGTCAATATCGATAATGAAAAAAGCTATATGTGGCTTAATTTGTCAACGGCTGGAGGATTTGAGCAAGCCATCCTCGCACGCGATAAAGTGGCCCGTTCATTGAGTCCATCACAACTCGTTCAAGCACAGAGAGCTGCTAAAGAATGGTTACGCACAATAAATAACCAAAAATGATATTGATTTCCTAATAAAGTACCCCGCTGTTGCAACTTGCGGGGCATTGAATTCACAAAGACTAAATTGATTTAACCATATCTTCAACGACTTTCTTCGCATCGCCAAATACCATCATTGTTTTCTCCATATAAAACAAATCGTTATCTAGACCTGCATAGCCAGTCGCCATACTACGTTTTACTACAATGACCGTACGCGCCTTATGCGCTTCCAGAATAGGCATCCCATAGATCGGGCTTCCCGGCACATTCGCTGCAGGATTAACTACATCATTTGCGCCTAACACTAGGACAACATCTGTATTTGAGAAATCACTATTGATCTCTTCCATTTCCTGAACTTGTTCATAAGGAATTTCAGCTTCAGCTAATAGTACGTTCATATGACCAGGCATCCTACCTGCCACGGGATGAATAGCAAAGCGCGCATTCACTCCTTTTTTATGAAGTGCTTCAGCCAATTCCTTAACAGAATGTTGTGCACGCGCCACAGCTAGGCCATATCCTGGAATTATAATCACGCTATCGGCATTGCTCATCAGAAAAGCTGCATCCTCAGCGCTACCACTGCGATAGTTTTTTTGAGTACCATCACTTGCAACTTGACTAGCACCATCTCCACCAAAACCACCCAGTATGACGGAGAGGAAAGGTCGATTCATAGCCTTACACATGATGTAAGAGAGAATAGCGCCCGAGCTACCAACCAGCGACCCTGCAATGATCAGCATCGGATTACCTAACGAAAACCCGATTCCAGCTGCTGCCCAACCCGAATATGAATTCAACATCGAAATCACAACAGGCATATCAGCACCCCCGATTGGGATAATGATAAGGAATCCAAGCACGAAGGCGATTGCAGTCATTGCAATGAATGCTGTCCAGTTGGTTGTCTCACTAAAAAAGAACCATAACCCAAAGCCAATCATCGCGATAGCTATCAGCAAATTAATCGCATGTTGCCCTGAAAAAATTACGGGCGCTCCACCCATTCTTCCGGATAATTTCAGAAACGCAATAACAGAACCTGACCAAGTCATTGCGCCAATAAAAGTGCCGAGAAACAGCTCTAATTTACTACCCATAGGCAGTATCTCGGGCAAACCGAAAGAGACTGGATTATTAACGGCAGCAATCGCGATAAACACCGCCGCCAAACCAACCAATGAATGCATGAATGCCACTAGCTCTGGCATTGCAGTCATCTGAACACGATTCGCGACAACCGATCCAATAATACCGCCAATTGCAATACAACCCAGAATCAACATCCAGTTCTGGGTAATCGTCAAAGTTGTTGTGACAGCGATTGCCATCCCAACCATCCCAAACAAGTTACCTCGTCGAGATGATAAAGGTGAACTTAACCCCTTTAAGGCTAAAATAAAAAAAACTGCAGCAACGAGATAAGCTAGAGCAATAAAATTAGCTGACATTTATACGTTCCCTTTCTTATCTTTTTTTCTAAACATTTCCAACATACGTTGCGTAACGAGGAAACCACCAAATACGTTAATTGAAGCAAGTACCACAGCAATTGCTCCCAACCAAACTCCCCAATCAGTCTCTAGCGGTCCTGCAGCAAGCATTGCACCAACTAAAATAATGCTCGAGATTGCATTCGTTACTGACATTAAAGGCGTGTGCAAGGCGGGTGTCACATTCCATACGACATGGTAGCCAACGAAAACAGCCAGCACGAATACCGTAAGATGAATTATCGTTGGGTCAATATCACCAATCATGTTTATTCCTCATAAGATTTATCACTTAAAATAACTTGTTCAAGTATCACGCTTTTTTAGTTAATTCGCCGCCGGAGCAAACCATAGTTCCTGCAATAATTTCATCTTCCAGATTAATATTGAGTTCACCAGTTTTTGCGTCCAACATCAAATTTAAGAAATTCATCAGGTTACGTGCATATAAAGCACTTGCATCCGCAGCAACTAAACCTGGTAAATTTGCGACTCCTATTAAATGGACGCCATACTTGGTAACTGTCTTATTTAATTCAGATATAGGGCAATTACCTCCCGCCTCAACTGCCATATCGACGATCACAGAACCCGGTTTCATTGCTTTTACCGTTTCTTCCTTAATCAAAACAGGTGCTGGCCGCCCCGGAATTAAAGCAGTCGTAATAATGATATCTGCTGCAGCTGCCCGTTCATGAATTAACTCCCCTTGTCGACGCTTATAATCGTCTGACATTTCGGTTGCGTAGCCCCCAGCTGTTTCTGCTTTTGCTTTTTCTTCATCTGTCAGTGGAACTTCAACAAATTTTGCACCTAGGCTCTCAACTTGTTCTTTAACGGCTGGGCGCACATCAAATGCTTCAATAACCGCTCCCAAACGCTTTGCTGTCGCAATTGCCTGCAGTCCTGCAACACCCGCTCCTAAAATAAGCACTCTTGCCGCTTTGACTGTTCCCGCTGCTGTCATGAGCATGGGAAAAAACTTTTGATAAGTATTAGCAGCAATGATTACCGCCTTGTAACCGCCAATATTTGCTTGCGATGAAAGCACATCCATACTTTGAGCTCGCGAAATTCGTGGTAACTTTTCCATCGCAAACGCAGTCACACCCTGCTTTGCCAAAGCGCTAATTTCATCAACGTGATGGGGCGACAATAGCCCAATTAGTACCAAATCTTTGCGCAACATAGGCAATTCATCAGCGACCGGCCCTCGAACCTTCAGAATAATCTGAGCCTGACTATACAGCTGAGTGACATCACTGACAATCACTGCGCCCGCCTCTTGGTAAGCATTATCTGGAATACTTGCGCCCGCGCCTGCACCAGTTTGGACCAATACGGTATGCAAACCTTTAGCAGTATATTTCTTTACTGTTTCTGGTGTAGCCGCGACCCGCGTTTCTCCCGCAAAAGTTTCTGCAGGTATGCCTATGTGCATTGCTTATCTCCCTTATTTTCTTTCAAACCAAATAATTAAAAACACTTCCAATCGCCTTGAAGAGTTATTATAAATCAATCCAAGTATCGGTATTCAATTGTATTTTCACCGTTTACTATATCTCAGTTTTCTATCTTCAATTTAAATGCTTAAGGCAATGACTAATCCAATGTCTTGTCAACTTTTCCTGCGCACTATTCTGCTTCAATCGTGAAGCTAATCCCCCAAAATCAACTGAATCAAGTTCTTGGTCTTGATTAAAGCAAGAAAAAACGTAAGTTACCTCACCGGTTATAGGATCTTTATGCGGTTGCAAACATTGAGCACAGATTTCTTTCATCATACATTGCATTGGTGAATTAATAGAACCAATTGCAAAATGATTAGCTTTTAAATAAGGCTTTAACTGTTGATGGCGAGCAATACCGACCGCGGCCATCATTCGATCCGACCCAATTGCAATAATTCGGTCTGCATCTTTCAACGATATAGGTTGTGAACCTAAGGCTCCACTACCATAGGCAACCATGGCCTGTACAATATTACCAACAAAGCTAAAGTCCCCTTGCCGAGAAGGTTCGAATCCAGGCTCTTCATCACAGCACCATACAATGGTATCTGCTGCTGCTTCTATTTCAGCTACTTTGTATCGATCGATCTGCTTTTTATATCCCGCAAAATATAAGACCCTGCAACCTGCAGCACGCGCCGCCGCCCCGATCGAGAATAAAACTGCATTCCCTAATCCTCCTCCGACTAATAAGACAGTTTCGTTTTCAAATATTTCAGTGGGCGTTCCAGTAGGCCCCATCAAAATAACTGGATCACCGGGATTTAATAACGTACATAAGTCAGCAGACCCACCCATCTCCAAGGTAATCAATGATACAAGCCCTTTTGAATTATCGACGGAGGCTCCTGTCAGCGCGATACCTTCCATCGCCAATCGTGTATTTACCACTATCTTTGAAAGGGATGCGAAATTCTGGAATCGATAAAACTGACCCGGATGAAAATGTTTTGCCGCTAATGGCGCATGAACGACTACTTCGACGATATTAGGTGTCAATCGTTCTACCTTATGCACCGTTGCCCTGAGCTGACGATTCAAATTATCGATAAATTCATGATCAGCTTGTTTAATAGCAGGCCCAACTTGGTTTAAAACGCTACTCACAGCCGGGTAACCTTGCTTAGCACTCGCCATTGCTTTTACAACATTCCCAGAATACGATGGATGAAGATCACCAAAGAAACTAATAAAACGCCCGTCCGAGCAGCGACTCAACAGCACAGCTGGAGTTTCTGGTTTAGGATTACCCTTGATGATACTAACCGGATTACCTTTTTCATCGCACGCAGCGAAATAACGCCCGTCGAGCTTAAAGTACTTCTCATCTTCTCGAGCTAGCACGGTATTAGGTTGGGTTCCTGCTGCAACAAGAATAGCACGAGCAGGCAACTCAACTTCCTTAGATTGATGCCATTTGCCATTTTCATCCATGGACTGAACAGAAAAACGAATTGACCGCGCATGCTCCCAGTGGTCTAACTCGATTCGTAATGGTGTCAGGCCTTCCGCAAACCAGATTCCTTCCTCCAACGCCTTCTCAACTTCTTCATGGTTCAAGGTATAAGATGGACTATCAACGAGTCTTTTACGATAAGCAAGTGTTGCGCCACCCCAGGCTTGTAATAATTTAATAATATTAGGATCGCGCCCCTCTTTTTGCGCTTCGAGTCGCTCTGCCCGAATCGCGCGTGCATGCATCAAAAACTCCGTTGCAATTTCTCGCTCTTCCGCATCCCAACTGTGCTGGATAAAATCTTCCCCTTTTTCTGCTGCAAGAATTTCATAGCGCTGCAAGAATTTTTCTACTTGAATAGGATAATACGCAAGCGACTCCGTCGCAGTATCAATGGCAGTTAATCCCCCACCAATCACCACGACGGGTAAACGTAGCTGCATGTTAGCAATCGAATCCGTTTGCGCCGCTCCTGTTAACTGTAATGCCATCAAAAAGTCCGATGCGGCTCTCACTCCTCGAGCCAGCCCGTTTGGTAAGTCCAGTACTGTTGGACGACCTGCACCTGCAGCTAGTGCAATATGATCAAAACCCAGATCCAGCGCGTCATCTGCTGTAAGTGTCCCTCCAAAACGCACTCCACCAATAAGCGCGAACTCATTACGACGCTCTAATAACAATCGAATAAATTGCAAGAAATTTTTGTCCCAGCGAACGGTAATACCATACTCGGCAACACCGCCAAAACCTCCAGGCATTCGCTCATTGAGATCAACTCGTAACAAATCACTATCGTAAATCGCAGTAAACGGAACACGTGCGCCATTGAGATCAATGCCATTCATTTCTTTAGGTAGTGGTTCAATCTTTAACCCATCGATTCCCACTACCGTATGACCATCATTCATCAAATGGTGAGCAAGCGTATAGCCGGCGGGTCCCATACCAACGACTAGCACCTTCTTTCCCGTTGCTGGTCTAGGCAAAGGTCTTCGCAAGTCAAGTGGATTCCAGCGCGTTAACAAACTATAAATCTCAAACCCCCAAGGTAACTCCAATACATCTTTGAGTGTTCGTGTTTCTGCCTGAGGAATATTGACTGGTTCCTGCTTTTGATAAATACACGATTTCATACAATCGTTACAAATCCGATGTCCGGTTCCCGCGCACATCGGATTATCGAGCACGATCATCGCCAAACTACCAATTGCATAGCCTTGTGTTTTAAGCTTATGAAACTCTGAAATTCTTTCTTCCAGAGGGCAACCCGCTAATAAAACTCCTAGTTCACTTTTTTTAAATGAAGGTAATTCTTCTGAGTTTTTAGATTTTTGAACAAAACCTTTAGAACATGAGTCCTTACCTTGTTCATGACACCAGATACAATAATTCGCTTCATCTAGCGCACCAACTAGATCAGTCCCTGTATCTGTCAGTGAAAACCCTTCTCTATGACGTAAATGATCCAGACGATGGAGCGGAAAACCCTTTTGGATATCCGTCGAAAGTGACAGTAAATGTAAATAATCTAATTTTGCTGGTGATTTAAATAAAATACCTGCTTTTGTATGTTCCTGGCCCTCAGGAGTTCTTAAAGCCCATGCTGCATAATGAAGCGCTTTCTCTAGCCACGCTGCGTTATTTGCCTCGTCCTCCAACCAGCCAGCCACATGCGTTGCAAATACCAACTCTGCGAAGGGTTCACCAAATTCAACTTCCAGCGCTTTCTCAAGAACTTCTCCATCAATAGTCGGTAAAATCTCATCACTCACCTTAGTTTTAGCTCGGCGCTGCACAAACTGCCTTTTACAAAAATACAAGGGAGCTAGCTCGTGATGTCTTGCTGCTAAAGCACGAACCTCTTTTTCTATTCCAAATAGCTGGCCAATAAAATCCTCAGTCCAGGGAGCAAGATCGATTAGCAATAATGATTCATCTTTGGGCGCTATTTCATCTGGACTTAAACGTGCTTGGTCCAAACGATTTTTAAGCGCTGGATCAGCACTCCCAAGAAACTCTAGAAACGCCTGATCTAATTTCAACAAACCATCGCGACGATATAGTTCTAAGAAACTCACCCCGAATTTAAGCTCAGGCGTCATAATTGTCGATGAAAGTTGAGTAAATGTTGAGTGTAAATAGGTCATTTTAGTTAATTTTTATTGTAAAAATCCTACTTAAGTTTTGCTTTGGTTAAATTCAGAAAAACTTTTCAGAAAATCTAAGCAAACTGCCTGTACCTCTAGCAAGCTTGGATCAAAGCAAGGAAATTACAAGGTAGGATTGGACTTTAGCAGATCATTCCAGCAGCAACCGTATTGTTAGTTGTTTCATCAATTATAATAAAACTACCTGTAGCACGATTGCGACTGTATATATCAAAAACAAGCGGTTGTTGAACTTTCATCACAACACGAGCAATATCATTCATCTTTAGAGACTCTGTTTTTTCTTGATTAAGCGTATTAACATCAACACGATAGTCAATTTGACTCACGAGACCTTTTACCATTCGTGTAGTATGCTTAACAATATACTTACGTCCAGAACTCAAAGGTTGCTCCGACAACCAACATAACATCGCCGTGAATTCTTTATCGACTCGCGGTTGATCGCCTGATTTTACTAGCATATCCCCGCGTGAGATATCCAAATGATCTTCGATTGTCACTGTAACCGATTGGGGAGCAAAAGCTTCTTCAAAATTGCTTTGATAAAGTAAAATTTCCTTAATTCGAGAATGTAATCCGGAAGGCTGTATCGTTACAGCATCGCCAACCTTAATTAAGCCGGACTCAACCCGACCCATATAGCCTCTGAAATCATGAAGCTCTTCTGTTTGAGGTCGGCAAACCCACTGAACCGGAAAGCGAAAGTCATCCAAATTAACGTCGTGCTCAATATCAACATTTTCCAGCAAGTCAATTAGCGTCCTTCCTTGATACCAATTGAGTTGATCACCGCGCTCCACAACCATATCGCCATTCAAGGCCGACATCGGAATATATTCAACATTACGCAAATTAAGATTCTGCGAAAATACCGCAAAATCACTGCAAATTTGAGTAAATACATCTCGTGAATATTCCACTAAATCCATCTTATTTACTGCCACAACAATATGAGGAATACCGACAAGGCTGGCAAGATAGGTATGGCGCCGAGATTGCGTCAAAACCCCTTTACGCGCATCAATAAGAATGATCGCCAGATTTGCTGTAGAGGCGCCTGTCACCATATTCCTTGTATACTGCTCGTGACCAGGTGTATCCGCAATAATAAATTTACGCTTGGGTGTCGCAAAATAGCGGTATGCCACATCTATCGTGATACCCTGCTCCCGCTCTGCTTGTAAACCATCGGTCAATAACGACAAATCAACATTTTGCATACCTCGCTTACTGGATGTTTTCGCAATAGAGCTTAGCTGATCTTCAAATATTGATTTTGAATCATGTAATAAACGACCAATTAGCGTACTTTTCCCATCATCTACACTACCCGCTGCAATAAAACGAAGTAGTTCAGCACGATCAAGTCCTACATTTTCAACTACCGACATTTGATAACCTTCTGTATTAAACTTTTAGATTAATTGTTTTCTGTATCAGATTCACAAAATTAAAAATAGCCTTCTTTTTTTCGCAATTCCATCGAAGCATCTGAAGTCTGATCATCCATGCGAGTGGCACCTCTTTCAGTGATACGAGTCATTGCCGTTTCAGCAATAATTTCGCCAACACTCGCTGCGTTAGACGCAACAGGACAAGTACAGCTCATATCTCCTACCGTGCGAAACCGAACCATAACTTTCTCAACCTTCTCACTTTCTTTCGGTTGTACAAGATGCGAAACCGGTAATAAACCTGAATCACGAGGAATAACCTCACGCCAATGCGCAAAATAAATTGATGGAACTTCGAGATTCTCGCGAGCTATGTATTCCCACACATCGAGTTCAGTCCAGTTACTAATTGGAAACACTCGGATATTTTCGCCAGGGTGCGTTTTAGTATTGTACAAGCTCCATAATTCCGGACGCTGATTCTTTGGATCCCATTGACCAAACTCATCTCGGAAAGAAAAGATACGCTCTTTTGCACGCGCCTTTTCTTCATCGCGTCGAGCACCACCAATACAGGCATCAAAACTGAATTCAGCAATAGCATCTAACAATGTAATTGATTGAAATGGGTTTCTACTTTGATTTTCCGACCGCAGCACCACCCGACCTTTTTTAATCGAATCATCCATACTTCTTACAATAAGCTTTTCCCCCAGTTCTTTCGCCCGGTAATCGCGAAATGCGATCACCTCAGGAAAATTATGTTCTGTATCAATGTGTAAGAGGGGAAACGGGAATCGCCCTGGACGAAACGCTTTCTCTGCAAGACGAAGCAACACAATAGAGTCTTTTCCTCCCGAAAAAAGTAAAGCAGGATTAGTACACTCAGCAGCAACTTCTCGCATGATATGTATGGCTTCACTTTCTAGGGCATCCAGATGCGTAAAAGATCGATGGCTCATTTTTCTACTAGATCATTAAAATTAATTGTTTACTTAAATACTTACTATGCTCGGTTTACGTGTAATCCACATTCTTTTGAATCAGGATTTTCCCACCACCAACGTCCAGACCGAATATCTTCTCCTGGCGTAATAGCTCGAGTACAAGGCGCGCACCCTATACTGGGATAAAAATGATCATGCAGCTTGTTATAGGGCACATCGTGTTGCTTGAGGTAGCTCCAAATTTCTGCATTACTCCAGTCACATAATGGATTAAATTTCTGTATCGCGTGTTCAGCATCAAATTGCGATACCGATAAGCTATCACGCGTAATGGCTTGTTCACGGCGCATGCCTGTTATCCAAGAACGTTTGCCTGCCAAGGCTCGCCGTAAGGGCTCCACTTTGCGGATATAGCAGCAACGTTTACGTAGCTCAACAGTTTGATAAAAGCCATTGGGGCCATTTTGGGCCATATAGCTTTCCACTGCAGCCGCCTCGGGAAAATACATCTTAATATCAATATGATATTTATCTCTCACCGTTTGAATCAGCGAATAAGTTTCCTCAGGGAGTCTGCCCGTATCAAGCGTAAACATCTCAATATCTGGAAAATAGTGCGCGATGATATCTGTTAAAACCATATCCTCAGCACCAAAACTATTCGCAAATACAGTTGGCATATAGTTTCGCTGCACATCCTCCAATAGAAGAGATATCTCTTTAACTTTATGCTCAGTATTAATTCCGGTCATTGTGCTAATTGGCGCTTATTTACGAAATTTATAGCGTAGTAGTCGACTGCTGAGCACGCTTCGTTGGTATCGTTGACACAGTTTTAGGTAACGCACCTGCCAAATCAAGTTGACGATCAAAACCAATACAAAAATCAGCCACTTCGGAAGTCCATTCATCAAGCGCAGCATACCATTCTGTCAAGGCGCCATCGGTTAGCTCTTCAGCCGGGGTTGAAAAAAGTTGCGCAAATTTAGCTAACTCAAGCGCGATATTAGGTTTCGTTGGTAAGACACGTTTAAGTTCTTCAGCTTGCTCTAACAGATTTTCATATTTCTTACCGCCAACTAACTGCGCTAAGCCTTGACTAATCAACCGCGCTATCTCCTCTGCACATTTTAAGGAATCCTCTAATTTACGCTGAAACTTAAGCGCATTACGATAATTTCGTTCATTCGCCGCGTCAAAGAAAGTGGTACCAATTTGAAGTTGTTTGGCACCAGCACATTCCCCTCCACCCAATTGCAATACTCTAAAATCATCCCCTTGACCATGATCTCTTAAAACAGAATGCAAATCTTCTTGCTTAACTTCAACCACATCCGCCAGCAATTCAGTAAAATAGCTTTGTCCAACTCGCCTCGTCCAATTGAAAAATGACTCACCAGTCTGACGATTTGTTGCATAAGCTGACTGAACGCGCGTAACCGCCACCTCTACACGCGCACTGGGTACTGAAGGTCCTTTAAACGCCAACCCTCCTGAAGCCATACCATCGCCCCCAAAATACATCTGATAATGAGGAACAAGTTTGCCAAACATCCGTTTTCCTTCCCCATAAATCCCAATATCACCACTCTCAGGTTGAGCACAGCCATTATGACAGCCAGAAACTCTAATGCGTAAATCATCTTTGCCACCTGTAAGCTTTGCCCCTAAGGTAGGACTGGAAGTTATACCCAATCGACACGTTGATGTCCCTGGGCAAGCGACAACGTTATCTCCAGCTTTGGGCAGGCCTAACCCTAACCCGTTTAATGCGGTTTGAATACCTGCAATTTTAGTTTCTGGTACATCGACCAACATTAAATTCTGGTCTTGGGTAGTTCGTATTTCTTTCAAATCATATTGCTTGAGTAGCTTTGCAATTCCGCGCATTTGCTTTGCGGTAACTTGACCCAGTGGAACACTGATCGGTACAACAAATAATCCCGTTTGCTTTTGGGCAAACAATTTACGCGGTGCTCCCGGACCTGGCACTTCGGCTGCTCGATTACCTAAAGCCCAATTACCTTTAGGGTAATCCTGATCAGCCAACACGGCCTTTACCCGGCCCAATTCCTCGTGGTACTTTTCGATAAAACCATCGACTCCAAACTTATCGACTAAGAATTTAATCCGAGCCTTTGCCCTTTTATTGCGGTCAGAATACTTGTTGTGCATCGTTAGCACAGCTTCGACAATGAGTAATAGATCTTTCTCTTCAGCAAATGATTCAATTACGATAGCCTCATGTGGCTTATGTCCCAGCCCTCCACCGACTAAAACTTTGAAACCAAATCGATCACCCTGCTGTACTGCAACCACGCCTAAATCATGAATCATTGCCTGCGCGCAATCAGCTTCACAGCCTGAAAAACTCATCTTAAATTTACGCGGCATTAGTTGGTTAAGCGGTTTACGTAAAAAATGTCGAACCACGCCGCCCAAATGCTGACTGATATCGGTATGCTCTCGTGAGCAAACCCCAGTTAACGGACAGGCGGTTACATTGCGAATAGTATTACCACACGCTTCCCGTGTTGTAAGTCCTCCCTTGGCTAAATGTCGCATCACTGCGGGTGTATCTGCTAGCGGTACATAATGTAATTGAATATCTTGCCGTGTTGTGACATGCGCCTCACCAGACTGCACATATTTCTCGATAACATCAGCGATGGCATTCAATTGCAAAGCATTCAATCGCCCACCCGGCACCTTGATGCGCACCATATTAACTCCGTCTTGGCGCTGCCCATATATTCCCATCTGCAACCGCGTAGCAGTAAATCGATCAACATCCATCTTTTGTGCAAAGAAATCCTGTAATGATTGATCGTAGGAGTTAATTTCCTCATCATTAGCTAGATCAGTTAAATAATCCATCTATCTCTTCTCTCCATTTTTTCGCTCATATCAGCTTGCTACTGATATGTAAGTAAGGTATTAATAATTTGTGCCTATTTTATCTGATATCTGATCGCTGGCGGTAATTTCTCGATGACTTCCTTTTTTATTTTTTTACGAAACATGATTCGAATCTGCCACGTATCGGACTATTGATTGATGAAATAGAAATACACCATGCGATTGCATTTTTACTCAGGGCAAAAAAAGTAGTTATCTTACCAGCACTTGCATATGCCTTTAAATAATATTGAATTACAAACATATAACTAAAAATTATATATAATCACAATGAGACTTCAGCAACTACGTTTTTTAAGTGAGATCAATCGCCAGAATTTAAATCTCTCCAAAGCAGCCGAAAGCTTGCATACTTCTCAACCAGGTATTAGCAAGCAAATTCAATTACTCGAAAACGAGCTTGGTGTAGATATTTTTGTGCGCAATGGTAAGCGTATCGTTAAAATCACTCCTCCTGGAAAGGCGATCATTGAGATCGCTGAACGTATGCTGCGAGATGCTGAAAACTTAAAATCGGTTGGCCGGGAGTTTAATAATCAAGCAAGCGGTACACTCACCATCGCAACCACGCATACTCAAGCACGATATGCGCTACCGCCTGTCATCAAGCGATTTACTGAACGCTATCCCAATGTGAAACTTACACTGCGACAAGGAAACCCAATTCAGATCGCCACATTGGTCTCATCTGGTGAAGCTGATTTAGCCATTGCCACTGAAGCAATTGAATTATTTCAAGATTTAATCATGCTACCATGCTATCAATGGAATCGTTGTGTTGTCGTGCCACCCAATCACCCGCTGCTAGATAACCCAATCCTCTCACTCGAGTCCATCGCGCAGTATCCTATCGTTACTTATGATTTTGCATTCACGGGCCGCTCAAAAATTAATCGCGCATTCGAGGCAAGAGGGTTAAATCCGAATGTGGTTTTGACTGCTATCGATTCCGATGTAATCAAAACTTATGTTGAATTAGGATTAGGTATTGGAATATTAGCGAATATGGCTTTTGACGCCTCACGCGACCAGCAGCTTCGGTCAATTGATGCTAGCCATTTGTTCGAGCCCAGCACAACTCGAGTCGGCATTAGTCGAAATAGCTACATTCGAGGATATGGCTATGATTTCATAGAAATGTTTGCCCCGCACCTGACTCATGAAATCGTTAAATCAGCAATGAAAGGCAAAGCTCAGCAAAACCAAACCGCTTCATTCTAAGCGCATGTAGAAGCTTAATCCTCTCAAACACGTTATAGCAGCTCCTTCATCAAACTCGCAGCTTTACTGTTTCTTTAATATAAACAGAAAACTACGCCTTCAATCGCTCACATTGCAAAGAAATTAAAACCATTGTCAACGGAATAGTATCTACGCTCGTTATTGGTTCCCATAAAGCTACAAAGATAGAAAAATAAGCTCCCATAAAATAACTATAAGTCATAAGAGAAAAATGCACTCAACGAATCAATATATTACTGATGCAAACAAAGTCGTCGCTCCCACTCCAAGCAGTCCGATGCAGCTTGTTGCTCGCTAGCAGCCTCAAATTCAACTTTTATAGTTTTAATTAAATTTCCACATCATTATGGAAAAGCTCAATATTGCTTATACGTGCAACGTCAGAAAACCTGGCATGGAAGATGAACGTTATGGGGAGTTTGAAAGCCCTGAAACGATTGAAACAATTATTAACGCGCTTGAACGAGTAGGTGCCAACGTAGAATTAATTGATGTAGGACCGGACATTTTTCATCAACTTGAGAAACGCAAAAACAATATTGATATTGTTTTCAATAATACTGAAGGATTAAATGAGAAGGAATTACGTGAAGCTATCGTTCCTTTCTTTTGTGAGTTTTTACAGATCCCCTATACCGGTAGTAGCCCTAAAACCTTTATCAATAAAATGGACAAGGCCACAGCCAAAAGGATTGTAGCCTATGACCGCGTTCCCACTGCACACTTTCAGCTCATGAAGCCTGGGGAGAAATTAAGAGATTTATCGTTTCCTCTAATGGCTAAACCTTATAGCGAAGGAACAAGTATTGGTATTAGTCAGAAAAGTAAGGCCAACAATTTATCAGAGCTCAATCAAGCAATTGAAGCAATCTATGAGCAATTCAATCAACCTGCCCTTGTTGAAGAGTTTCTGGATGGGACGGAGTACACGATTGGTTTTATTGGAAATTACATATTACCTATCCTAGAAATAGACTTTGCAAAGATACCAGGTCAACCTCAGCTTCGTGACCCATACGTAAAAAGTATTGAAAATCCTTTCATCTCGCATTTGCCGTGGGAGGAAAAAGCAAAAAAATTTGCGGGGCTTGCGATCAAAGCTCATGAAGCGCTTGAAATTCGAGATTATAACCGCATGGATTTTCGTGAACGAGAAGATCAGCTTTATTTCCTGGAAGCCAATGTCATTCCGGGACTCCATCCAACCGAAGCAGACCTGACTAACATGTGTCAACATGCCAATATTGCTCACGCAGATATGGTAGCGTTAATTTTAGATACAGCCATAAAAAGACTTTCTGCGCAATACCCAGCGCGATTCGAGAAAAAAACGGAATTACTCAATGAGCTAACCAATAAAGCAATCAGTCAGGCAACTCGTGCTGGCGAAATTGTATACCAGGACCGAGTGTACAACCTTTTGGGATAATTAATTTAAGGACTACACACAATGATCGTACCTATCTCACATGAAATGCATCCCCATCTTATTAAAATCGCTTTGCAAGAAATGGGGGCTATGTATCAGCCTGAGCTCCATGAAGAGCTAGATGATATCGAAAGGGGAAAATGTTTTGGGCTTTGCAAGCTCGAAAACGGTAAGCCCGTCGGATATGTCGTAGCTAAAAGAACAATCGATGCTTACCACCTCCTTACCATTGCTGTCGATATCGAGCATCGCGGTAAAGGCTATGGTTCCTTATTGATTGACAGTATTTTTACTGAAATTGAAAAAAAAGGGGGGCGAATCCTTAATGTCATTACCGATGCAGAAGCTAACGAAAGCATACGTTTCTACCTCAAGAACAGTTTTATTCTAGCTGGCATAGTACAAGACGAATTTATTTCTGGCGTTGCTCAGGTGCACCTCACAAAACGCGCGGGGTATAGTCCAGAGCAATTTTGAAGAACCTTCCTTTAATAACAATCAAATAAACAAACATCTCAGGAGCACATGATATGAGAATTAGAGCGACAAAAATGGATGGCTGTGGTAATTCTTTCCTGGTCGTTGATGAGATCAAAACCCCATTGGCTCAGTATGATCGAACAAAAATTTCAAATGCACTCGCAGTCCAACATAATACAGATGGAATACTTTATATCGATCATCACCTTGGAATGCCAACCATGAAAATTTTTGATCGAGATGGAACAGAGGAAACGATGTGTGGTAATGGGCTACGCTGCGCCACTCGATATTTTCGTGACCAATACATCTCGAGCAATGTTTTTCCGATCGCTACCGGTGATGGAATTAAAGAAGTCACCGTTGATAATGAACTTGTTGAGGTTAATCTAGGATCAGCGCGTGATTATTGCCAACTAAGTGACAAGTTTCATTTTGTGTTTACGGGAGTTCCACACCTCGTTGTTATAAGTAATGAGATGAGCCTTGAATCTGCTAGGACGCTAGGAAAGTTGCTAAGAGAAGATAAATCTCTTTGCAACAGCGTTAATCACCCCGAAGGCGTCAACGTTAACTTTATCTGGCGAACACCTGAAGGAATCGCCGTGCGCACCTATGAAGTCGGTGTAGAAGACGTTACACTCAGCTGCGGAACAGGAAGTGCAGCAAGTGCCTATGTGGCTGCAAAAGTTTATGGCTTGTCACTTCCCATTGCGACACAATCGCTCGGCGGTAAGCTAGAAATTCGCGATATCGGTGGAGAACTATCAATCCGAGGCATAACCTGCTATCAAGGAAAAGTTATTGGATTCGTCAATCAAGCCCATCCTAAATCAATCGTACCTTCTCGCTATTGGCAACGAAGTAATGTCTCATTAAGCATATAAATTATGGAATTTTCTATTGTTACTTTTTTACTAATTATGTCTGCAATGGCGTTTGCAGATGTTTGCTGGACACTCTATTTTATCGATGTAGAGCAAAGAAAAGCACATCCTGCCGCATTCTGGTCAGCCATGATTATTTTAGTCACAGCTTTCTCAGTGACCAACTACGTTGAAAACAAAATTTATATTGCGGCTGCTTTTATAGGTGCCTATATCGGCACTTATGGAACCCTCAAGTGGAAGGTATATAAAGAGAAACAGCTTGCTCAGACTGAATCATCTCAGACCAAAGAAGCGTAAGAACACGAGCGATTACAAGCTTTTTCACTTCAGTGACCACTCCCTCTACCCTGATCCACATCCACAATCGTGACTAAGCCTCCCCGATTTCCCCAGGCATTCCTAATATAGGAAATCACTTGTGCAATTTCTTCATCCCTGAGTAATTGTTGGAAAGGTGGCATGCCATAAGGTTGTGGGTTCAGATAGGTGGTCGGTGGGTATCCCCCATTCAGTATAACCCGGATAAGATTAAGCGGAACAGGCAAAGTTACACTACGATTATTAGCAAGTGGGGGATAAATTCCTGGCACGCCTTGTCCAATTTCGCCGTGGCAATCTTGGCAATGTTTCTCATATACTTTCTTACCCTGAGCAAGATATCGCTTAGCATTCTCCGACATTTCTGGATAGCGAATATTCGCCTCTACAGCTTTGTCTGGTAGCGACTTAAGATAAACCGCCATAGCACGTACATCTTGAGGCGACCAATATTGTAAGCTTTGCTGCACGACAGTTGCCATGGGGCCTGAGGCATTTGCATGTTTTGATACACCCGAAGAAAGCAATTCGATAATATCTTCAAGGTTCCAATCCATAACACCCGCCTCTTTACGGGAATAAAGCGAAGGTGCGTACCAATTTGAGCTCATCATCTGCCCACCTCCCAGTGCGGCATCTTTTTTGGCACCGACTTCATTACGCGCTGTATGACATGCATCGCAATGCCCTAATCCTTGAACCAGATAGGCACCACGATTCCATTCCTCACTTTGTGTCGGGTCAGCCTCATAAATGCCTTGTTTAAAAAAAAGCTTCCGCCACCCAAATAACAATGGCTTAGAATTGTAGGGAAAAGGAATCGCATGAGCGGGATTAACTTGAGAAACAGCAGGGATCGATTGAAGATACTCAAAAATCAACTTAGCATCAGCTCGTGTTATTTTGGTAAATTCAGTATAAGGAAATGCGGGATATAGCATTCGACCATCCCGAGATTTTCCTTCATGCATCGCTAGCCAAAAATCTTCTTCAGTCCAGCGCCCAATTCCAGTTTCTTTATCCGGTGTAATGTTTGGCGTGACAAACGTACCGAACGCGGTCGTCAACTGCCGTCCGCCCGCAAATGGAATTCCTCCTTTTGCTGTATGACAACCTAGGCAGTTTCCAACTCGTGTTAGATATTCGCCTTCAGCTAAACTCTGGTCAGTTGGGGAAGCAGCATGTACTCGTACCGTAAATAGCACAAGCAATACGAGGCAACCTATCACATACTTTCTCACGGAGCATAAGGCAGAAGAAACGTAATAATGACTCATTCTTGCGCTACTCCTTCCAGAAAAATCGACTGACATCGTTTTACCAAATCAGGTGAAAGTGTTTTTTGCGTTTCACCTTCTACCGTTTGAGTTGCCAACCATCTGGATACAACAATAATCTCATCATAACTGAGTTGCTTAGCGATTGCTGACATACAATTCGTTACCTGTCCACGAATCAGACTTCCGCTCCGCCAGTCACTCAATTGTGCTGTCAAATATGCACTAGGCAATCCCAACAAACCGGGAATATAAGACATATTGCCCATTAAGGAATCACCATGACATGCGCTACATGCAGGTATATCTCGTTGAGGATCACCCAACCGAATCAGCTTTTTTGCCAATTCAATCTCGTTTGGTTTTAAATCGATCGATTCAGGTGGAGGATAAGGAATATCCAATTTAGAAAAATAATGCGCTATCGCTTGCAAGTAGTCATCAGACATGTTTTCAAGTAAGAGCGCCATCGCTTGGTGATATCGCCGCCCATCACGGAAGTGACGTAACTGATTAACCAGATAACCTTCAAGTTTCCCAGCGATGCGAGGATAATAAGAACTCCTTTCTTGATTATTGTCTCCATGATAGTGACAAATCGTGCACGCTTTAACGCGTTCAGCCATGGTATCAGGAACCATACCGCGTGATGAAAGCTCCGCGCTCACGTTTAGCGTAAAGAAAAATAAAACGATTAAAATAAGTAACTTCATACACATTCGCTCATATCCTAAAAACACTTTATCTTTGATATGCAGACTTTCCAATTTGCTGATCGCTATCAGCAGCAAATGATCATGCTAGAAAAAAGTTTAACGCAAAGCGTCCTTTCAGCCCAGTTGATCCAAAACTATCTTGATGCCATCTATCAAGCAAATAGCCACTTCGGCAAATTGACGTTAAGAATTGGTAAATATTGTGACATACTTTCGCGCCTGATGATTGCGGCAAAACTATCCAATGCACTATTTATCACTGCATACAATCCCTATGGTCAGCTTCAGAGTATCCAGAACAATGATCTAGCACAAATCGAACTTCGCAAACAGTTAAAACAGTATTCAACCTCGGTTTACCCGGGTGAAAGTATTGATCCACGGAATAACTGGCCAGCAGAATCCAGTTATCTTACACTTGGAATCGACTTACCGCATTCAATTCGATTAGGAATACAATTTAAACAAAATGCGATCGTTTGGGGTGGTGATGATGCAGTTCCTCGGCTAATCTTGTTGCGCTAACTAGCTTCGGTTCTATCCCTTACAGGTATTCGCCAAATAAATATCGTCAGCACAATAGCCAGAACCGCTAACATTAGCTTGAGCCATGCTACCGATACAATAAAGATAGAACTTCCAAAAGACAAAGCAACCATTAAATAAACCCAGCGCTTGACACGACGTGGAATACTGCGATGCATACACCATTCGTAGATAATCGGTCCAGTGATTCGATTATCGAGTAAAAAAACATGGAATTTTTCGGAGCTCCTTGCAAAGCATGCAGCTGCTAATAAAATAAAAGGGGTAGTTGGTAAAATAGGTAAAAATATTCCTAAAATACCCAACAATAAGGCTGTGATACCGACTCCCAGGTAGAACCAGCGCATAATCCATGAATCATGCAAACGCAGAATATGAAGGCCTTCTTTGTCTTGTGAGCTGGAAGCTAGATTATTTATCGGATTAGTCATAATAATTTAAGGTAGCAACTAGAAGGAATTTAAGTAACCCTGTGGTAAACACCCGAATAAGGCAAGCATAGAATCCTAAGCACAACCGATATATACTAAATAATTCTTTTGTTTTCTGCAGTTTAATTTTTTAATCAGTGAATAATAAACTTTATATTAAAACATTTGGTTGCCAAATGAACGAGTATGACTCGGATAAGATGGCTGATATTCTTCATTCAGCTAAAGGTCTTGAGTTAACCGATAAACCTGAAGAAGCTGATGTTATCTTATTCAACACATGCTCCGTTCGTGAAAAGGCACAAGAAAAGGTTTTCCATGATCTTGGAAGGGTTCGGCATTTAAAAGATAAGAATCCAAACCTGTTAATCGGTGTAGGTGGATGTGTTGCAAGCCAAGAAGGACATGAGATTATTAAGCGAGCCCCTTTTGTTGATCTAGTATTTGGTCCTCAAACCTTACATCGTTTACCAGAATTAATCGAAAAACGCGAACTGACAGGTCGCTCCCAAGTTGACATTTCTTTTCCAGAAATCGAAAAATTTGACTACCTCCCTCCTGCGCGCACGGAAGGTGCCACTGCTTTTGTTTCCATCATGGAAGGCTGTAGTAAATATTGCAGTTTTTGTGTAGTTCCTTATACGCGTGGAGAAGAAGTATCACGTCCCTTGAATGATGTTCTAGTTGAAGTTGCGCATTTAGCGTTAAACGGAGTTAAAGAAGTCAATCTACTCGGTCAGAATGTTAATGCTTATCGTGGTAAAATGGAGAGCAGCGAAATCGTTGATTTTGCATTATTACTTGAATTCATTCATGAAATTCCCGGCATAGAACGCATCCGCTTCACCACTTCGCACCCTAGGGAATTTACCACTCGGCTTATCGATATCTATGCAAAACTTCCCAAAGTCGTCAGTCACCTCCATTTACCCGTTCAATCAGGTTCTGATCGAGTTCTCACTGCTATGAAGCGGGGCTATAGCGCAATCGAGTACAAGTCCATTATCCGCAAAATAAAAGCGTTACGTCCTAATATCTCAATTAGCTCTGATTTTATTGTCGGTTTTCCCGGTGAAACAGATGCTGACTTTGAAGCAACCATGGAATTGATCGAAGCAGTTTATTTCGATGAATCTTTTAGCTTTATCTATAGCCCACGACCTGGAACGCCTGCGGCAGACCTAGCGGACGGCATATCTCAAGAGATCAAACTGCAGCGACTTCACCGTTTACAAGAAAAAATTGCGCAACACGCCACCGCGATTAGTCAACGTATGGTTGGCACTACTCAGCGCATCCTTATTGAAGGTCACTCCAAGAAAAGTGCAGTCGAATTATGCGGTAGAACCGAAAATAATCGTATGGTCAACTTTGTTGGTGATCTAGATCAAGTGGGCCAATTCATCGATATTAATATTACAGCCGCATTACCCCATTCCTTGCGTGGGGAAATTCTGAAATAAACAAAAGGGATGGCTTTAACACTTGCAAACTCATTTAACCCCTGCGAGAATGTACTAATCGTTTTCAATTAATTATCGTTTTGAAACCCAAACCTGTAGAAATTTCTTTCTCCCCCACGGATAATCAACGCCTTGCTAATCTCTGCGGAGCATTAGATGAGAATCTCAAGCAAATTGAAAATGCCCTAGATGTTAATATTGCCAGACGAGGTGAACATTTCTTTCTCAAGGGGCAATCGAATCAAACAGAGATCGCAGCACAAGTTCTTAGGAATTTTTATAATCAATCCCATCACCAATTAAGTATTGAGCAAGTTCAACTGGGTTTAATTGAAGCAACAAATTTAACTCGCCAGCCAAGTCAACCGATTGATTCTGCAATTGATACGTCTTCACTCAAGCTGATGACGCGGCGGGATAATCTTCATGCGCGAAGTTTACGTCAGGGCCAATACCTCCAGCAAATTCAAGATCATGATATCGTTTTTGGCATAGGCCCGGCCGGTACAGGTAAAACATACCTTGCAGTTGCGAGCGCAGTTGATGCGCTCGAACGAGAAATCGTATCGCGGATTATTCTAGTAAGACCGGCCGTTGAGGCAGGAGAACGCCTTGGGTTCTTACCGGGTGATTTGGTTCAGAAAGTAGATCCTTACCTACGCCCTCTTTACGATGCCTTGTATGATTTAATGGGATTTGATAAAACGAGTCGTCAATTCGAGCGCAATACAATTGAGATTGCGCCGCTGGCGTTTATGCGCGGCCGCACCCTTAATCAATCTTTCATCATCCTGGATGAGGCACAAAATACAACGCCCGAACAAATGAAGATGTTTCTGACGCGAATCGGTTTTGGATCTAAAGCAGTAATCACTGGCGATGTCACTCAAATCGACTTGCCCAAACATCAAAAAAGCGGATTAATCGATGCAGAGCAGGTGTTAAAACAAATTAAAGGCATCGCTTTTACTCATTTCAAATCAGAAGATGTAGTGCGTCACCCCCTCGTGCAACGGATTGTTAATGCATATGAGCAACGTAGCGAACAGGCGTAAATCAATCTCCACTCCCAGCACTACTCATGAGAAAACCTTGAACAAATTGTCGTTGGTAATTCAATATGTTGCACCGTTTCCCGAGACACCGAATCGCCAACAGTTTCGTAAATGGGTTAAAACAGCATTAGTACAAAACGCAGAAATCGTCATTCGAATCGTTGATCAAGAAGAAGGTCTATCATTAAATCAGCGCTTTAGGGGAAAACTCTATCCTACGAATGTTCTGACATTTACCTATGATGATTCATCGCCTTTAACTGGCGATATTGTACTTTGTGCACCTGTAGTCATTCGTGAGGCACAAGAACAACACAAAAGTATTGAGGCCCATTACGCTCATCTCACCATTCATGGTGCACTGCACCTCCAAGGCTATGATCACGAGACTGATTCAGAGGCAGTAAATATGGAGCAGCTTGAATCACAAATTATGATTCAGCTGGGCTACCCAGATCCTTATTACTAGATAAGCGTTGCAGATATTAATAATTTGTTTTAATAACACATAAAACTTATAAATGATGAGACTGATCATGAATAATTCCTCTCCCAAGATCGGTTGGTTTGAACATATTGGTTCACTCCTCATGCGACAGCCAGAAGATCGTGAACAGTTAGTAGCGCTCTTACATTCAGCCTACGAAAGGAACTTGCTCGATGCGGATGCGCTGACCATGATTGAAGGTGTCATGCATGTGTCGGAAATGCAAGTTCGTGACATCATGATTCCACGTTCCCATATGGACACCATCGATATCAGTGATAAACCCGCTGAGTTCATCCCTTTCGTTATCGAGCAAGGTCACTCACGCTTTCCAGTTACGGACGGAAGTAAAGATCAAATTATAGGTATACTGCTCGCTAAGGACTTACTGCGCTACTATTCTGAGGAAGAAAGTTTTAATGTTCGTGAAATGCTGCGTCCCGCTGTGTTTATACCAGAATCCAAGCGACTCGATATCCTACTGAAAGATTTCCGCAGTAATCGCAATCATATCGCGATCGTTGTTGATGAGTATGGTGGCATAGCTGGCCTAGTAACCATTGAAGATGTGTTAGAGCAAATTGTCGGTGATATCGAAGACGAATATGATTTCGATGAGAACGAAGCAAACATCGTTGCAGAAACGAACGGAGATTATCGTGTCAAAGCAATTACTGAAATTGCAAGCTTTAATGAAGCACTCGGAGCAATGTTCAGCGATCAAGATTTTGATACGATTGGAGGTATCGTAACCAATAAATTTGGCAGAATGCCTAAGAATGGTGAGTCTGTGATTATCGATCATTATCGATTCACGGTATTACGTGCTGACAGTCGGCGACTACATTTACTTAAGGTTGAAAAAATCGACTCCGCTAATCCTGCGTTGCCGGAACAAACTGCATAAAATTACACATAAGCACCATGTGCGTTAAAGCGCTGGCTAAATCTCGTCTGTATTACTCCATGCTAAACTATTAGGCAAATGCCTAATATTACTACTCGTGCCTTCCCCCAAGCTGTCTTTGATTCGCTAGTCCAACGAGGCTGCTCTCCGATTCTAGCGCGTATCTACGCAGCGCGTGGAATCGAGCAACCAAGCCAGTTAGAAGTAGAATTATCAAAATTACTGCCATTCGAACAGCTAAGAAATATTGCGGAGATGGCAGCAATCCTAGCAGATGCCATTACTGATCAAAAACGCTTGCTTATCATCGCTGATTACGATTCGGATGGCGCAACTGCCTGCGCAGTCGCTATTCGAGCGCTTAGAAAATTTGGAGCTTGCGTACACTATCTGGTACCTAATCGCTTTGAGTATGGCTATGGCCTAACTCCTGAAATCGTCAGCCTGGCTGCTATCAATAATCCTGAATATCGACCTGATATCATCATTACCGTCGACAACGGGATAGGCAGTATTGAAGGTGTTGAAGAAGCAAATCGTCTGGGAATACGCGTTCTCATTACCGATCATCACCTGCCTGGTGAACACCTACCTAATGCAACCGTTATCGTTAATCCAAATCAACCTAACTGCGCATTTCCCAGCAAGAATCTAGCCGGTGTTGGGGTCATATTCTATGTCATGCTGGCACTTCGCGCAGAATTACGCAAAAGAAACGTTTTTAACGCGCTCCCTAAGGAACCGAACTTAGCTAGCCTACTTGATCTCGTCGCATTGGGCACGATAGCAGATGTAGTTAAGCTTGATTGGAACAACCGCGTTCTGGTTAAACATGGTTTACACCGCATTCGCAACGGTAAATCCTGCGCTGGCATCCAGGCGCTGCTCAAAGTCGCAAAACGAGATTATCGCCGTATCTCGACAAACGAACTTGGCTTTGTGATTGGCCCAAGGCTAAATGCAGCAGGTCGATTAGATGACATGACGCTAGGTATAGAGTGCTTAATTACCGATGATGAGAATCGGGCGCTTGAAATCGCAAGCCAGTTAGATATGCTGAATCGGCAGCGCCGTGAAATTGAGGCGAGCATGCAAAATTCCGCGCTGGATAAGCTGTCTCTTGATGTGAAATTACAAAAACCTTCTGAATCCACTTATAGCATCTGCCTCTATGATCCCGATTGGCATCAAGGTGTCATTGGGCTGATTGCATCTCGCATCAAGGAAAAATTTCATCGACCCATCATTATTTTTGCGCCAGGTAATGAAGGAGAGATCAAAGGATCGGGGCGTTCCATTGCTGGCATCAACTTAAGAGATGCGCTTGATCTGGTATCTAAACGCAATCCAGGGTTGATCAAGAAATTTGGCGGTCACGCAGCAGCTGCAGGATTGACTATTATGGAACACGACTTTCAACGCTTTCAAGTAGCCTTTGAACAGATAGCGCAGCAGCTGCTGACTCCAACTGATTTAACCCAGTACATTGAAACCGATGGTGATTTAAACGAATCCGAATTAAGTTTAGTGCTTGCGCAATCGTTTGCTGAAGTTGTTTGGGGTCATGGTTTTCCTGAGCCAAGCTTTAATGCGCAATTTTATGTGGAAAATCAGCGTATCGTAGGCGAAAAACATTTAAAATTAAAGCTACGAAAATCAATTTCAAATACCAGCTATGATGCAATTTTATTTTTCCAGGCTGAGCCGTTACCGGAATATATTCAAGCTGTCTTTCGCTTGCAAGCGAATGAATTCAATGGAAACACGACACTACAACTTCTAATTGAACACTGGTCAGATAATAGTAACAAAATAAAAAATGATTAGTTCATTTCAACCAGGTGGAGAATTTGAGCATTTTCTAACCTTTGCAACCAGTCTCTCAATCGGACTTTTAATTGGGCTAGAGCGTGAGCAAAGTCAAGCTGCAAAGGCTGGATTACGCACGTTCGCTTTGGTTTCGATGCTCGGTACACTAACAGCGCTGTTATCACAAGAAACCAATTCGCAATGGTTACTGTTAGCAGGATTTTTGCTCGTCGGCACCATGACCATTATCGCTAATTTAAGAAACCACGAAGATCCTGATCCTGGAACGACCACAGTTACTGCAATTATGATCTGTTATAGTTTAGGTGTTCTAGTCTGGTACGGCGATACCACCCTAGCTGTCATGCTCGCGATTGTGACAACGATATTGCTTTATTTTAAAACCGAACTCCATGGGTTGACACATAATCTTGAACGGCGTGACTTGATATCGATACTGCAATTTGCTGTTCTTACCTTCATCATTCTACCCATTCTACCGGATAAAAATTATGGACCTTATGAAGCATTCAATCCCTATCAAATCTGGTTGATGATGGTATTGATTTCAGGTATTAGTCTCACAGGCTACGTCGCCTTGCGCTTTATCGGTCATCGTTATGGCGCTGTACTACTCGGCGTGCTAGGTGGATTGGTTTCCAGCACAGCCACAACGATGGTTTTCACACGTCGCAGTGAAGAGAACATTAATTTAGCCAAGCTTGCCGTAGTAGTGATCTTGCTCGCCAATCTCACTGTACTCATTCGACTCGCCGTCATCAGTGCGGCACTTTCTCCTCAGGTATTACCGATGCTGCTGCCAGTCCTCGGCAGTGGCCTTCTTCTGGGCCTAACGGTTACTATTTTTTGGTGGCGTGACTTCACGCAGCAAGAAGAACTTCCTATCCCAGAAACCAAGAATCCGACGGAATTCTCAACCGCAGCGGGATTCGGTGTACTTTACGCGCTCGTTTTATTTATGAGTACTTGGCTCTCCGATATTGCGGGCAGTAGCGGGTTATACATGGTTGCAATCATCTCAGGCCTCACCGATGTCGATGCCATCACATTAAGCAGCCTTCGGCTACTAGAGCTAGGAAAACTCCAAATATCGGAAGCTGTCACTGCGATTACGCTTGCGACCATCTCAAACATTATTTTTAAGCTTGGCTTAATTTTCATTATTGGCAGTTCGCTCCTCAACAAACGAACTGCTTTTGGAATGATCATGACCGCGATTGGCCTTGCTGGCGCCTTATTTATACTAGTACATTAAGCAATTTACCGATAAACAGCTGATTCTCCCATGCAGTCTAAAATAGCTTTGCCCGCTCCTGGTCAACTTCTGCGCTATACCGGCCTAACAGGCTCAAGTGACACATTATTGCTGACGAAGCTCGTTCAATCGTTAGCACACGGCAAAACAGTAGTCGTCATTACGGCCAATGCGCTCGATGCTCAGCGATTATATGAAGAAATTCCTTTTTTTCTCCCAGAGGCCAGAATTTATTTATTACCTGACTGGGAAACGTTACCTTACGATACATTCTCGCCTCACTACGATCTGATTTCTGAGCGACTAGCTACGCTCTATCAAGTATTGAACGCTGCCTACGATATTTTGATTGTACCCGTAACCACTGCGCTATATCGTATCTGCCCTAAAACGTTTCTCGCAGCTCATACTTTTTTTATCAATCAAGGAAGTACGCTTGATCTACCCCATTTCCGCAATCAAATGACCTTGGCTGGGTATTCTCACGTTAATCAAGTGCTATCCCCTGGAGAATATAGCGTAAGGGGTGGGCTCATCGATCTATATCCAATGGGGAGTGCGCTTCCTTATCGTATTGATCTGCTTGATGATGAAATCGAAACCATTCGAACTTTTGATGCCGATACGCAGCGCAGCGTTTATCCGGTTAGTGAAATTCGGTTACTACCTGCACGCGAATTTCCACTCGATGAAGCAGGTCGCTCACAATTTCGTGTCAATTTTCGAGAAAAATTTGAAGGTGATCCTTCTCGCAGTAAAATCTATAAAGAAATCAGTAAAGGTTCAGTTCCAGCAGGAATTGAATATTACTTACCGCTTTTCTTTGAGCAAACCGCAACGATTTTTGATTATTTACCTCAAGACAGTTTAATTTGCTTGCACCAAGATATCTATACCGTTACAGATCAATTTTGGCGCGACACTCAATCGCGCTATCAGTTATTGCGAGGTGATATCGACCGCCCTTTACTACCACCTGTTGACTTATTTCTAACAGTCGACAATTTCTTTGGTCACTTAAAATCTTTCGCACGAATTCAAATTACCTCACTGCAATCTGAACAATCGGTTGAAGTGCTAGCGCAGCCACTCCCAAGTATACGAGTTGACCGACATGCAGCCAATCCACTGGAAAAATTGGCCGATTTTACCGCTAAATTCAATTCTTCCGGTGGAAGGATTTTGTTAATCGCAGAAAGTATTGGTCGGCGTGAAATCATTTACGAATATTTGCAGGACCACGGCTTATCACTAGAAATCTGTCAAAGCTATGCTGAGTTTAGTCTTAGCAGCAATCCATTCATGCTCTGTGCGGGACCGATACAATGTGGTTTTGTTCTGAGCACAGAGTCTGGTTCAAACCAATTTGCTTTCATCACGGAAAGTGAGCTTTACGCCACTCATATGCATGGGCGACGTAACCGAGATTCTCGCAAAACCACTTCGACAGATATTCTACTGCGTGATCTTTCTGAAATCAAAATTGGCGACCCCGTCGTGCACGAACAACACGGAATTGGTCGCTATCTGGGATTAGTCAATCTTGATTTCGGTGAAGGCAACAGTGAGTTTCTGGCCCTTGAATATGAAGGCAATGACAAACTCTATGTCCCGGTATCGCACTTACATCTGATTGGACGCTACAGCGGCGTTTCTCCTGAGTCAGCGCCATTGCACAAACTTGGCAGCGGGCAGTGGGAGAAAGCCAAACGCAAGGCGATGCAACAAGTCCGAGATACAGCAGCTGAATTACTTAATCTTTATGCACAGCGCGCCTTGCGTCAAGGCCACATATTCAAATTTAAACAACGTGATTACGAAACCTTTGCGGAAGGCTTCGGCTTTGAAGAAACGACGGATCAAGCAGCCGCAATTCAAGCTGTCATCACCGACCTCACTTCCGGCAAACCTATGGATCGTTTGATTTGCGGCGATGTAGGGTTTGGCAAGACCGAAGTGGCGCTAAGGGCGGCGTTCGTCGCGGTCGCCGATGGTCAACAGGTCGCAGTACTCGTTCCTACGACGCTCTTGGCTGAGCAGCACTTTCAGAATTTTTCTGATCGATTTGGTTTAATCGCCGATCAATGGCCGGTAAAAATTGCTGAGCTTTCTCGTTTCCGGTCGGCCAAAGAGCAAACCCAGGCCCTTGATTTATTGAGCAAAGGACAAATCGATATCATCATCGGTACGCATAAACTAATTCAAGAAAAAGTAAAGTTTAAGAACTTGGGACTAGTCATTATCGATGAAGAACACCGATTCGGCGTGCGACAGAAAGAACAATTGAAAAAGATGCGTGCTGAGGTAGACGTTCTGACGCTAACCGCCACTCCCATCCCGCGTACATTAGCAATGTCATTGGAAGGATTACGCGATTTCTCTATCATCGCAACCGCACCACAAAGAAGGCTAGCGATTAAGACCTTTGTCCACTCCTTTGCCGAGGGCATCATTCGAGAAGCGTGTCTGCGCGAATTAAAGCGCGGAGGTCAAATCTATTTTTTATACAATGAAGTCAGTACCATTCAAAGCATGTTGGATAAGCTGACTCGTCTCCTACCCGAAGCACGTATCCATATCGCTCACGGGCAAATGCGCGAAAGTGAGCTGGAGCACGTCATGCGCGATTTTTATCAGCAACGCTTCAATTTATTACTTTGTACCACCATCATTGAAACCGGTATTGATATCCCGAGCGCAAATACGATCATCATTCACCGTGCAGATAAATTTGGCTTAGCGCAATTACATCAATTGCGCGGTAGAGTGGGGCGTTCTCATCATCAGGCGTATGCCTACTTGCTAACACCGGATGAAGAAGCGTTAGGCGCTCAAGCCAAGAAAAGGCTAGAAGCCATCCAATCCATGGAAGAGTTGGGTTCTGGTTTTTATCTAGCCATGCATGATCTCGAAATTCGCGGTGCGGGTGCTGTACTCAGTGAATCTCAAAGTGGCGAAATGCAGGAAATCGGCTTCAATCTCTATAGCACGATGCTCGATAACGCGATCAAATCGCTTAAAGCAGGTCAGGAACCCGATTTACAACACCCCCTCGGGGTTGCAACTGAGATCAAATTGCATGTGCCGGCACTGCTACCAGAAAACTACTGTAACGATATTCATGAAAGGCTAGTGCTTTATAAACGCCTGGCGAATTGCGAAGAGGATGTGCAACTTGATGATATGCAGCGCGAACTCATTGATCGGTTTGGACTGCTACCTGAGCCTGCTCGAGCGCTTTTGGATTCGCATCGGTTACGGATTGCCGCAAAACCGCTCGGTATTCTGCGCATCGATGCAAGTAGCGAAAGCATACTTATTCAATTCGTGCCCAATCCACCCATTGCAGCGGAACGGATTATTTCTTTGATTCAAAGTAACCGGGAGTACAACCTTTCTGGACCTGATAAATTAAAAATTCAAACTAAAATTTTAGACGTAGCAGAGCGTGTCAAACGCATCAGAAAAGTGATGGATCAATTGGCTTGAAGTTAACTATCCTAAGTTTCTCCCACCCTTTTAATAAACAGCTCCGTGGCAAGACCACGGGGTATTAGAAAAGCTCAATTTGACGTAGCTCTTCTTTTGGCTTGCCTTGATGTGACTACACTAAACCGGACACATTCCTTAAAATAATTGAAAGAAGGAGTGTATTTAAATGAACCAAGAAAAACCCAAAGTCTATACAGCTGAATTTAGGGAGTCATCGGTAAAGTTGGCCATTGAATCGGATAAACCGGTAGCCCAAACCGCTAGGGAAATTGGTGTGAATGAAAACACCTTACATACCTGGATCAGTAAATACAGTCGACCGGTTGATAACATAAAGGCAGTGCGCACTGACGAACATCTCTATGAAGAATTAAAGCGGCTGAAGAAAGAGGTTATCCGGCTGACAGAGGAGCACGACCTATTAAAAAAGGCTGCCGCGTACTTTGCCAAGGAACAACGGTGAAGTACGCCTGGATCAAACAGCATCGGGGCGAATTCACCATATTATCGATGTGCCGGTTTTTACAGGTTTCACAGAGTGCTTACTATGATTGGCTGCATCGAATTCCTTCATTCAGGGAACGAGAAGATGAGCAACTCAGCGGTATTGTAAAAAAAGTATTTGAAAAAAATCGGAATATATACGGCACCCGCCGTCTCAAAATAGCTATGTTTCACCAAGGCCTATCCGTGGGGCGGCGGCGAATAAGCCGGTTAATGAAGGAAGCCGGGCTGGCCTGTAAAACCAGACGTCGATTTAAAGCCACCACCAATTCAAGGCATGAATTGCCTATCGCGCCTAATTAGTCGACCCTGAAAAACTGCATCAATTGTTATTATGGATCAGCAGTTTCAAAAAGCGGCGTGTTAATAAAGACAAAATCGAGCAATTTGATCTTTTTCCATCAAAGAATTTGCGAAGCCTGCAGTTTTCGCCACGGGAAGAAAAACCAAAAAATGGCCAATAGCCATTGTTTTAGATTCCAGGCGGTAGCAGCCATTAGCTGTACTAGCTTAGACCTGATCTGACAGTTACCAGTTTTTTTTAGGTGTCTGTCAGTTTAGATTTGAGCTAAATTTTTTTCCGCCCAAATTGATTTGCCATCAAGTAATGTATCCAATGGTGTTCGT
>WBZN01000432.1_pt1 | contig 33995 bp, 23 predicted proteins | sample 5204281 | NCBI WGS metagenome assembly WBZN01 (sample SAMN12344347, study PRJNA552823) | activated sludge metagenome | biome: Activated sludge suspended growth; feature: Nitrification reactor; material: Wastewater; isolation source: activated sludge from nitrification reactor of wastewater... | reverse complement strand
AGCGCCCACCGGAACAGGCCGACCGTGCCGCCGTGCGCGGCCGCGCCGGTGTCGACGAGCGCGAGCAGCCCGACCACGAGGGCGACCGGCTTGGGCGCGACCTGCATCGCGATCGCGGTCGTGGTCGCCGCGATGCCGACGTGCACGAGCACCGCGACCGCCATCAGCGCGAGCGGCAGATCGTGCGCGAGCCCGAACATCGCCGCGACCTGCCCGGTCACGAGATAGGTGAACGCCGGATACAGCTCGAGCGGCGCGTCGCCGGTGCCGACGATGTGGTTCCACACCGGCGGATCGAGCCCGGGCATCGCCGGCATGATCCGGGCGAGCACGGCGCGCTGCGGCCCCCAGTCGCCCATCTGCCAGTCGGGCGCGACCGTCATCGCGTCCCAGAACACGGTCAGGCCCGTGGCAATGACGAGCGTCAGCACGATCACCGCGGCGAACGGATCGGGCGGGTCGCGGAGCCACGCCGGCGCGTGCGGCAGGCCGAGCGCGACCGCGATCCCGGCGGCGCCCGCGATCACGGTCAACCCGATCGCGCCCGATGACCGCGATGGGAACGCCAGCGCGAGCAGGATCCCGCAGGCGATCAGCTGCGCGCCCGGGCTGCCGACGAACCGTCGCGCAGCGGTGCGCAGCCGGTCGAGCGTGGTCCCGTTCACGCCCCGCGTTATCACGGCGCCGGCGCGCGAGACAACGTATGCTGCGGTGATCATGAAGCTCCGGCTCGGGTTCGTGCTGCGCGTGCTCGGCACGGCCGGCGGCCTCGCCTACATCGCGACGCGGGTGAACCTCGACGACGCGAAGGGCGCGCTCGGCCGGATCGCGGTCGGCACGTTCGCGATCGCGATCGCCCTCGTCGCCGCCAACGTCGTCGCGGGTGCGGTGCGCTGGCGGGTGCTGATGCGCGCCTACGGGGCGACGAACATCCCGCGGCTCGGGCGCCTCGTCTACCTCTACTTCGTCGCGTTCTTCTACAACAACTTCCTACCCGGCGCGGTGCTCGGCGATGTCGGGCGCGGCATCGTGACGCGGGACGCGTTCGGCGACGAGGGCGCGACCGGCGCGCTCGCGATCGTGCTCGTCGAGCGTGCGCTCGGGCTGTTCGGACTGTTCGCGCTCCTGGCGATCGGGCTGGCTACCGCGGGGCGCGCGATCGACACCACGGCGCTGTGGTGGTGGACCGTGCTCGGCAGCGTCGGATCGTGCGTGCTCGTCGTGGGCATCGCCGCGGCTCGGCGCCTGGCGCCGGCGCTCCCCCGCGTGCTGGCCGAGCAGGCGAGCCGGCTGCCGGTGCTCGAGCGCCAGCGCGCGTTCGCGCTCGCGGTCGTGCTCTCGGTCGTAACCCAGCTGATGATCGCCATCGCGGGCTGGGTGCTGCTCGCGGCGCTCGCGCCGATCGATCTCGGGGCCTCGTTGCTCGTGGTGCCGCTCGCCGCGGCGACCACGTTCTTGCCGATCACCGTGGGTGGCGCGGGTGCCCGGGAGGCGGTCTATGTCGCGCTGTGCGGCCGGCTGTTCGGGATGCCCGAGGGCGACGCGCTCGCCGCCTCGCTCGGCCTGTGGCTCGCGCATCTCGTCGTCGGCGGGCTCGGCGGGCTGGCGCAGCTGGTCGACCGCCGTCGGGGCTGACCCGGCGCGCCCGAATCCGGATCCGAACCTGAGCGCCGGCGATCCCGCGATCGGGGTGAGGATCGCGACGCCGGCGGCAGGCCGAGCAGACCGGCAACAACCCTAGTAGCCACCCCCTGCTTGGACATGATCTCCATCGCCGACGAGAAATCCGCAGGTTCCGCGCGCGCGAGCCCCTCGGCCCGCGTCGCGAGCAAGACACCTTGTCTCCCTCGGTCGGCGACTCACCCCTCCGCGCGCGTCGGCATTCCCGATGCAATGAAGGGGTTCATCATGAAGCACCTCGAACTCTCGCTCGACACGCTCGGCTCTGTCACCGGTGGCGCGGACTTCCCCGGCTTCCGGAACTGCGGTCCCCGTCTCTACTCGGCTGGTTGCCAGGAGGGCGGGATGAGCTTCGGCGAATGGTCTGCGATCTCGAACGGGAGCAGGATGGTCAACGGCCAGGGCCCCGCCACGTTCAACAAGTGGGCCGGCTGGATGCGCCAGCACGGCTATCCGTCCAAGGCGCTCGATCGCGCCGGGCGCTGATCGACCACACGGCCACCAAGCGGCGTGCACGGCGTCGTCGTTCGATCGACGCGCTGCGCAGGAATCGCGGGTGGTGCGGCGTGCGCGACCTCGGCGGATGCGCGGCCGGTCGACCGGTCGACTGACGGCGGCCTTGACCCGCTCGTCAGGGCGGCGCAATCCTCGCGAACATGCGCGTCGCGTGGCTGCTCCTGCTGCTGGCGATCGGCTGCGGAGACAACACGTTCCCCGTCGGCGAGCCGCTCGCGCCGAGCGCGAACCTGACGATCATCGCCCATCAAGATGACGATCTGCTGTTCATGGAACCCGACGTGGTCGAGGCGGCGCTCGCCGGTGATGGGCTGACCAACGTCTACGTCACCGCCGGCAACGGGACCGGAGATTTCGACAAATCCGAGGCCCGCTACCAGGGCCTGATGGCCGCGTACACCGCCGCCACAGGCAAGACCGGCTGGTCGTGCGGGATGATCGAGCTCGCGGCGCATCCGATCGAGCGCTGCGGACTCGCCGACACCGGCATCTCGCTGGTGTTCCTGGGGTATCCGGACGGCGGCAAGGAGGGCAAGTATCCCGAAAGCCTCCTGCATCTGTGGGAAGGCACGATCGATGGAGCGACCGCGCTCGGCCACGGCGACACGCGCTACGATCGCGATGGGCTCGTCGCGGTGCTCGCGGCGGCGATCGACGCGACCCGACCGACGACGATCCGGACCCTCGAGATCGCCGCGACGCACGGACGCGACCACTCCGATCACATGCTGGCCGGCGCCCTCTCGGTGCTCGCCGTCGCGGCCACGGGCTCACCCGCGAGCTTGATCTCGTACCGCGGCTACGCGTCGTCCGACGAGCCCGAGAACATCCCCGACGCGCTCTACGAGCGCTCCGAACGCTTGCTCGCTCACTACGACGCGTGCGCCAGCGGCTGCGCGGCGTGCGGCGAGCGATGCCCCGCGATCAGCGAGGACCACGCGCAGTGGCTGCGCCGCCGCTACGCCGTCGCGCGCCGGACCTCGGCGGGCGGCGCCCTCCGCGCGGGCGCGAGGTGTGCGACCCCGATGACCGACGGCGAGGTCGTCCTCGGCGACTGCGCCACCCCGGCGACCTGGGAGCTGACCGCCGGAGGCCTGCTGCGCACCGGCGATCGATGCGTCCAGGCGCTGCCGACCGGCGAGCTCGTCCTCGGGCACGACTGCGGCGCGGGCGCCGAGAACCACTTCCTCCTCGATGACGAAGGCCACCTGTGGCTCGGGGCACCGCCGTTTCCTCAGCCCGACATGGACTACGCTCACCTGGAGTGCGTCGGCGTCTCCGGCGATCGGCTACGCGCCTCGCTGTGTGGCGCGGACCGCGCGCCGACGTGGACGTTCACGCGCGCGCCGGTCACGACGCCGCGGTCCGCGATCGCCCTGACCGCGTCGGGGCGGGCGGTGCGGCTCGCCGATCTCGACAATGACGGCCTCGCCGATCTCTGCGCGGTCCAGGGCGGCGTCCTCACCTGTGTTCACGGCCTCGGCAGCGGCAGCTTCGACGGCGTGCTCGCGCTGCCGCTCGCCGTCGAGCCCGAGAGCCTCGTGATCGGCGACATCGATGGCGACCGCAAGCGCGACGCCTGTGGCCGCGATGCCCGGGGCATCCTGTGCACGGATGCGACCACGGTCGCGCCGACCCGGCGGTGGACGCCGGCGTTCGCGCGCAGCGGCGCCGCCGATGCCACCGATCGCTCGCTCGAGCTGATCGACCGCAAGATCTGCGGCGTCATCGACACCGGGCTGGTGTGCGCCGAGCACAGCACGAGCCCCGATCTCGACCTCCGCTCCAGCTGGCCGCGCGGCGCCGAGATCGTCTGGCAGGGTGATCTCGATGGCGACCTTCGCGGCGACTGGTGCGCGTCCGCGGCGGGCGACCTCGCGTGTGGGCTCGCCTCCGAGCGCGCGCTGACGACCGACGGCGTGCCCTGGGGGTTCTCGCTCGCCGGGGTCGTCGATCTCGTGCCCGGCGAAGGACCGACGAGCGCGCTCGGCGACATCGATGGCGACCACCGCGCAGATCTATGCACCCTACGCGACAACCGCATCCTGTGCATGCGCAGCCAGGGTCACGGCTTCGGCCCATCGAGCGTGTTCGCCGAGCTCCCCGCCGGTCCCGCCGCGACCGCGCTGTGGCTCGGAGATCTCGACGGCGACGCTCGCGCCGACGCCTGCGTCGATCAGGCCGGCTCGATCGTCTGCGTCCGCGCACCGTAGCCAGATCACGACCGGCGGGGGATCGCCGCGGACATCCGCTGAAAGCGATCGAGGATCGGCGCCGCGACGTTCTTGTCGTCGAGCTTCGAGGCGTGGCGCACGCCGGTCGGCGAGGTGATGTTGATCTCGGTCAACATGCCGCCGATCACGTCGAGCCCGACCAGGATCTGGCCGTGCTCGCGCAAGAACGGCGCGATCGTGGCGATGATCTCCTGGTCACGCTTGTCGACCGTGGTCTTCACGGCCTTGCCGCCGACGTGCAAGTTGCCGCGCGCCTCCGCCGTCGCCGGGACGCGCAGCACCGCGCCGACCGGCTCGCCATCGACGAGGATGATCCGCTTGTCGCCGTTGACCGCCTCGGGCAGGTAGGCCTGCGCGAGGGTCCACCGCGTGCCCGCGCCCGTCGAGGTCTCGAGGATCGACGACGCGTTCGGATCGCCATCGCGCACGACGAAGATCCCGAGGCCACCGTAGCCATCGACCGGCTTGACGACGATCGCCCCACCCTGCGCGGCCTGGAACGCGCGCAGCTTGTCGGCCGAGCGGGTGACGATCGTCGGCGGCGTCAGGTGGGGAAACCGCAGCACCGCGAGGTGCTCGTTGAGCTCGCGCAGGCCGCGGGGATCGTTGACGAGCAGGGTCTTGCCGCGCGCGTGATCGAGGATCCAGGTCGCGTGCAGGAAGTTGACGTCGACCGGCGGATCCTTGCGCATCAGCACCACGTCGAACTCGGCGAGCCGATGCGACGAGCTCGCCTCGACCTGGAACGCCTCGCGCGGCGTGGTCGCCGGCATCACGATCGTCGGCGACGCTTCGACGACCGCGTCGTCGCTGACGAGGCCGAGGTGCTCGATCTGACACGTCCACACGTCCCAGCCGCGGGATGCGGCCTCGAGCATCAACGCGTAGGACGTATCGCCGGCGAGCTGGAGCTTCTCGAGGGGATCGATGATGAAGAGCAAGCGCACGCGCAAAGTCTATCCTGTCCGCGCGCGGCGCTCGAGTCACCCGGGCGCGTGGCGCCGCGGGCGCACGCCTACACGCTCGAGTAACTCGGGTGCGCGGTGCCGCGTGGTGCCGCGCCTCGCGGCGCAGGCGGCGCTTCCAGGATCGCGACGAGCTGCTCGAAGTCGATCGGCTTGACGAGGTGACGCTCGAACCCGGCGGACCGTGACCGCTCGCGGTCGGTGAGCTGGCCGTAGCCGGTGAGCGCGATCACCCGCGTGCCCGCCAGGCGCGGATCGCGGCGGATCTCGCGCGCGACGTCGAGGCCGTTCATCGCGGGAAGGCCAATGTCGAGCAGCACGACGTCTGGCCGGAACGCGTGCACCGCGCGTAGCCCCGACAGACCGTCGCCGGCGGACTCGACCACGTAGCCCTTCCAGGTCAAGAAGTCGGTGAGCAGCACCGTGACGTCGGCGTTGTCGTCGACCACGAGGACGCGCGTGCCTCGTACGGTCTCGACCGGCGGGGTGGCGAGATCCGGGGCGGGCGCGACGCTGCCGTCGCCGATGCGCGGCATCCGCACCACGAACTCGCTGCCGCGCCCGGGCCCGCCGCTCGAAGCGGCGACGCTGCCGCCGTGCATCTCGACGAGGCTCCGCACCAGCGTGAGCCCGATCCCGAGGCCGCCCTGCCCGCGATCGAGGGGACGCGCGCCCTGCACGAACAGGTCGAACACGTGCGGCAGCGTCTCGGCGGGGATGCCCACGTCGGTGTCGCTGACCGACACCACCACCTCATGCCCGACGCTGCGCGCCCGGACGGTCACGATCCCGCCGCGATCGGTGTACTTCGAGGCGTTGTCGAGCAGGTTCGCGAGCACCTGCGCGAACCGCACCGGATCTGCGTCGACCAGCAGCCCTTCGCGCGCCACGTCGACGCGCAGCGTGTGCCCGCGTTCCTCGATCAGCGGCATCGTGCCCTCGACGGCGTGGTCGACGAACGTCGCGATCTCGCGGGGCTCCTTGTGCAGCTCCACCCGCCCGCGGCTGATCCGAGACACCTCGAGCAAGTCGTCGACCAGCCTCGCCAGGTGCCGGGTCTGGCGCTCGATGATGTCGATCGCGCGCTGATCGGGGCCGCGATGCTTGAGGATGTTCACCGCGCCCAGGATCGGCGCCAGCGGGTTGCGCAGCTCGTGCCCGAGCATCGCGAGGAACTCGTCCTTGCGGCGGTTCTCGTCGAGGATCCGCTGCTCGGTCGCGCGCAAGGCGTCGAGGACCCGCTTCTGGTCCTCGATGTCGGTGCAGGTGCCGATCCACTTCAGCACGCGGCCTTCGCGGTCCTTGACCGGCACGGCGCGCGTCAGGTGCCAGCGCCAGCTCGCGTCGGAGGCGCGGCGGAGCCGGTACTCGGTCTCGTACTCGTTCTTCGTCGTGCGGCCCGTGATCCACGGACCGAGACAGCGCTCCAGATCATCGGGGTGCAGCACCTTGCACCACGCCGTGGGCCCCGGCAGCGCCTCGAGCGAAAACCCGGTGTACTCGACGAACTTCTGGTTGAAGTACTCGATGCGACCATCCGCATCGGTGACCCAGATCAGCTGCGGAACGGCTTCCGCCAGCAAACGGTACTCGTTGCCAACCACGTCCGGCCTATACCTTGGTCTCGCCGCGCGATGGAGCTTCGAGTGCGCGATTGTGCGGGAGTGCCGACGCGGCGGCGGCAACAACGCGTCGGCGTCCAATGAAGGGGAGATGAATGGGGCCGCGTGCAGCCACGCTATGCGGACGTGGGCTCGCTCCCGTCCCCTGGCTCCTCACCGCCCACCGCGACCTTCGTCGGCAGCAGGTGCTCGAGGCTGTGCTTGCGGAGCCGGTAATAGAGCGTCGAGCGGTTGATGCCGAGGGTGCGGGCGGCGCTGGCGATGTTGCCGCGAGACTTCTCGACCGCGGCGACGATCTCCTTGCGCTCGCTCTCGAGTAGCCGCTCGGCGAGGCTCTTGCCGTCCTCAGCAGGTGCCGGCGTGATCGTGGGCACCGGACCGCTCTGCGCGGCCTGCGTCGCCGCGCTGTGGGCACGCCGACCGAAATCGAGATGGACCGCGCTGAGCGCCGCCCCCTTCGCGAGGATCATCGCGCGCTCGATGATGTTCTCGAGCTCGCGGACATTGCCCGGCCAGTTGTACTCGCGAAGCTTCGCCATCGCCTCGACCGAGGCGGGCGCGGGCTGCGTGCCCATCTGCCGCGCGAACTTCGCCACGAAGTGATGCGTCAGCGGCGGCAGATCGTCGGGGCGATCGCGCAGCGGCGGCAGGTTGATCGGGAACACGTTGAGCCGGTAGTAGAGGTCCTCGCGGAACTCGCCGTCCTCGATCATCTTCTCGAGGTTGCGGTTGGTCGCGCTGACGAGCCGGACATCGACCTTGATCGTCTCGGCGCCACCGACGCGCTCGAACTCGCGCTCCTGCAGCGTGCGCAGCAGCTTGATCTGGACCTCCATCGGGAGATCGCCGACCTCGTCGAGAAATAGCGTCCCGCCATCGGCGAGCTCGAACCGACCGGGCCGCCGGGCGACCGCGCCGGTGAAGCTGCCCTTCTCGTGACCGAACAGCTCGCTCTCGAGCACGCCCGGCGCGAGCGCGGCGCAGTTGACGCGAACGAACGGCTTCTCCTCGCGCGGCGAGTTGATGTGGATCGCGTGGGCGACCAGCTCCTTGCCGGTGCCGGTCTCGCCGCGCAGCAGCACGGTCGAGTTCGTCGGCGCGACCTGCTCGACCTTGGACAGCACCTCGCGGAGCGGCGCGCTGTCACCGATGATGTTGCCGAAATCGAACTCGCCGTGGAGCTGCTGGTTCAGGTAGCCGGTGTACTCGGCGAGCTGCGCCGCGAGCTTCTTGTTCTCGCGATACAGGTGGAACCGCTCGATCGCGTACTGCAGCACGCCGCGGACCTCCTTCGCGTCCCACGGCTTCGTGATGTAGCGATAGACCTGGCCCAGGTTGATCGCCTCGATCAGCACGTCGACATCGGTGAACGCGGTGAGGATGATCCCGACGGCCTCGGGCTGGCGCGAGCGAACCTCGCGCAGGAGCTCGACCCCCGTCATCTTCGGCATCCGCTGATCGGTGATGACCACGGCGACCTCCTTGTCCTCGAGGATCTGCAGCGCCTCGGCGCCACCGCCCGCGGTCAGGATGTCGAACGTCTTGCGGAAGTTGAACCGGAACGCGTCGAGGTTGTCCTGCTCGTCGTCCACGACGAGGATCGGATAACGCTTCACGTCGAGCGGCATGTGGTTCCAAGCCGTATCATGGACCCGAGGCGAATTGATCGATTCCGGTCCGCGTCCTGAGGACCGGAATCTCCCTGCGCCGAGGGTCCCCCTCGCGGGGACCCGAGGCGAATTGATCGATTCCGGTCCGCGTCCTGAGGACCGGAGTCTCCCGAATTGATCGAATCACCGCCCGAAGCGGCAAACCTTGGAACATCCCCGACGGCCACGAGCAGCACGGTCATGGCGCGCGAAGGAATCTCGGATCGCGGGATCAGGGGGCCGCGGCGTCCGTGCGGATCAGCAGCGCTTCCTTCGCGAGCCGTACGATCAAGGGTCCGAGCAGGATCCCCCAGCCGCCGAACAGCTCGATCCCGCCGAACATCGCGATCAGCACGACATACGTGGGCAGCTGCAGCCTGCCGCGCTTGGCGAGGTACGGCCGCGCCACGTTATCCACGGTCCCGATCACGGCGACGCCGACGATCGCGAGCGCGAGCGCTGCGCCCGTGCGGCCGGTGAGCGCCAGGCCGCCCGCGACGGGCGCCCACACCAGCGCGGTGCCGATCGCCGGGATCACCGAGAACAGCAAGGTCAGCAGCCCGAGCGCGAGCGCCGAAGGCACGCCGAGGACGAGGTACGCGATCGTCGCGGCGACCGACTGGATCGCCCCGGCGCCGACGATCCCGTACGCGAGCCCGCGCCCCGTCTCGACGAACGCCGCCGCGAACCGCCGCAGGCTCGACGCCTGCATCGGCGCGTGCTGCTCCGCGAACGCCCACCAGCCGGGGCCCTCGACGAGCACCCCGTACATGCCGCTCACCATGATCAACAGGCCGATCACGACCTGCGCCGCCGCACCGGCGACCTGCTGCGTGATCGCCCAGGCGCGCTCTCCCTGGCTCATCAACAGCTCGATGATGCCGGTCGCCGACGTCACCGGTTGATGCGAACCGTTCCCATCCCCTTGCGCGAGCCGCTCGAGCACCTCGCGCCCACGATCGGAGGAGAGCAGGCGTTGCACGAGGGCCACGGCATCGAACGCGATCGATGCGACCAGGGCGGCGATCGGCAGCAAGATCACGAGCAACGACGCGACCGTCAACCACGCGGACAGGCCGCTGCGGCCGCCGAGCTTGCGGGTCAGCGGTGCGTGCAGCTTGCGCGCGTACAAGCCGAGCCAGATCCCGAGGATCACCCAGGGCGCGAACGGCGCGATGACCACCACGGCCGCGGCGCAGAGCACCGCCAGCAGCCAACGCGGAATTGGATCGCGAGTCACTACAAGGTCCTAGCACTGATCCGGGCTATCCCACATGTAGGAAACTTGGCCACCACGTGACCACCCGTTAGCCTTTCGTGGATGGTTTCTCCTCGCAGGGCTCGGCGTTCGCCAAAGCCAGCGCCTCCCGCGGCCGTGGTCCGCGCCGTATCACCACCTTCCCGCAAGCCCATGGCGATGGCGCGCCGCGTGTCGCTGTTCGAGCGAGAGGTCACCGTGCGGCTCGCACCGGTGGCGATCGAGCTGCTCCACGGCGCCGCGCGCGTGCTCACGGAAGGTGAGTTCGCGGGCGAGGTCTACACCGGCTCGACGATGCTCACGGTCGATCTGCAGCGCACGATCGATCGGATCAGCGACACCCCGGATGCCACCACCGCCCAGCGCGTCGCCCTGCTGTACGCCGCGGACGAGCGCTGCCGCGACTACGCGCGACGCATCGGCGTGGCCGAGGCGCGCCGGATGGCTCGCGATGACCTGTCCACCCTTCAGGTCGATGTCGAGAGCCGCGCCAGAGGCCCCGAGATCCACCTCAGCCTCAATATCGAAGCCCAGCGGAGAACTCCATGATCGAGCTGTACAGCATCCGCGACGTCGCCCGCATCCTCGCGGTTCAGGAGTCGCGCCTGCGCTACTGGACCCAGACCGGCTTCGTCGGACCGACGGTCCGCAAGGGTGGCCGGTTCTATTACACGTTCTGCGATCTCCTGTCGGTCAAGGCCGCGAAGGATCTGATGTCGACGGGCATGGCGCTCCAGAAGGTGCGCAAGAACGTCGAGGCGCTCAAGAAGGCGCTCCCCAACGATACCCACCCGACCACGAAGCTGCGCGTGTGCTGCGACGGCGAGACGATCGTCGCGCTCGCGGACGACGTCGCGTTCCAGCCGATCGGTGGCCAGGTCGTGATGGCGTTCAACGTCCCGAGCTTCGGCGAGCACGTGTCCCAGGTGCTCGCGATGCCGCGCGTCGATCCTAACGGGATGACCACCCGAGGTGGTCACGCCGATGGTGCGCCGAACACCGTCGAGGACCACCCGACCGAGGCGAACGGCGGCACGACCGCGTATCGCCACTTCGTCGAGGCGTGCGTTGCCGAGGATCGCGGCGAGTCCGAGACCGCCGAGCACCTGTTTCGCCAGGCGATCGATCTCGAGCCCAACATGGCCGCCGCGCTGACCAACCTCGGCAACCTGGTCTACCGCCAGGGCGAGCTCGAGGAGGCGCGCAGGCTCTACGACCGCGCGCTCGAGCACGATCCCGCGCAGCCAGAGGCCCGCTACAATCTCGCGAACCTCCTCGAGGATCTCGGCGACACCGACCTCGCGATCGCCGAGCTGCGCAAGGTCTGCGCCGCGGCACCCGAGTTCGCGGACGCGCACTACAACCTGGGGATCATGCTCGCGCAGATCGGCGGCACCGCCCAGGCCAAGCATCACCTCGAGCGCTATCTCGAGCTCGACGCCGCGAGCGACTGGGCGCAGCACGCGCGGGTGTTCCTCGACCAGATCGCGGCGTAGGCCGCGCGCCGCTCCAGGCTACGCGAACCGGATCACGAGGTACGTGAACACGTACGGCGCGATGAACAGCACCGCGTCGATGCGGTCGAGGATGCCGCCGTGGCCCGGCAGCAGCGCCCCCGAGTCCTTGACGCCGACCGAGCGCTTGATCAACGACTCCGCGAGATCTCCGAGCTGGCCGAGGATCCCGCCCGGGATCGCGAGCGCGAACACGTCGACCCAGGTCAGCCAGCTCGCGGCGATCAGCTTGAGCCCGGCGACCCCGACCACCGAGCCCGCGATCCCGCCCCACGCACCGGCCCAGGTCTTCTTCGGGCTCACCGCCTCGTAGAGCTTGGACTTGCCGAGGAACCGACCCGCAAAGTAGCCGCCGGTGTCTGCGAGCCACGCGATCAGCAGGACGATCAGGACCGTGTCGCCGCGGTGGCCGGGATCGATGAGCTTGAGCTTCGCGAGATAGGTCGCGAGGAAGCCAGCGTAGACGATGCCCGTGACGGTCGCGGCGTAGCGCCCGGCGACGCTCGGGATGTCGCGGAACCTGAACAGATAGAACAGCCCCGGGACGACCACGGCGAGGAACAGCGCGACGGTGCCGCCGCTCCCCATCGCAACGCGCATCATGTGCGCGCCACCCGGCAACGAGGCGATCGGGTAGACGCCCAGCGCGAGCCAGTCGAGCCAGTAGAAGGCCAGGCACGCCAGCGCGCCCATCACGAGCGCCGGACGGCGGTCCTGCGTGGGAAGGGTCATCGCGAAGAACTCGTTCATCGCGAGCAGGGACGCGATGAAGATCACCGCCCAGGTTGGTTCCGGACGGTCCATGTGCAGGATCAGCAACAGGATCGGGACTGCGATCACTGCGACGAGGAACCGCTGAGCGAGGTTGCCGAGGGCCACGGAGGCGCGCAGCTAACCCCACCAACCGGGTTGGACGCAAGCGACGCGGCCCATGCAACCGAGGTTCGTTCGCATCCTGTTCGACCTGAACCGCGTTCCGGACCCGGGCGGCGAGGTGCTCGGGGCCGAGCACGCGCCCACGAACACCGCGCCGTGGGCCCCGCGACCGCTAGGCCAGATCGTCGAGCTGCGCCGAGGTCAGCCCGAACCTGCGCTCGCGCGTGGCGAACGTCTCGATGCACCGGTAGAGGTGCTCGCGGCGGAACTCCGGCCACAGCACATCGACGAAGATCAGCTCCGCGTACGCGATCTCCCACAGCATGAAGTTCGAGATCCGCTGCTCGCCGCTGGTGCGGATCAGCAGATCGAGCGGCGGCAGCTTCGCGGTCGGCAGGTACGAATTGAGCCGATCGACGTCGAGATCCTCGGGGCGCAGCGTGCCCGCGGCGGCATCGCGCACCGCATCGCGCACCGCGCGCGCGATCGACTCGCGCCCGCCGTACGACAGCGCGAGCGTCAGCGTCATCCCGGTGTTGATCGCCGACGCGGCGCGCAGCTCGTCGAGCGGCTCCTTGACCAGCGGTGGCAGCTTCTCGACGTCGCCGATCACCTCGAGCTTGATCTGGTTGTCGAGGATCTCCGCGCGCTCGTCGATCAGGAAGTCGCGGAGGAGCTGCATCAGGCCCGCGACCTCGTCGACCGGACGCGCCCAGTTCTGGGACGAGAACGCGTACAGCGTCAGCGCTTCGAGTCCGAGTTGCCGGGAGGCCCGGGTGATGTCACGAACCGAGTCTGCGCCGGCGCGGTGACCCTCGAGCCGCGGGCGGCCATGCTGCTGCGCCCAGCGGCCGTTGCCGTCCATGATGATGCCGACGTGTCGTGGCAGCCTGCGAGTCTCGGTCATCGTCGAGGATGGGGGCAGTAGCACGCCGGGTGCGAGCGTTGCAACGACACCATTGATCCCGTACGCTCGATGGAAGCCATGGGCATCTTTTCCAGACTCGGGACGCTGATCAAGTCGAACCTCAACGACCTCATCACGAAGGCCGAAGATCCCGAGAAGATGCTCGCGCAGGTGCTGCTCGAGATGCAGCAGCAGCTGGTCGAGGCAAAGAAGGCGGTCGCGGTCGCGATCGCCGACGAGAAGAAGCTCCAGAAGCAGTACACATCCGAGACCGACAAGTCGAAGGAATGGGAGCGCAAAGCGATGGTCGCGGTGCGCGCGGGTGACGACAACCTGGCGCGTCAGGCGCTCGCCCGCAAGCAAGAGCACGAGACGATCGCGACCCAGTTCCAGCAGCAGTGGATCCAGCAGAAGCAGGCCGTCGAGAAGCTCAAGGACGCGCTGCGCCTGCTCAACAACAAGATCGAAGAAGCGAAGCGCAAGAAGAACATCCTGATCGCGCGCAAGAAGCGCGCGGAAGCGCAGCAGCAGATCGCCAACACGATGCAGGGGCTCGGCGATACGAGCGCCTTCGATACGTTCGATCGGATGGCCGAGCGGATCCAGCTGATGGAGGCCGAGGCCGAGGCGGGCGCAGAGCTCGCGGGCGAGCTGTCCGGAGACACGCTCGAGTCGAAGTTCCTCCAGCTCGAGCAGAGCGGCGGCAACGACGACGACGCGCTCTCGGAGCTCAAGGCGAAGATGGGCCTGCTCGAGGCGCCCAAGGACGGAGAGTCCAAGCAGCTCGGCTCCGGCGGCGTCCCGGTGAAAGACGACAAGAACGCTGCGAGCGGCCCCGCATCGACGCTCGGCTCGAGCCTGACCGCGGAGGACCTCAAGGAGCTCGAGGACCTCGACCTCTCGGAGCTCGAGGGCAAGGAAGCGAAAAAAGCCTAGATGTGCTCGGCTGATCTTGCGAGCCGCTGATTGCCAGCTCGCCAGCGACAAGCGAGCCGCGGATCCCGACTTCAAGCCGAGCACATCTAGCGGCTCACGGCCTCCCCTGACCGGATCGAGATGTGTGGTTCGGCGGCGCGGTGACTGTGACGCGCGGTGATCGCCGCGGCGGCGGGGCCAGGGATCGCGGCTTGCAGATTCGGACCTGCATGCGTCTCGTGGTTGGCCTCGTCGGCATCATTCTGTCAGCCTCCATCGCACGCGCCCAGAGCTCCGATCAACCCGACCCTCCGGAACACAAGCCGGAACCGCCGCGCACCCGGGTGCCGCTGCGGGTGGTGAAGGTCCTGCCGGGCGGCAACCAGGCGCTGCTGTTCAACCGCAATCGCGGCACCCATGTCCTGGCCGAGGTCGGGGCGATGATCGAAGGGTTCCTGGTCGAGGACATCGACGAGGACGAGGTCACCCTGTCCGCCAACGGCGCACGGATCGTGCTCGCGGCGCCCGATCAGAGCTGGCTGCGCCGGCGTAACGAAGCGACTCCGGCGGGGCACAGCGGCACGACCGCCGAGCCTACGCCGGTCGACCCGTACGCCGATCCAGAGCCCCGCAGCGCCCAGGCGCCCAGCTTCCGAGCCGGTGATGACGGCGTGCGGATCGTGAAGGCGCCCCCGCAGTTCGAGCCGATGTCGGGGGCAAATTCGACGACCGCCCCAGCAACGCCGCCCACATCGGCGCCCGCGGCACCGACGACCGCCCCCGGCCCCGTGACGTCCACGGTCGAACCTGGGGCGACGACCGCCCCGGCGACCCCGGCGACCCCGGCGACCCCGCACACATCGGCCTCCCCCGGGCCAACGGCGACCTCCCCCGGCCCCGTGACATCCACGGTCGAACCAGGGGCGACCGCCGCCCCTGCGCCCGCCCCGGACGCCCCGATCGTGCTCCCGCGCCATGAAGTCGATGTGGCGTTGTCCGATTTCGCCAGGCTGTCCACCGCGCTGCGGGGCACGTTCACCAGCGAGGGCGCCCGGCTCGACGTGGTCGCCGATGGCTCGTTGTTCGCGAAGGCCGGCCTCCACCCGGGGGACATCGTCGCGTCCGTGGACGGCAAGCCCTTGCGTTCGCTCGATGACGCGGCCGAGCTCTACGCCCGCGCACAGACGATCCACGCCATGACCCTGCATGTCGTACGCGGCGGCAAGCCCCTCGTGATGCGGCTAACGATCCAGTAAGTACCCGTCGGCACTCGGGCTGGTTTACGATGGGCTGTGGGCGCGGTCAGGCTCGAGCTTCGACTCAATAGTCAGTCCGAATGGATCAAGATCTTCGATCCTCGTGACTGGACGGTGTTCGTGCCGAGCGAGGAGCGGCTCGAGCAGGGCACCAACCTGCGGATCGACCTCGACGTCGGCGGCTGGTCGGTCACGCTGCGCGGGACCGTGGTCGGCGAGCGCCAGGATCCCAACGGGCTCGTCGTGGCGCTCGGCGGCTCGGAGCGCGACAAGATCAACTACCTCAACGGGTTTGTCCGCGGCGGTCTGCTCAACCTGCGCGAGAAGCGTCGCCTGCCGATCCGGCTCGCGGTGACCTATGGCGCGGTCGAGGGACCGGCGACCACGTTCACCAAGGACATCAACGAGGAGGGCGTGTTCCTGTTCACCGAAAAACCGTTGCCGGAGACGTCTCAGGTCCACATGCTCATCACGGTGCCCGGACGCCCCCAACCGCTCTCGCTGGTCGGCAAGGTCTCCCACACGATCCTGCCGCACGATCTCGAGCCTCCCGGCATGGGCATCGTGTTCGAGCTCGATGGGGCACAGCGCGAGGAGTTGATCGCGCTGATCAAGGAGCTCGAGGCGCAGCTGCAACACGGCCAGCTACCGACGAATACCGTCGAATGATTGCCTGATCGGGCGGCGGATGGCACCGTGAGCCGTGGCACGCCGCCCGCGAGCAACACCGTTTTCTCCGGTGACGTGGCGCGATGGCGTGCACCTCACCGGCACGCCGATCTGGTGTGATGCCCGGCGCCGGCGAGACATCTGCTTCGTGTCCTCGGCCGAGCGCGTGGGTCGCGCTGGGCACGGCCAGCTGATCGGCACCTCGATCACGCTCGCGCTCCTCGCGGGCCGAGGGGACGGCCACCTCGCGGTGCCGCTGCGCCAGCGGTTCACGCTCGGGACGCTGCGGCTCGAGCTGATTCCCTCCGGCCGCGGGCTCGGTGGCGCGGCGCTCCACGTCGACCACGCGGGCCGGCGCGTGTTGTACGCTGGCGCGATCCGCACGATGGCCGGTGGCGCGGGCGATCGCGCCGAGGTCCGCACGACCGACGCCGTCGTCGTCGCCGCACCGTTCGGAGCGCCGCACCACCGGTTTCCGCCGCTCGCCGACGCGATCGCGCAGACGATCGTCTGGACCCGTGCCCAGCTCGCGGCCGACCGCCGGCCCGTGCTCTACGTCGACACCGCGCTCGATGGCCTCGAGGTCGCGGTTCGCCTCGGCGCGGAGGGCATCGGGGTCGCGGCCGGCCGGCCGATCCGTGACGCGGCGCTGCGCATCGGCGCCTTGACCTCGCTCCCCGCGCTCGGGATGCCCGGCAAGGAGCCACGCGCCGTGGTGTGGCTCGACGCGGATCGCCTCGGCGTCGCGCGGGCCCTGGGCGATCGGGCACGGGCGACCGCGCTCGTGTCCGGACGCGCGCTCGACGATCCGGACACCACCGACGCCGCGTTCGCGTGGACGTCCGCCGCGGACCGCGTGCAGCTGCTGTCGTGGATCGAGTCGACGAGCGCGCGCGAGGTGTTCGTCACCGGTGCCTGCGCCGAGGCGATCGCCACCGCGCTCGGTGGACGCGCGCGCGTGATCGGCCCGCCACACCAGATGGCGCTGTTCGCCCCATGAGCAGCCGGGTCGTGGTCGCCAACCGTCGCGATGGTGGCTGGTGGTGGCGGCTGCCGACCCTCGTGGTGCTCTGGCTGGCCGTCGCGACGCCGCTCGTCACCGGCGGGGTCGTCGCGATCGCGCTGCGGCGCTGGGCGCGCGATCTGCCCGAGGTGCCAGATCTCGACGCGTGGCGGACCCACGCGCCCCAGACGTCGCTCGTGCTCGCGGCCGATGGCTCGCACCTCGCCGAGCTGCCGTTCAAGGATGGCGAGGTCGTCGGCCATCGCACGCTCGCGACGCTCGAGCGGATGCCGGTGGCCCTGGTGCAGGCGGTGCTCGCCGCCGAGGATGTGCGGTTCTACGCGCATCGCGGCGTCGACTACCCCGCGATCATCCGCGCGGCCTGGATCAACTACCAGGTGGGGCACGTCGTCGAGGGCGCGTCGACGATCACCCAGCAGGTCGCGCGCAACCTGCTGCCGCAGGAGATCGGCAACGAGCGCAGCGTCAAGCGCAAGGTCCGCGAGGCGTTGCTCGCGCGCGCGATCGAGCGCCGGTGGACCAAGCGCGACATCCTCGAGACCTATCTGGACTTCGTGTTCCTCGGCGAGGGCGCGTACGGCATGGTCGCCGCGGCGCGGATCTACTTCGACCGCGACGTCGGCGAGCTCGATCTGTCGCGAGCCGCGCTGCTCGCCGGCCTGATCCAGGCACCCGGCCGCCTCGATCCGTATCGTCATCCCGACGCGGCGCGCCTCCGTCGCAACGAGGTGCTCGCCCGCATGATGCGGGCCCACCTGATCGACGAGCCCACGCGGGCGCGCGCGAGCTCGGCGCCGATCGAGCTGGCTCGGCCGCATCCGAGCTATGGCACCCGCGTGCCCTGGTACACCGAGCAGGTGCGCGCGCTCGTGACCGCCGCGTTGCCCGGCGAGCTGCGTCGCGGGGGCCTCGTGATCGACACCGCCGCGCTCCCCGCGCTCGGCACGACGTTGCAGCATGACGCCGTCGAGCAGGGAGATCGCTGGGGCAAGGCGCAGGTCTCGGCGGTCGTGTGGGACCACCACACCGGCTACGTCGAGGCGCTCGTCGGCGGACGCCAGTGGAACCCCGACAGGTTCGATCGAACGCTGCAGAGCTGCCGGCAGCCAGGCTCGGCCTGGAAGCCGATCGTCTACGGTGCGGCGCTCGAGCACGGGGAGATCACGCCGGGCACGGCGCTGCGAGATGCGCCGATCGCCGAGTACGACGAGGCCACCAACGTCCACTGGAAGCCGAAGTCCGGGCACGCGTTTCGCGGCGTGGTGCTGGCCCAGGATGCGTTCGCGGCGTCGCTCAACGCACCGGCGATCGATGTGTTCGATCGCGCCGGCGTCGTCGCGGTGATCAAGCTCGCCCGCCGGCTCGGCATCACGAGCCCCCTCGCCGAGGTCCGCCCGATGGCGCTCGGCGCGTCGTGCGTGAAGCCGATCGAGCTCGCACGTGCGTACGCGGTGATCGCACGCCGAGGCTGGGCCGTCGCGCCGCACTTCGCGATCCGGATCCGTCGCGGCGACGAGGTCCAGTTCGACGCGTCGGTCCCCGAGGATCCGTGGCTCGATCCCGCGCGCCGGATCGATCGGATCGTCGCGCTCGCCGGAGTCGAGCCTGATGCCCGGGTCAGCGCGGAGGGGGGCCAGGTGCTCGACGAGCGCACCGCGTTCCAGCTGCAGGACATGATGGCCGCCGTGGTCTCGCGCGGTACGGCCGCGGCCGCGAGCTCGCTCGGGCGCCCAGCCGCGGGCAAGACCGGCACCACCAACGAAAACACCGATGCGTGGTTCATCGGGTTCAGCGGCCGCGTGCTCGCCGCGGTCTGGATCGGCTTCGACGATCCCGCCCACAAGCTCGGCCGCGACGGCGATGGCGCCCATGCCGCGCTGCCGCTGTGGATGCGCGCGATGCGAGCTGCCGAGGCCGAGCGGCCCGCCGGGGCGGTCCCGGGGCCCCCGCCAGAGGGCATGGAGCGGGTCTCGATCGACCGCGAGACCGGCCTGCTGGCCCCGCCCGGAGCGAACGGCCTCAGCTTGTGGCTGAAAGCCGGCACCGCGCCAACCGAGGTCTCCGGCCAGCCGGGGACCTCGCCCACCGACTTCGGGCGAACGACCCGCGAGTTCTAAGCTCCGGACGCTCCTTGAGAAGCCTTCCCCATCTACGGTGGTATGCTCCGCGTCGATGTTCGGCATGGGCGGTAGCGAGATCCTGGTGATCTTGGTCGTGGCCTTGCTGTTTCTTGGCCCCGAGAAACTGCCGCAGGCGGCCAAGCAGATCAGCAAGGGCATCCGAGACATCAAGAAGCAGTCGCGCGCGCTCCAGCAGCAGATCGAGAATGACGATCAGATCGGCGGCGCGATCCGCGACATCAAGAGCGCGCTCCGTGGTGACGAAGCCCCTGCCAGCCCCAGACCGGTCAAGCCGCGCACGCCCAAGGCGTTGCCAGACGGCACCGCCCCCGTCGCGGCCAGCGTGGCGGCCTCGGGTGACCTCGCCGCCTCGGGCGACCTCGCGGAGCTCGCAGCCGCGGGCGACCTCGCGGCCCCAGGCGTGACCGAAGCGAACGACCCCATCGCCGCCGCCCACGCCGCAGCCGCGGCGATCGCGGCCGCCGAGCCGAACGTACCCCCGCTGACGCTACCGCTCACCGCAGGGGAAGCGGCTCCCGTCGTGGATCCCGGTGACGACGGAGACGACGGAGATCTTCGGTCGATGATCCGACCGGCCGAGGGCACCGTGGCGAAGGGCTCCGAGCCGAAGCATGGCTAAACGCGCGCGCGACGATGACGACGCCACGGTCGAACCCGAGACCGAGCTCGAAGCCGGTCGGATGCCGTTCCTGTCGCATCTGCGCGAGCTGCGCGATCGCGTCCGTAACGCGGCGATCGCGTTCGTGGGCGCGTTCCTCGTGTGCTGGTACTTCGCGGGAGACTTGTTCGCCTGGCTGCGTGAACCTCTGTTCGAGATCTGGCGGCAGCACACCGGACTGCCGGCTTGCTTGTCGGCCGCCGAGCTGAACACGTCGATCGATCCGCTCAGGTACTTGCACGCGGCGTTCTGCATCCCGCCCGGCGAGGACTGGGGTCCGCCCCGGCTGATCTACACCGGCCTCACCCAGCCGTTCTGGGTCGACATGTCGGTCGGCATGTGGGCAGGGATCTTCCTGGCCTCGCCGCTCATCTTCTTCCAGCTGTGGAGGTTCATCGCGCCGGGGCTCTACAAGCGCGAGCGCAAGGTCACCGCCTCGTTCGCCGTGTTCTCGGCGGTGTTCTTCACCAGCGGCGCGCTGTTCTGCTACTACGCGGCGCTTCCCCGGCTCTACGACTTCTTCCTGTCCTACAACACGCGCGATCTTCAGTCCCTCCCGAATATCCAGGAGTACCTCGACATCACGCGCGACACGATGCTCGCGTTCGGCGCGATCTTCGAGCTACCGCTGCTGATCTACTTCCTCGCGATGGTCGGCCTGGTGACTCACCGCGGGCTGTGGAAGTTCAGCCGGTACTTCATCGTGCTGGCGTTCGTCATCGGTGCGATCCTGACACCAGGGCCGGACGTCGTGTCTCAGCTGATGATGGCGACCCCGATGATCGCGCTCTATAACGTGTCGATCCTGCTCGCGTGGCGGGTCACGGTCAACCGCGAGAAGAAGGCAGCCGCGCAGCGGGCGACCGAAGCCGCGAGCGACTCGTCGCGTGATGACGACGACGACGACGACGACTAGTACGACTTGCAGGATCTGCGGCCGCTTGTTGGCGAGCGTCGAGCGAGTCATCCATGCGATTCGACCAAGCGACCGAACAGGCTCTGAAGGACCCTGCGGTCTTCTTCCTCTCCCTGACTCGGCGGCCGCAGCCTCAGGCGTCCTGGCGATTCCACGGGATCTTGCGGAACCACACGAAGGCGACGCCCGCGCCGGCACCAGCCCAGAGCAGGATCGCGATCAGCGCGATGTTGCGGCGTTCGCTCTGCTTGCGAGCGAGCTGAGCCTCCCGGAACGCATCGAGTGCGGCGTACATCTCCGGCGTGTCCGAGGCGATCTGGGTCGCCTCGACCTGCGCATCGATCGCCTTGAACGCGGACCGCTCACGCCAAGACGCGACGGCGTGCGCCGGCACGAACCCGAGGCAGATCGAGAGGAAGACACCGAGCGCGAAGCGGCCCCGGACCAGATGGCCGGAGGCGCGCGTGCCCTGGATCGAAGGCTCGCTCGCCGGCGTGCTCCGAACCGGTGGCGGCGACATCGGCTTGCTCGCCGGCGCGGGGGGCAACTCCGGCGCCGGCGCCGGTAGGCTGCGCTGACTCTTGCGCGCACGATCCTCGAGCTCGTCGTCCGCGAGGTCGACCTTGAGCTCGGCGCCCTCGGACGGAGGTGCGAACAGATCGAGCGGGACATCCTTTCCCTTCGGCGGCTTCGCCGCGGCGGCGGCAGGCGCGGCGGGCGTCCCCGCGATCGGTCGCGCGATCTCCGGGGTTGGCTCGAACGTTCCCGCAGGCGCGACGTGATCGCTGCTACCGTCGAGCGACGCGAGCGAGAGCCCGTCGAGCGCACCGAGGTTGGTCGCGGAAAGGTCACCCGAGAACGCAGCCGACAGACCGCTCTGCATCGGCGCGGCCTTGGCCTTGGAACCGGTCGATGGTGGCAACACCGGCGACGACGGGCGCGCCGCGTTCGCGGGCGGCAATGATGACGACGGAGGCGCGGAGCTCACCAGCGGCGCCGCCGCGCTCGGGTCGGGGCGAGTCACCGGCGGCGCCGCCGCGCTCGGGTCGGGGCGAGTCACCGGCACGGGCTGGGTCGGATGCGCCTCCTCGATCGTCACGCGCGCGCCCGCGTGCTCGAGCGCGCGCACGTAGGTCTCGGCGGTCGCACGGTCGATGTTCGCCTTGACCCGAAACCGCCCCTTGGTCATCCGGCTCACCAGATCCGCCACGGGGAGCCCATAAGTCTTGGAGATCGCCGTCGCGAGCTTGCCGATGCCTTCGGGTGACTGCTCGACGGGCCCCTCTACGTAGACGTGGAATGTTGCCATCCGTCGCTCATCATCCCACATCTGTTGCCAGGGGAGATCTCTCCCGTGGCTCGTCAAAGTTGCATCCGTCGGCGAGCGGCCGCAATGTGGAATGCATGCATTCCGGTAAGGCTCTACCGAAGCTCGCGATGTCGTTCTCGACGCGTCGCATCCGTCTCGGTGTCGCTCATCACGGCGCCCCGTCGGCATGGACGGCGCCGACCAAGGACGCTGGCGCGAAGCGTACCAAGCCGCAGAAGAAGCAGCGGTAATCGCCGGGATCAGCTCGCGCGTCGTCGGGCGCTGGCACGTGGCCTCGTCACGCCGTCGCGGGCGTGCGCCTTGCGCGCGCGCCGGCTCAGCACACGCGTCGTCGTGCGCCGGCTCATGCGTCGTCGCGCGCCGGCGCGCGGCCCCGTCGCGCCCTCGCGTGCCGAGCCTTGTACGAGCGCCGATCAGCTCACTCGTCGTCGGGCGTGGGCACGCGGCTCGAGGCCTCGTTGTAGCCGTCGCGTGCGCGAGCGTTGTCGGGATCGATCTGCAGGGCCTTCTTGAAGTTGGTCGCCGCTTCGCCGCTGTTGCCGCTGTTGAGATAGGCCTCGCCGAGCAGCGTGAACACGCGCGCGTTCCTGGAAGACAAGCGTGACGCCTTCTTGAGGTGGGCGATCGCGTCACCGAACAGGCCCTGGCGCAGCGCGATCTCGCCCATGCCGATCATCGCGGCCGCGTTCTTCGCGTCGAGCTCGATCGCCTTCTTGAAGTTCGCTGCCGCGCCCGCGGTGTCGCCGTTGATCACCTGCTGCGCCCCGAGGTTCGCGAAGAACTCCGCCTTGCGCTCGGGCGCCGCGGCATCGGACAGCGCCACCTCGGTCGCGGCGCCGTAGGGATCGAGCGGGCCGTCGGTACCGCTGACGCCCGTGGTGCCCGACGCCTTGGCCGATTCCTTCGGGGTGAAGATCGTCGGGCTGGTCGTCCCCGGGTTCGAACCACCACCGGGACGACGGGAGCTGGGATCGGACGGAATCAGGCTGCTGAGGTCCGGCGGCCGGCGATCGGCGATCGGCGCGGGCTTCGTGGCGCGCGGCGCCTCGTGTGGCGCCTTGTTCGTCTCCGTGTCCTTGGCTCTCTCCTTACCGGTAGACGGGGCGAGCGCGACCACGGCGCGCGCATCTGGCGGAACGACCGCAGCGGCTCCAGCATCGCCCGGCGCCTCGATGATCTGGCTCGGCGCAGCGTCGATGGTGATGCCGGCGTTCGCGGCCGGTTCGGGCAGAGGCGGAGCTTGCACGTTGGTCGCCGACGAGCCGCCCCGCGTCATCGCGAACGCGATGCCTCCGACGATGAGCAGCGAGAGGACGCCGATGATCGCGCTCCAGCGAGGCCGCCGCCGTTCTGGCTCCTCATCGTAGAGCGACGTGTCCGTGGCGCTCGGCGCGATCAGCTTGTGCGCGCGATCGAGGCGCGAGCTCTCGGCTTCTTCCGACGCACGATCTCCGTCCTCGTACCAGACCTGGGAGATGCCGCCGCTGTCCTGTGAACCGTGCGATGAGGGACGACGTACCCGATCCTTCAGCTCGACCGGCTGTTCGATCGTCCCTGCGACCGCGGATTGTGTCGCATCGGAGGTCACGATCGGCACGCCGACCTTCGGGGTTCCCATGCTCCGCCGGCGTGGCTCGCCGAGCACCGGTTCGGTGACCGACGTTGCAGCGACTTGCGGCTCCGCGCGCGCCGGTACGGCCGCCGCCGGGCTCGGCACAGTCGGGGACGGCCCAGGCACGCCGAGCGTCCCCTGCAGCGTGGCCTGGGGCAGCGGTGAGTCGCGCGGATCGGTGATCCCCATGCGCTGCATCACCCGTGACACCGACGGGGGCGGCACGCTCTCGCGGCGCCTCGCGACCTCGTCTTCCATCACCTCGCCGGTCTCGAGACCGCGGCGGAGCGCCTCGACCAGGCGGGTCGTCGTGGCGAACCGGTTCTCGGGATCCTTTGCGAGCATCTTCGCGACCGCGGCCTCCATCCACAGCGGCACGCCCGGGCGCTTGCTCGGCACCGGGACGGGCGTCTCGGTGACCTGCTTGGTCAAGATGTCGAACACGCGGTTGCCGGAGAACGGCGGCCCGCCGGTGAGCATCTCGTACGCCACGCATCCGAGCTGGTAGATGTCAGCGCGCCGATCGATCCGATCACCGCGCGCCTGCTCGGGCGACATGTAGCGCGGATCGCCGAACGTCATCCCGAGGCTCGTCGACGCGGCCTGGCCCTCCGTCTCGACCAGCTTGGCGAGCCCGAAGTCGAGGAGCTTGACGAAGTTGGCCTTGCCACGTCGCACCGCGAGGTAGACGTTGCGCGGTCGTAGATCACGATGCACATAGCCGATCGCGTGCGCTTCCATCAGCGCCTCACCGACCTGGATCAGGATGTCGGCGGCCCGCTCGACCGAGAGCTGGCGCTCGCGCGCGAGCACGTGATCGAGGGTCTCGCCCTCGAGCAGCTCCATGGCGAGGTACAGCCGGCCATCTGGCGTGCGGCCGAAATCGTGGATCTCGACGATGTGCTCGTTATCGATCTCGGCGACGGTGGTCGCCTCGCGCCGGAACCGCTCGACCGCGAGATCGTCGCGCGAGAGCTCCGTATGCAGCACCTTGATCGCCACGCGACGGCGGAGCGTGACGTGCTCGGCGCGATAGATCGTGCCCGAACCGCCCTGCCCGAGGATCTCCTGGACCTGGAACCGCTCTCCGAGCAGCTTGCCGATCAGCGCGTCGGTGATCGCTTCACGCACCTTGGGCCGGCCACAGTTCGGACAGAACAGCGCCGTCTCGGCGTACCTGTGGTTGCAACCGGCGCAGGTGATGGTCGCGTTCATGTCGTGTAGAGACATAGCGGTCGGGGGGACGAAGGGACGGCTCGCATCAGATGATAGCGCACGGATCCGAGCCCTGCTCGTACCTAAAACCGCTCAAAACTATACCTACGACGATGAACTACCCGTCGAGCTCCTGAGCCGTTTGAGGGCCTCGGCCAGCTCTGCTTCGGTGATCAAGCCCTTGGACGTCAGGACCTGGATCAGGGCGCTCAGTCGGAGGTCGAGCTCGTCGGGCCGGATCGCCGAGATCGGAATCTGAGCGGTCACCGACACCTCGGACTCCATCTCCGCGGTCGGGAGCTTGCCCTTGGATGTGATGAACATCGTCCCGCCGAGGCCAGACCGGCTGATCACCGCGGTGTTGATCTGGCGGTAGCCCTTCTCGACCAGCTCGTCGATCGCCGAAAGGGGCAGGGCGCTCACGTCGATCTCGCAATGCGTGAGCTGCTCGAGCTCCGCGATCGCGGCCGTATCGGTGGGATCCGCCAGGGCGACCCGCAAGACCTTGGTGGTGCCGTCGTTGACGATCGCGACCGGGAGCATCCGGAGCCGCGCACATACGTCGCGTGGAACCTGGCGTAACGCCTCGATATCGATCTGGATCTCGGCCGGATCGATGAGCGGAACCCGGGTCTGCTTGCGGAACGCCGCGAGCAAGGCGACCTCGTCGACGCCGAGCTCCTTGATCAGGATCACGATCAGCGGTTGCCCGCGCTCCTCGGCGAGGCGACCAGCCTTCGCGGCGCTGGCCTTGTTGACCAGCCCGGCATCGATCGCGATCTCGGCAAGCGTCTTAGGCACGTCGGTGGTGCACCCGACAAGATTCGAACCTGTGACCTTTGGCTCCGGAGGCCAACGCTCTATCCAGCTGAGCTACGGGTGCGTGTGGTGGGTTCTACCTGTGCGGGCGGATAGAAACAAGCTGTCGTGCGGTCAGGTTAGGCCCTTCGAGGCCACAACCGGTCAGCGCACCGGTTGTGGGTCCCGCCTCGATGCGGCGTCGAGTAACGGGAATGCAGCATAAGATGGGTCGACGTGGCGCTCCGCTCGCTCCTCGGACTTGTCGTCGCCGCCACCGCGTGTGGACGTGTGGGGTTCGATCCACCCGGCGATCTGGTGCCGGGGGATACGACCGACGGCCCGGGACGAGATGCCCAGTGCCCCTACGGGCCTCCGCGAAACCTGGTCGAGCTCAACTCGGCCTCGACGGAGCAAGGAGGAGCGCTGACGCCGGATGGCCTCGAGTTGTATTTCGCCTCGGACCGACCAGGCGGAGCGGGTAGCTTCGATCTGTATGTCGCGCGGCGGAGCGCACGCGGGATGGCGTTCGCTCCGCCAGTCCGCCTTGCCGAGATCGCGACGGCAGCGACCGAGGATGACGCCTTCATCGAGCCCGACGGCCTGACGCTGTGGTTCGACTCGGCAAACCACATCGGATTCGCGACGCGACCTGATACCGCGTCGCCGTGGGGGGCCACCCAGATGGTACCCGAGCTCGCCAGCCCGGGCCGGGACCTCGCGGTCTCGCTCTCGTCCGATCGGCTCTCGATCTACTTCTCGTCGGATCGGCCGGGGACGCTCGGCGACCTGGATCTCTACCGGGCAGATCGACCCCAGATCAGCGCCCCGTGGTCGCCGCCGATCCATCTGGTGACGGCGAGCACGTCTTCATTCGAGTGCTGCCCTGAGATCGCTGGCGATGGCACGATGGCGATGTTCACGGCGTACTCGACGGGCGGGATCGATATCGTGGTCTCCAGCCTCGATACCAACCGTGACCTCGGACCTCCGTCCCCGTTCACCGCGATCGATACCCCGAAGGATGAGGTCGACTACTTCGTCACACCCGACGACTCGGTCATGGGGTTCTCGTCCGATCGCGACGGCGCACCCGGCGCCTACGACCTCTACCTCGCAGAACGGATCTGCCCGTGATGCGCACCCGCTCGTGACGATCACGACGCGCTGTCCGTAGATCGCGAAGCGCGCCGCCGCGGCTTGGCGTCAAGAATCGCAGCGGCCGAATTCACCCGGAAAGTCGAGGCGGCCGCGCCGCGCAGGGCCGAACAGCCGGCGCGAGGGTTTGCCAGTTCCTCGTCGGGGGTCTACCGTCCCGCGTATGGGCCGAAAGGAAGACGCACTCGAGTATCACCGGCGCGGCCGCAAGGGAAAGCTGGAGGTGGTCCCGACCAAGCCGCTCGTCAGCCAGCTCGATCTGTCGATGGCGTACACGCCCGGCGTGGCCGAGCCGTGCCTGGAGATCGCCGCGAACGAGGACATGTCGTGGGAGTACACCGCGCGCGCGAACCTCGTCGCGGTGATCTCGAACGGCACCGCGGTCCTCGGCCTCGGTGATATCGGGGCCGCCGCCGGCAAGCCGGTGATGGAGGGCAAGGCCTGCTTGTTCAAGAAGTTCGCGGACATCGACGTGTTCGATCTCGAGGTCAACGAGAAGGACGTCGACAAGTTCTGCGACCTCGTGGCGGCGCTCGAGCCGACCTTCGGCGGCATCAACCTCGAGGACATCGCCGCGCCCGCGTGCTTCGAGATCGAGGAGAAGCTCCGCAAGCGGATGAAGATCCCGGTGTTCCACGACGATCAGCACGGCACCGCGATCATCTCGGGAGCCGGGCTGCTCAACGCGGCCGAGCTCGCGCACAAGCCGCTGCACACGATCAAGCTCGTGGTCTCGGGCGCCGGGGCCGCCGCGATCGCGTGCGTCGAGTTCTTCTGCAGCCTGGGCCTGTCGCGCGAGCACGTCGTGCTCGTCGATTCCAAGGGCGTGGTCCACAAGGGTCGTACCGATCTCAACCGGCAGAAGCAACGGTTCGCGATCAGCGATGACGGGCGCCGCACGCTCGCCGACGTGATGCGCGGCGCGGACATGTTCATGGGCGTCTCGGTCGCGAACACCGTGACGCCGGAGATGCTCAAGACGATGGCCGATCGGCCGATCGTGTTCGCGCTCGCGAATCCCGATCCGGAGATCTCGTATCCCGATGCGATCACCGCGCGGCCCGATGCGCTCGTCGCGACCGGACGTTCGGACTTCCCGAACCAGGTCAACAACGTCCTCGGGTTCCCGTACATCTTCCGCGGCGCCCTCGACTGCCGTGCGACCGGCGTGTCCGAGGCGATGAAGCTCGCCGCCGCGCGCTCGCTCGCCCAGCTGACCCGCGAGCCGGTGCCCGACTCCGTGATCATGGCGTACGGTGGCAAGTCGCTGAAGATGGGCGCGGACTACTTCATCCCCAAGCCGTTCGACCCGCGCGTCCTATGGTGGGTCGCGCCGGCGGTCGCGAAGGCGGCGATGGAGTCCGGCGTCGCGCGCATCCAGTTCGACGTCCACGAGTACCGCGAGAGGCTGATGTCGAAGGGGTCGAACGCGGCCTACTCGATCATGCGCACGATCACCAAAGAGGCCCAGCGCGACCCGCGGAGGATCGCGTTCCCGCACGCCGCCAACCCGCGGCTGCTGCGCGCGGTGCAGCAGATCGTCGACGAGGAGATCGCGAAGCCGGTGTTGCTCGGGCGGCCAGCCGAGATCGAGAAGATGTGCCAGGACATGTCGCTCGATCTGATGAACCGCGTCGAGGTGATCGATCCGCGGACCGAGCCGAGCCACGCGTACGCCGAGCGGCTGTACGAGCTGCGCCAGCGCAAGGGGCTGACCTCGTACGCCGCCCAGCAGTTGATCACCAAGAGCGACTACTACGCCGCGGTGATGCTCGAGCGCGGTGACGTCGACGGCATGGTCACCGGCCTGCGGCTCAACTATCCCGATACCGTGCGCCCACCGCTCGAGATCCTCGGCTTGACCTCGGGCGTCAAGGTCGCGGTCGGCATGTACATGATGGTGCTGCAGAACTCGGTGAAGTTCTTCGGCGACACGGTGTTCAACATCTTCCCCGACGCCGACGTCCTCGCGGACATCACCGTCCAGATGGCGGATGCGGTCCAGGGCTTCGGCATCACGCCGCGCATCGCGATGATCTCGTACTCGAACTTCGGCACGGTGCGGCACCCCGACGTCACCCGGATCCACCGCACGATCGACATCGTCCGCGAGCGGCGGCCGGAGCTCGAGATCGATGGCGAGATGCAACCCGAGCTCGCGCTCAACCCCGAGCTCCGGCAAGCCGCCTTCGGGTTCTCGCGGCTGACGCGGTCGGCGAACACGCTGGTGTTCAGCTCGCTCGCCTCGGGTAACGCCGCGTATCAGATCGCGAAGACGATCGGCAACGCGTCGGCGGTCGGCCCGATCCTGCTCGGGATGGCGCGGCCGGTCGCCGCGATGCAGAACGACGCGACCGTCGAGGAGATCGTCAACATGACGTCGCACGTGGTGCTCAAGGCGCAGCAGCAACAGCGCCGCAACGAGCCGTTGAGGGCCTGATACACTGGCGGCAATGGGAGGATCCGACGACGACAGAGCGACGGAGCTCCTCCCCGCCACGGGCGAGCGAGGTCCACGTGGCTTTGCGGCGGCCGCCCTCGAGCCTGCCACCGAGACCCTGCTCGGTCGCTCGCTCGGCAAGTTCACGATCCTCGAGAAGCTCGGCAGCGGCGGATCGGGAGAGGTGTTCCGCGCGGAGCAGGTGCAGCTCGGGCGATCCGCGGTGATCAAGGTCCTGCGGCGCGAGGTGTCGGCCGCGACGAATCGCGTCGAGCGGTTCCTGCGCGAGGCCAAGCTCGCGTCTCGGCTCGATCATCCGTACGCCGCGCACGTCTATGCGTTCGGCGCCGAGCCCGATGGCGTGCTGTGGATCGCGATGGAGCACGTGCGCGGTGACACGCTCGACGAGCTCGTGATCCGCCGGGGTCCGATCCCCGCGGCGGTGTTCGGCGCGTTGTTCGGCCGGCTGTGCGAGGTCGTCCACACCGCGCACGAGCTCGGCATCGTCCATCGCGACATCAAGGGTGCGAACGTGATGGTGATCGAGCGCGCGGGGCAGCTGCTCCCGAAGCTGCTCGATTTCGGCATCGCCAAGGGCGCGTTCGGTCCGGTCAGCCCGGGCGTCGTCGAGCACGATGAGGGTCCCGAGCTCACCGCACACGGCACGACCCTCGGCTCCCCGCACTACATGTCGCCGGAGCAGTGGAAGTCACCTGGCGACGTCGATGCCCGCGCCGACATCTATGCGCTCGGCGTGCTCGCGTATCGCTGCGTCACCGGCAAGCTCCCGTTCCACGGCATGGATCGGCCCTCGTTGCCGAACGCGCACCTCGAGCTCGCCCCCCCGCCCCTCCCCGCGAGCGTGCCGGCGCGGGTGGCCGAGGTGATCGTGCGCGCGCTCGCGAAGCAGCCCGAGGCGAGGTGGCCGAGCGCCCTGGCGTTCGGCGAGGCGCTGCACCGGGCGATCGGCGGCGTCGCGCCGGAAGCGGTGCCGATCCTCGATCCCGCGACGCGCGATGCCTGGACCCGCCAGGGCCCGCAGCCGATCGCGGACGCGGTCGCTCACCTCGCGAGCGCGACGACCACCGTGGAAGCAGATGGCGCGCTTCGCGAGCTCGTCGCGATCACCTGCCGATGGATCGCGGTGCTCTCGCTCGCGCAGCTGTCCTCCGACGGCGTCGCGAGCACCGACGTTCGCGACCGGGCCCGCGCGATCGTCGGCCGGGACAACGGCGCGCCGTGGCTGTGGCTGTCGCGCGCCATCGTGGGCGAGCTCGATCCGTCGCCCGGTCTCGCCGCGGCGGTCGCCGGGACCGAGGCACTCGAGGCCCTGTCGGAGCGGCTCGACGATCCGCATCGCCCGCGCTCGTTCGCCGCGCTCGCGCTCGATGTCGCCGCGACCGCCGAGGCGCTGCGGCCACTCGAGCCGCTGCTCGCGTACCGGCTCGTCGTGGGACGCGCGGGCGGTGCCGAGAGCTGGCAGGGCACCCGCCGGCGCGATCGCGAGCGCGTCGTGGTGTGGGGCGAGCCCCTCGCCGATGGCCAGGTCGCGCTGCTCGATGATACGGGGACGGTGGTGATGAGGCTGTCCCCGCTCGTCCAGGTGGTCTCGCCGCTGCCGTCATCCGAACCGGAGCTGTTCCTGCTGTGGCGGACGAGCCGCAACTCCGCGCGCCTGGTCGCCGCACCGTGGGGGTTCGAGCGAGATGACGAGGCCGCGGCCCAGCGGCTCGCCTCGCTCACCGGCGAGGACGCGGCCACGTTCCACGATCCCGCCGACGATCGTTCGCCGTACCCCGGCCTGTCCGCGTACAGCGTGGCCGACGCCGAGCGGTTCGTCGGCCGCGAGCGCGAGGTCGAGGCGCTCACCAACCGGTTGATCCGCGCGCCGATGATCGCCGTGCTCGGCCCGTCGGGCGCCGGCAAGAGCTCGTTCATCCACGCCGGCCTGATGGCGCGGCTCGCCGAGCAATACGAGCTGATCACGATGCGACCGGGTCGCCATCCGTTGCACGCGCTCGCGTCGCTGCCGCCGATCGGCATCGAGACCGAGGACTCGAGCGGGATCGCCCAGCGGCTGCGCACGCTCGGCGAGCGTGCACCACGCGGCCTCGTCGTCGTCATCGATCAGCTCGAGGAGCTCGTCACGCTGTGCAGCGATCCCGACGAGCGTCGCCGGTTCGCCGAGACCCTGGCCGCCGCCGCCGATGGACCGAGCGCACCGGTCCGCGTGGTCGTCACGCTGCGCGATGACTTCGCGACGGTGCTCGAGAGCGAGGAGGCGTTGCGCGGCAAGTTCGAGGTGTTCGTGCTCGCGACGCCGTTGCCCGAGGCGCTGCGGCGGATCGTGACCGAGCCGGCGCGGCGAGCCCAGGTCACCGTCGATCCGCGGGTCGTCGATGACATGGTCGCCGAGGTCGCCGGCCGGGTCGCGTCGCTGCCGCTGCTGTCGTTCACGGCGTCGCGGCTGTGGCAGACCCGCGACCGCACGGCGCGCAAGATCACGCACGACGCGTACGTTGCCCTCGGGGGCGTCGCCGGCGCGCTGTCGACCTACGCCGACGAGCTCTACAACAACCTCCCGCGAGACGATCAGGATGTCGCCCGCGATCTGTTCGCGCGCCTGGTCGCCTCCGATGGCACGCGCGTCCCGTCGCCGCGCAGCGAGCTCGAGCAGCTTCCCGGTGCGCACCACGTGCTCGCCCACCTGATCGACGCCCGCCTGCTCGTCGTCCGTGAGGACGAGGGGGTCGACATCGTCGAGGTCGTCCACGAGTGCCTCGCGACGCGGTGGCCCCGCCTCGCGCGCTGGCGCGGCGAAGACGCCAACGATCGCGCGCTGCTCGGCGACGTGCGGGCGGCGACCCGGCGCTGGCAGGAAGCGGGCCGGCGGCCGGATCTGCTGTGGCGTGGCGAGGCCCTGCAGGAGCTCCGCAAGCTCGCATCGAGGTCGGGGGCGCTGACCGCGGACGAGCGATCGTTTGCTCACGCAGCCGATCGCGCCGAGCTCCGATCGCGCCGGATTCGCCGCGCGGTCATCATCGCGGTGATGGCGTCGCTCGGCGCCGTCGCGGTGGTGATGGGATATCTGAGCGTCTCCGCGAACCACAGCCGCAGCGCCGCCGAGCGCAGCGCCGGCCAGGCCCGCGATGCCGCGAAGCTCGCCGAGGACCGCCTCACCGCCGGCCTGATCGCGCAGGGGCGCCGCGAGCTCAACGACAATCGCGCGCTCGCGTCGCTCGCGTACTTCGCCGAGGCGCTGCGCGCGGGCGCCGACACGCCTGGCCTGCGCTTCATGATCGGGATCGCCACGCGCGCCTGGCGCGACGAGAAGGTCGTCATCACCGACTTGAAGGCGACGGCGATCAGCGCCCTGCCGACCGGGTTCGCGGTCGGCGATCTCATCGGCAAGCTTCACGTCTACGACGCGAACGGCGCCCAGCGCTGGGAGGTCGCCGCCGACGTCGGCGATCTCGGGCTCATCCGATGGCGCGGCGACCGGCTCGCAGTGGCGGGCCGCAAGGGGGTCGGGCTGATCGACCTGTCCACCCACGCCTTGACCGCCCGGATCCCGATGACGCTCCTGGTGACCAGCCTGAACATCGGACCGGGCGCCGACGAGCTTTGTGTGACCACGACCGCTGGCATCACCGTCTACGACGGCACCGGCGCGGTTCGTCGCAAGCTCGACATCAACCTCACGTTCTCGGACATCGAGCCGGTGTGGGGCAAGGACGCGCAGTCCGTGTTCTTCGCGCTCGGCACCACCCTCATCGCCGTCGACCTCGTCACGATGAAGCCGCGTACGATCGCGACCAACATCCGTGCAGCCCCGACCGCCAGCGCCGACGGCGGGACGATCGTGTTTGTCACCAAGGATCGCGTGGCGCATATCGTCGACGGCGACGGCACGCCGCACGCGACGTTCACCCCGCACAATCGGGTCGACATGCTCCACGTCTCCGCGACCGGCGATCGGATCGGGGCGGTCGGTGATCGCACCGTCGTGATCTACGATCGCGACGGCCTCGACGTCCGCACCGTGTTGCTGTCCGGAAGCGACGAGGAGCTGGTCTATCGGCTCCGCGGCGACGATCTGTGGACCGGCTCGACGCACGGCGTGATCCGCCGTTATCACGAGGGCGTGCTCGTCGCGAGCCTACCGAGCCACACGCAGGAGGTCGAGGACATGCGGCTCACCGGCGACAAGCTCGTGAGCGTCGGCGTCGACGCGACCGTCGTGGTGACCCGAGCGGACGCGCGCCAGTACATCGTCGAGCCGGCGCCGTGCAAGGACGGCTCGATCGCGTACGGCGGGATCGCGGTCGGCATCGTGTGCGGAGACGACCAGTCCGTGTTCGTCGGCCGCCGGCTGCTCGGCGTGATTCACGACCATCGGATCGGCTGGGTCGCGCTCGATCGAGGCTCGAAGCGATCGGCGATCGTCGGCGCGAGCCTCTTCGTCCTCGATGGCGACGGGGCGATCCTGGCGAACCTGGGCGACCGGCACCGCGGCGCCGTGACGTTCGAGGACTCCGAGCACCTGCTGCTCGTCTCCGAGAACGAGCCAGCGATCTGGCGCCTGACGATCGCGACCAAGACCTGGGAGCCGTATTTCCAGCCCGCGGAGCCGGCCGACGAG
>WBZN01000431.1_pt1 | contig 34113 bp, 31 predicted proteins | sample 5204281 | NCBI WGS metagenome assembly WBZN01 (sample SAMN12344347, study PRJNA552823) | activated sludge metagenome | biome: Activated sludge suspended growth; feature: Nitrification reactor; material: Wastewater; isolation source: activated sludge from nitrification reactor of wastewater... | reverse complement strand
GCCCGTGCGCCTCGTCTTCGAATGGCGGAACAGCAATTTCACGGCCGACGAAATGACCGAGGTCGAAGTGTCCTTTGCGCCAATTCCTTCGGGTACGCGCGTCACCGTGGTCCATCGCGGCTGGGCGAGCCTGCCCGCCGACCACCCTGTGCGCCATGGCATGGACACGGCCGCCTTCATCCGCACGATGGGGTTGTGGTGGGGCGACCTGCTCAGTTCGTTGCGCGAGCACGCGGCGCGCGCTCGCTAGCTTCGGGCAACTCGATGCCCGCCATCTGGCGCAGGATCCAGTCGCGGCGGCGCTGTACGTAGGGGGAGGGCGCGTCGGCGCGAAAGCGGCGCGGATTGGGCAGTACGGCCGCGAGCGTCGCCGCCTCGCTGCGGGTCAGGCGCTTCGCGCTCTTGTGCCAGAACGCCTGCGCCGCGGCCTCCACGCCGTAGACGCCGCGGCCGAACTCGGCGATGTTGAGGTAGACCTCGAGGATGCGCTCCTTCGGCCAGAGGGTTTCGATCAACACCGTGAACCAGACTTCGAACCCCTTCCTCACCCATGAGCGGCCGCGCCAGAGGAAGAGATTCTTCGCCACCTGCTGGCTGATCGTGCTCGCGCCGCGCACGCGCGTGCTGCGCGCGTTGTGCTCGGCAGCCTTGCGGATCGCTTCGAAATCGAAGCCCGCGTGCTCGACGAACAACTGGTCTTCGGCGGCGATGACCGCGCGCGCGCAATGGGGCGACATCTGCGCGGCGTCGACCCAGTCCTGGCGCAGGCGATACTTCACATCGTCCTTGCGCCAGGCCTCGATGCGCGATTCGAGCATGACGGCGCTCGTCCACGGGTCGATCCAGCGCAGCACGAGCACCGCGAGCGCCGACGCGGCGAAGAACCCGAGGACGAGCAGCAGGAGCGCGCGCGCGAGGCGCGCGACTATCCCCTTGCGCGCCACGCCGCGCCTCTTCAGGCGTCGATGCGCCGCGCCGAGATCACGACGACGTCCTCGAGCGGCACGTCGCCATGGCCCCGCGACCGGCCGGTCTTCACCTGCGCGATCTTGTCGACGGTCTCCATGCCGGCGGTGACGCGGCCGAAGACCGCATAGCCGTAGTTGCCGGGGCTGTGGTCGAGGAACGCGTTGTCGACGAGGTTCACGAAGAACTGCGAGGTGGCGCTGTGGATGTCGTTGGTGCGTGCCATCGAGAGCGTGCCGCGCTTGTTCTTGAGGCCGTTCTTCGCCTCGTTCTGGATCGGCGCGCGCGCGTCCTTCTGCGCAAGGCCCGCGGTCATGCCGCCGCCCTGGATCATGAATCCCGGGATCACGCGGTGAAAGAGCGTGCCGTCGAAGAAGCCGTCCTCGACATAGGCGAGGAAGTTGGCGGCGGAGAGCGGCGCGGCCTCATCGTCGAGTTCGACGTCGAAGCTGCCGAGGGTGGTCTCGAAACGGATCATGGGAGTCCTGCTGCGGATGGGGGCCATTGGGCGCTGGTCACGCGGTCGCGACCGGCGAGATCGGGGGCGCAGCGTACGTGACGGAAGCCGCGCGCGACAAGCATCCCGGCGACGTCGGCGCCCTGGCCGGCGCCGTGCTCGAGCACGATCCAGCCGGCCGGCTGCAGGAACCCCGGCGCGTCGGCGATGAGGTGCCGCAGCGCGGCGAGGCCGTCGCCCCCGGGCGTGAGCGCCATGCGCGGCTCATGGCGCAGGGCCGGGTCGGCCAGCGCGATATCGTCGGCCGCGACATAGGGCGGATTGCTGAGGATCAGGTCGAATCGCCGGTCCGCGAGCGGCTCGTACCAGCGGCCGAGGGCGAACTCCACTTGCGCGAGGCCGAGGCTGGCCGCATTGCCGCGCGCGACCGCGAGTGCATCGGCCGAGGCATCCGTCGCGGTGACGCGCCAGCGGGCGCGCTCATGCGCGATCGCGAGCGCGATGCAGCCGCTGCCGGTGCCGAGGTCGACGATCGCGGGCACGTCGCTGCGGGCAGCGATGCCATCGCCGAGTTCGAGTGCGCGTGCCACGAGTTCTTCCGTCTCGGGACGCGGCACGAGGACGTCCGGGGTGACCCGCAGCACCATCGACCAGAACTCCCGCCGGCCCGCGAGATACGCCAACGGCTCGCCGCGCGCGCGGCGTGCGAGCCAGTCGCGCACACGCACCAGGTCGTCGCCCGCAACCCGGCGTTCGGGATGCGCGAGCAGCGTGGCCCGGCCGAGCTGCAGCGCGGCCGCGACGAGCATCTCGGCTTCGCGCAGCGCGTCGGCGGCCCCGATCGCATCGTGGGCCGCGAGTGCGCGGCGGGCGTCCGCCAGCAGGTCCGCAATCGTCGTCGCCTCGTCTGCTAAAGTCGTGGCCATGTCGCCCGCCATTTTGCCATTTGCCGAGCCGCCTTCGGTTCGGGAAGTCATCGAGACGAGCCTGCGCCTTTTCGGGCGCTCGGTGCTGCCCTGCCTGCCGCTCGCGACGATCGGCACCTTGCTCGGCCAGTTGCCGGCCGCCTATGACATGGCCATGCACGGCAAGCCGGTGCCGCTGACCGCGGCCTCGCTCGCGCAGAAGGGCGGCGAATGGTGGGCGCTCTATGCCCTCGGGACGCTGGCGAGCCTCGTCCTGTGGGCGATCGTGCTTCTGAAGCAGCAACGCATCGCGGCCGGCGTTGCGGTGGCGCCGGATGGTGCCGCGGCGCCAGGTGCCGCGGCGATGCCGGGTGCCGGCGCGATGCTGGCGCGCCTGCCGGCGATCGTCGGCTTCTGCCTCGCGAGCTTCGTCGTCGTGCTGCTCGTGTCATTTCCCTTCGGCCTGCTGGCCGCGCTGTTCGCCATGTCGCCGGGACTGCGCACCGCGCTGGTGCTGCTCCCGATCCTCGCGACGAGTGCAGCGGTGAGCCTCGGGTGGCCGGTCCTCGTGCTGGAAGGGCGATCCTCGCTGGCCGCCGTGGCCATCGGCCTGCGGCTCGCCGTGGCCCACTACCAGCGGCTCGTGCTGATCGTGGTCGCGATCCTCGCCACCCTGATCGTGATGGTGATCCTCGCGGGCCTTGCAACGGCGGTTGTTGCCGGGCTCGCAAGTGCCGCGGGCGCCGCCGTGCAGGGCAGCCTCGCCGCCGCCATCGTGCTGCTCGCGGCCGCGCTCGCCGTCCTTTACCTCAGCGCGTTCCTGCTGGTGGTGTTCGACGACCTGCGGGCGCGCACCAGGGCTGCGCGCGACGTTTAGTCGGTGGCGGACCGGAGGGGAAGCGGGGCCTCCGGTTCCTCACGGGTCGAGCGCCGCCTGCGGCGGTCCTCTCGTCGCGGCGGCGCCCGGCGCACTGTGCCGGTAGTAGCGGAAAAACCTGTGTACGCCGGGCGCCCCCTCTCCGAGGGCACGCCATCGGAGATGGCGCGCCCGGATAGCGAGGGAGCGGATGAATCGCCGCGCCGCCGGCCGGCGACACGCATCACGCATCGCGCGCCAACAGTTCCGCCTGATGCTCGAGCCGCAGCGGCTCGATCAGGCCATCGAGGTCGCCCTGCATGACATCGTCGAGCCGGTAGAGCGTCACGTTGATGCGATGGTCGGTGACGCGGCCCTGCGGGAAGTTGTAGGTGCGGATGCGCTCCGAGCGATCGCCGCTGCCCACCTGGCTCTTGCGGGCCGCGGCCTCGGCCGCATTGCGCTTCGCGGTTTCCGCGGCGAGCAGGCGCGCCGACAGCAGCGCCATCGCGCGCGAGCGGTTCTTGTGCTGCGAGCGCTCGTCCTGGCATTCGACGACCAGGCCCGAGGGCAGGTGGGTGATGCGGATCGCCGAGTCCGTCTTGTTGACGTGCTGGCCGCCCGCGCCCGAGGAGCGAAAGGTGTCGATGCGCAGGTCCGCCGGATTGATGGCGATCTCATCGACTTCTTCGAGTTCGGGCAGCACGGCGACCGTGCAGGCAGAGGTGTGGATGCGGCCCTGCGCTTCGGTCGCCGGCACGCGCTGCACGCGGTGCGTGCCGGCCTCGAAGCGGAACCAGGAGTAGGCGCCCCTGCCGACGATGCGGCAGATCACCTCTCGGAAGCCCCCGTGTTCGCCGGGGCTTTGCGAGATGAGCTCCACCGTCCAGCCCCGCCGCTCCGCGTAGCGCGTGTACATGCGCAGCAGGTCGCCGGCGAAGATCGCCGCTTCGTCGCCACCGGTGCCCGCGCGCACTTCGAGGAAGATGTTGCGCTCATCGTGCGGGTCCCGTGGCACGAGCAGTTCGCGCAGCGCGAGCTCGTCGGCCGCGAGCGCCGCCTGCAGCCGCCGTGCTTCGTCGTCGCCGAGCTCGCGCAGCTCGAGGTCGGTGCCGGTGGCCAGTTCCTGCGCCGCAGCCAATTCGCCTTCAAGTGCGAGGTACTGCCGGTAGCGCGCCGCCAGCGGTTCGAGCCGCGCGTACTCCATCGACAGGTCGCGGAACTCCCGGGTATGCCCCGCCGTGGCGGGGTCGGCGAGCAGCCGCCCGACCTCTTCGGTGCGTTCGAGCGACCGTTCGAGGCGCTGGCGTATCGAGTCTTTCATGAGGGTGCGGAATTCTCCGGGATCGCGGCGCCTTCCGCTATAGTTCCGGCCATGCGATGGACGATGCTCGCCGCCGCCGTGTTGCTCACGGCCTGCGCCGCCGGACCCCGACAGCCCTCCGCCACCGAAGCGAGCGTCGGCACGATTGTCGCGGAACTCGCGCTCGAGCGCGGCGACTGCCGCAGCGCCGCCGAGGCCTATGCAGGCGCGGCGGCGGCCTCGGGTTCGGCGGAGGCGAACCTCGGCCGTGCGCTCGAGGTCGCGCTCGGCTGCCAGCAGTACGACGCTGCCGCGCGGATTGCGAAGCTGTGGCGACAGCGTGCGCCGCAGAGTGCCGATGCCGCGCGCATGGCCGGCATCGTGGCCCTGCAGGTCGGGAACAATGCCGAGGCGGCGGCGGCATTTCGCGATGCCGTGCGCCTTGCGGGTGAGGATCCGGGCAAGGCGCTCGCCGCGCTGGCTCAGGCGGCATCATCCGCGGACAACGACTACGGCACTTACGTCGCATTGCGTTCCGCGGTCGAGCCGGCGGACCTCGATGCGCCCGCGCTCGTCCTGCTCGGCGACCTCGCCTTCGGCAGCTTCGTGTTTCGCGACGCACGCGCGCTGGCCGAGGCCGCGATCGCGCGCGATTCGCAGTCGGCGCCCGCGCAGATGCTGCTGGCGCAGGTGCTCGCCGCCAGCGGTGACGCCGCCGGCGCCATCGCGGCGGCCAATGCGGCGCGTCGCCTCGATCCGAAAGCGCAGGCCTTCGCCCTCGCGGAAACGCTTGGACGGCTCGACCGCGTCGAGGAGGCGCGCATCGAGCTCGAGCGCCTGTTGCAGGATGACGATGTGGGGCCGCAGGCCGAGCGGCGCCTCGCCTTGCTCGCGTTTCGCGAGGGCGACTTCCAGGAAGCGGCCGGGCGGTTCAGCCAGCGGCTGCGCACCGGTGACGATCCGGCCGAGGCGCTCTTCTACCTCGGCCTGCTCGCGGAGCGGCATGGCAATGAGCAGGCTGCCCTCGAGATGTACCAGCGGCTGGTGCAGGCGGGTGCCGGGCTGATCGCGCGCCGCCGCGCCGCCACGATCCTGATGAAGCAGGACAAGCGCGACGAGGCCTTCGCCCTGCTCGATGCGCAGGCCAGGGAGAAGCCGGAAGCCGTCGTCGAGGTGGCGCTCACCAAGTCGGCGCTGTTGCTCGAGCAGGGCGCGGCGGCGGACGCCCTGCAGATCCTCGAGGCGGCCCAGGCGCGTTTCCCGGCGCACCCGGGCCTTGCGTACCAGCGGGCGCTCGCGCTCGAATCCGCGGGCAGGATTGGTGAGGCGATCGCCGCTTTCGAGGCGCTGTATCGCAAGCGGCCGGACGACCCGGGCCTCATGAATGCGCTCGGCTACACGCTTGCGGACCACAAGAAGAGCCTCGCACGCGCGAGCCGGCTCATCGACGGCGCGCTCGCGCTGACTCCCGACAATCCCGCGATCCTCGACAGCCAGGGTTGGGTGCGCTACCGGCGCGGCGAGGGCGAGCGGGCGCTCGCGCCGCTCGAGCGCGCCTACCGCCTGTCGCATGACACCGAGATCGCCGTGCACTGGGGCGAGGTGTTGTGGTCGCTCGGTCGCGAAGGCGAAGCGCGCACGGTCTGGGCGCGCGCGCTGGCCCGTGACCCCGAATCGCGCGCATTGAAGGACACCCTCTCGCGCCACATCCCCGCCGCGCCGCAGTGAACTCGCTGCGCATCCCGCTGGCCACCGCGGCCGTTGCGATGCTCGCCGCGGCCTGCGTGGGTACGCCGCGGCACGCAGCGGTCCCGCTCCCCTGGCCGGAACGCCGCGCGATGCTGCAGGCCGACGACGATTTCACATTGAGTGGCCGTGTCGCACTCAGCGCGCCCGGCACGGGTTTCAACGCCTCGTTGCGCTGGCGGCAGCAAGGCGGGACGAGCCTCGTTTCCCTCGACGGGCCGCTCGGCGTCGGTGGCGCAGAGGTCGAGCTGCGGGGTGACCAACTCGACCTGCGCACTTCGCGCGGCGAGCATCTCGCGGGCGAGGCGGCGCGCGTCGCACTCGAGCAGCGCGTCGGCTTTCCCTTGCCGCTCGAGGCACTGCGCTACTGGGTGCGCGGCGTGCCGCAACCGGGTGCGCCGGCCGACGAGACGCTCGATGTCGATCATCAACGGCTCGCGCAGCTCGTGCAGGAAGGCTGGTCGATCGCCTATGAATCCTGGGCCGAGGGCTCGGGTGGCGGTTTGCCCAGGCGCCTGACGGCGACGCGCGGCGATACGCGCGTGCGGCTCGTCATCGATCGCTGGACGCCATGAACGCGGTGTCTTCGCGCGCGGCCACGACACGCTGGCCCGCGCCGGCGAAGCTCAATCTCTTCCTGCACGTGACTGGCCGGCGCGCGGATGGTTACCACGAGCTGCAAACGGCCTTCCAGTTGCTCGATTTCGCCGATTCGATCGACATCGAGCCCTTGCGGGACGGGGATATCGTGCGGATCGAAGGGCTGCCCGGCGTGGCGCCCGACGACGACCTTGCGGTTCGCGCCGCCCGCGCCTTGCGCGCGACGACGGGCACACGGCAAGGCGCGCGCATTCGGGTCGTGAAGCGCATCCCGGCGGGTGGCGGCCTCGGAGGCGGGAGCTCAGACGCGGCCACGGTGCTGGTCGCCCTCAATGAACTGTGGCGAACAGGCCTTGATCTTGCAAAATTGGCGTCGATTGGCGCCGATCTAGGCGCAGACGTGCCGGTATTCGTCCACGGACGTTCGGCCTGGGCGGAGGGCATTGGGGAGCGCCTGCAACCCCTCGACCTGCCCGAACGCTGGTTTGTCGTCATTCACCCCGGGGTCGCCGTGGGCACCCGCGACGTGTTCCAGGCTCCTGAATTGACACGAAATTCCCCCGTCATCACAATACGCGGCCTTTTTGAGGCGGCGACCCGCAACGACTGCGAACCGGTGGTTCGCGCGCGGTTTCCGGCGGTGGGCGACGCGCTCGACTGGCTCGGCCAGTTTGGCGAGGCGCGACTCACCGGCACCGGGTCCTGCGTGTTCGCCGCATTCGGGAATGTGGATGCGGCCGAGCGCGTCGCGGCGCGTGTGCCGGATGTGTGGCGCGGCTGGGTTGCGCGGGGGCTCGATCGCTCGCCGCTGCTTGCGCAGCTCGCGCGGCTGCGAGGCGAATCGGGATAGGCGGTAACGGTTTCCGCTGGGGCGTCGCCAAGTGGTAAGGCAGCGGGTTTTGATCCCGCCATTCGGAGGTTCGAATCCTTCCGCCCCAGCCAGACGAGCGAGGTCGTAGTGTCGGATTCGGCGTCGATGGCGTTGTTTGCGGGTAACGCCAACCCACAGCTCGCGCAGGAGATTGCCCGGCACCTGAAGCAGCCGCTCGGGCGCGCGTATGTCGGCAAGTTCAGCGACGGCGAGGTGAATGTCGAGCTGATCGAAAACGTGCGCGGCCGGGATGTGTTCATCGTGCAGCCGACCTGCGCGCCGGTGAACGACAACCTGATGGAGCTGCTGGTGATGGCCGACGCCTGCCGGCGTGCTTCTGCCGCGCGGGTGACGGCGGTGGTGCCGTACTTCGGCTATGCGCGCCAGGACCGGCGGCCGCGTGCGACGCGCGCCGCGATCACGGCGAAGCTGGTGGCGAACATGATTTCGGGCGCCGGCGTGCACCGGTTGCTGACGATCGACCTGCACGCCGACCAGATCCAGGGATTTTTCGACATCCCGGTGGACAACGTGTACGGCTCGCCGGTGCTGCTCGGCGATGCGTGGCGGCAGGGTTACGACGACATGATCGTCGTGTCCCCGGACGTGGGCGGCGTGGTGCGCGCTCGCGCGCTCGCCAAGCGCCTCGATGACGCGGACCTCGCGATCATCGACAAGCGCCGGCCGCGGCCGAACGAGTCGAAGGTGATGAACATCATCGGCGAGGTCGCGGGCAAGACCTGCGTGCTGGTCGACGACATGGTCGATACCGCGGGCACGCTGTGCCTCGCGGCGCAGGCGCTCAAGGACCAGGGCGCCAAGCGCGTGGTGGCCTACATCACGCACGCGGTGCTCTCGGGCACGGCGGTCGAGAAGATTTCGGTGTCGGCGCTCGACGAACTCGTCGTCACAGACACGATTCCGCTGACGGACGCGGCGCGCAAGTGCGGCCGCATCCGCCAGCTGTCGGTGGCGGGCCTGCTCGCGGAGACGATTCGGCGCATACGCGACGAGGAGTCGGTGAGCTCGTTGTACATCGACTGATTTTTGGGTGGAGCCCTCTGGTCGCGGAGGGTTCCTTTGTTGGCAAACGTTCAGGAGAAGTTCATGCGCATCGGATTTGAAATCCAGGCGGACTCCCGTGACGATCAGGGCAAAGGTGCGAGCCGCCGCCTGCGTCGTCGTGGCAAGATTCCGGCCATCATCTACGGCGGCAAGCTCGCGCCCCGCCAGATCGTCCTCGACCACCAGAACCTGATGACGATGATCGACAACGAGAAGCTGTACTCGTCGATCCTGCGCATCAAGGTGGGCAGCGAGAGCCAGGAAGCGATCATCAAGGACGTGCAGATGCACCCCGCGAAGAACGCGATCGTGCACATCGACCTGCAGCGGGTACAGGCGGACGAGAAGATCCGCATCCACCTGCCGATCCACTTCCACGGCGCGGCGGCCTCGCCCGGCGTCAAGACCGAGGGCGGCGTGGTGTCGCACCGCATCTCCGACATTGAAGTGGTCTGCCTGCCGAAGGACCTGCCGGAGTTCCTCGAGCTGGACCTCTCGCAGATGAAGCTCAACGAGACGAAGTTCCTCGCGGACATCCCGCTGCCCGCGGGCGTCGTGATCCCGCAGCTGCAGCAGGGCCGCAACATCGCGGTCGTGTCGGTGCACGCGCCGCGTGCCGCCGAGCCGGAGCCGACTGCGGAAGCGGCGGCGACCGAAGGTGCGGTGGCTGGGGCGGCCGCCACGGCCGCACCGGCGGCTGGCGAGGCCGCCAAGGCCGAAGCCGCGCCTGCGAAGAAGGAGGGTGGCGGCAAGAAGTAATTGCCGCGACCGGAGCAGCAAGGCCGCCGGGCGGGACCCGGCGGCCTTTCTCTTTTTGGCGCCGACTTGGCTGGGGGCGGGTATGGCAGGCTTTCCGCTGAAAATGATCGTCGGGCTCGGCAATCCGGGCGACGAGTACGCGCGCACGCGCCACAACGCGGGTTTCTGGTTCATCGACGAACTCGCGGCGCGCCATGGCGGCAGCCTGCGCGCCGACCGCCGGCACCACGCGGACATTGCGCGGGTACGCATCGGCGATGCGGAAGTGATCCTGTTGAAGCCGATGCAGTACATGAACCGCAGCGGCGGCCCCGTCGGCAGCGTTGCGGACTTCTACAAGATCGAGCCTGGCGCGATCCTCGTTGCGCACGACGAGCTCGACCTGCCGGTCGGCACGGTGCGCTTGAAGGAAAGCGGCGGCCACGGTGGCCACAACGGCCTGCGCGACCTGATCCCGCGCATCGGCGAAGGCTTCTGGCGGCTGCGCATCGGCATCGGCCACCCGGGCGAGAAGGCCGAAGTGGTGGACTACGTGCTGACCCGCGCGCCGGCGGCCGAGGACAGCGCGATCCGCGCGACGGTGGCGGCAGCGGCTGACGTGCTGCCGGTGCTCATCGAAGAGGGGCCGCAGCGCGCAATGAACCGGCTGCACGCAAAGCCGGAGAATGGTGGGAAGTAATGGGAATCAAATGTGGCATCGTCGGCCTGCCCAACGTGGGCAAATCGACCCTCTTCAATGCGCTGACGCGTGCGCAGATCGCGGCGGAGAACTATCCGTTCTGCACGATCGACCCGAACGTCGGCGTCGTGCCGGTGCCGGATGAGCGCCTGACTGCGCTCGCCGCGATCGCCAATCCGCAGAAAATCCTGCCGACGACCGTCGAGTTCGTCGACATCGCGGGCCTCGTGGCGGGCGCCTCCCAGGGCGAGGGGCTCGGCAACCAGTTCCTTGCGCACATCCGCGAGGTCGACGCGATCGCGCACGTGGTGCGCTGCTTCGAGAACGACGACATCGTGCACGTCGCGGGCAAGGTCGATCCGCTCGCCGACATCGAGACGATCGACACCGAGCTCGCGCTCGCCGATCTCGGTGCCGTCGAGAAGGCGCTCGATCGCGCGGCCAAGGCCGCCAAGGCGGGCGACAAGGACGCCATCCGCAAGCGCGACCTGTTCGAGCGCGTGCGCCAGCAGCTCGATGGCGCGAAAGCGGTGCGCGCGATGGGCCTTTCGGCCGACGAACTGCGCGACCTGCACGAGCTGCACCTGCTGACCTCGAAACCCGTCATGTACGTCGCGAACGTCGACGAGCACGGCTTCACGGGGAACCCGCGCCTTGCCACGCTCGAACAGCGGGCGGCGGCCGAGGGGGCCGTGGTGGTCGCCGTGTGCGCGGCGATCGAAGCCGAGATCGCGCAGCTCGACGACGAGGGGCGCGCCGAGTTCCTCGCCGACCTCGGGCTCGAGGAGCCGGGGCTCAGTCGCGTGATCCGCGCGGCCTACAAGCTCCTCGGCCTGCAGACCTATTTCACGGTGGGGCCGAAGGAAGTGCGCGCCTGGACCGTGCGCAAGGGTTCGACCGCGCCGCAGGCGGCGGGCGTGATCCACACCGATTTCGAGCGCGGCTTCATCCGGGCCGAAGTGATCGCCTACGACGATTTCCTCGCTGCGCGCGGCGAGCAGGGCGCGAAAGAAGCCGGCAAGCTGCGCCTCGAGGGCAAGGAGTACGTCGTCAGGGAAGGCGACGTGATGCACTTCCGCTTCAACGTCTGAGGGCCCGTACTGTAGGATCGCGACCCTGCCGTCCGTCCTCGGCAATGCCAGGTGCAAGTACCAGGGGTCCCGCATGCAGTCTTCCACGCCGGCCGTCGCTGCCGCGTCGCCGCCCATCGAGCCGCAATCGCTGTGGCGCGAGCTGCGCGCCGCCATCCGCGGCACCAGCGCGGACTACACGAAGATCCCGTTGCGCCGCGCGGTATTCCTGCTCGCGGTGCCGATGGTGCTCGAGCTGGTGCTGGAATCCACCTTTGCGGTGGTGGACATCTTCTTCGTGGCGAAGCTCGGCCCCTCGGCCGTCGCCACCGTCGGGCTGACTGAAAGCTACCTGTTCCTGCTGTACTCGGTGGCGATGGGCCTCGCGATGGCGGTCACAGCCGTTGTCGCGCGCCGCATCGGCGAGGGCAGGCGCGAGGAGGCGGCGGTGACGGCCGTGCAGGCGATCCTCATCGCGCTGCTGGCGTCGCTGTTGCCGGCGATCGTCGGCATCGTGTGGGCGCAGGACCTGCTGCGGCTGATGGGCGCCGATGCCTGGAGCCTCGCGCACGGCTACCGCTACACGCAGTGGATGCTGGGCGGCAACGCCGTGATCGTGCTGCTGTTCGTCATCAACGCGATCTTCCGCGGGGCGGGCGATGCCGCCATCGCGATGCGCGTGCTGTGGCTGGCGAACGGCCTCAACATCCTCCTGTGCCCGCTGCTGATCTTCGGCGCGGGCCCGGTGCCGGCGCTCGGCATCGAGGGGGCGGCCATTGCCACCAACATCGGGCGCGGCACCGGCGTGCTGTTCCAGCTGTGGGTGCTGTTCCGCGGCGGCCAGCACATCCGAGTGCTGGCCTCGCAGATTGCCGTGCGGGGCGCGATCCTGTGGAACATCGTGCGCACCTCGCTCGGCGGCGTCGGGCAGATGATCGTGGCGATGACCTCGTGGATTTTCCTGATGCGCATCCTCGCGAGCATCGGCAGCGAGGCCGTGGCCGGTGCGACCATCGCCATCCGCGTGATGATGTTCACGCTGATGCCGGCCTGGGGCATGTCGAACGCCGCCGCCACGCTCGTCGGCCAGAATCTCGGCGCGCAGCAGCCTGGGCGCGCCGAGGCCGCGGTGTGGCAGATCGGCTGGTACAACATGGCCTTCCTGCTCGCGGTGTCGGTGGCGTATTTCTTCCTGCCACAGCAAATCGCCGGCATCTTCACCGGCGATAGCGCGGTGGTCACCGTCGCCGCGGAATGGCTGCGCATCCTGTCGTACGCGCTCACCGTGTACGGCTGGTGGATGGTCAGCGTGCAGGCCTTCAACGGCGCGGGCGACACGGCGACGCCGACCTGGATCAATGTCATCTTCTTCTGGCTGATCCAGATCCCGCTCGCCTGGTGGCTCGCCGTGCAGCTCGGCTGGCGCGAGAACGGCGTGTTCTGGGCCGTATTCGTCTCGGAAACGGCGGTGGGCCTCTTTACCTTGTGGCTGTTCAGCCGAGGCAGGTGGAAGATGGCGCAGGTATAGTGCAGCAAACGGGCAGCGAACAGCGGACCGCTTGCCCCCCAGGGAGGGTGCCACCATGTGCGATCACGATGATTTCGATACCCTGGTCGAGTACGAGTTGCGCTCGAAGGGACTGTCGCGGCGACTGTTCGGCGCCCTGACGCTCGGGGCCGGCGCGCTGTCCCTGTTGCCGCCGGTTGCGGGCGCCGCTGAAGTCGCCGAGTCAGAGGTCGACATCAAGACGCCGGATGGCACCGCAGACGCATATTTCGTGCATCCTGTGCAGGGCGCGCACCCCGGCGTGCTCATCTGGCCCGACATCTTCGGCCTGCGCCCCGCCTTCCGGCAGATGGGCCGCAGGCTCGCCGAGTCCGGCTATTCGGTGCTGGTCGTGAATCCCTTCTACCGCAAGCAGCGCGCGCCGACGGCACCCGAGAGACCGGATTTCGAGGATCCGGCGACGCGCAGCGCGCTGATGGCGCTCGCGGGTTCGCTGTCGTCCGAAACGGCCGTGACCGATGCGCGCGCCTTCGCGGGCTGGCTCGATGCACAGGCGTCGGTCGACAAGGCCCGCAAGCTCGGGACCACCGGCTATTGCATGGGCGGGCCGCTCGTCATGCGCACTGCGGCCGCCTTGCCCGATCGCATCGGCGCGGGCGCTTCATTCCACGGCGGCGGCCTCGTCACCGACAAGCCCGACAGCCCTCACCTGCTCATCCCGAAGATGAAGGCGCAGTTCCTGATCGCGATCGCCGCGAACGACGACGAGCGCCAGCCCCTGGTGAAAGACCGCCTGCGCGAAGCGTTTGCCGCCGCACACCTGCTCGCCGAGATCGAGGTTTACGCGGGCACCAGGCACGGCTGGTGCCCGCCCGATTCGCGCGTCTACGACCAGACCCAAGCCGAGAAGGCCTGGAGCCAGATGCTCGCACTCTTCAGGCGCGCACTCGCGTAGCCCGTCCGTTGCGCTGCCCATGGCAGCGACGGCGTCAGGCCATCGCGTCCGGCGGGTACGGATGAATGGGCGGCAGCGTTCCCGCCTCGGTCCTGACCCGCTCCACCCAGCGTAGGAAGGATGGGCGCGCAGCCGGATCGAAGCTCGCGTCCGCCGCGAGATGGCCGTACGCGAACACGGCGATGTCGGCAATCGAGTAGCGGTCGTTTGCGAGGAACGGATGCCGGCCGAGGTGCCGCTCGAGGGCGTCCAGCGCGCGCTCGCCCGCCGCGCGCTTCGCGGCGGCTTCGGCCTGCCTCGTCCCGAGCCGGTGGGTGAGCATCCAGAACCGCAGCGTGCCGATGGTCGGTTCGATGTTGTACTGCTCGACGAAGAGCCACTGCAGGACGCGCGCCCGCGCGAGTCGATCGGCCGGAAGGTAAGGCGTGCCCTCCGCGAGGTAGCACAGGATCGCGTTGGACTCGGCAATGTAGACGCCGGGCTCGGGCTCGAGCACCGGGATCGCGCCAAGCGGATTTTTCCCGAGGAACGCGGCCGTGCGCGATTCGCCCTGGAAAATCGCCACCGGCACGTGCTCGTACGGCAGGCGCAGGTGTTGCAACAACATGCGGACCTTGAAGCCGTTCTGCGACGGCAGGTAGTCGTGCAGTTTCAGCATGGGGCGCATGTTGCGCGCCATCGGGCAGCAAGGCACTCCGGTGCTTGCGGCCGAATTCCCGTGGCGAGAACTCAGCTGCTCGGGCGTGTGGCCTGATCGATGCTGCGCGCGGGCCACAGCGCCGCCGCCGCGCAGGCGACGATGCCGGCGCAGGACAGGTTGATGAGGAGCCCGTAGTCGTCGCCGCGCAGGAACAGCGCGCCGAGCAATGGCCCCGAAGCGAGGCCCATTTTCGACGCAAAGCCACCGAGTGCGGCTGCGCGACCCGTGCTGTCGAAGGCCGAGGCGAGCCCGAGCAGGTAGGGCATCACGAGCGACCAGGTGATGCCGGTCATGCAGTTGGCGAGCACGAAGACGAGCCGGTCGCCGGAATAGTGCAGCACCCAGATGCCGGCGAGCGTTGCCACGAGGCCGATCGCGAGCGGCAAGCTGCGCCCGAAGCGCGTGGCGAGTGCGATTACGAGCAGGCAGCCGGCGACGCCCACCCACGTGGCGATACCCACCGAAGTGGAAATGAACTCCCTCGGCAGTCCCGCCGCGCTGCCGAGTTCGATGATGTAAGCGAAGAGCCCCATGTTGGAGGCCTGGAAGAGGAAGATCGCAAGCAGCGCGAGCACGAAGCGCGGTCGCGACGCGGAGCCGTTTTCCGTGGCCCGCGTGGCGGCCGCGGGGCGCGGTGGATAGGGCCCGAGGAAGGGCAGCATGGCGAGCGTCACCGCACTGAAGGCGATCAGGGCCAGGAACAGGACACCGGTGCCGTAGAGCGGCACGAGGCGGGGCAAGGTCATGACGCCGAGCCCGCCGAGCCCGAACTGCACGAACAGCAGCACGCCGAAGACGCGGTCGGGCGACTTCGTGCGCGCGATCACCGCAAACGCGACGCCGACCAGCATGCCACCGATGAAGCCGTGCAGTGCGCGCAGCGGAATCATCACCCACGGCGCTTGCACGGCCATGGAGAGTGCGTCGATCGCCATGAGCCCGGCGAGCAGCGCAACCGACGCCTTGCGCCACGCGACGCGCGCGATGAGCAGCACGATGGTGAGCGCGCCGGCGGCGGCGCCGTAGAGGTTCGCCGAGCCGACGAAGCCGGCTTCCCGTTGGCTGAAGCCGAGCCCCGAGATGAGCCCCGAGACGAGCGCCGGCATGATGTTGACGTAGAAGATGCCGGCCGTGGCGAGGAAGGAGAGGAACAGGGCGGCCACGAGGCCGTCAGGCTCGCGGCGCGCATGGCTTGCCGCTTGCGCCAGCGCTACGGTGCTCAATCTGACTCCCCCTTGCAGTACGGACGGATCCGGCTTGACTCAACCGCCGCACCCGCCCAGCGGAACGCTTCGCCGTCGCTGAAATAGTAATAGACCGTGCCGTTCGGCAGCAGCAGCACGTTGATGCCGCCGAAGCCCGCCATGTAGGGCACCCACACCGGCTGCGGGCAGCCGATGTAGCGCGCGACGTCGTGCGCCCAGAAGCCGCGTGCGTAGCGGAAACTGTCGTCGATGGCGCGCAGGCCGCGGTCCCGCGGGTCGCGTTGCAGGGCGATGCGCATCTGCGCCTCATCGAACGGGGAGGCGCCCCCGATGCGCGGTCCGCCCGGTGCGGCGAGCCATTGTCCGATGCGGGCGATGTCGTCCCGGTGCAGCGTCAGGCCCCAGCCCGTGAAGGCCTGCGCGGCCTGGTCGCGCGTGCGCCGGGTTTCGCGCAGCACCGGGCTCAAACCGAGCGGTCCCCAAAGCCTTGCCACGAGGATGTCGCGGTAGAAGTCATGGCCCCGGCCGAGCTTGCGCTTCACGAAGGATTCGAGCGCCGTGCCGAGGATGTAGGTGTCGATCGTGTGGTAGACCCACTGCGTACCGGGCGCTGCGCGCCGAGGAAAGTGGCGGCAGGCGAATTCGATTTTCGCGAGATGGTCCTCGGGAATGAAGAACCGCAGCATCGCGGACGATTTCTCGTCCTCGTCGTAGAGCGGGGAGTCGTAGTGGCCCGTCGCCATGTCGAGCGCGTCGCGGAAGCGCACGTCGTCCCAGCCGCCCGCGCTTTTGCACGCGGGAACATGGTCGACGATGCGTTCGTCGAGCACGCCCGGAAACTCGCGCGCCAGCGCCAGGCTGCCGAGTCCCGCGACGAGGCTCTTGGCAAGGGAATAGGAGGGCAGGTCGAGTACGTCGCAGAAGGGGTAGGGCCCTGCGCGCGTGCCGCAGCCGCCCACAAAGTGCACGCCGTCGATCACGAAGCCGAAGGCGGTCATGTCCTCGCGCGGCACTTCCCCGGGACTGCCGAAGGCTGCGGGATCCGCGCCGGGGTAGTCGGTTGCGAGCGCCTCGATGGGCCGGGTCGGCAGCCGGGCCGCGACCTCGCGCGCGTAGGCGGACACGATATCCGCCGTCCGCGCGACCTTCGCAATGCGATAGCGGGCCGGCAGCACGCCCCACAGGTCGAGCTTGAGGTAGGCGCAGGTTTCGCTGCTGACCTGGTAGGCGACCCGCGAGACCTGGCCGTTCGCGTCGAACAGGAAGGTCATGACGCCGTTGTGCAGGCAGTTGGCGTTGCGCTCCTCGAGAGAGAAGGGCAGCGCGGCGCGCGTGAGGCCGCCATCCGCCGGGTCGGTCCACAGGCGGCCGGGCTCGAGCACGTACTCCCATTGGGGGTGCTGCGACGGAATACTGCCGCGCCGGACCGGGACCAGCGCGTCGCCGCTCGTGACGAACTCGAAATCGAAGGGCGGCAGGTGGCGCAGGATGTCGGGAGCGGACTTCGACGTGCCGTAGTCGTCCCTGTGCACCTGCATCGCACCGAGCAGCCTTTCGCGCGAGAGCACGAGGCGCCCCTCGAAGGCGTGCAGCGGCGCGCGGGCGCCTGCGGGTGGCGTGAACTCGCTCATCGGCAGCGGTGCCGCCGGCTGCGCGGCGCCGAACAGGAAGGCGCGATCGAGCGTGCCGGCGGTGGTGGCGGCCGCCGTTGCGCTGGCGAGTGCTGGTGCGAGTGCCAGCGAAAGGGCGAACAGGCAGGCGGGGCGGGGCGCGAGGCGATTCATGAGATTCCGACGCTTCGCGTGGCTTCGATGCCCTCGGCGGCCAGCGTTTCGCGCAGCGGCGTGAGTTCTGCCCACAGGCGGCGCGATGCGCCCACCGAGCGCGCATGCATCGGCTCGCGAACCTGCGCGGCGCTCGCCGTCGCGGTCGGGCCTTCGTGCCGATGGAAGGCGAGGCAATCCGGATGAAAATCGAGGCCGCACCACTCGAGCAGGCGGCGCGTCTCGTGCTCCTGGTCGGCGACGAGCGCTTCGTAGTCGACGTCGAAGAAGGCCCCGGGCAAACGCGCACGCCAGTGATCCATCAGCCGTCGGTAGGCGCCGTAGTAGCGGCCGAGGTCCCGCTGGTCGTAGGAGAACGGGTAGCCCATGCGAAATAGCGTCTTCAGCATCGCATGGCAGCTGTCGAGCGGATCGCGCTGCAGGTGGATCACGCGCGCGCCCGGCAGCGCGAGGGCGATCAGGCCGAGGTAGAGCAGGTTGAGCGGCGTCTTGTCGACGAAGCGCGGCCGGCTGCGGCCGTAGCCCTCGACGCGCTCGAGGTAGTGGCGGCCGAGCGCCGCGTGGTCGCAATGGGCAGCCTGGTGGATCAGGGCCTTCTTGTCCGGCGCCTTGCCCGCGGCCCACATGACCGCGAGGGGCAGGTCGTTCAGTTCGCCGAAGCTCTCGACCTGCGGGTGGGAGGCGAGGATGCGGTCCACGAGCGTCGTGCCGGAACGCGGCAGGCCGACGACGAAGATGGGCGCCGCTGCGGCCCGCGGCGCCCGACCTTCGGCGGATGCCGCGCCTGCGGCCGGCGCGAGCACCCCGGGCCCGAAGGCCGCGATGATCGCATCGATCGCCTCGATGTCGGCCTCGACACGATAGGACATCTGCCGGCGGCGGGTGTGTGCCGCGCGTTCAAGGTAACGGAAGGCGCGCGCGTGTTCGCCCAGGTCCTCGAGCTCCTTCGCGAGCGCATAGCCGATCGCGACCTCACCGCGGGGCGTCGAATGCTCGAGCGCTTCGATGAGCGCTGCCACGTGGTTACGTGCCGGCGTCTGGCGGCGCAGTGTGGCGCGGTTGTACCAGGCATCGCAGTCGCCGGGATCGAGGGCGATCACCCGGTCGAGCCGCGACTCCGCGGCCGCGAAATCGCCGAGGGCCATGTCGGCGGCCGCGAGGTCGTACAGCACGCGCGGATCGTCCGGCCGCGCGTGCGCGGCGCGTGTCAGGCAGCGATGGGCTTCGGCGTGCCGGCCGCAGTGGGTGTAGGCCTCGGCGACCTGCCGCGCGAGCATCGCGTTGCCGGGTGTTGAGCTCTCGATCGACGCGAGCGCCGCCAGCGCGGCGCGCGTCTGCCCCGTGGAGAGCAGGCGCGCGATTTCGCGCAGGCGGGACTCGCTGTCCGTCAGAAGCGCCAGGCGAGTGTCACCCCGAAGGTGCGCGGCAGGGAGATGAACTCCTTCGAGCCGTTGCCGAAGTAGCCCTGCGAAGGCTCGGTGCCCATGTACGCCTCGGTGAAGAGGCCGGTGACGCCTGCTTCATTCAGCAGGTTTTTCGCCCAGAAGGTCGCGTCCCAGTTGTCCGCCGACAGCGTGGTCGAGAAGTTCCAGAGCTGGAATCCGCCGAGCTGTACGTTGAAGGTCGGCGAGTTGCTGATCGCGTTCTGCGTCGAGGACTGGTAGTAGCCGTTCACGCGCGTGGTCCACGACAGGCTCGCGCCGGCCGGAGCCGTGTACGCGAGGCCCGCCATCACCGTGTGTTCGGGCGTGCCGGGCAGGCGGTTGCCGGCAGAGCCGAGCACGAAGCCGGTCGGACTCAGTGCGTCCTCGTCGAGCTTCGCATCGACATAGGTGTAGCCGAAGTTGACGCCGAGCCGCTCCGTGATCCGCCCGTCGAGCTCGAACTCGATGCCCTTGGAACTTGCCTTGCCGCCGTTGACGGCGGCGAAGAAGCCCCAGATCGGCGTCGAGGTGTTGATCTGCACGTCTTCCCAATCGACCACGAACAGCGCGGCGCCATAGCGGAAGCGGCTGCCCGTGCCCTTGATGCCGATTTCATAGTTGGTCACGGAATCGGAACCGAAGCGCAGGAAGCCGGGGTTCTCCGCGAAGGTACCCGAAGTCGGGATGGCGTTCGAGCCGCCGCGGCGATAGCCCTGCGAGATGGTCGCGTAGGCGAGCTGGTTGGCGTTCAGCTTGTAGGAGACGTTGCCCTTCCAGAGCACGCCGTCCTCGCTCGTGTCGAAGCTGCTGTTCTCGGGCGTGAAGACGCCCGCGAAGAGCGGCAGGTCCATGAAGCTGCGGTTGGTGAAGTCGTTGTCGTAGTAGCGGAAACCGCCGGTCGCCTGGAACGCGTCGGTGAAGTGCCAGGTGAGCTCGCCGAAGACTGCGCGGTCCTCGAAGGTCTCGTTGCGCGCGTAGTCGAAGTCCTTGTCGCCCGTGACGAGCTGCGGCAGGCCCGTCGCCGTGTCCCACCAGCGCTTGAAGCCGCGCAGGAAGCTCTGCTGCGTCTGGCCGAGGTCCTGGTCCTGGTAGAACGCGCCGACCGTCCAGTCGAGCTGCGAGCCGCCCTTCGACACGAGGCGCAGCTCCTGCACGAAGGCGCTGTCCTTGAAGCTGCGCACCGCCGAGGCCATCGGCCGCGGGTAGTTGTAGTAGATCGGCAGGAAGCCGGCCTGCGCATAGAAGCCGGTGTTCTCGCTGACGCTGTCGCCCGAGTGGTCGTAGTACGAGGTGCTCGAGGTCAGGGTCGCGAAGCCGAAGTCGATGTTCGCCTCGAGCGCCGCCACGTCGACGTCGCGCGACGAGGGTTCGAGCTGGATCGAGCCGTTCTCGTACTTGCGGTAGCGGCGGCCGTAGCCGTCGAAGCCGCGCGTCACCTGGCGCCGGCCACCGATCTCGTCGCTCTGGATCGTGTAGGAGAGGGTCAGGTCGACCGCGTCCGTCGGGCGCCACAGCAGCGCGGCGCGGCCGTACCAGATCTCGGCCGTGTCCGCGTCCTTCTTGACGTAGTACTGCGCGGCATCGTCGAGCACGCCGTTCGGCGCGACCGGCAGGCCGTTCGCGTCGAGCCGGTAGAGGTTCACGTAGTCGGTGAGGCCGGGGTAGTCGAGGCGGGTGCCGGTGATGCGCAGCGCGGCGGTCTCGCCAAGCGGCACGTTCAGCATGCCGTCGAGCCCGTAGCCGACGCTGCTCGAGCCGTCCACCTGCGAGGCCGTGCCGGAGACGCTCGCCTGGAAGTCGCCGAGCTTCGGCGCGTTCATGATGTAGCGCACGGTGCCGCCGAGCGAGCCCGAGCCGTACAGCGTGCCCTGCGGGCCGCGCAGTACCTCGACGCGCTCGATGTCCTTCAGCAGGAAGTTCGCGTACACCGGCGTGTCGTTGACGTAGGTCGACACGGTGGGCACGGTCGAGAGCTGGTAGTCGCCGACGGCGGAACCGTCGGTGTTGATGCCGCGAATCATGATGCCGTTGATCACGCCGGAGTTGCGGTAACCGCGATCGACCACCGCAACGCCCGTGACGGAGCGCATCAGGTCGGCGTTGTCGACGATCTGGCGCTCGGCGAGCGATGCGCCGCTGACCGCCGAGATGTTGTACGGGACGTCGAGCACGGACTGTTCGCGGCGCGTCGCGGTGACGATCACCTCTTCAAGCACGTTCGTGTCGCCCTGCTGCGCGCGCACCGGGGCGGCGGGCAGGCCCGCGAGCACGGCGGCGACGGCCGCGGCGACCTGCGACTGGTAACGGCGATTTGCAAACATGGACTTGCTCCCCCGTGGACGATGCGTGGTCATGTGATTCTTTCAGTCAGTGAGCTGTGGCATGGCGAGCGGGCCAAGCGCCTGCAGCGCGGGCGAACGGTCGTGCCCTTCGACATAGGGCGGAAACTTGAGCTTGCTGTCGCGGAAGCTCTTGAGCGGCTGGGTGAGGCCGCACCAGCCTCGGGCGCGCGCTGCGCGCACGGCACCGAGGTCGAGCTCGGCGGCGAGGACTTCGCGGCCGCTGCCGGCCTCGTGGATCTTCTCGCCGCCTGGCCCATAGATGCCGGAGCGGCCGAAGCCGAGGTCGCCCGCGACATTGATGTCGGCGAAATAGCACTGGTTCGTCGCGGCACTCGCGCGCGCGATCGACAGTTCCACGTCGCGGTCGATCGTGTTGGTCATCGTCGGGTGCACGATCAGCTCGGCGCCGAGCCAGGCGAGCGTGCGGGTGGTTTCGGGAAACCACATGTCGTAGCAGATCGAGATGCCAACACGGGTGACGCCCGGGATGTCGAACACCACGAACTCGCTGCCCGGCGTGACGCCGCGCTCGTACGGGTAGAACGGGAACATCTTGCGGTAACGCGCCACGACGCGACCCGTCGGGTCGATGACGGGTGCGGTGTTGTACACGCAATCGCCGATGCGCTCGAACAGTGAGCCAGGCACCAGCCAGAAGCCGTTGCGCCGCGCAGCCTCGCAGAAGCGCGCCTCGGCGGGCCCCGGCAGCGGTTGCGCGAGCGCGGGATCCGCGCCGAACACGCCAAGCTCGCCGATCACGACGAGGTGCACCCAGGGAAAGCGCTTGCGGACCGCATCGATCTCGCGGTCGAAGCGGTCGAGGTTGTCGCCCCGCGGCAGGTCGAGTTGCAGGCCTGCGATACCGATGCGGCTCAAGTCATTCCCCCCGACGGCCGGCGACGCACATGCGCCGCTGCCGAGGGTGGCAGGGGTGGTCGCCTACGGATAGAACCAGATCATGACGTCAGATGGAACCAGATTCGCCGGCACCGGCGCGCTCAGGCGCGCAGGCGGATCGCGACCGCGTCGATCAGCCGGCCCTCCGGGTTGAACCACTTGATCTGCGTGCCGTCGATCACCGGGATGTAGCGGCCGACCTCGCCGTAGCACCAGGAGCGCCAGCGGCGGCAGAAGAGGCCGCCCTCGACCCACCATTCCCCCTGGTCGCAGTCCTCGTCCTCGAAGCCCGCGCGGCCGACCAGTTGGCCGCCATCGCGGATCTCCACCGTGCAGGGATCGCCGTAGACCGTGCGCGAAAGCAGCGTCGCTCCGGCGATGGTGCGGGCAAGATCGTCCGCACCGAGGCGCCGGCCGCGGCTGCCCTCGAGGTGCTCGACGGCATCGCGCGACAGGCTGCGCATCAGCGCGGCGAGCCGCGCGACGCCCTCGCGGATGCGCTCGGCGGGCAGGCTCGTGACGCCGAGGCGGAACACATTGTGCGGCGCCTCCGCGCCGGCGTAGTAGTGCGCCACCGGCTCGATCAGGATGCCGTGCTGCGCGGCCTGCGCGGCGAGGAAGTTCACGTCGAGGTGGTCGGGGCCGCGGACCCAGCAGGTGGTGCCGCCGCGCACGGGGGCGACCACGAGCGAACTCCTTAAATAGTGGTTCAGGGCGTCGAGCAGCGCCGTGCGTCGCTCGGCGAACACGCGCGCGAGGCGCCGCATCGTCGCATCGTAGTGCCCGAGGCTGATGAAGAGCGCGGCCGCGCGCTGGTTGTTGGCCGGCGGCTGGCGTGCCTGCAGCGCGCGCAGTTCGCGCGCCGCGGCGATCACCTCGGCATCGGCGACGAGATAGCCGAGTCGCAGCGCGGGCGACAGCACCTTCGACAGGCTCGCGACATGGATCACGCGACCCGAGCGATCGAGGCTGCGCAGCGCCGGGAAGCTGCGGTCGAGGTAGGTGGTCTCGCACTCGAAATCGTCCTCGACGATCACGAAATCGCGTGCCTTCGCCCGGCGCAGCAGCGCCTTGCGGCGCTTCAGCGACATCGTCGTGCCGGTCGGGAACTGGTGGCTCGGCGTGACATAGACGACGCGCGCCTCGTCGAGCGCGCGATCGACGCGCAGGCCCTCCTCGTCGAGCGACTGCAGCAGCACGCGCGCGCCGCGCAGCGCGCAGAGCTCGCGCATCAGCGGATAGCCCGGCTCCTCGACCGCGACCGGCGTCGCCGCATCGAGCAGCAACTGCGAGACAAGCGACAGGCCCTGCTGGGCGCCGAGCGTCACGAGGATCTCCTCGGGGCGCGCCTCGATGCCGCGCCGCGGAAGCACCTTGGTGCGCAGCTCCTCGATCAGCTGCGGATCGTCGGCCATGCCGCGATCGGCGGACCAGTCCTGGATTGCGCGGGCGCCCAGCGTAAGGCGCGACGCCTCGCGCCACTCCGCGGCCGGGAAGAGTGAAGCGTCGAAGCGCCCGTCGATGAAGGGATAGGGATGCAGCTGCCAGTTCGGCGGACAGCGAAACTCCGTGCGCGGCGCCATCAGCGTGCGGATCTTGCGCGCCCAGAGCGGCGAGCCGGCACTCGCCGGCCGCGGCCCAATCGCGCCCGAGCGCCCGACCCGGCCGGCGAGCGCGTGCTCGTTGACATAAATGCCGCTGCGCTCGCGGGCCACGAGGTGCCCCTCGGCGACCAGCTGGTTCATGGCATGCAGCACGGTGTTGCGGCCCACCCCGAGCTGGCGCGCGAGGGCACGGGAGGAGGGCAGGCGGCGACCGCGGGCAAACGTGCCCGCGAGGATGTTGTCGATGATCCGCTGGCGGATCTGCCCCTGCAGCGTCAGGGCGCTGCCCGGGTCCAAAACTATCAATCTATCCAGCATCTTGACTCCCCGGCGGTCGGTCCGGACAATCGCCGGCCCGCTGTGGAAAGGTAGCTCAGCCGGTTAGAGCACGGCACTCATAATGCCGGGGTCGAGGGTTCGAGTCCCTCCCTTTCCACCAGATAATTCTTCGCGTATACAGCGGGTTAGGCCGTTCCGGAGAAGCCGCTGTGCGCAAACCCTTGTTGACGATCGCGCTGATGGCCGTGGCGGGCCTTGCTACGAGCGCGAGCCTCGCCGGCGATGAGCCGCCCTCCAGGCTCGAGAGCAACGCCAAGACGGTCGGCCACGAGGTCGGGAGCGCGACGCGCAAGGTCGGGCAGGAAGCCAAGAAGGTCGGCAAGGCGGTCGGCCATGCGGCGCGGGACGGCGCCAAGGCGGTCAAGGAAGGTGGGAAGGAATTCGTGCGCGCCGTGAAGGGCGAGCCTTCCGAGGCCAGCAAGCCGGACTGAGCTCAGGTCAGTTTCACTCGCTCTTCCCCGCAGCGGGCGCAACGCTCGGGCGTCACCAGCTTGCCCTGCTTCACGTCGAACCTCGCATCGCTGAGCGGCTGCCATTTGTGAAAGCCGGAGCTGCACAAGGTCTTGCCCTCGGCCCGCCGCTGGCGAACCTTGCGCAACTGGACGATGTTGTGGGGTGGGCCGCTCATGTTCAGTGCTTCGCCGACATTCTAATTCAAGGCGGTCAAGGCTGGCGCCGCCCGAGTGATGGCAGCGCCTGTTGTATTGTTTGTGATATGGCTGGCGCAGAAGTGCGCCCGGGTGCCGGGTCTTGCGATGCAGGGATGAATCGCAACTGAGAACGAGTGCGATTCAGCTGGTGCGCCAGGCTCGCTTGCGCCTTTCGGCCGGGATCTTTTGCGCGTTCGCACTTGCATTGGGGAGCGCAGCCCCTAGATTTCGTCCAGGTCGGTTCTATTTGGCTTGGCGCGAATGCGCTCGCAAGACGGCAGGTTGTGCACTCCCGAAGGAGCATCAACATGAATCGCTTTCCATTCCTGCGCCGCGGGTTGCCGGCGCTGGCGCTGTCCCTGAACCTGGCCGCGTGGCCCGCCTTGGGCTCCGACGACTGCGAGGTACCGGTGCAGCAGTGGCAATCGCGTGAAGCGGTACACCAGATGGCTGCCGCCCAGGGCTGGGAAGTGCAGCGTCTCAAGATCGACGACGGCTGTTATGAAATCCACGGCAAGGACTCCCGGGGCCGAGCCTTCAAAGCCAAGGTGGACCCGCAAACCCTGAAGGTCGTGAAGATCAAGTACAAGGATCATCAGCACGGCCGGGAGCGCGAGCAGGCCTCGCCGGCCCCGCCGCGCAGCCCATCCAACTAGTACGACGGAAGAAGACTCATGTCGAAACACGTGTCCAGGCCCCTCATCGCTTCCACTGTGGCTGCCGCATGCACGCTGGCCTTGCCCGCACTCGCGCAGGGCCGGCAGCTCACCTTGACGACACAGCTCAAGAACTACGGCGGCGACGGCGCCTACCTCGCCGTGTACCTGACCGATTCCAAGGGCGCGTACGTGCGGACGCTGTGGGTGGCGGGCGGCAAGGCCAAGTACTACAAGCACCTCACCGACTGGAATCGCCTGTCAGGCAGCGATGCCAGGCGCCTCGCCGGCGTGACGGGTGCCAGCGTGGGCGCGGGGCGCACGTTCAAGGTAACGGCAGATCTCGCCGATGCACTGATCGACGCGGGCTACGAAATCCGCATCGACGCCGCCGCGGAAGACATGCGCGACAGCCCTTCGGACGTTCGCATGCCCCTGACGTCGCAGAGTGTCGGCAAGTCCCAGACCGGCAAGCAGTATGTCCAGTCGCTGACCTACCAGCTGAAATAGGCAGCGCACATGGGCTGGAAAGCCGTCCATCGCTGGTTGGGCCTGGTGGCCGGTTGCCTGGCACTGGTGCTGGGCGTGACCGGTGCCTTCCTGGCCGCCGATCCGGTGCTGCAGGCGCGGCACGCGAGCCCTGTTCCCGCTGGCTTGTCGGTGGCGGCGCTGGCCGAACGCGTGCAACGCGCCATGCCGGGCGTGGAGGAGATTCGCCGCCTGCCCTCGGGAGCGTACGTCGCCTATGGCTTCGATGGCGAGCAGGCGCTGGCATCCTATGTTGATCCCGCCGACGGTCGGGCTCTTCCGGGCTATCGCCCTTCTGAGCTGCCGCGCTGGGTGAAGAACCTGCACCGCTCGCTGCTGCTCGGCGATGCCGGCCGCTGGGGTGCGGCGGCCTTGGCGTTGGCCATGGCGCTGATCTCGTGCTCGGGCCTCGTGTTGCTGCTGCGGCGCATGGGCGGATGGCGCCACCTGGCAGGCCCGGTGCGCGGATCGTTGGCGCAGCGCCTGCATGTCCTCGTGGGAAGGATCGTGCTCGTCGTGTTGTGCCTGACTTCGATCACGGCGCTGTACATGAGTTCGACGACGCTCGGGTTGCTGGATCTCGACGCCGGTCCCGAGCCGGATGTCGTCTCCACGATCGGCAACCAGGGTGGGCTGCCCGCCGCGCAGGTGCCGATGCTGCAAAGCCTCGGTGCGCGGGATTTGCGCAAGCTGAACTTCCCAAGCGCCACCGATCCAGAAGATGTATGGAAAGTGGCCACACGGCAGGGCCAGGGCTGGATCGACCGGTACAGCGGCCAGACCCTGGCCTGGCAGGATTCCACTGCCGCCCAGCGCATGTACGACTGGGCCGTGGTGCTGCATACGGGTGAAAGCGCCTGGCCGTGGGCGGTGTTGCTCGGGCTCGCGGGGGCTTCCATCGTGCTGCTGTGGTGGTCGGGCCTGTTCGTCTGGTGGCGGGCGCGTCGCCAGGCGGTTCGCATCACGGGCAACAGTCCCCCGGCGCAGGCCGACGCACTCGTGTTCGTCGCCAGCGAAGATGGCAGCACCTGGGGTTTTGCCCAGGCGCTGCACGACGCGCTGGTTCGGTGCGGCCATCGCGTGCACACGAGTGGCCTCGAGAAGTTCCAGACGACTCCGTCAACGCGGTACGTGTTCGTGCTGGCCGCCACCTATGGAGAGGGACAGGCCCCAACCCATGCCCGACAGGCCCTCGAGCGCATTGGGCGCCTTCCCGTCGGAACCGCGCCCGTGGCGGTGCTTGGCTTCGGCGACCGGCAGTTCCCGGCCTTTTGCGCCTTTGCCAAGGCACTGGATCAGTCCTTCCGCGCACGAGGCTGGCGAGCACTGCTGCCACTCGAATGTATTCACCAGCAGTCAAGTCAACAGTTCGCGGCCTGGGGCGAAGCCCTCGCGCTTGCGCTTGGCGAGCCGCTGGCGCTGAACCACGCACCTCGCGTACCGCCGAGCACGACGCTCACGCTGGTATCGCGACAGGATTACCCCGGCCGGACAGACCAGCCTACGGCCATCCTGCGCTTCCAGTGGCCACGTCGCGGCTGGAGGGATCGTCTGCGCGGGCGCGGCCTTGCGCACTTTGCAGCAGGCGACCTGGTCGGCATCGTCCCGCCGGGCGTCGGTGTGCCGCGCTACTACTCGCTGGCTTCAGGCTCCGAGGACGGATTCCTGGAGATCTGCGTGCGACTGTTTCCGGATGGCCTGTGTTCCACCCACCTCCACGGCCTGAAGCCGGGGGACGCCGTCCAGGCCTTCATCCGGCGCAATCCCGGATTTGCGTTGCAAGGCCGGCGGCAGCCCGTGGTGCTCATCGGCGCGGGCACGGGCGTGGCCCCGCTGGCGGGCTTCATCCGGCGCAACGACAGGCGCACGCCCATGCATCTCTATTACGGAGGGCGCGACCCCGCGCACGATTTCTACTTCGAGCCCGAGATCCGGGGCTGGCTCCGCGAGCAGCGCCTCGCCAGCCTGCAAACCGAGTTCTCGCGCATCGCGGGCGGCGGCTACGTGCAGGATGCCCTGCGCCGTGACGCATCACGCCTGCGCGACCTGTTGCGGCGGGGCGCCATTGTGCGGGTGTGCGGCAGCCGCCCGATGGGCCGGGATGTCGCCCAGACGCTGGATGGAATTCTCGGGACGTTGCGGCTGAGCGTGCAGCAGCTGAAGGCGAAGGGGCGCTATGCCGAAGATCTCTTCTGACCTCGGAGTGGCATGCGCCTGAGACTGAACGGCCCGACCATGGGCACACGCTGGTCCGTCCAATGCGACGGCGCGCCGGATACGGACGCGAAACTGTTGCACACGACGTTGCAGGCGACCGTGGAGCGGATCGATGCGCAGATGTCCCCCTGGAAGCCCGCCAGCGATCTCTTGCGCCTGCACCGCGCGCCGGTGGACAGCTGGGTGGAGCTACCCGCAGAGATAATTGAGGTGCTTGCCCGCGCGCTCGAGGTCAGCCGCCTGAGTGCGGGTGCTTTCGACCCTGCGGTTGGCGCGCTGGTCGATGCCTGGGGCTTTGGTGCGATACGCGATGAGCCCGACGCGCAGGCGATTCGCGCAGCGGGCGAGGCGGCCGACTGCCCGGCGCACCAGAGCCTCGAGCTGGAAGTGGGTGCTGGCAGGGTGCGCAAGCGCGCACGCGTGCAGGTCGATCTTTGCGGAATTGCCAAGGGCTACGCCGTGGACTGCATGGTGGAAGTCTTGCAGCACCATGGCATCCGCCACGCGCTGGCAGCGCTTGACGGCGAACTGCGTTCCCTGGGCGGCCAAGAGGATGGGCAGCCGTGGGCTGTGGCACTCGAGAGCCCCGAGGCCGGGCGCCGTGCGGTACATGGCGTGATCGAACTGCAGGACCTGGCCGTGGCCACCTCGGGCGATTACCGCCGCTATGTGGAGATAGGCGGCGTGCGCGTGGCCCATACGATGGACGGCCGCCGGGCAGCGCCCGTGCGCAACGACGTCGCTTCGGTCACCGTGCTGGCGCGCACCTGCATGGATGCCGATGCCTGGGCCACCGCGCTGCTGGTCGCCGGGCCGGACGAGGGGCAGGACATGGCGCGTCGCCTGGGTCTCGAGGCACTGTGGCTGCTGCGCCGCGGAGGCACATTGGTGGAGGTGGGACTGGGGCGGTTCGGCTCTGATGCAGCATCCTGACTTGCCGCATGACAGCCACTCCACGTGTTCCCTTGAGAGGGCAGCCAGCGGCGGATCCAGGTCGCAGTGCAGCTGCGCCGCTGGCAATCGGGCGTGGACCGTTCATGCAGACGCTTGCAGCGTGACGAGCAGCCCGTCCAGTTGCGCGAACTGCTCGGGCATCCCGCCTTCCATGCCCGCGCCGTTCTCGCCTTCCTCGTTGGTCCAGGCGAGGCGCACGTTCGGAATCACGTCGATGTACTTGCCGAAGAACGCATGGGCGCTCGCCGCATCGTGGCCGAACGCGACGCGGTAGCCGCCACCTGCGCGGACATCCATGTCGCAGGAGAACAGCGGCACGCCGGCCGACTTCGGCGCCCACCATCGCCTGAACAGGTCGGGCGTGGTCCACGCCTTGTACACAAGGTGCGCCGGGGCATCGAAGGACCGCGTGATGACGAGTTCGCGATCGGATTTCCGTTCCACCGTGGCGCCGTCCTTCGCGCGGGCGGGCTCAGGTCCTCTTCTTCCGTCCATCGGCCTTCTCCCTGCATTTCAGTTCCTCGACCAGCTTGTCCAGCGCGTCGAAGCGCGCTTCCCACAGCTGGCGATACCGTTCGATCCATCCCGCCTCCTCCTCGAGCCGCCGCAGGCCGAGGCTGCAGGTGCGCACGCGCCCGACCTTTTCGGTGGTGACGAGCCCGGCCTGCTCGAGGACGACAACGTGCTTCTTAATGCCCGTGAGGGTCATGCGGAACTTCGCGGCGAGGTCCGTGACGGACGCACTGCCATGCCCGAGCTGCTCCAGGATGCCGCGCCGCGTGGTGTCCGCGAGGGCGGAAAAAGTGGCGTCGAGCCGGGCGTTCATATACTGAACCATTGAGTTCAGTATATAGCCCGCTGGTAGGCAGCGCGCAAGGGGCCGGGTCCGTATTAGTACGGGTGGGCGGCTTGCCCTGCGTCAAGGCATCCGGGCCGCAGGCGGCGCACATTGCCTGCGCACCCGGGGCGTGCGCAGGGCATGTCCCGCGTCCGGGAGACATCATGTTGCACATCAGGATTGCGCCGATCCTTCCGCTGACACTCGCCATGGCCCTTGCCGCAAACACGGGCGCTGCCGCCGAGCCCGCTCCCGGCCCGGCTACCGACCTGCACACGGCCCTCGTTTCCGGAAAGGCGCACCTCGAGTTTCGCTACCGGCTCGAATCGGTGGACCAGGAGCCCTTCGGCAGCGACGCCACCGCGTCGACATTGCGCAGCCGGTTGAACTACCAGACGGGTGAGCTGCGCGGCTTCAGCGCCTTCTTCGAGGCCGACAATGTCACGGTGATCGGCGACGAAGATGCCTACAACAGCACCGTGAACGGTGCGGTGAGCCGCCCGGTGATCGCCGATCCCGAGTTCACGGAAGTGAACCAGGCGTACCTGCAGTACAAGGCCGGGAGCTTCACCGGCCTGCTCGGGCGCCAGCGGATCACGCTCGACAACCAGCGCTTCGTCGGCAACGTGGGCTGGCGCCAGAACGAGCAAACATTCGATGCCGTGACGCTGAAGGGCAAGCTGTTGTCGAAAGTCCAGCTGCAGTATTCGTTCATCGGCAACGTCAACCGCATCACGGGGCCGGAGGAGGGCGCGCAAGCCGCCAACTTCCATGGCGCGGTGCAGCTCCTGAACGGCAAGGCGGATCTCGGGCCGTACGGCGCACTTGCAGGCTTTGCGTACCTGCTCGATCTCGAGAATGCGCCGGCCCTGTCGAGCAGCACGGTCGGCCTGCACTGGTCCGGTGCCCACAAGCTCTCGGGTACTGCCGCCCTCAACTGGACGGTCTCCTACGCGAGCCAGCGCGACTACGCCGACAACCCGAACTCCTACCGCGCCGACTACGTCCTGGTCGAAGGGGGTGCGACTCTCGGCCGCTATGGCGTGCGTGCCGGCTACGAGGTCCTCGGTGGGGACTCGCAGCCCAACCGCGCCTTCCAGACGCCGCTCGCGACGCTGCATGCGTTCAACGGCTGGGCCGACAAGTTCCTGACGACGCCCGCGGGCGGCATCGAGGACCTCTATGTCGGCGCGTCGGCGAACCTCGGGCCGGTTGCGCTGCAATTGGCGTGGCACGACTTCCAGGCGGAGGCCATCGATGCGGACTACGGCAGCGAGTGGAACGCCTCGGCGGCGCTGAAGTTCGGTGCGAAGAAGAGCTACGAGGCCCTGCTCAAGTTCGCGGACTACCGCGCCGACGGCTTCGCGACCGACACCACCAAGCTTTGGTTGCAGGTCTCCGCGGCGTTCTGAGCGGTCCGTTCGCTCAGGCCGCGAACCAATCCTCCTGCATGTCGGCGCAGGTGCGCTTGCGCGACGCGACGGCCTGCAGCCAGGCGCCTGACTTCGGCAGTTCATAGTCGAAGAAATAGTGCATGGACTGCAATTTGCCGCGTAGCAGGTCGGCGTCCCCGGACTGAGCGGTCAGCGCAGCCTGGGCCATGACGCTGATGTCGAGCCACAACCAGGCGATGACCATGTGCCCGAACGCCTGCAGGTAGGGCGTCGCATTGGCGAGCGCTTCTTCCGCCACGCCGGTCGCCCATGCGGCATCGGCGGCGTTGCGAACCTGCCCCAGGGTCGCGGCCAGTTCCGCGCCACGCGCCGACAGGGCTTCATTCGCTGACGCGCGCTCTATGGTTCGCTGCACGCGCTCGCGCAGGGCCGCAAACGCGGCGCCGTCCTCCATGCGCATCTTGCGTCCCAGCAGGTCCTGGCCGTGGATGCCGTGCGTGCCCTCGTGGATCATGTTGAGCCGGTTGTCGCGCCAGTACTGTTCCACCGGATAGTCGCGCGTGTAGCCGTAGCCGCCGAGGACCTGGATCGCGAGACTGTTGGCCTCCACGCACCATTCGCTGGGCCAGCTCTTGGCGACGGGTGTCAGGATCTCGAGCAGGAGGGCGGCACTGGCTGAATCGGCCGCGCTGCCGGTAGCCTTCTCGTCGACCAGGCGTGCGCAGTAGAGGACGAGGGCAAGTCCACCCTCGGCGTAGGACTTCTGTGCGAGCAACATGCGCCGCACGTCGGCGTGTTCGATGATGCGCACAGGCGCGGTCGAAGGGTCCTTGCCGGCGGCGCCGGGAAGCCGCCCCTGCCGCCTCGTTTTCGCGTAGGCGAGGCTTGCTTCGAAGCCCGCCATACCGATGGAGGCGGCTCCCGCACCTACTGCAATGCGCGCCTCGTTCATCATGTGGAACATGCAGCGCAGGCCGTCACCGGCTTGCCCGACGAGATAGCCGATGGCGCCGGCCGCGCCGCGCACCGGGTAACGGCCTTCGCCGAAGTTGAGCAGCGTATTCGGCAGTCCGCGATAGCCGAGCTTGTGGTTCAGTCCCGCGAGTGCCACGTCGTTGCGCTCGTCGGACAACTCGCCCGCCGCGGAGACGAGCTTCTTCGGTACGACGAACAGCGAGATGCCGCGGGTGCCAGCCTGCAGTCGGCCGTCGGGGCCGGGAATCTTGGCGAGCACGAGATGAATGATGTTCTCCGACATCTCGTGATCGCCATTGCTGATCCACATCTTGTTGCCGAACAGTCGGTAGCGTGAGCCGAGCGCGTCCGATGCATGTTCCTCGCCGTCCGGCACGGCGCGGGTTGCGATGTCCGACAGGCTCGATCCGGCCTGGGGTTCCGACAGGCACATGGTTCCGGACCAGCGACCGGAGAACTCGTTTCGCGCGAATACTTCACGCTGCCGTGGCGTGCCGTGGGCCATCAGCAGGTTGGCATTGCCGGAGGTCAGCAGGGCGCCACCGCCCAGCCCGATGCCCGCCTTGGCAAAGAGCGTGTTGGCTGCTGTTTCCACGACACTCGGCAACTGCATGCCGCCGGCATCGTAGTCCTGGGAGGCGGCGAGCATGCCCGATCCGACGTAGGCGCGGGCGGCTTCGTAGGCACACTCCGGCAGCACGACCCGCTCGCCCTCCATCCTTGGCTCCTCGATGTCGACGCGCCGGTTGAAGGGTGCGAATTTCTCCTCGGCAATGCGCTCGCAGGTCTCGAGCACGGACGCGAAGGTTTCGCGGTTGTGGTCCGCAAAGCGTGGCCGTTGGCAGAGGCGTTCGATGCCGAGCCAGTCGAACAGGAAGCACTCGATAGTGCGACGCATGGTGGTCGTCTCTCTTCTCAGCCGTATTGTTCGCGCAGGGCGCGCTTGTCGATCTTGCCGACACTCGTCCTCGCGAGGGCGGGCACGATCGTCACATGCTCCGGCACGGCATACCGTGGCACGGTGCCGACATTGGCCGCAGCCGCTATGCAGTCGCGGATCGCCTCGCCGGTGAGGGCCTCCGCGCGGCCCGGCCGCGGCACCACGAGGACATGGGGCCGTTCGCCCCATTTCGGATCGCGCTTGGCGATGACGGCGACCTCTGCGACATCGGGATGGCGCGAGACGATGTCTTCGAGCAGCAGTGACGACAGCCACTCGCCGCCCGTCTTGATGACGTCCTTGGTGCGATCCGTGATCTGCAGGTAGCCGTCCGGATCGATGCGCGCGACGTCCTGGGTGTGCAGGTAGCCGCCGCGCCAGAGTTCTTCGGAGGCGGGCGCATTGCCGACGTAGCACTGGGTAGTCCAGGGCGCGCGCACCACGACTTCCCCGGTGGCGCAATCGTCGTGTGGCAACGCCCGCCCCATGGCATCGACGATCTTCAGGTCGACGAGCGGGATGGGCACACCGGCGCGGCAGCGGCGTGCGAGCGCGGCGTCGGCGGAAAGTCCGCCTGCCGCCGATGCGAGGCGGGAGACCGTCATGACCGGCGCGGTTTCGGACATGCCGTAGCCGGAATAGATGTCGATGCCCCGCGCGAGCGCCTCGCGCGCGAGTCCCACCGACAACGCCGATCCGCCGATGCAAATCTTCCAGCCGCGCATCTCATCGCCGCCGGAGGCCGCCAACAGCATCTGCAGGATCGTCGGCACGCAGTGCGAATAGGTGACGCCCTCGCGCTGGCGCAGGGCAAGGATCTCGCCCGGTACATAGCGGCCGGGATAGACCTGCTTCGCGCCGAGCACCGTGGCGACATACGGATTGCCCCAGGCGTGCACGTGGAACATCGGCGTGAGCGGCATGTAT
>WBZN01000430.1_pt1 | contig 34187 bp, 26 predicted proteins | sample 5204281 | NCBI WGS metagenome assembly WBZN01 (sample SAMN12344347, study PRJNA552823) | activated sludge metagenome | biome: Activated sludge suspended growth; feature: Nitrification reactor; material: Wastewater; isolation source: activated sludge from nitrification reactor of wastewater... | reverse complement strand
GCAAACGGCTGGCGAAATCGGACGGAAGTCGGCCACCCAAGACAGATCACTGAGGTCCTGCGTCGCGGGGCTCCGAGGGGTGGCCGGATTCGCTCGGAATCGGTGGCCGGATTCAGCGGAATACGCAACTAGTGGGAGTGAGACTGCTTCTCGAGGCGATGGCGCCACTGCCGATCACGCCATGAGCGCCAGGCTCCTGCGCTGCTCAGGTAAAGCCAACTGGCAAGGGATATCCAAGGATTGTGACGCCGCATCGCAACAAATTTCACGAGTTCATGCCAGTTGGATTGATTCAAGACATTCGCAGCAAGCGTGATGCTCGGGGTCAGCATCTTCACAGTGTGCCACCAATGACTCGGCACAAACAGAAGTTCCCCCGGCTTGAGAATGAACTTTGTTGGCGTGGCATTGATAAAAAGAGGAAACTGCTTGGGATCGGGATCCTCAACGTTTCTGATTAACGACAGATTTTCTCTCTCGGGTGACGGATATAGAAATGCTTCTTGATCGGGTGGAAAAACGATGTACTCCTTTTCCCCATAAATCTGCATGAGAAACGCGTGGGCTCCGGCACCATCATAATGGAGCACCGGAAACGATCCTCCCTTGCCACCAATAAAGATTTCAATCGCAGCCGCACGATTCAAAACCTCTCGCACATACTTCACCGCGTACCGGTCCGCAAGCCAGTTCGGAAAGAGATATTCTGGCAATGGCTGAATGTCTGGCTTAAGGGAAGGGAATAAATCGTACAGAATTCGATTACGAAAATACGGTGAAGGGTTTTCGTCGGTGGACGAAAGTACGCGATCAATAAAGCTCGCCATCGAATATTCAACACCTGTCTCATTTCCTTTATAATCTGCTCGCTGATTGAAATCTTCATTGAGCAAGAATTTCATATCACCGAATTGTTGCCTGAAGAATTCAGGAGTCCAACGTTCCATTGCTCGCCACCCATGAAGAGCATCTGTCACAATGACAGGCTTTAGAGGGTAAAGGTATTCCGTGGCAAAGGCCTCGTACGAAAGATTCTCACGCCGTTCAATGTGAAATTTCATGGAACCACCATGTCTCTTCACGGTTTCGTATTTTCACAACTGCTCGCGTGCGTGGGTCTGATCGAATCAGGGTCGACACGCTTCAGCCACACTTCGCGCCAATACATAAAATCAGATCGAGGACACCCGCCAAGAACGTTCGAACAAAGACAATGCAACCCCTCAAGTATCACGGTGCTATCCACCTGTCGCATCTCCCCCGTTGTCTCCGAGATCATGCGATCCAGCCGATTCCTAACCTGATACTGCCCCCCGCAGTGTTGGGTCATGCCAAAGTCGCAGAGCATCCCGCGATTACAGCCCTGCACATTGAGAGTTTTAACAATCTCAGCCTCAGATTTGATCTCCACCCAGTCCCGTGGCTGAAGCTGTAAATTGCCAATGGGAGTTTGCTTTAGTGTTCCCCTCAACTTGCGATGCGGGAACTTATGGATAATCTTTCTCCAAAGCGGGAGTAGGACCAATTGCGTCATTTCCCAAATTCCCCGATTGCCTGAGCATACCTCTACCAAGCACTTCTTGAGGATCTGTGGTCTTGTAAGCTGCCTAGTAGCATTGCCCAGCTCAGTCGATTGGCAGAAATACCGCCCAGGAGCCGATTTTGTCTTTAAGGGCAGCGGCATCGGGTCGAACCTCCGAGGCCGCTCGGAGATCACTGGGGGGTCTAATGGAGTTACCCTTCGAAGCCATGCTTCCTTCCAAAACAGCGTGCATGCCCGCTGGCACCCGTCATGGTCACTACCGGAACAGCGAAGTTCATTGAGCAGGACGACATCACTTCCCCGAAACTCGCGGATTTGATAATTGACGGGAGCCGCCTCAAAGCACGTTTTCTCTGCACGACGGAGAATTTGAAATCGCTGACCGCAAAATGACAGCATCTCGGGCATAAACGGCAGCCCATTAGCGGTCCCGTCAGCATCGAGAGTTGTAGCAATCTCTTTCGGACTTCTAACCTCGACCCACTCGCCAGCCCTAAAATTGACACCAGGTGGGCGAGTGCTGCTTTTGTCTATTTTCATAATGCTACGCGTTCGGCTCCCCTATGAGACTAACCCACTGGAGACGCCCCTTCTATGTAGATTGATACAAAACCCCGGTGGGATACTTCTCGCCAACGGATACGATTGCCCCAGCCGTTCTTTGACAGCTCTCACTCTTGCCATACGGAAACACACTCGTCCTGGCAGAACCTTGTTCGGGAGTGCCTGATCCAACAATTCGCTGAATTAGGGGCAACAAATAACTTCGCCCTTATTTCACGCTGCTGTCTCGGTCAAAGATGCAAGCTAGCGAGGGGCGGCATTTTATCCACACAAGCCAACGGTCTAGTCCAGACCGTTGGTTCGCATGGCGCACAATCCGTGGCCACGGTTGGCGGACATAGGATGTCGTTTCTTCGCGGGGAAGATTCAGGCAAGAGGTGAAACAAGAGTACTAGAGGTCAAAGATGCGTCGGAATACGCTTGCGAAGAGTGAGAGTTTGGCCAAGCGTGCCGTCTTAGCAGAAGGCCTGGTAGCTCGCAGTCAGCATAATCTGAGATATCCGCGCGAATGACAGTGGAATGCTGCTGCACTCGGTGGAAACGAACAGACCGGCGTTTGCGGAACCAGGCAACAGCTTGTGCAGCTGTTGCAAACCAAGGTCGTCTGCTTTTTAGTTCCTCAATCAGATCGACATAAAACTCGCCCCACAGTCTTTCCGGCGCAAGACTTCTGTCGTGCCAGTTGATGGTCACCGCTCCACCTAACCGACATGCGGCCTGAATGATATGATGAACTCGCTCTTCTGCGGCTAGAGCAGACAGATTCATAAAACAGGGGAAGAAAAGAGCTGTGTCCATAATATGCAATGGCAACTCAAGTAACTGAGTTGCCCGAAGTGGTCTAAATACCTGAGTGGTACCCGATCGATACCCGACCGTCTCGTTGTATCCCATGCTTGAATCATACGCAAATCCTGCCCGTTCAAGAGCTACCGGCGTCTGAGCATCGAAATACAGCCAATGCATACGAACCCCTACAGTGTCGGTTCTCGACGTACGTATCACCTCTTCTCTCTCCTCGTATCCTCTCGTACAGTCGCACCACGCATCGATTCCATGCAGACCGATTTCACAACCTTCCTTAGCCAACATGACGAGATGATCAGCAATATCTTGGGCGGCATAGCCTGACGCCCTCGCTCGCGGCGAGACCCCATCCATGGTGTGACCGGAACGATTCCTAAAAGGAATTACGAAAAAGGTCGACGGCATTCCATTTTCAATCTCAAGGTACCGGTCAAACTGATGCCAAAAATCCCCTGCAAGACCAAGGTGAACGAGCGGCAAACTTATGGCTGCCTTCCAGTTTACCAAGAGGTGACGAAGTGGTATGCGTCGCCGGCACACATCTATGGCAGATCCCACTACAGCCCGATACAGAAACCCAAACATCGTATGGTCCCACTTATGATATCGAATAGCGGGGTGATCGATATCATGAGTCAAGCAAGCAACAAAATTGTAGCCATATGGAATTGGCGGGACTTCAACGAAATAAATCTTGAAGGTGTGCATAAGGTCCCGCAGAAGAGCTATGTGCAAATCCAAGGTTGGGGTGAAGGCATGTTCCGGCGGTTGACCATCCGAAAGTAAAAAGGCAACTTCCTTGAAAAGATCGTAGCCGAGGCGAACCAGAGGAACAGTTCCGGTTTGGTCTATGTATCCTACCGACTGTTGAGTCGCTTGGTCGGTCAGAAAGCTGTCCTGCGTGGGGTTAAACCTAGCCGTATGGCCATAAATTGGCATTGATATGTGGTGGTATGAAATGACTGCCTTTTCATCTTGCCCTGAGAATATGGACAACTCAGCTTCGTCAAACGGTATCTTGTGATCGGCGAAAATGAATACCAATCGTGCGGTTTGGTCGTCCAAGTCATAGCGTCCGACATCCTGGCCGACATAAATTAATACATCATAGCGCCATCCCTTACGGTAAAACTCCCACGGTGTTTTAAACAATTCGAAAAATTCACGGACGATGCTATGCTTGTCTTGATGTGCGATTACCCCAATCATTGCCGTGCCAATTCTTGTCCTTAGTACTACAAGGAATCAACATTCAAGAGCTTACTTGTGGTACCCAGCAGTTTCTCCCTTTCTTTCTGCCAGGAGTGAGCTAGACAAACTTCCTGTCCACGGGAAACAATTGCATACGCGTCATCAGGACGTCGGTATAAATGCAAAAGTTTTTCCGCGAGATCATCCGCATTCCCTAACTCAAAAAATACCATCGACTCTTCTCCGAAGTAATCCAAAATCCCCGGTGCACGAGGTGCTACCACTGGTTTACCAAGCGCCAGATATTCAAAGATACGCGTTGGCGTATTGATCTCGGTGAAGATACTCCGCCTATTGGGGATGACTCCCACATCGCATTCGGCAATAGCCGCACCAAGTTGCTCTAAACGTCTTGGCCCGAGGTAATGCACGGCCTTTTCCAGGCCTTTGTCATGCACACCTTGCATGACATGATCCAAAAATGGTGTCCTGGGCCCATAAATTCTCAGCTCGACCAATGGAACCGACGTTTGAATTTTTGCTAACGCATCCACAGCTAGATCGACGCCGTTTCGTTCTACTAACGTACCGTGATACATAATGATGAATCGAGTCTGCCCATCATGGGGCTGCCGCATATTGATTTCCGGAGGTACTCTTTTGAAGACTGTCTCGTCCGGAGTATTCATGACCACAGAAATTTTAGCTGACGGGCAACCGCGTCCAACAAACAGCTTTTCGCACGCTTCATTCACAGTTAGTACCGCATCCGCAAAACGAATACTCCATTTTTCCAAAACAGTCATTGCTCTCACTGCAAGGCTTTCTTTACGCAAATTGAAGATTGTCATCATAAGTTCAGGCATTGGATCGTGCAGGTCTAAAATGACTTTTGCGCCAAGACATTTTGGAATGAGTGCAGCAAACACGAGCACGTCAGGCATATTGTGGATATGGACAATCTGGTAGCGTTTTGTCAGGCAGCGCACCGCAAGTTTAGCAAAAGCGGTCACGATAAACCGGCCGTAGCGCATAACATATCCCAACTTAGAAGTGCGGATATGCTCAATGGAAAGCCGATCGACATGAATCCCAGCGAATGTGTCTTGCTTCCGGTCGCCCTCGTCTACGAGGCAAATCACCTCTACTTGCATACCCTCTTGAGAGAAGGCTTCGGCAGCTCTCCGCGGCCGAGGATCTCCCGGAAAGCTCGAAAATAATACGACAGCCATGCGCTTCCCCTGGAGAGAGGAACTCACAGAGTGCACGACTCCTGCCGCGCCTACCGTCCGGTCATCAAGCAAAGCCCCTCCTGATGTTGGGCGTTGTAGAGTTGAAGCAGAATTTGCAGGATTGCGCCCGGCCAAACATCGATGAATCCCGGATGAACCAACCATATGCTCATAAAAATAATGCGCCACCTGCCCAGGTAAAGCGTACCAACACCGGTCTCCATAATGGCTGGACACATATTGCAGAAGATCCAGATACAGCTGATGGCGATACTCACCCACCTTCGCGTGTCCATTGAAATTCATATAATCCGGATGAACATTCACCAACGCTAAGCCACCCTTTTGTGCCACCCAATCGACCTTTCGCTTCCAGACGTCAATAGACCGTTCTCTCAATAAGAGAAACAGCGTGGAATCTTGTGGCAGGGTATAAGGAATTTCAACATAACCATGGCGTCCATCTTGGGAAACCCAGAATGGGAAAATCGTGTCTACCCCATCTGGTTGCGGCTCAAGCGGATCCGTATCAAAGGTTGAGCTATCATAGAAGACCTCCAACTTATCCAACCATTCGAGATTATGCCTCATAAACCCGGATCGAAACCCAACCGCATTCCACTCTCTTACATATTGATTGATCCTTTCCGCCGCCTCTTTAAATCCCTTCTCTGACCGATATAACGTTCCGTCATGGTGAAGATCATGAACACCAACTTCAAATCCGTTCGTCGTGAGAAATTTTCGCAATCCAACCGAAACTCGGTATTCTCCTTCCGGCACAAAATTAAACGCGGAACGGAACCCATGGGAAGCCTCAAGTTCAGCTAAGGCCCGGCAGCGCTCCAATCCTCTCGTGCCCTCGACATCATGGGTCACAACAAAGGCAAATTGTTTCCCCTCCGGCCAACCAGGCCACCTCGCCGGCACATGCCCCGCAGCTTCGTTAATAGGCCAAACCCTCGAATGTTTTTTTCTCAAGTGAGAAGCGAGCACACCTCGAAGAGCCAATCGAATGCTTAAAGGAATAGCAGGTTTTGCAAAATAATAGACATCACTTAAGTTCATCACCAACCTTACTTTCCTCCACTGGCTTCACGCCCGAGTTTTTGCTTATTAGAGGATTCAATGGCATTCAAGATATCTGAGTGACCCATTCGATGAAGGATGTCGATATTGCTCATCACACAATGCCCACCAATGACACCTGGGAAATATTTGACGGGAGGCAGGAAGGGTATTTCCTCATAAATAGAGACAATCTCGTCATAACCGACTCCAACTCGATCGCAATAGCGCTCTACTTCCTGGGCCCAGGCAATGATCAAACCAAAATAGGTAGTTTCTGTAAGCTTCGCGAGTTCCGTCGACTCGGGCGAGGAGAGGACTCGAGTTTTCATCCCTATCGACTCAAAGTGTCGTGCTGCTTTTTGAGCCGACTCGGTATCCAGACCACCTACAAACTTGTCATAGCGCAATAGATCAGCAGCCATCCGCGTATGTTTTCCGCGCACTGGACTGTTGACGACAGGGGTACCAGTCAATTCGGCAATGGTACGCGTAGTTCCTACCGACACTGTACTATTGATGATGGTAAGAGCGGGGCAATATTCATTGATGTATTTCGCTGTTTCACCAATGAAATTATCAATTTTGAACGGGTAACAGACATGCATCACATCAATATCATTGGGTCTTGCATCCGGAGGGTTGATGTCGATCCCCACGGCGTTCAGATGCCTTGAAATCACCTCAAGAAGTGGTTTTCCAATTTCCCCTAACCCGACTACCATAATCTTTCCAGCGTCACTCATTTCAAGCCCTCCTCATCACTACTCGTCGATTAGTTCTCTCGTTCCACAACTGTCAGTACCCATTGACATGGGGTGCGTATACCTCCAAATCGTCCAGTAGCTAAAAACCATAGCGCCGTTCGAGTCTGAACATACATTCGCATCAAGGAGTCACCAGCCTTAGGCATGACATGATCGTAATCTGTGCTCTCAGCTGGCTCAGATGAAAAAGCGACAGGAACGCCCTCGATTGTCAACGACGAGTTCGTTATCTGTTCGCTTTCAAATTGTTTCGAGAGGAGAATCAGTCCATACACATGGTGCTGCCCTCGCCAAGGCTCAATCACTACCTTACTGGGGTTAAGGATACGATCACGAGGCGTGAACGAGGGTTGTGTTGGACATTCAGAAGCCGGCGCTTGCGTCCACAGCCACCCACCCATAACTCCCAGAATCAGAGCAGCAGACAATATGACCACTAGAACTGGCTTGGTGAGTGTGCACCTCTCCCTCCGCTCTGGTTGAAACCGAATATTTTCAGGCACGTAATGCTGATCCTATGGCGGGTAATCCTTCGGCAGCATAGAGGACGTATTGAGGAAACGAGGTCTATTGGCTCTTGACTCCTAATACAGCATCACACTCACGAGCGAGATGGCTAGTCAGAGTTCGTCGATCAAAAGCGCGTAGAAAGTCTCGGTTCGGGAGAGCCACAGGTATCCTGGTTTTCCATCGCTCATAGGCCGTTGAGAGCGCCTTCACCATACCGATGACGTCATCCGGCCGGCAAATAAAAGCGGTTCCTGCTTTTGTGAGAAACTCTTTCGCGTCGCTATCCGGAACAGCCGCTAAGATGGGACGTCCTGAAGCCATATATTCAAACATTTTACTTGGCGCAGTCGTCGAACGATGGCTCTCTGGGACATTGTGCATGGCGAGAAAAAGCAGATCTGCTGATTGAACCACGCGCAGGCTTTCTTCCCGCGGTAGGTAGCCAAGAAACCGAGTTAATGGGAGGACGAATTTTTCTTCAGGGCTCCTCGCTTCTACAGGTGGCGAGCTTCCAGCGAACACAATATCCACTTTATCTTTGACGCTTGAGTCTGACTCACACCAACGGCGAATAGCCTCAAACAAGACCAAATGCGATCGGGTAGCAATATCCACACCTGGAACGGCCCCTCCAAGCCATTCATACAGACGTCTTCTACGACGTAAGAGTAATCCCGCGTCAGTAAGGAATGAGCCGGTGTGGACAATAGTAAATTTAGTATTCGTCAGTTGCGGAGTGCTTTCATTAAGATCGTCCGGATCAAAACCGTTCGTAATGGTTACGATGCGTTTGCTCCGAAACTTCGGAAATGTTTTTGTAAGAAGAGCGGCGGCCTCTGGCGTGTTCATGATTACAGCCGAAGCGGTCGACAAACATCTCCGCATCTTCGCAAGAGCACTCATTCTGTGGAGTATCGACGGATACACTTGAATCTCATCAATCGCCCAAGGGTCTCTCAAGTCGGCAATCCATGGAATACCGAATCTCCGAGAGAGACAAACTGCCACGTCCGCGCTTTCGAACGGTGACATCGTGGCATAGATTAATTTTACCTTCTCTGCCGTCACGACCTTTTCCGCTAATCGGGTCGCAGATTCGATCCACCAGCGAGAAAAAGGCGACGACCAATTAAGCCAGCGTACTGCGCGTCGCCGAAGTACATTACCTGAACCCGGAACCGCCCCTTGGACCCGATAGATTGGAATCGTAGGAGGCAGTTCCTTCTCTAGAGACGGATCATGAGGTGTCCATTCGTTATGAGAAGCACCAGGTCCGGTCACGATGACCGGACGATATCCTTGCTCAGGCAAAAACCTGGCGAACTTGAGCGATCGTTGGGCCGGCGCACCGCCGGTTGGAGGGAAATAGTAACTAAGGAACAGGATGGAATTCATACAGGTAGACCTTATTTAAGATGGCATGCTGCCAAACTCTCTGATCACTCGCGCCGGCGCGCCAGCCGCGACACACCAGTCGGGAATATCACTTTTCACCACGGAATTTGCACCAATCACCGCTCCTCGTCCGATTGTAACACCCGGGCAAACAACGACATTTTGCCCAATCCAGGCACCACGCCGGACCACCACAGGAGCAATTTTATCCAGCGATTGAGACAAAATAGGCAGATCTATGTTTGTGTATCTGTGGGAGTGATCTGCGATATAAACATTGCGCGCTAGTAAGACCTCATCCTCAATAACAACACACCTAATCGCTGAAATAACACAACTCCCAGCCATACTCGTGCCGCTACCAATATAGATGGCTGTTGAAAGATTCTCCTCATCAAACAGTGTTTGGAGCCATGAGTTCGCGCCAATAAACACTCCATCTCCAATGTGAATTCTACTTTCCCCCGACAGTCTAATTGGGCGCTGGAGCACGCTACTTTTTCCAAATTGTGCGAATGCCCCACTGAGTAAGACCGAGAACATTTTATCGGTGAGCCGATTCCAGAACCGGTACCATAGGGAAAATGCTTTTCCAATCGGTCCTTTCAGCACAACATCATACGTTGTCACGAGCACTGATTCATTCATACGCGTTTTAGGAAAGAAATTGCTGCAGGAATGCTGCTTGTCTCAACTTCGTGGAGGATATTCTGTACCAACAAGACGGACTATCAGACTCTTCCCCTTACACCATCAAACTTCGGTCGCTTTAGACCGTAACGATGAAGTAATTGATAAAGAGTTGGCCGGCTGACTCCTAGCTGAGCCGCAGCTCGCGATATGTTCCCGGAGCATTTGTCTAAAACAATACGTACTAGATCTTTTTCGGAACGCTCGCGGAATGCTCTGAGCGTCCCGCCTTCCTCACCTGCCCCTGACGCTACCTCCAATTCTAAGTTCGCGGCAGTCACGTATTTCTCCTCTGCCATGAGAACAGAGCGTTTGACTCTGTTTTGCAATTCTCTCACATTGCCAGGCCAATGGTAACGTGCTAAGGCTTCGTTGGCTTGAGGAGTAAAACCCAGTAATGTCTTATTGTGCTCTTTTGCACACTTCAGCAAGAAGGTCTTTGCCAACAACGCGATGTCCGAACCCCGCTCACGCAATGAAGGGACCGTGATTGTAATGACACACAGCCGATAATAAAGATCTTCTCGGAAACCTCCCTCATTGATCGCAAGTTGGAGGTCGACATTCGTCGCAGCGAGAATTCGCGTATCGACTGTAATAGATTCCTTGGCGCCAAGACGTTGTATAGTGCGGTCCTGCAAGAACCGTAACAGTTTAACTTGCAGACCAAGCGGTATGTCGCCAACCTCGTCGAGAAACAGGGTACCGCCTTGAGCACTTTCAATGCGCCCTTTCCGTTGCTGTAACGCCCCAGTGAAGGCACCTTTTTCATATCCGAACAGCTCGCTTTCAAGAAGTGTTTCCGGAATGGCACCGCAGTTTATCGCAACAAACGGACCTGAATTCCGCAGGCTTTGAGAGTGGATGGCTCGTGCGACCAACTCCTTGCCTGTCCCACTTTCTCCAGCGATTAAAACCGGTACATCAGTAGGCCCAACACGCCGAATCATGCGAACGACATCGTGTATGCAAGAGCTCCTACCTATCAAACCTTCAAATTCATCTACCGTGTTCTCTGCCTGAAGCATATGCCTATCCTGCTCCAGTCTGATCAGGTATGTGGCGCGCTCAAGCACAATTTTTAACACATCAAGCCGAACAGGCTTTTCGATAAAGTCATGGGCCCCGCCCTCAATAGAAGCCACTGCATTGGCTCGATCACTGTTTGCCGTCAGAACAATTACCTTGGTCCGTGGACTGAGCCGAATGACTTCATGCAAAAGAGCCAAACCCTCTAGCGCACCCCCTGTGTCCGGAGGTAATTCTAGATCGAGCAAAATCACATCCGGCTGATCTTTTCGAACATGAGCCACTGCAACCTGTCGATCCACCGCCTCTAACACTTCATAGTCGGGCGCTAGAGCCGATTTTAGTTGTTCGCGAATCTCGGCATCGTCATCGACAAGCAACAAGACGGGTCGGCTATTCATGGTCTTTCAGTGACTCCCGATAAGATATTGAGAAGGCATGACTGAGCGAGCCATGCCTTGCACCATTTTTGATACAACTACGGTCGTGAGACTAGTTAAGGCCAAGAAAAACCACCACAACCCTGAGACTGTCCCTGAGCGGTTGATTCGTCCACGAACCCATCTCCAAGAAAGCTCACGGCCAGTGTGCCCATTGTCAGAATCTTTCACTTCGAAGGCCAGCCCAGCCATTGAGTCAGTCGCTAAAATCGGGCCGATCAGCCCAACAATGCTCACCCGCAGCCAGGAACAAAATCCTCGCCCATTTGGGGACTAGCCAGAAATGTCTGGCCAACATATTGAGAGCAGCTGGTTGAATGAGTTGGGCTACTACACCTATTCTCGCCAAAAACGTATGCGCGACTCCTCAAATGACGTCACCGCGTTAGTTGGATCGCTGGCACCATGCCATGCTACCTACCAGAGCGGAAGCCAGGAATAGTGTAAGAGAAAGTCATGTTCGGTGCATAAGGCTCAAGCTGTAAATGCAATACGGAAGAGGAGAAAGCGGTCGTCACTGCTTAACTTTGCGTACTACAACTGAGTGTCACTCAACCAATATGTCGGTACAAGAGTCTTCCCGCCAGTGTCAGTATACTGTCGGGTAACCGAGAAAATATTTTCTTTGTGCATTCAACCTTCAAACGTTCACGCTTCGGAGAAGCCACGCCTGTCGGTGCTCGCCATGTGTTCAGCACCACGGATTCAGCGCCCCACCGCCTCTTAAATGCGATCAATCCGGGGTTGTCGAGATCCGATCGTCCCAAATCTAGCACCTCAATCCCAGCCTGTTTGGCATCCTTGATCGCGTGCCAGAAGAGCATGGCTGTGCCGCCGACACTATTGAAATGTGTATCAGACCCACCATACTTGTAGACCATGGTCTTGCCTTGCTCTAAGGTTAGAATGCCGGCAACGGGCTGCCCATCCTTGGATGCTATCCTGATACAAGCATCCTTTCCCATGCAGGCGAGAAGGTTTTTAAACCATCCAATAGGCTGTGGAGGAAGGTGGTGTCGCGAGCGAGTGAGCTGAAGTAGGTCGTACATTCGACGAAGTAACAATTCGCTTCGCCCCGTTTCGTACACCAGTCCTTCTCGCTCCGCTCGCGATATTTTCCGCTGAATACAGTCCTTGTGAAATCCTTTATACAGTTCATCGAGACTAGGGCGAAGGTCGAGCCGATGTAAGCAATAGGTCGTTGCTTTTCCAAAGCCATCGCCAAAATCAAGAACAGGATTCGCAGAACGCATTTCAACATATTTCAGCCGCTTTGTTTCTCTCACCTTCTCGACAAAATTGGATAGCGCTTCGAACTGTTGGCAATTGTCCACTAGCGGCTCACAATGATCTGAAAAAGGTAAAGAGACCAATCGGTTCCCAGTGAGCCAACTCTCGACGGCACAAAAAAGTAATGCGTTCGTGAGTGGCTGGGATGGACCAGACGTGGTGAATGCAACAGGGACATACTCATAGGTCTGCCGCAAAGCCAGAAGCCATGCACGCCCATGAAAAACCGAGGCATTCGGGTGACGGCTTACGAATCCAGGCCACCGGGAATCCCGAAGTGGGTCTAGTACATAAATACCATTTTCAACAGGGGTCATTTTTCTGCCTGTCCAGATCAAACGAAATCGTTTCGACCTGTGAGAGAAATTCGCGCATGAATTGTATTCTATTCACTGAGCGCAGTCGTATCGCAGGATTCCCTCAAGACGTCGTACGAACCAGATTAGGATGAAGAGCAAGAGGAGTGAAAAGAGAAAAAGCGGAACTCCGCCGCTTCGGTGCCATATGCTATTCGTGATGTAGGCAGGATCCACATAATTGGCCAAAAGTGCCAGAGCGACAATGCGCAACGCGTTTTTAGTGATAGCGAGAGGGACAACGATGGCTACAATTCCCATCTTTCCCCACAGAGTTCGTAGAAAGAAATGTCCAGCAACTAGACTGGTAAAAAAGAGTGAAAGGGCGGAGCGAATCCCGCTGCATTCCTCGGCTACATGAATTGCAAAATTCGACATTATGAACAGAAATCCGTCTCGCAGGACTGGCGTACCCAGAATTGCAAACAGACGTTCGGTAACATCCGCAGAACTGTATTGCAAAAATCGAACGATCGCGTCCAACAAGCGAGATGGAAAGGGCACAATGAAGAGAAGAAACAATAGCCCAAAAGACACTCGTCGGCACATCTTGCTTCCGAAAAAGAAGAAAAACATGCCCCAACACATCACGACAAACGACAAGATTGACGAAGATAGGTAGTCCTCCTCCAAGATCACCAGATTCGCAGTCCAATAGGACAAAGCGCTCACACACATCAAGAGAGCACCCATCCACGGATTCCATTCCGTAGATGCGAGAATCGCCTTCCGTTCAAGGTAAAACACGTACAGGCTGATCCAAGGAATCAACATGATGTGGGAATAGTGTTCCTGCCTCTGCGCTAGTGAGTAAAGTTCAACCAGAGGCGGTGCAAACATGATACAGGAAGCGAGGAGTACAACTAAAAACATACCATTACGATAAATCGTTCGGCGGGGAATCGTTGACGTACGCAGCTTGTTTTCTGCTGACTCTTGAGATCCACCCCCTTCGTCAGAGACGACAAGATATTTTTGATTTTGATGCTGCATGAAATTGCCGAACGAGAATGACTTCTCAGAGCCTGAATAATCGCTCAGAACATTAACAAGCACCTTTACCTGTAATGATTGCTGCGGGTGTCGCAAGAAGAATCTTCAGGTCTCCCCAGAGAGACCTGGTCCGGGCATACCGGAGGTCCAGACGTACCATCTCGTCAAATGTTGTACGACTTCGGCCGACCACTTGCCAAAGACCTGTGATACCCGGCTTAGCCTCCAGCACTCGAGTGCGATGCCATGGTTTGTACTGTTCCAGCTCATATCGAAGCGGCGGTCTTGGACCCACCAAAGACATTTCCCCCACCAACACATTCCATAGCTGAGGAAGTTCATCCAGGCTGGTTCGTCGAAGAAAATGACCGACCGATGTTATTCTGCCGTCATTCGTCAGTTTAAAGAACTGCTGTGTGCCTTGTTCACCTCGATTGTCACTGGAGGTGATAAACCAGCTCACGTAGTGATGGTGAATTCCATGGTCTGAATTTTCGTACATCGTTCGAAACTTACACATCATGAAGGGCTTCATCATCTGCCCGATTCTCACCTGACGAAAAATCACCGGTCCACGTGATGACAACTTGACCAGTCCGGCAATGGCCAAAAATATCGGTGACAACGTAATAAGCAGAAGGACACTGAGAAGAATATCCAGCCCTCGCTTAAGGCGATGAAAGTCCGTAAACCCCTCGTTCTTCGTATTCAGTTCAGGGAAAAACACGGGATCCATATGTTGCTGCTCCACTTCTCTCTTCCATGGCTCCGGATACACACGAAGAGTGAGTGATAAGGACTCACCGAGATCTCCATCGAGGTCATTAGCAGTCACGTTGTGAATTTGAGTTTTCAGTCTGTCACAGACGAGTGACAAGCTGGCAACAGGAACCTCAGGAAGAATGAGGCCTATGATGGACGACTGTTTAATCCAACCAAGAATATCGATATCTGACTTAACGGTCGCCAATGCGTTGGCAATCGCTACGCCCCGAGAAGGCAAGACCTCACGCACAGTATCCGGAAGAGCGACCGACACCAAAATCATCGCCAATCCAGATCGTTCCGCTCGTTTTCGCTCTCTCACAATCGTCTGCTTGAACACGCTTGCGTCTAAAATCATCGGAACATCTCCGATCGCTGCTTCATGTAAACCTGATGATCGCATACGACCTCTCCTACTTGACCACTCCGTCCGCGATGCTCCGGCTTCTTCATGGCCGATCACACGAAGCGCGAAAGTTCGTTCTAATCTATGCCAACGCGATTTCCTTGTGCTGATTCAGGGATTGTTCAGCAGCCTCCAGAATTCGAACGACACGCAAACCGGCATTTCCATCGTTAAATGGTTTGCTATTGCTCTTGATACAATCCAGGAAGTATCGAGTTTCGAGATGCAACGCCTCGAGTTCTTCGATTTTAGGAGCCCACATATCCCCCGTCCGATAACTCACTAATGCCTGATGCACGCCCTGTTCCGTTCTCACTTCCGCGCCCTTGTCGTACACACGCACTTTTTCTGCCGGATCGAGGTCGTTCCACACCAGCATCTTCTTTTGGCCTCCCACAAGAGTCGTTCGGACCTTCACCGGCGAGAGCCAGTTCACGTTTATGTGCGCGAGCACACTATTGGGAAAGTACACCGTCAGATACGCGACGTTTTCAAGACTATTCACATGCGCGCCACCTGTCGCGACGACCAATTCCGGTTCCATACCGATCAAGTAATCCATAATGGACAAATCATGGGGAGCAAGATCCCATAAGACATTGACGTCGTGCTGGAATAGCCCCAAATTCACTCGAGTCGAGTCATAGTAATAAAGAGGCCCCAAGGCGTTTTCATCGACGAGTTGTTTGATCTTCCGAACCGCACCTGTAAAGAGGAATGTGTGGTCGACCATGATCTGTAAGTTCCGACGTTCGGCAAGGTCGATGAGTTCCTCTGCCTGTGCGGATGTCGCTGTAAATGGCTTTTCCACGAATACGTGTTTTCCATTCTCGAGTGCTTTTCTGGCCAATTCGAAATGATAGGAGACCGGTGTCACAATCGCCACTGCATCAATCTCAGGGTCTGTCACGATATCATCCGGATCTGTCAGGACGCGGACACCGGCGTTTCGCCCGAGGACACGAGCCAAGGCTGCAGGGTTCTTGTCGCACACCGCTACGACCTTACAGTCTTGGTGTCCCGAAAAATTACGCACAATGTTGGGCCCCCAGTACCCGTAACCGATCACGGCCAGCTTCACCATAGCGTTACTCCTTTAAAGATAGTTGACACACGCACGTTTGGGATCGTCGCATCTGGTCAGGACTACGACCACATTTCATCGATTTCTCGAAGGTTGTCCGCGTCCGGAGTACACACATTGATCCTGACGCGATGATGTCCATACGGCTTAAGTTCAGACTGCAGAACCTCTGCTACACGCGCCCTAATACACGCGCACCCCTTCGATACAGCCTCTTGCCCTAGCAGCGTCAGCACCCCTCCGACAATTTTTCCCTCGCGATACCAACCGACATAGTCCGTATCTCGCAGAGTCCGTATCAGGGCGGCGATTACTGCATCAGCTACCCGAGACCCCATCGGCACAATCGCCTCCTCTGCATTCATGAAATGAACAAGAAGAATCTGGCAGAGATGTCCTGATCGACGGGACCGTTGGGCCTCACTACCCAGGAGGTGGCGGAATGCCTCCTCGCCATACCCCCTGGCAGGCAAACCATGCCGACTATCTTTCTTCCAACCCATCAGTCTTTGCTTCCTAAGAGAGGACGGTAAATACGTGATCCACGCAATCGTCGCGCCACAGCTAACCCATGGGTGAGATCATTGCACCAGCAAGTTCTGAGACTCTCATGGCAAGTCTCCTACCCGCTAAGCGGATACACTGAAGTGATCTTTCGGACGCGTGTGACGAAAACAGCGATTCAGATAATCCAGTGACACAGATCGTGTGAGGCGTCGCTCGGACACAGGCTTGACTTGCTGCGGAGCAGTTCATGAACATGAGATTTTTGCGGAGTTCTACATTGAGCGGAGCAACACTAAACCGGAAATCCTCGTCGAGGTGTGGGTAGGAGCCGCGGAATTGAGGGAAAATGGCTGTACTGGAAGATTACAGATGTACGAAGACAATCAGCCCGTGCATGCTAGTCACTACGTATTGGCGTGACTTCGACCACCGAAAAGTCTCATCATTTTCATGCCAATTTAATGAAGGTTTATACCTCAAACTGACACTGAGGGCGACATCTGCAGTTGGCCTATCCTCGTATTGGCTTGAACTCAAATGGCCCGCTGTGTATGGTAGGCCCTGCGGTAGGTTCCTCGCGCTCACGGACCTCGTCACATCAAAAATCACAGTAATGCCTGTGTTTCTATCTAGTTAGATGAGCAAGTATTATTCAAGCAGCCTGAGAGATCCTGGTATATTTCCTGCTCACATGCCAGGGCAACTACGGTCCCTCAGTGAAGGAGAACACCAATGAACACTCGCCTTTACTCACCCCGTCTTTTCTTTCTAATCCTCTTGATCCTCTTCCCGTTAACGCCTGAATCAAGCTGGGCAGCGAATCATTATGTTCGAGCAGGATCAACCGGAGCGGGCAATGGATCGGACTGGATTAATGCTTGTACGGATTTCACGGGAGCTTGTGCGGTTGCAAACCTGGTTCGCGGCGACACGTACTACGTCGCAACCGGCGTGTATGCGGCTCGCCTGTTCAATACTCCCGAATCAGGCAATTTGACCATTACTATTAAAGGTGCAACAGCTGCTGATCATGGCACGGCAACTGGATGGGTCTCGAGTTATGGTGTCGATGCTTCCCAGGCCCAATTCCAATTTGACTCCGTCAACCGCTGGTCGATTTACCTCGGAACAAGTTATATAACCTTCGATGGTAATACAGGAGGCGGAAGCTCGATCGCGAGCTACGGGTTCAAATTACAACAACCGGCCACCTGTACAACTCCACAAGAACAATACCTGTTTGTTGGGAAGGTCAGCAGCAGCCAAACCACTACTGACGTAACGGTTAAACATGTCGCGGCGCCAGCGTGCGGTGCAGCCTACGATGTTCCGCAACTTCCTTTTGTTTTTGGCTGTTCACAATGTTATGTCACGAATTCCACCTTTGCCTACCTCTACGCGAGCGGCGGCAATAAAGCTTTCCAGATCACCAATGTCGCCAATTCAACCCTGGAATACTCCTGGTCTCAAAATCAATGGTCGACAAGCGGGCACCACGGGGAGACCATCTCCATCAACAACTGTCATATAAACGATAGTACTTACTGCAGCGCAGCCTGCCCCCAGGGTCAATGCGCGTACAACGGCACTCTCCGCTACAATACTTTCAGAAATTGTACAGGGACAGCTTGCATTGCCGCCTTAGATCCGGGATATCCGGCAAGTATCAACGCCTGGAAGATCTATGGAAACATTTTCTACGACGGACAAGCGGGGAATGGAGTAATTGCTACCGGCACATCGGCCACCCACTACATCAAGGACACGCTGATCTATAACAATACCTTCGTGAACATCGCATCCGGTAATATTGTCTGGCAGTGCGGGGCCACGACCTCCTGCGCATCCACATCCGGCAATGTGTTTATGAACAATTTGCTCTACAACAGCGGCGCAGGGCTCAACGAGGGCCCAAGTGGTGGAGCAATTACCCACGACTATAACGCTTGGATATCCTCCATTGGCACGCCACCATCTGAGCAGAATGGGCAAATCGGGTCGTTGAATCCATTTATGGATTATTCCGGGGGTAACTATCACTTAGTTGATGGAACTAGTCTCTTCAGAGGTATTACTCTCAGCAATCCTTACACGATGGATATGGATCTCAAGGTTCGAGGTGGAGATGGAAAATGGGACATTGGTGCATATGAATTCACCGGAGGTGCAGATAAAACACCTCCCGGCAGTCCTCAAAATGTTAGAGTATTTTAACGCCCCCTGAGGAGAAATTTACGATAGAGCCGGACTCTCCGACAATTTTTAATGCGGCTCAAACTAGCGCTTGGTAAATGCGTCCCAATCGCTCTCCTTGACGCTGAGCATCTAGCTCTTGGTCAATATGGCTTCGGTTCGCATCGAGCAGGTCTTTCCATTCGGAGGAAACAAGCCGGACAATTGCTTCGCATAAACCATTGCTGTCTCGTTCTTCCGCCAGATAGGGGGCATTCTGTCGGGAGAGAACAAATGGAATGTCGCAATGAGTGGTGCTGACTATCGGCATACCCGTGGCAGCCATCTCTATGATGGCAACCGGAGCTCCCCCTTCGCAATCTCCGTCCGGCGCAGTCAGACTGGGTGCGAGAAAAATGTGATGTTTATAGGCCTCCTGTAGCACCTTCTTGTACGGCTGCGCACCAAGAAAATGAACTCTAGACGTAAGCTCTGTGTCTCTTACCTTTTGAAGAATCCGGTCTTTTTCCATTCGGTCCTGTTCGAGAAACGCATCTCCAATAATGCTCAGCTCGAAGTCATCGTAGACATTTCGGAAACGGGCCAACGCTTCTAAGGCGACGGGTATACCTTTCTTCTCCCGGAAAGAGGCCACAATTAAAAACCGCAAACGGCTGCCTTTCCGAAACTGTCGAGGAACAAATTTGAATTCGGTCAAATCCACACCAAGTCTGTGAACCGAGATTTTCTCTTTGGGAATGCCCAGCTTAGCAATCGATTCAGCCATAAAAGGCCCTTCACACAACACCTTGTCTACAAGCTGTCCCATTTCCTGGTAACGCGCGAGCCATCGAGGATCCTTGAACGGGATATAGTTGACATCAGCGCCATAAAAGCTAACGACGTGCTTGAGACCATACTTTCTAGCCAGAGGGGCATTTACCCATCCCATATGCCCAAAATGGCTATGTAGGATCGCCGGCTTCGTGTCACGACAAACTTTCTCCAGTAACGGCAAATGGAACCTATACGGCTCACACATTCCGAGCTTTCGCTTCACCCTCAACAGATACAGATACCACCATGTGAGATCCTGCATCGAGTGGATGTTTGGCACACTGAATTGATCCAGCCCCCAGGTCTCGTCGCACACAATATGGCTTTCAATGCTCGGCGTCGGAAGAAATCTCACCTCGTCGTAAAGCCAGACACAGGTTTGAGCGAGCCATTTGCTAACATAGTGGACAAGCTTTACTTTTTCTGAAGAAGACATAGACATCTTATACACTCAAGAACAAATACCCTTGACGATCTCAAGACATATTTTGAGAAAGTGTCAGCGAAATTTGCGGCCAGCCATAATCGAAATTCGTTCACCAAGATCAAAATAGTCGTGGAGATGAACGAGCTTCATGAACGGAAACATGTCAATATACTCATCAGTTGAGCGAAATACCCAATGCCCACCGTTCGACTTCACAGTTGTATTTTCTACTAGAAACAATAGCCCGTCTTTTCTGAGGACGCGGTTAATTTCCGCCAGCGTTTTGATCAAGAGCCGGTCCTTAACAACCCCGCCCAAAACAAGGCAAATCCACACTACATCGACCGATTCGCTAGACACCGGAATCTCACCATCTCTCATTGCCCGATACTCAACGAAACTGTGTTTTGGCGCTAGTTCAATAAAGTGACTAATTGGATCAACGCCAATCGCCTTACCACCAATAAGCCTAGCTAGTTCCGCTGTGAATCGCCCTGGTCCACAACCAAAGTCAAGAATCAATTTCTCATCGCCAATCAAAAGTGGTTGCAAGTATGGAATAAGCTCTTTCCACTGATGCTCTGTTACCTGGTCAAACTCTTCCTCGGCATGACCGAGGTTTAAAACTGCTCTCCTTCCATACTCTGCCGCGCGCTGCTGCCAATACCGTTCCTGATTTAGTCCTGGTAGTCGGAGCCATTGCAAAAACTTTTTAATGGTAGTACTAGACATGATGTACGTAGAGACGGCTCGACTTACTTCTCAAGCAAATGGAGTTCGAGTGCACTTTTGTGGCGTTAATTGCTACCTTCATTTGCTAAAGGCTTCCCCGCGTTTACCTTCTTTTCTAGAATAGGCGCACCATTCATCCCCATCATACCTAAAATCTCTTCCATTATCGGTCGGTTAATCAACCAGCTAATTACCAAATAGCAAGTGCCTCCAACCGGCACAGAAATGACTAGCACCGATGCTGGCGATAAATTGTGGGGAAGTGCCATCCTCAACATGCCAAGAATGCCTAGCATAAACAGTGCGCACATCAATGGGCGAAATAGACTTGTGACTAACTGCCGAACTTTTAGATTAATTAAGCGAAATGGAATAGCAAAGCAAGGGTATGCTAAAAGCACCATTGCAAAGGCGTATGCCAATGCAACACCTATGATCCCGCCATTTATCCCTACAAGAGTCGCAATCACCGTCACAAATGCTGCTCCTAATCCCCATCGGAACATCCAATCCGTTCGCCCTTTAGACTGATAGATTGAGCCTACCGTGGTAGCGACCGACTGAAACATACCTACTGGTGCCAAAATGATCACGAGTAGCACCACGGGCTCCCACTTCTGACCAAAGACCGTTGAAATAAATGGTCTGCTGAGCCCCATCAGTCCCAACATCAAAGGGAAGGAAAAGAAAGCAATAACACCAGCAACAGTTAAATAAGACTCACGTAATGAAATATTTTCTCGATGCATTCGTGAATACACGGGAAACATAACTCTAGCGATTACGTGACTAATGTTTTGCAAGGGATACAGCATGGTTCGGTAAGCCAAGGTGTAAAAGCCTAAGCTTTCTGCCCCCAAGAGTCGACCTATGAGAATAGAATCTGCGTTTCTCGCGAAATAGTTGGTGATTGTAAACCCGGTCAAATTGAGGCTATATGCACCTACAGCTTTCAGCTCTCTCCACTGAAAACACAGATGTGGTCTATATCTTGAAAAAATCCAGAGCATGCCGGTACTCACGATCGCATCTGAAGTGGCCTTCAATGCGAGGCTCCATACTCCAGCTCCAATCAGCGCCGATGCAATGCCAACTAACGAGCCGACAAGTGCAGCGCTAGTCTCAACTGCTGCTAGTCTTTCAAATGCAAGATTTCGTTCAAGAATGGCTCTCGGTAGGGCGCTAAGTCCAGACACAAAGAAGGTCACAGACAGTGCCTCAAGTAGGGAACTTGCCCGAGGTTCTCTATAGAAATTGGCGACAAGTGGGGCTGTCAAAAAAAGAGTCACCATCCCTATTAGCCCAATTAAAGAATTGATCCAAAAAAGGGTGGACAGCAGGATTTCCGGTGGTTCCTTGTGCTGGATGATCGCTGCAGAAGTACCGAGATCCCTGAACAGCGATACAAAACTGATCACAACAAATGCCATCGCCATTAAACCGAAATCGGAGGGCAGCAGCAACCGTGCGAGAATGATGCTGGTTGCAAATTGCATGACTTGCTGTCCCACCTGGCTAATGGTAGTCCATTTAATACCACTGACAGCTTCTGCTCTTAAGCTCATTTTGTGAACGCTAGTATTTTCATGCGCGAGGCACAGCAACATTTGTCTAAAATGCTACGGGAAGAATTTGCGCAGTAATAATCATGGCAGCCTAAGACGCTTGTTTATCGAATATTCCTCGAACAGCGGATATCACGTCTGTCACATCCTGCTCTGTCAATCTCGCTGATAGTGGCAGACTCACAGTCTCTCGGCCAATTCGCATGGCGTTCGGATAATCTTCAGGCCGCCAGCTATAGACTCGCTGATAGTGCGGATGCTCAGGGATGCTTAGATAATGCACGCCTACTCCAATTCGGCGGGCAGTCATCGCATCCAAGAATCTGTCTCGTGATATCCCTGCCCTCGCCAGATCAACCGAGACTTGAAATAGATGGTAGGCATGGCGAGTCTGCGGATCAGGCAATGCTGGAAGGCCTATCGGCAAGTCAACAAATGCGTCCATATAGCGTCCCCAGATTTCCTGCCGACGCTTCCAGCGCAGATCTATTTGGTTTAACTGATGGAGACCGATCGCGGCCTGCATATCGGTCATATTGTATTTAAATCCTGCCTCTTCCACGAAGTAGTGCTTGTAGCCGGAATCAGAGAATCGCTTCCAAGCATCAAGGCTCATGCCGTGGAGAGCCAACCGCTTAATGCGATTCATCTTGTCCTGATCCCGACTGACCACCATCCCACCTTCAACGGTAGTGAGATTTTTTGTCACGTAAAAACTGAACACACCAAAATCTCCCATCGTACCGGCCTTGGCTCCGCGGTATTCTGTTTCGATGGCATGGGCGCAATCTTCCACAACGGCCAAATGACGTTGTCGTGCAATACCCATCAGAGCATCCATGTCACAGGCTCGCCCTGCCATGTGAACAGGCACGATGGCACGGGTTCTCGGAGTAATCCTCCGCTCGATTTCGTTCGGATCAATATTGCCACTCACTACGTCGACATCCGCCAACACTGGAGTTGCCCCCGAATGGATGATGGCGTTCACAGTGGCACAAAATGTTAATGGCGTGGTAATAACTTCGTCGCCTGGCTTCAAATCAAGCGCCAAACATGCCAGGTGCAAACCAGCGGTACAGGAGTTCACACCCGCAGCGAATGATGCCCCCTTGTATCGGGCAAACTCCTTCTCGAACTGAGCCACCTTGGGACCAGTCCCGGGCCACCCTCTCCGCAACGAGTCCACCACTTCTTGTATTTCCGCCTCTTCAATCAGAGGAGAGCCAAACACCAAAAACTGCTCGCGCAACGCCGGGGCGGAATGCTGCTCCTGCGCCAACGCCGTTTTGCAGTCATCAGGGCTATTCTTCACGGATTGCATAATGTTCCTCCATACGCCCCCTCAAACACTCGTAGGCATAAGCTCAAGGCCGAATGCCACTTAAATTGTCCTCCCACAAAGGTGCCAAGCCCTTTGGCTCATCCTCTGCATCATCGTCGGTAATCGCTTTCGTCTGAGCGGCTTGCCCAACGACCGAAGCCGTCGCAATCATCGCAAGCAGCAGATACCAGTTCGTAACATTCTGATCGAAGTAGCTCACGGAGATGAAATTGACAACATGCGCGAACAATGCTGCCCCAAGAGCCCAAATACTAAATTGGAGGCGCGGAACTGTACCACTCACGGCCCGCCAGGCACGGCCTACCGATCGAAAGGCGTAGGTAATGATCGATATGGCCATGATGAGCGTGATCAGACCGCCATCCGCAGCATAGACGATGTACTGATTGGTTCGATCGTGAAGCCCCAAACTAGCCTCGGCCCAGACACCCGTCGATTTGATACCGAGCAACCACCAATCGGAAAAGTTCGCAATAAATCGATCGATAAGATATGCGCGATAATATGCAGTTGAGCCTGACACAAGGTTGATCCTTGCAATCAAGAACCAGATGTGTGCCTCCATGACGGCTTCCAGCCCAATGACGAGCAGCAGAATTCCCCAACGCACCATACGCATGTTCCTACGAAGCGGCCACAAGGTAAGGCCGACCCATCCGGAGAGAAGCGCGATGACGGGGCCACTCGAAGAAGATGTGAGAACAATCACTATGCTTGATAGCATGCCGATAAAATAGATCAACCGTTTGCGTTCTGCTTGCCACCAGAGCGCAAATAAGAAGGGAAAAATCGTTGCACCAAATGTTCCGGCTAGAATGGGATGAGCGAACGGACCCTGACAGCGAACAGCACCATTGCGAACGGCCGTGAGCAAAGGTACACCGCCAAATATGGCAAATGCGTTTCTGCCGGAAATTTTTTCTATCAGCATCGCGCTGGCGAGGGGGATGGCACATATCGCGAGTATCTTAAATGCGCGAACAATATCGCTGGTATCTCGAATCAAAAATCGAAATAGAAAGTAGCTTCCAAGGAGATTATAGGCCTGTCCCAATCGATTGATAAACGCTTCGCTGGTGCCCCAGAGAATCGTATAACTGACGATACTTGAAATGATAAAAGCGATTAGAGCCTTATCAATCGGAGTCCATTGACCCAGTTGCGCCTCACCGCGGACAATAACGCGAGCCCAGCCAGCCAGCATGAGAATGCGCAGCATGGGGAAATCTAGCCCTGCTACCACCAATCGCTCCCCCATTGTCATGAAGCAAACAAGTACTATTATGGGTACGAGGGCATACCGTCTCGGCAGCCCAAGCAAGAGCAGACACATGGTCAGCGTGAGGCCCAGACCTAACGGAGTTATAAACAGCGAGTTGTCAGTAAGAACTGCATCGCCTTGCATGTACTGGTACCGATCTGGGGAGGAACAAGTGATAGAACTGCAGCATTAAACTCGTTCACTGCTGCGAGGAAGGACAATTCAGAGCCCTAATTGTCGGAGTTAGCCAGCATCTCTGCGATGAGTGCTACACTGACTGTACCGAGATCAATTCATCGCATCGCCAAACATTATTTACAGGGAAGTTGGATAGCGTTGGGCCAATAGGCAAACCGCAAATCGGCGCTAATCAACTGAAACAATGCGTAGCATCACAATCTCTGACGCACACGGATTTAAAGGCGAAATGTCGCCGTATCACCAAAATTATTGCACTCTCACGGTTGGTGCCAGCAAAGCTGTGGGTTTTTCACCTATTCATAGCTTCAGTCTTCGTAAATCGCTTAACCCATTGCTCCAATCCAATTGCCCAGCGCAGCACTCCTTTCCACTTGTCGAACGTGATGGAACCCACCAACTTCTGCTGCTTACTGGACGTGGGCAGAATCGCTATCGCTGCTACAGCCATACGGGCCAACGCCGTTAGACCCATCGCAATCCTGAATAGCTGGGCATATACCACACCATGATGCTGACGAAAAAACTTGAACGTCGACTCTTTCATCATGAGCGATGAAAACTGATTCACCGGGTGGGAACTGCTGCTCTGACCTCCATGGTGAATAACCACCGCCTCCCCAACGTAATAGTTCTTCCAACCGACCTTCTGTACCCGATAACATAAGTCAGTATCCTCGGCATACATAAAGTAGCCCGAGTCGAACTGCTGTACCTTTTCGAATACGCTTCGACGAATCATGAGGCAGGCTCCAGAGATCGCCTCGACTCGCGTCGCATTTAGTGGTTCATCAAACAATACCCTATTGCCCCAGAGTGATGAACGTCGATATTTGTTCCGTAAATATTCACTGTCCAGCACCCGATTAAGTATAGATGGAAAGGCGCGCACGCAACTCGTTTGTATTGAACTATCCGAATTCAATAGTTTGGGGCCCACGACTCCGGCATTCTCTACTGAGTCGAGACACGCAATCATCTGCATGACCGCTGAACCAACCACCTCGGTATCAGGATTGAGAAAGAGAAGAACGCTTCCTTTCGAATACGTGAATGCAAGATTATTTGCCCGAGCAAATCCCAGATTGTTTTGGCTCTGTATGAAGATGACGGACGGAAACTCTCGTTCAACCATTTGTTCAGAACCATCGAACGAGGCATTGTCAATCACCAATACCTCAAAATTGAGATCCTTGGTGTTACCGTATAGGCTCGTCAGGCAGGCACGAAGGACCTCCACGGAGTTCCAGTTGACGATGATCACGGAGAGATAGGGCAACTCAGGCATGATGAATCAGATCACACAAGATTTGACAGGTATCAGGCCCGGCGCCTCTACGAAGCAATGAATTTTTGATGCCATAGTTCAAATGAGATGAGCAGGTAAATATGCCGGAGGTAGTTTTGCTCATTCGCCTCGTGTCGCCTCACCATTTCCTTGATGAACGTTTTATTGAAGTACCTGCTGACGGCCGATCGTTCACTCAATAGGCAGGAATTCACAAACTCTCGCATTCGCCCACGCAGCCACAAGTCAACTGGATTGGAAAATCCTTTTTTCTTCTGATAAACAATGTGAGGATCCAGCCATTTTAGCGCCGCTTTTTTGTGCAAGTACTTTCCTTGCAGGTTCCTCATCTTGAACTCTGGTGGCAGCGACTCAACAAACTCAACAATCCTGGTGTCAAGGAAGGGAACTCTTGCCTCGATGGAATTGGCCATCGACATTTTGTCTCCGACCATCAGCAGATCGTCCGGGAGATTTGCCCGCGTGTCGATGTACAGCATTTGCGTAAAAGGATCGCGTTCACGAACGTCTTGCTGCAGTCTCCACAAAGCCTGTTGAGCTTCCGAGCCGTCCGTAGAAACGTGCGCAACCACCCAGGGTTGAAAGAGTTTCTTTTTCATGCCTTCATCATAAAAAGAATAGATCTTGATCAATCTTTTCAAAATATCGGGTTCGTGCAGGGAAACGAGGCCTCGCTTAATTCGTTCGTCTTTGGTTAACCGTTCAGGAATGCAAGCTAGCAAACCCTGAGTGAGAAATAACGGCAGGCGGCTATAGAACCCTGATAGTTTTGCTCCGATGTGCCGCGGGTAACCAGCCCAGGGTTCATCAGCGCCCTGTCCAGTCAATGCAACCTTAACGCTCGTCCCTGCAAGTTGACTCACAAAATAAAACGCTGCGGCGGTTTCATTTCCAACTGGTTCTTCGATGTCCCACAAATATCGATCGTAATATTTCTGATAATCCTCAGGACTGACGATCATTTCTGTGTGCTGCGCCCCAAATTGCTCCGCGATCTTCCTGGCATCGTTCGTCTCGTTGGATTTTTCTCCTTGCTCGAACCCAATCGTGAAGGTGTGAACTGGCGTATCGGCATACTTTGACATAATCGCCAGCAGCATACTGGAATCGACTCCTGAACTGAGAAACAATCCCACTGGAACGTCGCTTCGCATTTGAAGCCGAACTGCATCCTCGACCAGCCATTGGTAGGACTTAATAAGACTAGCTTCTGTATTGTCGGTTCTAATCTGAGGCGTTGCATGCCAGTAACGCCTGAGGTCTACCCCTTGATGACTCAGCACCATAAGGTGGCCGGGCGGAAGTTTCTTGATACGGTTGAAAAGCGTGTCTGGTGATGGCACAAAACGAAGCGTGAACAACTGTGCTAGGGCTCGCAGGCCTACTTCTTTAGGACACTCAGGATCGACCAACAGTGACTTAATTTCTGACGCGAAAATAAGTCGGTCGCCCAATTCCACGTAGTAGAGCGGCTTGACGCCAAGATGATCCCGTGCGAGGAGAAGCGACTTGTCCTTGCCATCCCATAACGCAAACGAAAATATCCCGTTGAACCTGCTGACACAATCAGGGCCCCATTCCTCATATCCGTGAACGATGACTTCTGTATCAGAATGTGTCTTAAATATATGGCCCCTGGCGGAGAGTTCTTCCCGAAGCTCAATAAAATTATAAATTTCCCCATTAAACACCACCTGGATAGTGGTGTCTTCATTAGCAATAGGTTGTGCTCCGCCTGCTACGTCGATGATGCTGAGACGGCGATGCCCTAGCCCGATCCCTCTATCAATGAAGAATCCCCCACCATCAGGCCCGCGATGTTCCATCGCTGAAGCCATTTTCCTTAATAGGTTTTGATCTATACTCGCGCTTTTGAAGTGATAGATCCCACAAATTCCGCACATTTAATTCACGCCCAACATTGTTTTCTTATCCCGGTTCCGAAGGAACACGCGGACAAACCCATGCCAAATTCTGTCATTGAGGGTATGCCGATAGAATTGGGCTTCCGCCTTAGTCACTAGTTTTTTATTCTTGAAGACCCTGGCACGGAGATAGCCGTAGAACATCGCCCATCCCCCTAGCAGCACCGGCTTGCCAAACAGCATACGATGACCAACTTTGAGGAGGAAGAACACAGCACCACCTCCAGTCAGGTAAAAAATTTCTCCGTGCATCATATGCGTGCGCATGAAGCCCATACCGGAGCCCTCTGGCTTTAGATGATACAGTGGAAGCTCCTTGACGTGGCACGTCCGCCAGCCCGCCATTTGTGCTCTGATCTCGTCAATAGTGTCCCATCCACGAGAAGGCAAGAAACCGCCAATCTCATTGAAGCACTTAGCCCGGACCATTTTTGAGGCACCAAACGCGTGGTACTCTGGCCCAGAAGACGGATGCCATCCGTCTCTAGATTTTTCCACACAAAGACCGGATGCTATTCCGAGTGTTTTGTCTCCCTGGAATTTACGGAGTAGTTGTTCGAAGTAATCATCCGAGAAGTCTAGATCACAGTCTAACTTCACAAGGAAATCGAAGTCTGTATCACCAATCAGCTGATATCCTGCATTGAACGCACGAATGACCCCAGGCCCTGGCAATCGCACAGCCGCGCCATCAATGCGAAGGACCTTAATCCACTCATTTTCTCTGGCATATCGCTCTACGATCTGGGATGTCTTATCACGAGACCCATCATCTACAATGATCCACCGCTCGGGCCGGACTGTCTGCTTAAGAACTGCCTGAATAGTCACCTCGACGAATTTTTCTTCGTCCTTCACTGGTGAGATTAGAATATAGCGACCATACAGACTCGGTACCGACATTACTAAACTCCGAATTGCTCACCTGCGTGCCACCGGAGCACACATGACGCTGGTCGCCACCGCTCCAGCGCAACTATATGGGGATTACTGTCCGCTTGCGGTGCTAGAACAGAAAAGAGATTATTTTTCTATAGAGGGAAGTGACGTCGATTGTTGGCTTCGAACTATCTAAACTATTATAAAGGGAGGAGCAGTCACTACATTTTATCCCGTCATTTGTCATCATGCACGCCAACACCTAAGGGCCGTGAGCAGACCAAGACTGAATTCAACGCACAACTGCCCGCTCCTTAAGCACCTCAGCAGCCACACGCTCCTGCTGAGCCTCGGTTAGTCCAGGGAACATGGGTAAGGACAGCACCTGCGCGGCAGATCTCTCCGCTACAGGAAAATCCCCCTTCTTAAATCCTAGCGCCTCGTAAGCTTTGGTCAGATGCAGCGCAACCGGATAGTGGATACCAGTACTCACACCAGCCTCATCCAATCGTTTCTGGAGCTCAGCGCGGTCGGCCACCCTTACAACATACAGGTGGTAAACCGGCCGCGACCAATCAGGTTGATGAGGGAGTGTCAAGGCGCCTTCTACGTGAGCAAAGAGTTTATTGTAACGTGCAGCGATTTCCCTCCGCTGCTCATTCCATTTGGTTAAACGCTCAAGTTTGACCCGCAGAAAGCCTGCTTGGATAGCATCCAGACGTCCATTGTACCCTTCGATATCGTGACAATATTTCTTCGATTGACCATGATCTCTCAAAAGACGGCACGCGTGGGCTAATTGTTCATCATTGGTAGTAATGGCTCCGGCTTCACCACAGGCTCCCAGATTCTTTCCGGGGTAAAAGCTAAATGCCGCCGCATGCCCCATCGAACCCGCTTTGCGCCACGCCCCTTCCGCCGCAGAGAAATACTCTGCACCCTGGGCTTGGCATGCATCCTCAATCACTTTCAGATTGTATTGGCTGGCCAATGCGATGAGAGGATCCATGTCGGCCATCTGTCCATAGAGATGCACTGGAACGACTGCAACGACAGGCTTGCCAGACGTATTATGGAATGCTCTTTTCAATGTTGGATTCCATGTGCACTGAGTCTCTAGATACTGCCGCAATCCAACAGGATCCATCGTATAGGTACGCTCGTCGACATCGACAAAGTCTGGACAAGCGCCTGCCTGAGAGATCGCTTCGGTCGTAGCAATGAACGTATTCGGAACCGTAATCACAATGTCACCTAGTCGAACGCCCGCCGCTATCAGTGCAAATCGTAATGCATCTGTGCCGCTCCCTACCCCGACGCAAGCACGTGAGTTACAGAACTGAGCAAAGTCCTGCTCGAACCCCTGAACCATCGGGCCGCCGATAAAACCAGCCGTCCTGAGCGCTAATTTCAAGATCTCAACAAACTCTTGCTCCAACTCGCGATGAACCGTCACTAAATCCAAAAATGGAATTCTTTCATTGCTCATGATTGCCTCTTGATTCAAGGTAGCGCAACACTTTACCGGGGTTGCCAGCAACTACGGCATTGGGAGGTACATTCCGAGTCACGACTGTGCCGGCACCAATAAGTGAATTTTCACCAATCACCACATTCGAGAGGATTGTCGCCCCGGAACCAATGGAAGCGCCGCGCTTCACTAGGGTAACCTCTACTTTCCAATCCGATTCAGATTGGAGTGCACCGGTCACGTTGGTTGCGCGCGGTAAAGTATCATTCACGAACGTGACGTTATGCCCCACAAACACCTCATCTTCGATTGTGACTCCCTCACAAATAAACGTATGACTGGAGATCTTGCATCGCTTGCCAACTTTCGCATTCTTCTGAATTTCAACGAACGCGCCAATCTTGGTCTCGTCTCCTACTTGGCAGCCATACAGGTTGACAAATTTTGAAAATTTCACATTGTTTCCTACTGTGACATCTGGTGCGATGCATAGATGCTCTGTAACCAGCCTCCCACTTCCGTTAGATATGGCACGTCTCTTGACCTTGGACCCTATAGATTTGTCAGAAGATTTAACTGGCCTACGACTTTGAAGCGTTTTTTTCATTGGCGGCTCCAGCTGGTTATTGATTGAATCCGGCGCGGACTTCAGAGTGACCAGTCCGATCGTCTGCCATCGTGCCTTGAAATGATCCGATGCACGCAGAAGAGCATGCAGGCATCCGCCCTCGTCCCTATACGAAATGCTTTTAGGAAGTTGTGGAGAAACCGAGAGCGGAAGTTACTGGTTGGATTAGTTCTAGATGCATCTTACTAGAAGCAAAGTGAGAAGCTATCTCATCACACTCTCTATCGAACGCTCACTGCCATACGCCGTAGGATAACCATACATGGAATGCGGCATGCTCTGAACATCAACGGCATTCAGGATAACCTGCTTTTCTATAGAAGGCCCAAGCATCGTGAACGCCTGTCGTACCACGTGCTTCGGAGTGGCACCTGCCCGAACTACCAGAATAAGTACGTCTGCAAGGCTCGCCAAAATCCCCATGGTAGCACTTGGCAACACGGGTGGAGTATTGATAACAATGTAATCGAAAGTCTCGCGCAATTGCGGCAACATAGCTTTCAGTTGTTGTATCCTTGCTAGTTCGTTTTCTTCCTTCCCCGATCCCCCAACCGACATGATTGAACAGGGAGCTTCATCGATGGTCGAGAGACAATCTTCTAGCTGGGCTTGACCTTCGAGCAATTCAACCAATCCCGCCCTCGTAGGTACGTCCGCATATTGATGAAGGACCGGACAGCGGAAATCGCAATCGAGGAGCAATGTACTTTTTCCAAGGTTCCTAGCCATGGTGTAACCGAGATTTACAGCGGTGGTCGTTTTGCCCTCCCCCTTTAAGGCACTCGTAACTTCAATTATGGTCGAGGCGCTTCCTTCTGTAGACAGAACCAGCTTTGTCGCTGCCATCCTATATTGCTCAGCCGCAATCGAAAGTGGTTGCCACTTTGCAACAAGGCCAGAGCGGGACGAGGGACGTCTCTCTCGATTTGTTGAGGACCTCCAGGGGAAATGGCGATTGCGCACCACCGGCACATAAGAAGCATCAGTACCGTCATCCAATACTCCATTTATTGACAACTGCTCCTGTACTTCTCGTGGCATACTAAAGAAGTTCGGAACGACTGCCAAAACCCTCGTCCCGCGTAAGGTTTCTACCTCTTCTCGCCGCTTAAATGTCGGATTCAATTGATCCAGCCCTATTGCCAGAGCCAGCCCTACCCCACAGCCTCCGATTAAACCGGCGACCATAATCAGCAGTCGCTTAGGGCTATCAAGTTTCTGTGGCAGATTAGCTGGGTCGAGCACCCTGAACTGTTCCCCCTTTTGGCGTTTCTCCAAATTTTCTGCCACATGCGCACTGAGGCGTTTATCCAGCAATGCCTGGTAGTTCTTTTGCCTATTTTCATAGTCACGCACAAGGATCATGACCTCCTGTTCGCGTGACGGTGTCTGCTCCACCCGACGTTCATACTCTTTGATATGCTCCACAAGCCTTGCCCGACGATCTTTTATTGAAGAGGCCTCAGCACGAAGGTCATTCCGCTGTTTCACCAGTTCGCGCAAATAGGGATCAAACGTCTTGGACGCGTCCCCATCTTTTTCCTTAGCAAGATCGCCATACTTCTCCAGCAATTGCTTTTTCACACTCAAAATTTCTTTTTTTGTTTCCCCAATATCTGGATACGTTTCCTTCCATTCCGCCATAAGAGTCGTGAGATGTCGTTCTAGCTCCCTCAGTCTGATAACGAGAGGATCCATACCAGCATGAGCTGAGGAAGGGTTACCTGGCTCCGCTTGTACGGTACCGCTGGCTTCATATTCTTTGATGGATTTCTCCACAGTAGCGAGCCTATCGGTCTGACTATGCAACAGATCGTCAGTCGCGGTTAGTTCCGTCTGCAAGCGGTCTAGGGCCCTTAGATTGGCCTCCATCTGCTCCGGCAGTAGACCTATATATTTTGTCTTATATTCACTAATCGCTTGCTCTTGAGACTCCAGGGCACCCTTTGCCTCACGCAGCTCTTGCTCTAGGAAATCGGATACTCCAGTGACAAGTTGTTCGCGTACCTTTACATTTTCCTCGATGAACAAGGATGCAAGCTTCTCGGTCACCTTCATCGCTGTCAACGGGTTTTCGTGAGCAAATGAGATAGTCACGGCCTCGACGCTTTTTCCCCCAGAGCCGCTCGTTCCAACTGTCTCCACTTTGATGGCTTTTCTGATTTTGTCGATCGCGGATTCCAATCCATCACGCTCAACTTGTCTCTCATAGAGCTTAAATTGTTCTATGATATGGCTCAGGAGGGTTCGGCTCATAACCTGCTGCTGAATCATCGTAAGCCGTTCCTCGATGCTAGCTCCGCCGATGCCTTTGACGTAGTCATCAGGTATTTTCTGATTTTCAATCAGAATGAGAGTGCTGGACCGATAGATCTTTGGCAGTACGACGCATAATATTGCAGCAATAGCCAGTCCCCCCAGGATCGATAGGAACACAAGTAACTTCCGGCGGACGATACTAGCCCAGTATTGTCCCACGATCACAGACAGAGGGTCAGCACTATCGATCGACTTCGCTGCGTCGTGCGTATTCATTTCCGTTTCATAACTGCTAAGAAGATTTCTTTGAAATCGAATTAAGATCGTGCGATGCGAAGCTTCTCTGAACCTGAATAACAGTATTAGTATCTGTGGCGATCATACCTGCCTATCCGAGAAGACAATGGTTAGGGCACGGGCCTGTCAGATTTTCTGTGTGTGAGGCGGGTTAGTTTCACGCCACACGTGGATTGAACCGCTCTGCATACAGGATGGCGAATTGATTCATCGCCGCCTTCCAGTCCCGCGTCGCCCGGCTCCAG
>WBZN01000429.1_pt1 | contig 34204 bp, 28 predicted proteins | sample 5204281 | NCBI WGS metagenome assembly WBZN01 (sample SAMN12344347, study PRJNA552823) | activated sludge metagenome | biome: Activated sludge suspended growth; feature: Nitrification reactor; material: Wastewater; isolation source: activated sludge from nitrification reactor of wastewater... | reverse complement strand
CTCCGAACCCGAAGACTCGGAGGCGTACGCGGTATTAGCCAACCTTTCGGTTGGTTATTCCCCACTCGATGGTAGATTACCCATGTATTCCTCACCCGTTCGCCGCTTTACAAGTGTATTGCTACACTTTCTCGCTCGACTTGCATGTATTAGGCGCGCCGCCAGCGTTCGTTCTGAGCCAGGATCAAACTCTCATAAAGGTTCTAGTTGAATTGGACCCGAGGGCCACCTCTTCAATACACCTTACCTTACTCATTTCTCGCTCTATTCAGTTGTCAAAGAACCGCTTCGCGCTTCGGAAGAACTCTTCGTTCCCCACGCGAGCCGCGCACTTTACTACGCTGGCCTGACCTTGTCAAGAGGGTCAGAAATTATTTTTTGATCTGGGCTTGCTGAGAATCCGTCGCGGGGCTTAGAACCGCATCGGCCACCTGGCTGGATCAAACGTGCGTCTTTATACCAATCTGGAATTCTGGAGTCAAGCCTTGAAAAGATTTTTTTAATATCGCAGAGTATTTCTTATGGAAAATTGGTTCAGTTTGAAACGACGAAACCTCCTAAAGCTCTCTGGAATTGCGGCTGTTGCTGGCCTCACGGGCGGCTGCGACGGAGTCGGATCTTTTTTCGGACGCATGTTCGCCATGCCCCCTCGCGACACGAATTACTTCACCGAAAACAAAAAATTCTACGTCGTGAACTACTCCGACTCCCCATTTAACGTCTCTCGCGACCTCCGACAGGATGAGTGGCATTTGTCCGTGAAAGGCGAGGTCAAAAAACCGCTGTCCCTGGGGTGGCGAGAACTCTTAAACCGTGAAAACTTTGAACAAATTTCCACCCTCATGTGCATTGACACTCTACCAGGAGGAGACAGTCTCGGAAATGCACGCTGGCGAGGCATTTCCTTAAAAAAACTCCTCCAAGAAGCCGAAGTCGATGAAGACACCACGCGAGACATTGTATTTCGAGGGGCCGACGCCTATGACGACAGCATCCCACTCACCCGCGCCATGCAAGATGATGTCATGTTGGCGTTCCTAATGAACGGGGAGAAATTGCCGAAAGAACATGGATTTCCCCTTCGCCTGCTGGTACCAGGGCTCTACGGCATCAAGAATGTGAAATGGATCGTCGAGATCGAAGCCTATGCCGGCGATTACAAGGGCTACTGGCAGCGCAAAGGGTGGACCGATGACGGAACGATCAAGACATTTTCTCGCATCGATTCGCCAGGCCACTATCAGACCTTACGCGGTCCAGAGCAACAATTTCGCGGCATTGCTTTCGGCGGACCGAACTCTATCAGCAGAGTAGAAATCAGTCTTGATGCAGCGCGAACCTGGGATTCCTGTGAGATTGAGACACCCATGTCGCCCTACTCCTGGGTCATCTGGAATTACACCTGGCACCCGCCCAAACGGGGCAAGTACCAGGTCGCTGTTCGCGCCGTGGATAGTAAAGGTCAGCCACAGATTGCGGAACTAATCCGCCCTCAACCAGCAGGCTCAAGCGGATTACACACGATTATTGCGGATGTCGAAAGCGTGTAGCACACGCTCCCCCAGAGCATCAAACCGTTCATTGCTACGTATCTTCACTTACCAGCCATCACTTTCTCGCGCGAGCCTGACCAAGCGCGAATCTAAAACGAATGGCCTGCCAGACACGACTGTCACGAACATCTGAAGTCGAATGACAGAGACTGAATTCACGCGACAGAGAGTCGGATGCTCAATCGTGTGATACCCCCTAGCCTATACTGCGTATACGTATCGCGATAGATCCCGGCAATCGCCGCACTGCAGCGGCCCCTCGTGCTCCCTGAAATGGACTAAGGACACGCCGCCATTCAGCCTCACTTGCGAGTCGGCCAGGTTGCAGGAACTACGCTTCGCCAGTGCCGCCAGGCGAGCTATAGCTCCGGTATAGATCAAAGCAGCAACAGGTCTAGGAGTTCCGTCAGCCCTGAAGAAGGGAGCGTCGATGGACAGAAGAAGGCAGCAGATCTACGAAGAATGTTTTACACCCATTCGAGGCAACAATGTGCTTCGTATTCACTATGGCAATGGATTGCGGGCAAGAAAACGAACAGCACCGCAGACGTTATTTACCGACCACTGGCATCGGCGCGCACACCGGCAAAGGTAGACGCAAATAATTCAACCATCGCCCGCACGCCTTTTCGCACGGCATCCGACACTTCGTCCTTCGGTCCATAGCCGAGAATCGCCTGGTTCCACAGGCTCCCGGGCGTCTTTTGTGGCGTATATGAACCTGCATTGCAGTCCACATGGTAGGCGGCGATATATTGCTCACCAACAGTCCAGACTTCGCAGGTAAAAAACCCAAGCTGATTGAGGCGCTCAGGCGCGTCGAGAGACGGACCGCTCGACGCCTCGAGGACAATCCCCGGAACCTTGTTCAGCAGCGTCACGCGAGTCACATCGGTCAATTCAGCCGCACTGATGCCGAGCTTCTCGGCCGTTCCTTGGGTCTGCACCTCAACAGCGACAAATTTTTTGATGTGCCGCAAGTCGACAACGGGAACCGCGTCCGGATTGGCGCCTAAGACCGGCGCCCCGGGTGAGAAGCCGATGCCCAGCAGCAGAAGCACGCACCATCTGCTCGTCACAATCGCGCGTCCCCACATAATTAATCCCCCTCGTCAGAAAAAGCCGCTCAGCAGATCGACCGCCTCATTTACCTCGCCTGGTATACCTCAGCCTGACGCTCCATATCCAGTTCAAGATGCGTTGAAAAGAACATCTTGAGCTGCGTATCTTCACGCACCCTTGTCAGAATATTCCGAGGCCGCAGGAGGCCTGCCTTCGCCCTCGTCCGGATGGCGTCGTTTCAGTCTCATGCTGAGAAAGCCATGCCGACGTGACGACTCGTTTCAGTACCATGCCAGCCAAACAATCGGGCTGCGAATTTCTCCGGGGCTATTTTCATGACGCATGCGCATTCTAAGCCGAACGAACCATATCGGCCACTTCCTGTTTATTCAATTCCCGCCACTGCCCCGGCGAAAGATCGCCCAAGGTGATCGGACCAATGGCAATCCGCACCAGTCGCAACGTTGGATGACCGACCGCCGCGGTCATCCGACGCACCTGACGATTCATGCCTTCACGCAAGGTGAGTTCAAGCCACGCCGTGGGAACATGTTTTCGAAAGCGAATCGGAACCGGCCGCTCAGGCAAGTGCGGCGGTTCCCTCAGCAGACGGGCCCGTGCCGGCCGTGTGCGCCTTTCGCCGAGCATGACACCGGTCTCAAGACGCTCCAGGGCCGCCGCATCAGGAACACGCTCAACCTGCACAAGATACACTTTGTCGAGAAGATGGCGCGGGTCTGTGATGTGATGCGCCAGCGCCCCATCCGAAGTCAGCAGGAGGAGCCCTTCGCTGTCACGATCCAAGCGGCCGGCTGGATAAACGTCTGGAACATCGATGTACTGTCTGAGCGTGTCGCGCCCATCGGGATCGGTAAAACAAGGCAGCACGTCGTAGGGTTTATGAAAGGCCAGAGTACGTGGAAGACGGCGGGCCGTCACCGGCATGCGCGGTCCCGTAATAGAGCCATTGCTACCGTTCTGTCAGACACGGAACGGATCACGCAGCAGAAAATAGCCATAGGCACGGAGACTACACGGTAAGCAGGAAACCTGAAGATCTTGCGACTAGTCGAGACGCCTGAAGCGCGCTGCATACTCCTCGGGAGGAACGGGAGTGCTCCAAAATGCAGACTTGCTTTGGTTGAGGATGCGGGTTTTGACGAGGAGGCTCCCGTCGCCTTCTACGGTCAGTTCCTGGGCGAACTCAGAAATATTCCGAAGCGGTTCTTCGGCGACACCGCCCTCCGCACGAGTTCTATGAATTCGGATCCGATTGTGCTCACACACGACTCGATCTTCCGGCTGCAAATCCAACTGATGCGCGGTAATGGCTCCATCATAGCGATTGACCAGCTCCAGCGTGTCGTCATGGACCAACTCCACGCGAACAGACTCCTGCGTAAGATCTGCGGGCGCGGCCACTCCCAACATGGCATTCAACGTGAGCTTATTGTCGCGGTTTCGATAGAAATTCATCGACCCCGGCAGCGCTTCTCCTTGCAGTTCGTACATGCCGCCGATCTTCGGACATTCCGGCCAAGCCAGGCTCGGCTTCAGCGTCGGCGGCAGAGTTGCCACCGGTGCCGGCCGGCATGCAGAAAGGCTTACGAGTGCGATGAGCGCCAATGAGGTCAGCTGAACCAGCCTCACATACTTGCGATGATCGATGGCACCCTGCTGCATCATTTATCAAGTCTAGCGAAGCGCTGACTGGCATGTCTAGAGAGAAGATGGGTAAAAAGCCGACTGTTCCGAAATGTTCACGTTGCTGCGTCAATCTTAGACATCGAACCCGGGATGGCCATTTTTCTGGATGAGCGTGGCCTTGCTCAGCCGTGCGAAATGTGGTTCCATCGGCTGACCATCTTCCTGATCTATACGGTCACCGACCGAAACCAAAGGAATTTAACCATGCGATGGCAGGGCCAGCGGGAGAGTCAGAACATTGAAGATCGTCGCGGCATGGGTGCCGCCCGTTCAGGTGCGGGCATCGGACTGGGCGGGCTCGTCCTCGTCCTCGCCGTCAGCTTTCTGACGGGGACCAATCCCCTCACCCTCCTCAATCTCCTCACCGGCGTCCAGGAGATCACCGGTCCGGCTGAGCCGGACCGCCCTGGACCGACCGGCGCGCCAGGGGACAGTCTGGGAAAGTTCGCCGCCGTCGTCCTGGCCGATACGGAAGACACCTGGCGCACACTGCTACCGCAAATGGGCAGCGCCTATGTCGACCCACAGTTGGTACTCTTTACGGGCGCGGTGCGGTCGGCCTGCGGAACCGCCTCGTCTGCGGTGGGTCCTTTCTATTGTCCCGGCGATCACAAGGTGTATCTGGACCTCTCGTTCTTTCAAGACCTCGCCCGGCGACTTGGCGCGCCCGGAGACTTTGCCCAAGCCTATGTGATTGCGCACGAGATCGGGCACCATGTTCAGAGCCTGCTGGGCATCGCCGACCAGATTACCCGGCTCCAGCAACGGAGTTCTCCCGCCGAACGTAACGCGCTTTCTGTTCGTATGGAATTACAGGCTGATTGTTTTGCAGGGGTCTGGGGATATCATGCCAGGCGTCACCGGCAGCTCATCGAGCCTGGCGATTTCGAAGATGGACTGCACGCCGCGGCGGCGATCGGCGACGATCGCCTTCAACAAATGGGGCAGGGCCACGTACAACCGGAGAGCTGGACTCACGGGTCATCTGAGCAACGGGTCACCTGGCTGCGGCGAGGGCTACAGTCAGGCGATCCTCATGCGTGCGATACCTTTGCCGCCGGACGATCCTAGCGACATGCACGGCACGGAACATTCCCGCGGGAGAGCCCTTCACCTGCTGCCTTATATTGATATTTTCAGAAGAGCGGGTCGCGAGGGGGATTAGAACCCGATACTGATACCACCGCCACTACGGCTGCCGACACCGCCGAATCCGACACCGCCAAACACATTCCACCACGGCCCCGTTGCCGAACGCTCCTCCGCGCGCTTCGCATCCCATCGATGGAGATGCTTGACGTCGAGCGTGGGGAAACGATAGTCCGCTTCATCCATCTTGTCGACGATACTGCCGGTGACCTCTCCGACAACCGTCACCCTGGTGCCTTCGGCAATGGTGGCCGGATCCAGAAACTCTTTCTGCACGGCAAGGAACCGACCTTTGGATTCCATTCGGTCGGTCACTGGCTCCTGGTCGCTATCCAACGGCAGCTGCAAGACTTCCAGCTGCGTGCCGCCCTTCAACGCCTTCGCCTTCAGAATCTCTCCACCGAGGACGACGATTTTGCCGCGATAAGAGTCGGGTGACTCCACAATCTGGTTGAACGTGACAGCTTGATCAATCTGCGGTGCCAGCGTTTCCGGAATGACCGAGGTCGCGCAACCGGCGGCCATGACCGCCATTACAACCAGCACAGCATGAAGAATGTGCATCATCCTGTCAGTATAGCCCAGCCCAGCGCCTGATACTATGGCGCCGGTGGAGAACCACATTTCTTCCGGCCTCGGCCCTGGTTTATACTGCACAGACCTGACAGCATCTCCACGAAAGGAATGGCTTGTATGTCACGCTCCCCGTTTCGTTACTCGCAGCAGCTCATGCGTTGTGCGGTACTGACGGTCGCCTCCGCTGCATTCATGGCCGGGCTCTTTTCCACCGCAGCATCGGCATTTGACGCGGCGGCACTGGATCGCGCCAAACTGGCAACCATCGGCGTGCTGGAAGATACGCAAGATCAGCGCACACCGGACAAACCGGGCAAGATTTTGGTACGCGGCACCGGCTTTCACCTCCGCGACGGATACATCGTCACCGCCCGCCATGCGGCTGAAAAACAGGATGTCACGACCGGAACTGTCATTCAGAAGCAGATCCATGTCTTAACGACCGACCTCCACGAGATTCCCGCGGACCTTGTCGGTGATAGTGCCTTCATGGACGTTGTTGTCTACCGCGTGGCGGAAGCGCATCGCGCCAAGCTCTTGGCCAACGTGTCATTTGCGCCTGGCGACGTGCAGCCCGGCCAGGATGTCTTCACCGTCGGATATCCGATGGGCTGGGGCCCGACCATGTCGTTCGGACACCTCGGCAACACCAACACGTTTCTCCAAACGGTTGATACCCGCCTGATTCAAGCTGATGTCGCGGCCTGCAGCGGCAACTCCGGAGGCGGCCTCTTCAACGACAAGGGTGACGTGGTCGGTATTATGCACGCGATCATTCAGACCGAACGCGATGACTCCACGGCGCATTGCAGTCGTATGGCATTTGCCATTCCAGCGCTCCTGGCTGAACGGATCGTCACCGCCGCGTTGGATGGCAAGCCCTTGGCGTTCTCCAAGATGGGCATTCATATGGTCGCGGTGAAGGACGGCACCCGGTGGCGCATGGCGGTGAGGGATGTGATGGAACCGGCCAAGTCTGCCGGCATTCAGAAACACGACATCATTATTGCCGTGGACGACACCGACATTCAGGACGCCGCCCATTTAAAAAATTATCTCATCGAACGGACCAAGCCCGGTCAACAAGTGAGCGTCAAAGTCCGCCGCATCGATACCAATCTGACGTTTACAGTGACGTTGGGAGGGGGATGATCGCCATCGGTCGGATGGTCAAAGCGATCGTTTGACATGGCGCCAAAGCGAGCCGATGCAGGACGCGCGGCTTTTGCCTAGCGAGAGTTTCACGCCGCGGGGATCGTGTAGCGACCATGCTGGGCAGCCTAACGCCGCTGTGAACTTCACGATGCCGCTACCCGGGCAACGCTTGATACCAGCCGTTGGCTCGCACCAGCGTCACCGGCTGGTCGAAGAGCCGGCTGAGATTCACATCGGTGAGCAGATTCGCTTTCGCACCATCGGCGACGACGTCACCCTCCTTGAGCAACACCACGCGTTCGATCTCGGGGGGAATTTCGTGGAGATGGTGCGTCACGAGCAGAATCGTCTTTCCTTTGCGGATTTGCGCACGCAGGAGATCGAGGTATTGAAAGCAAGCTTTGAGGTCGAGCCCGCTCGTCGGCTCATCCAGCACCAGCACAGACGGATCATGCACCAGCGCACGCCCGAGGAGAAACCGCCGTTGCTCTCCGGTCGACAGATGACCGAAGGTGCGGCTGGCTAACGGGTCAATCCGCAATTCCCGCATGACCTCTCGGGCCCGAGCGACCTGCTCCTGGCTGAACGTTTGGTGCTCATACGTATCGTTGCTCGCATAAAATCCGGACAGCATGACATTCAGGCCTTCGGCACAAATCAAATAATCCCGCTGCAAGTCGTGCGACACGATGCCCAGTTGCTTCCGCACGTCCCAGACGCTCCAGCGCTCCTGGCCAAACAGATTCACTCTGGTGTTATCCAGTGCCAGGGGATGCACTTCACCCGACAATAACTTCAGCAGCGTAGACTTGCCGGCGCCATTGGGCCCGACGATCGCCGCATGTTCCCCTTCATGAAGAGCGAAGGAAAAATCCGAGAAGACGCGGGTCTCCCCTCGATAAACGGTCGCGTGCTGAATATCGAGAATGGGGCGGGAGGTCACCGTGACTGGTGGCGCCTTGGTTGGAGAAGAGACAGGCGTCGCAACCGGTCGCGTAATCGGCTTGCCCGCTCGACGCGACTGCTCGAGTCCGGAACGAGCCAGCGCGTCTACGCGTTCGTTGTCGACATGACCGTTATGTCCCCTGACCCAATGCCATTCGATGGTGTGGCCGGAAGCCAAGGCGTCCAGGCGACGCCAGAGATCTTCATTTTTGACCGGTTCTTTACCGGCCGTTTTCCAGCCCCGACGCTTCCAGCTATGGATCCATTCGCTGATGCCCTTTTGCACATACTGAGAATCCGTGTAGACGCGGGCCTTCACCGGATGCGTGAACCATTGCAGCGCCTCGATGACCGCGAGCAACTCCATCCGGTTGTTGGTGGTGGCCGGCTCGCCGCCACAGAGTTCCGTTTCCTCGCCATCCACACGCAGTAACACACCCCAGCCGCCAGGGCCTGGATTTCCGCTACAGGCGCCGTCTGTATAAATTTCGATCATGCACCGATGCTCCTCAGCGTGCTTGAGCAACCATTGAACAATCGCCCCTCTCGATACACATCCAAGAGTAGATTCCCCCTAAGATCACGAGCTGGAGTCTCGCAGGCGAAAGTACGCGTGATACGCCGCTAGGCTTCGGCAGGGTCTGCGTTTATCTTCGAGGGTGGCTTTGCCCCGGCTGGAGAGCCGTCTTTCCTGATTGTGCCGGCAATCTTCGGAGTCTTAGTTTTCACATCGGCGTTCTGGGCGCGATGCAGGAGGGCATGGTCCATGAGCACAAGGGCCATCATGGCTTCGGCAATGGGCGTTGCGCGGATACCGACGCAGGGATCGTGACGGCCATTGGTTTCGACGGATTGGGGCTTGCCGGCCTTATCGATCGACCGACGCGCCACACGAATACTCGAGGTGGGCTTGATGGCGATGGTCACCACCACCTCCTGCCCTGTTGAAATCCCACCGAGAATTCCGCCGGCGTGATTGGTGACAAATCCCTCGGGCGTGAGTTCGTCGCCGTGCTCAGATCCTCGCTGGGCGACGGAGGCAAACCCTGCACCGATTTCTACGGCTTTCACCGCGTTGATGCTCATCATGGCGCCGGCCAGATCTGCATCTAACTTTCCATACACCGGAGCGCCCCACCCCACCGGAACATGTTCCGCCACGGTCGTAATTTTTGCGCCGACAGAATCGCCCGCCTTTCGCAATTCGTCCATGAAGGATTCGAGCTGACCAACCACGTCGGAGTTGGCAGAAAAGAAGGGATTCTTACTCACCACGTCCCAGCTTTGAAACGGAGCCTCAATCGAGCCCAGCTGACTCAAGTAGCCGCGGATGACGACGCCGTGCTTTTCGTACAGCCATTTTCTTGCGATCGCGGCGGCTGCCACCCGCACCGCAGTTTCACGGGCTGAGGAACGGCCCCCGCCCCGATGATCGCGGATCCCATACTTCTGCCAATAGGTATAGTCGGCATGACCCGGGCGGAAGGTGTCGATCAGGTTCCCGTAATCGCGGCTTCGTTGATCTTCGTTCCGGATGAGCAGTGCGATCGGCGTACCCGTGGTTGTCCCCTCGAATACACCCGACAGGATTTCAACGCGATCGGATTCCTGCCGCTGCGTGACATGGCGGGATGTGCCGGGTTTACGGCGATCCAGATCCTGCTGGATATCCTCGGCGGAGAGTGCCAGCCCTGGTGGACAGCCATCGACAACGCAACCGATGGCCGGGCCATGGCTCTCGCCGAAAGAGGTGACGGTGAAGACTCGGCCCAACGTGTTGCCGGCCATGAATGGGGTGGCTCCTGCTATTCGACAAGATCCAGCTTAATGCGAAGCTCCTTCAACTGGTCGGCACTCACAGCAGATGGAGCCTCGGTGAGTGGGCACTGCGCGCGCTGGGTCTTGGGGAAGGCAATCACATCGCGAATAGAATCGGCTCCGCCTAGGAGCATGATCAATCGATCGAGGCCAAACGCGATGCCGCCGTGCGGTGGCGCGCCATACTCCAGAGCTTCCAGCAAGAACCCGAACTTAGCCTGCGCCTGATCCTTCCCGATGCCCAACAGATCGAGAATCCGAAACTGAATATCGCTGCGATGATTCCGTATGCTGCCGCCACCGATCTCACTACCGTTGAGCACCATGTCGTAGGCCTTGGCCCTGGCTTTTAACGGCTCGGTATCGAGGAACGGGATATCTTCATCCATTGGCGCCGCAAAGGGGTTGTGCATAAACACATACCGCTTCTCTTCCGGCGAATAGTCCAGCAATGGAAACTCGGTTACCCAGAGCGGCTTCCAGGCGGTTTTATCGATCAAATTCAGTTCTTCGCCCAGCAGCAGCCGGATCCGTCCCAGGACGTCATGCACGATGGCCGGCTTATCGGCTCCGAACAAGACGAGGTCCCCGGGCTTCGCTTCCGGCAGCGCTGCGGCAAACGCTTGGGCATCGAGGAACTTGGCGATCACGGACTCCAGCTGCCCTTCCGCGGTGATCTTCAGCCAGGCCAATCCCTTGGCGCCGAAACTTTTCGCCGTTTCACCAAGCGCATCGATACGGCTCCGCGCGATGGTCGCGCCGCCGGAGACGATCAAGGCCTTGACGAGCCCGCCCTTGGTCGCCGCGTCTTTAAATACTTTGAAGTCGCTCTTCGCCGCAAAGGCCGTGACATCGTACAGCGGCATATCGAAGCGCAGATCCGGCTTGTCGGAGCCGAACCGCCCCATGGCTTCGGCATAAGTCATCCTGGGAAACGGCACGGGCAATTGCACGCTGCCCGCATCCTTGAACACGGAGACAATCATCCGCTCCATGAGGGACATGACCTGCTCGCGATCCACGAACGACATTTCGAGATCGATTTGGGTAAATTCCGGCTGGCGATCGTTGCGCAGGTCCTCGTCACGGAAGCAGCGCGCAATCTGGTAATAGCGGTCGACCCCGCTGACCATTAAGACCTGCTTGAATAATTGTGGCGACTGCGGAAGCGCATAGAACATGCCCGGATTGACGCGGCTGGGCACCAGATAGTCCCGCGCGCCTTCCGGGGTGCTCTTCGTCAGCACCGGCGTTTCCACTTCGAGAAACTGCTCGGCATTTAAGAAAGCGCGCACGGCCTGCATGATCCCATGCCGCAATCCCAGCAACCGCTGCATCCGTGGACGCCTTAGGTCGAGATAACGATACTTCAACCGAAGCGACTCGGTGATTTCGATGTCGTCTTCAATCATGAAGGGCGGCGTTTTGGCCTCGTTGAGGATCTCGACGGCATCGACAAAAATCTCAATTTCGCCCGTCGGCAAGTGTGGATTGCGAGATTCCTCGGGGCGGGCCATGACCTGGCCGGTCACCGATACGACGCATTCACTGCGGAGCGTATGCGCCGCCTGATGGACAGCGGCATTCCGCTCGGCATTGAACACAACCTGGGTGAGTCCGGTGCGATCACGCAAATCGATGAAGAGCACCATGCCGTGATCCCGCCGACGTTGCACCCAGCCGTTCAACACCACTTGTTGACCGACCTGCGCCTTGGTCAACTCCCCGCACCGATGGGTCCTGATCTTCATGCTCTTCTCCGCGTTGAATTCCGCGACTGCCTTGCAGGGCCCCGCTGTCCAGGACGCGAGCTCGAGGGGCCGCTTCGCCGATTCTGTTGAAATTTCTTGCCCGATCCCGAACGACTACCCGCCGTGCTTCGCCCGGGGCCTGAAGATTTTCCGCCGGACCGAGGCCGTTGGAATCCTGGTCCCGGCTGAGGCCGCTGGGGCTTTTGCGTGAAGCCGGTCGGACGCGCCATGGGGTTCCGCTCGTCGCCCTGTGGCGCCAGGCCCGGCTGAGGACGTTGAAAGGCGGTTGTCTTTGTGGGACGGCGGAATTTGGCACCAGGACTGAGTGGCCGTTTCAGACCACCGCGACCAGGGCGTCCGGACTTCGCGCCCGCTACACTGCGCTGTGAACGAGGACCGGATTCCGCGCGCTGCGATTTTGGACCGCGCCCTGAGCGCTCTGGCTTCGGCGGCTTGGGGGGCGCCGGCTCGGTCGGCGGCATCCAACGCATCGGCTTGCCTGAGGCATCCAGTTCAGGCCGTTCAGCTCTCGCCACCCGATCCTCGACCAGTTCCCGCAACCGATTCGCCTCCCGGTCGGTTAAAAACCGATATTCGCCTGCGCCCAAATCGCCAAGAAGCAGAGGTCCCATACGGACACGCGTCAACTTGATGACCGAATGGCCCACGGCCTCGATCATCCGCTTGACCTGGTGTTTGCGGCCTTCATGGATGGTGACTTCCAGCCAGGAGTTGCTCTCGGCTCTACTCACCTTGTTGACCTTTGCTGGAGCCGTAAAGCCATCTTCAAGTTTGACGCCCCGTTCGAGGGCCTCGATTTTCGTATCGTCGAGCACGCCCTTGACCTTGATGAGATAGGTCTTCGGTACATGGTAGCGCGGGTGGAGCAGCGCCTGCGCCAAATCTCCATGATTCGTGAGCAGCATGAGGCCTTCGCTGTCGAAATCCAACCGGCCGACAGGGAAGACACGCACCGTCACGCCGCGCAAATAATCCTTCACAGTCGGGCGACCTTCCGGATCATCCAGCGTGGACATGACGTTCTTGGGCTTATTGAGGATCAAATAGACGTAGGGCTGCGCGGCACGCAGATGTTTGCCATCCACCTTGACATGGTCACGGTCCGGATCGACTTTGGTACCAAGCTCTTTCACCACGTGGCCGTTAATGGTCACGCGTCCTGACGTAATCAACGCCTCGGCTTTGCGACGGGAGGCTATTCCGGTACCGGCAATCAGTTTTTGAAGGCGAACTTCCATCCTACCCTTTCATGCAGCGCATGTCGTACGTTTCGTTCGCGCAATCACAGCCCTGTCGCTTTCGCGCATCGAGAATCACGAACGGCGCTTCACAAATCGATTATTCCCACTCAATCGTGCTGGGAGGCTTGGAACTGATGTCATACACCACGCGGTTGACACCCTTCACTTCATTGATGATCCGGCTCGACATCTTGCCGAGCACGTCGTTCGGAATCTTGGCCCAGTCGGCGGTCATCCCGTCGAGGCTCGTGACGGCGCGAATCGCAATGACATACTCGTAGGTCCGCTGATCGCCCATGACGCCGACGGTTCGGATGGGCAATAAGACCGCGAACGCCTGCCAGATGTCCCGATAGAGTCCGGCGGCACGAATCTCCTGATCGACGATCGTTTCCGCCCCGCGCAAAATCGCCAGGCGCTCCTTTGTGATGGCCCCCAGCACGCGGATCGCCAACCCAGGGCCGGGAAACGGCTGCCGCCAAATGATCTCATCCGGCAAACCCAGTTCCTGCCCCAACACGCGCACTTCATCCTTGAACAGTTCGCGCAGCGGCTCGACCAGCTTCAATTTCATTCTCGTCGGCAACCCGCCAACGTTGTGGTGGGTCTTGATCGTCGCCGAGGGGCCTTTGAAGCTCACACTTTCGATGACATCGGGATACAGCGTGCCTTGTACGAGATATTTGATACCCTTGAGTTTTTTGGATTCGACTTCAAAATTCTTGATGAACAGGCGGCCAATGATTTTCCGCTTCCGCTCCGGATCAGTTACGCTCTTCAGCCCTGTGAGGAACTGGCTCGTACGATCGAGGATCCGCATGTTCAAATGGAGTTGCGAAGCGAATGTCCTTTCGACCTGATCACGCTCGCCGGCCCGCAACACTCCGTTATCGACGAAGATGCAGGTCAGTTGATCGCCAACGGCCCGATGCGTCAGAGCCGCCGCGACCGAAGAATCTACCCCGCCGCTCAACGCACAAATCACCCGCTCCGTCCCGACCTGCTGCCGGATCTGCTCGACGGCCGTGTCGACATAGGACCGCATGGTCCACGTCGGCTTGCAGTCGCAAATATCGTAGACGAAGTTTTTCAGAATCGTAGCGCCTTCGGCGGTATGAGCGACCTCCGGGTGAAACTGCAGGCAGTAGATCCGCTGTTTGGCATCATGCCGCTTCATGGCCGCAATGGGGGAATTGTCCGTATGAGCGATGGAGCGAAATCCTGGGGGCATCCGCTCAATGCGATCGCCGTGCGACATCCACACCACCGTGGAGCCGCCACGGCCAATGCCCTTGAAGAGATCAGACCGATCATCGAGTTGCAGTTCGGCCCGGCCAAATTCGCGATGCGGAGCTTTTTCGACTTCCCCGCCCTGCAAATGGGTCACCAGTTGCATCCCATAGCAGATCCCGAGAATGGGAATGCCCTGCTCGAAAAGCTGTTTGGAGACCTTGGGAGCCTTCTTGTCATACACACTCGAGGGGCCGCCGGAAAGGACGATGCCCTTCGGCCGATAGGCCAACACCGTGGCAAGCGGCACCGTGCACGGCAGAATCTGTGAATAGACCTGCGCTTCTCGGATACGTCGTGCAATCAGTTGCGTGTATTGGGAGCCGAAATCGAGGACGAGAATTCTATCGTGCCAAAGTTCCATGAGTGTGCGAGATGTACCACGTTAGAGGTTCAGTGCGGGGGATGAAGAACAGGGGGATAGGCAATTCGGCTCTCCCGTTCTACGCGTGTTATTCCCAATCGGTGCGATAATTGGGCGCTTCTTTGGTGATAATCACGTCATGCACATGGCCTTCGCGGAGTCCCGCCAAGGTCTGGCGGATGAAGGTCGCTTTCTGTTGCAAGTCGGGAATGGTTTTGCACCCGCAATAACCCATGCCGGACTTTACCCCGCCAACCATTTGGTAAATATGCGGCGCGAGGAGGCCTTTGTACGGGACGCGGCCCTCGATTCCTTCGGGAACCAATTTCGGCGTCGGGCGTCCGCCCTGTCCGTACCGATCGCCGCCACCACGCTCCATGGCTCCGATGGAGCCCATTCCACGGTAGACCTTGTAGGTACGCGCTTGGAACAAAACGGTTTCGCCTGGAGCCTCTTCTGTGCCGGCCAACAAACTTCCGAGCATGACGACCGAGGCACCCGCCGCCAAGGCCTTCGTGATATCACCGGAATATTTAATACCGCCGTCGGCGATCACCGGAATTCCCGAGCCGGCCAAGGCCCTCGCACAATCGGAAATGGCCGTCAATTGCGGCATGCCGGCCCCCGACACCATTCGCGTGGTGCAAATCGAACCGGGCCCGACGCCGACTTTCACCGCATCCACCCCTGCCTTCACCAAGTCCTTGGCTGCCTGTGCAGTCGCAATGTTGCCGGCAATAATATCCAGTTTCGGATAGGCTTTTCTGACCATTTTGACCGTATCAAGCACGGCTTGCGAATGCCCGTGGGCCGTATCGACGACGACCACGTCTACGCCGGCCTTCACCAGCAGGTCGACCCGGTCCCTTGTGTCAGGCCCGACGCCCAGCGCCGCGCCGACTCGCAAGCGGCCATGGGCATCCTTGCAGGCGTTGGGGTACTTGATCCGCTTTTCGATGTCCTTGATGGTGATCAGGCCCTTGAGTTCGAATTGTTTGTTCACCACCGGCAGTTTTTCAATCCGATGCTCATGCAGGATCTCGCGGGCCTTCTCCAGGCTGGTCCCTTCCGGCGCCGTGATGAGCTTGTCGCGCTTCATCACTTGCGAGACCTTCAGATCCATCCTCGTCTCAAACCGCAGATCACGATTGGTCAGGATGCCGACCAATTTACCGCCTTTGGTGACAGGAATACCGGAAATCCGGTATCGGGCCATCAGATCGTGGGCATCACGAATGGTTTGATCCGGCGAAATGGTGATGGGATCGAGAATCATCCCGCTTTCTGATTTTTTGACCCGGTCGATTTCAGCGGCTTGGTCGGCCGGCGAGAGTACACGATGCACAATGCCGATGCCGCCTTCCTGGGCCATCGCAATGGCTAACCGCGCTTCGGTCACGGTGTCCATGGCGGCACTGACGATGGGAATATTCAGATGTATATTCCGAGAGAGGCGAGTGCGGGTATCGACTTCGGTCGGAAGAACTTGCGATTTAGCCGGAACCAGGACGACGTCGTCATAGGTCAACCCGAGCCGAATCTCCTTCTCTAACATCCGCTGCCACCCTCTCCCGGGCTTTCTGCCCGCTGCCCTTAGACTCTCGTGGTTTTATCGATCTGCCCCAGTTCGGCTGCGGCATCCGCTTCTTCTTGCAACCGCTCGCTGCCTTCTTCCGCCGGCATAAACTGCTGCACCCTGGTGTTGCCGCTATCGACGGCAAAAACGCTGCCCCGTGAATCCACCACAATCCCGTAGGGGAAATTGAACTGTCCGTCACCACCGCCGAAGCCACCCCACTGAGAGATGAAATTTCCCTCACGATCAAACTTTTCGAGACGATGGTTCCCGGTGTCCGTGACATACACGTCACCTTGGCCATCGACGGCAATACCCCATGGCGACCGCAGCTGCCCGGCTTCCTGGGCCAGCGGACTGCTGGCGTGACCGGCTTCCGAACTCCCGCCCCATTTCGTCAACAACTGCGGCAAGACGTTCGTGCTGGTGTCGAACTTCTGGACGCGGTGGTTGCCCATGTCGACGACATAGACGGTGCCGTCCGCCTGGTCGACGGCGATACCGCGCGGGAAGTAGAATTGTCCGTCGCTGTTGCCGAAGCTTCCCCACGACATGATGAATTCGCCGGTCATGTCGAATTTTTGCACCCTGAAGTTCGCGCTGTCGACGACATAGATATACCCGCGCACCCGATCGATCGCGATGCCCCAGGGCGCGTTGAACTGGCCTTCGCCGTTCCCCCGCGAACCGAACTTCATGAGGTAGCCGCCCAGTTTGCCGTCGAATTTCTGCACGCGATGATTGTTCGTGTCGACCACGTAGACATCGCCCTTGGCGTCGCAGGCAATACCGGTGGGATTATGGAAGTTCGCGTTGGCCGCGCCGAAGTTTCCCCAAAGAATGATGAAATTCCCATTACGGTCGAACTTCTGGATACGGTTGTTGCCATTGTCGACGACAAAAATGGATCCTTGCTGATCGATAGCCAGACCATACATCGGTGCCATAAACTCGCCGCCGTGCAACAAGGACGCGCCGCGGCCCGGCTTGCCCCACTTGGAGACACAGAGATAGCCGGACGTATTGACGAGAATGGTCGCACTCGCCGGGGTCGAAATATTGTTCCCGAGGTCTTTAAACCAGACGATGACCGTTTTCTGCCCATCGCCGGGGGAAAGAATAAAAGGAATCGTCGCACCGAACTTGATGGTCGGCGGAACTTCGACCCATCCAGGCGTTCCCGCCATCGGGGTCATCGGATTTTCAGAGATATAGTACGCGGCAACCCCCGTATCGAGATCGGTCGCGGAAATCGTCACGACAATTTCTGGCGAGTTCGTCATAAAGGCGCCGTGGTTAATGACGGCATAGGGCGTTTGCGGAGCTGTAATATCGATCAGCACCGGTGTCGCAGAAACCTCCTCCGATAACTGACTCTCCGTGCCGTCCTCGTAGACCGCCGTCAGCGCATAGAAATAGGGCTGGTCGTTGGTCAGGCCGGTATGATTGTAGGGACTGGTCACGCCTTCGATCTTCGTGCCGCCTTCCACGGTCAGATTGGGAGAGGTATGGAAGTAGAGGTTGTAGGAGGCGGCTTTCGGCACATCCATCCAACTCAGGAACGTTTCCGTATCACCAGGCTTGATCGCCAGGTTGCCCGGAGCAGGGTATTCGCTCACGACCTGAGCCCGCTCACGTTCTTCTTTCCCGCGGTTTAATTCTTCATCGGTCGGCACATACTTGATGACGCGATGATTGCCGCTATCCACGACATAGACCGCGCCTTCTTTATCGACCGCGACACCGGACGGGAAGTTCAGCTGGCCTTCGGTTTTTCCGCGATTCCCCCAGGCACAGAGGAACGTGCCGTTTCCGTCAAACTTCTGAATCCGGTGATTGCCCTGATCCACGACATACACATTACCCAAGGCATCGCAGGTGACACCCCAGGGCGCCTTGAACTGACCCGGCCCGCTACCCTCGCGTCCCCACTTGGTCAGAAAGCTGCCGCGCGTATCGAACTTTTGGATGCGGTTATTGCCTTCATCGGCCACATACGTATTTCCAACAAAGTCTACCGCCACCCCACGTGGAAAGAAGAACGCGCCGTCGAAGCTGCCGTCCCGTCCCCACTTGAGCAACGGCGTGCCGTCGCCTTTGAATTTTTGAATACGGGCATTGTTGGTATCGGTGACGTAGATGTTGCCTTCCTGATCGGTGGTCACGCCCCAGGGCGCGTCGAACTTGTTCATATCCGCCCCGCGCCAGGCAAACCCGAACTTACCCCAGGACTTCATGGGATTGCCGTCGGTATCGAGCCGCTGAACACGATTATTGCCGGTATCGGCAACATACACCTGTCCGTCGTTATTGGTGGTGAGGCCGCGGGGATAATAATAATTGCCCTCCGCACTGCCCGCCTCTCCGCCCCAACGGCCGAGACACTTCCCCTCTTTATCGAACTTTTGAATGGAATGATTGTCCGTATCAGCGACGTAGAGATTGCCATCCTTGTCCACCGCGATGCCGGTCGGAGAGCTGAAATCCCCCTCATCCACCCCTTCCTGCCCGATCACTTTCGCAATCAGGTACGGGGCCGGAATCGCCATGACTTCTTGAGACTCGGGGCTTTCCCCTTTCTGCGTTACCACCGTCACCACATAGTGGTAACAGGTTCCGTTCGCCAAATCGTCGTGCATGAACGGCGACTGAGCCCCTTCGATACAGGTCCCTTTTTCCTTCGTCACCCCGATGACGGTTTTAAAATCCTCTGCGCTGGCGATGGGACGAGTGAGCTCTGAGAACTTGATCTGCACGCCTTTCGTCGTCATGAAGTACAAGTTGTAATACATGGCGTCCGGCACGGCGTCCCAGGTAATCATCACCCGGCCATTCCCGGCTTTGGCGGCTACTCCCGTCGGAGCAGGAGGCAGATCCTCTTCCTCCGCGACGGAGTCCCCGGCGCCCCACTCGCTCTGACTTCCTTCCGCGGTGAGATACCGACGGTCAAACCGAAACATTTCGTCGAGCAGCCAAGCCTTGATCATGGTGTTCCTCGTGGTACGAGATTGGTGAAGATTGGCGGATGTTTCAATAACTTAGATCGGGCAGTCTAGCAAAGCGAAAAGAAGGGAGTCAAGGCAAGAGCTGTGCGATTCGCAGCGGCGGTCCATGTAATTCTGCCGCCACCTAGTCGATCATCAGAAGGTCCGTCCATCGGGTCGAGGGCCGACCCGATTCCCTCCCTCCAAAGCTGGATGGACGCATTTCTTTCGATTATCATAGGCTCTGCACTCTCGGCAGCAAAGATAACGGACGGTCGGTCAGACAAACCAAATCGGAGGTGCACCATGTGGCCAACACGACTTCTTCTCGCCACGCTCGTCGCGAGTGGCTTCCTCGCCCCCAGTGTGCAGGCGATTGAGTCCTCCTCGGTCGAAATGTGGGAATGTCCCGGCCCTGAAGGAACAACGCTATATACCAACAAGGAACGACCGGACTGCCAGCCGAAAGCTCTCAAAGCACTCTCCGTCGTCCCCACGATGCCGGACACGGTCTTCCCGCCCTCTCCCAATGGCTTATCCCCTCGCCAGGCCCCAGCCGCGAAGGATTATTCGTACGATACCCCCATCGGCGCACTGCGCAATTTAGCGCAGATACCGGATTCCGGGCGCGATTGGTATGCCGGGAATACTGCCGGCGGATCAGTACAGGGAGAAGTCTGCTCCATGTACATGGAGTGGATTCATCTCAATCAGAATAGCCGCGGGGGACACATCTTCGGCACAGATCCATCTTACGGCGGCAACCCGACAGCTCAAAACTGGTATGCTCCGAGCTACTCGTTTTACGACAATGCCCGGTATGTCACCCTATCGAGAATTTTCGGCGCCGGCTTCATTCCAATCGGCTGCCGCTAACTCAGCACGCTCGGGTACGTACACAAAAGGCCTCCGGGCTGTACTCTTCACCGAGTATCCCGAAGGCCTTTTGTGTTGAAGAAGAGAGGATGAAATTAAATATACTTCGAGAGAGGGTTTTCCTACCGACCTAACAGCCCCTGGACCATGGGGCGGTGATCACGATTCTTCCGCCATCTCCGCGGCCATCAGTTCATTATCGGGAGGTAATTCAATCGACGGCGTCTCCGGCAGTGCCTCGCTCGAGCCATTCATCTCTAGATGTCCTACCGACCCGTTCGAACCTTCAACATTGCCCTCGAGGGTCGTCTCGGCAGTCGGAGCCAACGCTTCCGGCCCCACAGACTCGGACTCATCGATGGGCAACATCGCCTGCTCGGATTCGCCCAACTCTTTAAACTCCCTGAGCGGCGGCAACTGAGACAGGTCGCGAAGTCCGAAATGTTCGAGAAACACTTTGGTGGTCCCATACATGATCGGCCGTCCGGGCTCCTCTTTTCTCCCGACGATGCGCACGAGCTTTCGCTCCAACAGAGTCCGGATCACACCCGAGGTTTCAACGCCTCGAATCTGCTCGACTTCACCACGGACAATTGGCTGCTTATAGGCAATAATCGCCAGGGATTCGAGCGCCGAACGTGAAAGTTTCGACGGCGCCTTGACCTTCTCCAGCCGCTTGAGCCAAGGAGCAAATTCAGCCTTGGTCACGATGCGGTAGCCTCCGGCCACTTCAGCTAACTGCAGCCCTCGTCCTTCCTGTTCGTAATCATGACTGAGACTGGCCAGCGCCTGATCCACCTCTTGCTTGGTCACGGCGCCAAGCAACGCCAGGAACCGCGTGACAGGAATTGGATCGGGTGTCACAAAGAGCAAGGCTTCAAGGATTCCCTTCAAGGCTCGCACGTCGGACAAGGCAGAATCAACGCCGGCTGCCGGCGCAGCCACGTCAGTCACACCGGCTTCGAGGGCCTGGGACTGGCCCTCGACCTCGGGCTCAGCAGTCGGCGGTTCGGAAACCGACGTGTCCACCTCCGCGGCTTCGGCAGGCTGTTCGACTGCGTCCTCCATGCTGAAGCTCATAGGTTCTTCCATTCAGACTCCTCCACTAGATCCCCTTCTGCCACCGCCGTAAAGGCACGGGAGACAAGAATTGCCCCGAAGGTTTCACTTTGAAACACCCGCACGACCCTGATGCGGATCAACTCGAGCAATGCCAGAAAGGTCACAATCACGACGAGGCGATGACTCGTCTCCTCAAACAGCGCCGTGAACGGCATGGATTCGTGCACTTCCAGCGCCTCGATAATCACGCTCATGCGCGTGCGAACCGTCAGGTTATCGGGAATAATTTCGACCAGGCGTTTTCCGGGATGACGGGACAGAACACCCTGTAATGCGTCGACCAGATCAAACAGAGAAATCTCGTCGAGGAGGCTCTCGTCTTTTGCAACCTCGATGAGGGGAGCCGGCTCGCGGCCAAACGTGTCTCGCCACAGACGTTCTTGATAATCCAGCTGGGAAGCCGCCTCCTTAAACTGCTTATATTCGAGCAATCGCCGCACGAGCTCTTCACGGGGATCGGGGCCCTCTTCTTCATCCACGGCCACTTCATCTGATGGCAACAACATGCGTGACTTGATGTGCAGCAACGTGGCCGCCATCACTAAGAATTCCCCCGCCACCGCGAGGTTCAACTCTTTCATCACCGACAGATAGTCCAAATACTGCTGAGCGATCAGCGCAATCGGAATATCGTAAATGTTGATTTCGTTTTTTTTGATGAGATGCAACAGGAGATCGAGCGGGCCTTCAAAATTCTCGATCTTAACTTGGTAGGGCAGTTCAGGTTGGTCCATCAGGTACCAGACGCTCCCTTGGACAAATTTTTAATCTTATACCAATTTATGGTGGGATGGGGCAAGACTAAAACTATATGTTGGGGGTTCGGAACACTACTTCGCTTTGAGGATATAGATCAAAATTCCCAACGCGGCCACAAACAGCCCGATCGTCACCGCTTGGGAAAAGGGAGCCGCCTCCGAGCCGACGGGCACAGGCGAAACGACTCGGGCCGTTCTGGTCATGACCGGCGGACGAGCGAACGTGGCCTTCGTTAAGTCGTCAGCCTCCTTAAAGGAGGCGTCGGAAAAATCGGCTTGGGAGTTGAATTTCGCCGAGGCAAATGTCACCGCCCGGTCAAACCGAGCAAACAAAAAGAACGCCTCTCGCTCAAACAATGTCGACGCAAAATCGCACTTACCACGACAGTGCGCACCAGAGAATCCGGTTCCCAAATGGAAGACCGTACGGGCAAAATTCGCGTCCTGCTCGAATACCACTTCCAGAAACTCAGTCAGACCAGGAAAATCTGCGCCGCGAAAGATAGCCGGTCCACTAAACATGGACCGGTGAAACCGGGCATGTGGTCCGAAGCGGGTCTCGGAAAACATGGCACCTTGCGTGAAGCGGTCCTGGACAAAATAACTTTCCTTCTCGAACTTGGCATTCGACACATCAACCAAACCGAGAAAGATTGCACGAGACAAGTCGACGGTGCCGTCAAAACCGCTCTGCACCAAAACCACCGGACCGGTAATGAGCAAAAACCCGCGCTTGAGACGATTGACGATCTGCCCCTTCACTCGGGAATGCTTGATCACGAAAGGCCCACGAATGACATGCACCTCTTCCTCGTTGAGCCCCTCAAGCACCCGGCGATCCTCGAGAGACAATCCCTGCACCGCGTCAACCTTCTGCGCCGGTAACTCGTCCAGCACCAGATCTCCCTGAATGACCACCCCCGCGAGATCAATGCCTTTCCCGGCCGCCAAGGCCCGCATGAGATCCTTCGCTGGAATGGCACGGGCCTCCCGCTCCGCCTCCGTGCAGGTGTTGGGCAAGTGCAGCGTGAACACTGCGCTCGCCGTCTTTCCACTCGTCTCACTCGTACACTCCGCGAAGAGGAGAGCGGGGAACATGACGGTTCCCGTGAGAATTCCTAACAGCCACAGGTGAACCCGATGCCATCGTGCAGGCCTATCCAACTTGATCAGGCGCATTCGTTGCCCACACCCACAGGAGAAGAATCGGGTGAACACTTTACACCATCCCGCGCTTTGCTAGACTTGTACTCATATGCCCGCCGCCATTCTCCAGACTCTCTATCGAACAGGTTCGCGCATCCTCTGGCTCCTACCACTCTGTGCCTGCCTCTTCTTCACGCCACTGCGACCGGCTGCCGCAGAATCAGTCGTCGAAATTCCCATGTTGGCTGCTATTCAGTCTAACAATCTGGGCGTCTTCGAAGTACTCCTGATGCGCTGGGATCATCAGCCGACGCCTGCTCCGGCCATACTGCAGTGGCAAGGCGGAAACATCAAACCCGGACAGACTAACCTTGGATCTTTGGCCCTCGCGTTCCAATACGCTCTCGAACATACGCCGACGGTTGACCACACCGGAACCATCAGTGTGATCGGCATTGCCTATACGGCAACCGGCACCGACGGGCCGAGCGCCGGAGGCGTCATGACGGTGGGATTTGCCGCACTCCTCAAAGGGGATCAGATCCGTCGCGGAATTGCCATGACCGGAACCATCTCCAAGGACGGCACGATCGGCCCGGTGGGAGGCATTCCTGACAAAATCCGTGCAGCAGCCCGCGAAGGATATCGCACCATCCTCATTCCGCAGGGCCAACGGGACGATCCGCACTGGAACCTGCCCCGCCTGGCCGTTGAGCTCAATGTAGATATCAAAGAGGTCTCTACAGTGGATGAGGCCTACCATCTCATGACAGGGGGCACTCTCAATTAGCGGCTTGCGGATCGAACCGCCCGCTGATTAATGTTCCGCCCCTACCCCCTCGACTATCGCTTGGTATTCCTCATTGGAAAGACGGTGCATCCCAAGGCTGAGCCGCCGCGATAATTCGGATTGCTCCTCAATGCCAAGAACCCGCTGAAGCAGTATCTGGCATTCAGGGGCGTTCCCCTCCCAACGTCGAACCGGGGTGATTCGAACGAATCCATAGCGGGCCTCCGTCCGCAACTCATCTTTCAGCAGTTCGTCCAAGGATTGAAAGGGATGGACAGGCGAGACGATCGAAAATTCTGCGCGAATGCCTTCCTTTAACACGTAGACCAGGCCATGTGATTCCGGTGTCAGGAACTTCTGAAGATTGTCGCGAATCAAGGATGTGCACAGTCCCCAGATGCCCGCGCCAAGCTGCAGCTCGGCACTTTCCGGAGACGTTCGTTCGCGCAAGGCCCCGGCGATAAAAAGAAAGTGGCTCATGTGAGGGCTGAGCGATTCGAATTGGCGGGCGTGGCCGCGAGCCGCATCCAAGCGATCCGACCCAACCGGAAGGCGCGACGCGATTTCACTCCAAGCGCATCGAAGAACAGCATGACATCAGGCATGTTCAGTGGGACCTTCGCTGACGAGAAGCAACCAGGCACGCAGAGGCATCGAGCGAGATCACCCGGTACCGCTGCATCAACCGAGGCTAATTGTTCCGATACTCGTCTGCGTCGTCGAGCAGATCTTCAGACTTTTCAAGATAATCGACGTCGTCGTCCTCATTGTCGAGTCCGAGTTCTTCTTCGATTTCCTCTTCCATTTCTTCTTCTGAGACGTCATCGAGATCTTCAGCCATCTCCTCGTCGTCATCCTCGAGGTCAAGCTGCGTCGGCTCAACCCCGACCTTCGATGCCTTCTCAGAATCCGGCACGACAGATTTGACCGGCTTCGATTCCGGAACGGCCACAGGGGCTTCCGCAGGCACCTTCGCCTTGGGCGAAGCGGGTTTGGGCTTGGGCTTGGGCTTGGATGCGGGTTTCGGCGCAGGTTTGGCGGCTTTCGGTGCCGCTTTCGCCTTGGAGGCACGCGAGGCTTTCGCCGGAGCCGGCTTGCCGGCACTCTTCTTGGCAGTCTTCTTCACCGGCTTCTTCGCCATCGCCTTGGGTTGCGCCGCCTTCTTCGCCTTCACCGGCTTCTTGGCTGTTGCCGCTTTTTTAGCTTTCACGGCTGTCTTCGGCTTGCTCGCCTTTTTGGCCACGCTCTTTTTCGGCCGCGCAGCTTTCACAGCAGAGCGTTTCTTTGTCACGATCTTCTTCGCCATTCCACGTCCTCCTCTCAGGCCTTCAACATGGCACGTCGGTGGTAAAGCGGCCTCCATCTAGCATGAACGAACAGGTTCTTGCAACCTCTCCCATTCACGCGAAACTGTGTCAGCATGCAACAAAAAGGCGCGCCTCAGGAACGTTGCGCGTTGCGCCGGTCACCTTCGATTCGCCTGCACAGTTCTCCCCTCCGCGAATACGGGACCAGTCTGCGAGCAGCTTGCTGAATCCTTCCGCATCGCGCATGTCTCTATGTATAATGAGCTGATCGATATTCACTGGAGTTATGATTCCCATGAGCTGGCGCATTATAGTTCTGAGTCTGACGATGGCGACCTTAATGGCTTGGCCTTCCTCCGCAACCCCTCCGGCGGTTCATGTCCTCATGGATAGCGGATCCCCTTACTATGTACCCGCTGCCGCCACCGTGACTGCCGGCGGCGCCATTCGATGGGACAATCCCACTCCGACCCACCACACCGTCACACATGACGGATGTTTTGAGGAAGGCGGGCGTTGCGCCTTCGACTCCGGGGCCGTGGAGCCGGGCGGCACGTATACCATTCCCAGCCTGCCTCCAGGCCGGTACCCCTACCAATGCCGCATTCATCCCATCATGCGAGGGATCATCATCGTGACTGACTCGCCGCTCCTCCCGTCACAAACCTAGACACAATCCGCCAGGGTCCTTGCAGGTCGGCGTGAGCCTCGTGTAGGCTGCGGCTTCTTGTGATCTTGCATCCCCGACACGATGAAAGCTGCCGCAGCCATACAAGAACCGCTCAATCTGAGCGGCGACACACTCAACCTGCTCGCCTGGCGCATTCCCGATCTGGTCGCCTACCAGCATGCCTTTGACGAATGGTGGTTGGCGCCCCTCGACGATGACTTTCCACTCGTTCGCCTGAACGCGGTCGGCATCGAAATGCTCACCTCCATGAACGGCCACATTACGGTCGGTGCACTCGTGGAGAAATACGGCAACAAGATCTGCGGGCCCGACGGTCAGCCAGGGTCGTGGCATCTGGCACGCTGGTCGACCCCTAACTATTCGCTCTGTTATTTCGGCACCGAACCACCCGGTGGGCACCGACACAAGGCTAAATGGGATCTCCTGCTCCAGCAAATACGTGAGAGCTGGTCCGGCCAACAGGATTTCGAAGGCGAAGAACATCTCGAAGATTTCCATGTTCACGAGCTCAAAGAAAGCGATCTGGAGGACGGCCACTTCGATCTCATTGAAACGACCGTCTCGCACCTCTTCCGGGAGCCCTGTGAGGCGCTGGGGGGCACCACCTATGGACGCCTGCTCATGCGCCAGCTGCGCCGATTGGGCTGGTTCAAACCGAAACCCAAGGTGATCGTGGAAATCGGCGGCGGACTCGGCTATGTCGCCCGCGAACTTGGGCAAGAGCTGCTGCCATTCGAAAAGCAGGGCATTCAGTATATTTCGTTGGACGTGACTCGCCCGTTCCTCCAGCTACAGACCAAGCGCGCCAAGGCCGGAGGCTGGACCGGTACCGGCACTCACGCCAATGGGGAATGGCTGCCGTTTCGGGACAACTCGGTCGACCTCATCATCGACAATGAGAACATGGCGGACATGACCCCCGTGAAACTGAGCCGGAAAGAGCTCACCGAGGGAAAAGGTGAAACGGCGCAACATCAGGAAGCCTTGGATTGGATCAGGCGGCTGCGGTTGCCACTCGAACAAAACCTACCGGAGGAAGTGATCTTTAATTTGGGGCCTATGCGATTCGTCGCCGAAGTCTGGCGAGTCCTCAAACCGGGAGGCCGGGCATTTCTGACGGAATTCGGAATTGAAGAAGGCTGGCCTGCCGCGGTGAAACTTCCTCACCACACCGAATACGAAGTGCAGTACAGCCATTTGCGGCAAGCCGTGCGGTGGCTGGGCTTTCAGGAACGCTATCTGTCGCTGCCGCAATTTTTGCAGATCAAACCGGATACGAAGGTACTCTGCACCGGGGCGGCCTATACGATTCAGCGCTTTTGCCAGGGCCTTGGCCAACACTTTGCCGTGCGGGCGTACACCGAAAGCGAGCTCACCAAGACGTTAGGCGCTATTCTTCCGAAACTCCAAGGCTGCCATTACCACGATATTGCCGACCCAGCCTGGTTCGGCCTGATCGACTTCAAGGTTTTACTCCTCGAGAAGCCGGGCGGCATCCCCCAGGCGACTTTCACCGAACAAAAGAGCGGTTTTCGTTGGTACTCGCAGCGGTAGTCTCCCACCTCTCCCAGCACGAGCGATAGCCGTTACGCTTCAGACCGCTACTCAGCTCAACGACGGGTGTGAGTTCAGACGGTTGGCCAAGTGCAGGAGCACGCCCTCTCGCAACCCCAGGTCGCTGACGAGAACGTTCGGCATGCCCAGCGTCTCCATCATCGTCCTGAGGATGATGGCTCCAGCGACAATGACATCCTCTCGGCCTCTCTCCAGGCCAGGCAATCCTTCCCGCTGCTGTTTCGATCGACCAAGCAGCTGCGCTTCCAGGCGTGTTACCACGTCAAGCGTCAAGACATAGTTGTGAATCTTCGCCGCGTCATAGACGGACAATTGCTGGTCCATAGCAGCCAACGCAGTGATCGTTCCCGCCGTCCCCACAAATTTCAGTCCAACCGGCAAGGGCATGTTCGCAACGGCCGCTCCGGTCTCAGTTCGTACCCAATCATGCGCCTGCCGAAGTTCGTCGGTAGTAGGTGGATCGCTCTGCAGCACCCGTTCGCTCAGCCGCACCACCCCAATATCGATCGATCGAACAATGGGCGGTTGGCCGGGTCGATCCAGAATACATTCCGTGCTGCCACCGCCGATATCCACCGCCAGCATGTCAGCGACACCGGTAGGGAGGCCGGAACGAATCCCGAGTGTGGTTCGTCGCGCTTCTTCCGCTCCGGAGATGATCTCCACCTGCAAGCCGGCTTCACGCGCGATCAGATTCAAAAATTCCTGACGATTCCCGGCATCGCGTACAGCGCTCGTCGCAACCACGGCCGTCGCCTCCACCTGGTACGCATCAATGATCTGACGCCATTCTTTGAGCGTCGCCACCACCCGAGCCATGGCGTCGGCCCGCAGCACACGATCTCGATCAACCCCTTGACCAAGTCGTAGAATTCGCCGATCGGAGTGCAGCTTTGTGACATGCCCTGATGAAGTCACCTCAGCAATCTCCAAGCGACAGGTCAGGGTCCCGATGTCGATTCCGGCCAGAATTCGCGGGGGAGCCGTCGATGCGCCAGCCATGAAATTGCTCAGGCCTCTTCTACCGTGATGTCATTCATTTCCAATAAGAGCTTGGTCCGTTCATCCTGCAGTGCCTGCACCTGTTTCATCATACGTGCAATTTCGGAATCGGCCACAATACGATCCGGGGCTTCGCCGCGATCATGCAACTCGATTGTGCGCTCACCGATGTCCGCATGCAGATCGTCCAGCTGCTGCTCCACCTTTCGCAATTCCAGTCGATACCGAAGTAGCTCCCCCTCTTCCAACGCCCTGGTGGCCGCCTTGGCAGTGCCGTGGCGTAATGTCACCCATCCGGCGCGAAGATCGTGACTCAAGCGCTGCAGCATTCCCATCGATCAGCCCTCCGCTCTTTCGGCAGACACTATCAAGCCTAACTGACATCCCCCAACGATAGCTTGCCCTTCCAGCGACGACACATCGCCGCCTTGACTACTTGATGCTGGGGCAACATCAACCCCGGATCCTGAGTCACCATTGCGGACGCCTCTTGTCTCGCCAACTCCAATAACTGTGTATCGCGAACCAGATTGGCTGCCCGAAACTCCGGTAGTCCCCATTGCCGCAAGCCCAACAACTCGCCCGGCCCTCTGATGCGAAGATCTTCCTCCGCAATGACAAACCCGTCTTGTGATTTCACCAGCGCAGCCAAACGTTGCTGGGCATTGGAGGCATTGGCCTCAGGTTTTCCTTCGACACTAACCTTCGGCTTGGCCTCCCGCGGAAGATAAGACGCCATGAGGATGCACAAGGACTGATGTGCTCCTCGTCCGACCCGTCCGCGCAATTGATGAAGTTGGGCCAGTCCGAATCGTTCGGCATGTTCGACCACCATGACGGTGGCATTGGGCACGTCCACCCCCACTTCAATGACCGTCGTCGCGACCAAAATCTGAATCGTGCCGGCCTTGAAGGCTGCCATCGTACGCTCTTTTTCAGTGGACGGCATCTTCCCGTGCAGCAAGCCGATCTGCGCCTCCGGGAATATGTCGCGCTGGAGCTGCTCAGCGCCCTGTATCGCCGCTTTGAGATCAATCTTTTCAGACTCTTCCACCAACGGATAGACGATGTAGGCCTGACGTCCGGCTTTCAGCTCATTTCCAACCAGCTGCCATGTCCTGTGGCGCTGACCTTCCGAGTAGAGCATGGTCCGCACCGGCTTGCGGCCCGGTGGGAGCATATCGATGACCGAGACGTCCAGATCGCCATAGACAGTCATCGCTAAGGTGCGCGGGATCGGCGTGGCCGTCATGACCAGCACATCGGGACGGTGCCCTTTGTCGAGCAACGATTTTCGTTGCAGCACACCAAACTTATGCTGCTCATCCACCACCACCAAGCCGAGCTTGGCGAATGTGACAGTCCTCTGAATCAGCGCATGTGTGCCGATCGCCACCTGCGCTTCCCCCGACGCTAATTGCGTTAAGACAGCACGTCGATCTTTGGCCTTACCCCCGCTTGTCAGCAGCACTGCCTTGAAGCCGACCGCGTCTAGGAGAGGCCGGAGATTCAGATAGTGTTGCTCGGCCAGAATTTCGGTTGGGGCCATCAGCGCTGTTTGACAACCGGAGCCACAGGCCATCACCAGCGCATGCAACGCCACAACCGTTTTTCCAGACCCGACATCTCCCTGCACCAGACGGTTCATGGGTCGCGAGGTCGCCATATCGGTTTGAATTTCCTGCCATACCCGTTCCTGCGCAGCTGTGAGGGCGAACGGCAACATCTGTGACAGGTGCTTCAGTTGCGGCACTTGAGGGCTGAATCGAAACGGCTTGGCTTCTTGCTTCACCTGCTGTTGCCTCAGCACCATGGCCGTCTGAAGCAGAAACAATTCCTCGAAAGCCAATCGGCGATGGCCGGCCGTTATACCGCGATCCAGCGCAGCCAGATCGGTTTGGGGCGGAGGGAAATGCACCTGCTGAATGGCTTCGCCAATCGGCGGCAACCGGTGGCGGGCGCGAATGGACAGCGGCAAGGCTTCCGCCAGCTCCGCACCGTGCCCGGCCAGCAAGCCCTGCATCACAATCCGCATCTGGCGCGAGGTCCAACCCTTCGTCTCATGGTAGATCGGGACGATTCGTCCGACGTGGAGCAATTCATCATCTTGACCGCTTAATATTTCAAACTGCGTCGGCTCTAGCCGCAGATCCATCCATCCTCGCCGTCCGGCAACCACACGTCCGGCCATCATGACGCGTGCGCCCTCCATCAACACGTCTTCCAAATAGGGTTGATTAAAGAACACCGCATGCACCGTTCCGGTTGCGTCCTGAACGGCGACGTCAAGAATCGACAATCGGCGGGAACGAGCACGCGTCGCTTCCGTTCGAGTGATCATGCCACAGATGCATGTCGTAGTCCCCAAGACCAGCTTCGCTATCGGCGTGAGGTTCGATCGATCCTCATACCGCCATGGTAACGTCCACAGCGCCTCTTCGATGGTCTGGATGCCGAGACGCTTCAGAAGCAAGGCCCGTTTTGGACCAACACCTTTGGCGAACTGAATCGATGAATCTAACGGAGGCCGTTCAGAATCGGTACCGGTGGGAATGTGAATCGGTTCCCTTCCCTTCAACGTCTTACCAGGCTGATCAATCACCGACGGCCCATCTTGGAGGCGGCGAAGGAGTTGAATGGCCTGCGTCAATCGATATTGCTGTTCAGCAGGCGTGAGGCCGGCATGAAAATCGACAAACAGATTGCGTAAGGAGAGCAGCTCAACCTCAAGCGCGCGCGGGTGAAGTCGCTCACCGAGTGCGCCGATCACCTGTTCCGAGACAAAACGATCAAGATTTTTTACTGTCGGAAGGTGAGCATAGGCATCACGGCAAGCGAATTCAATGGGTCTCGCCACTCGTTGCAGGAATGCTCGCAAAGACTCATGCGGATCAGAAGAATCAGGACGTGGCATCCTGGAGCGGGATCGTATCATAGGCTGCCTGACTGCTCAATGAACGACCGACCGTGAGGACCACACCGTCCCATGACTCCCATTCGCCGGCTTTTGCGACTTTCCTTGGTCGTCCACTACCGCGATGCTAGAGTAACCTCGTGTAGGATTCACGGAAGGACACCTATGTATCGACGCAATATCAAGCATATCCTCGGACCGTTGGCCATTCTGATCGCCATCTTCATTTTCTATCAGTCCTGGCTCAAGCCCCACTATTTCCGCGAGGTACCTGCTCCCCCGCCGCAAGTCATTGCAGAAGAGGTCTCCGGATCCAAAGGTCCTGTGGCGCCGCCGCAACAAGCTGTCGCTCCGGAAATGAAACGATCCAGAACCATTGATCCGGTCAGCATTCCTGTTGCTCGGCATTCCGAACTGCTTGGCGCGATTCACGATGAACTTGAGAAACACAATATTGCGTTGGCACAAACAACACTCGAAGAACTCCCCTCGTCGATTCTGTCTGAATCGGCCACCAAACGCCACGTCGCCATCTTGTGGAATAACCTCGGCATTCTTCAAGAAAATGCCGGTGGGACTGAAATTTCTGTCAAAGCCTTTAAGAAAGCGGTGATGCTCGACCCGCAAAATTCGGTGGCCCACCTTAATCTTGCCCATGCATACTGGGGCCTTCGGGATCCGGCCCTCACGGAAGAATTCCTGCGGAAAGTGGTGACCTTATCTCCGGATGAGCCGTTCCCGCACGTGGCACTGGCGGATCTCCTCCAGGAAAAAGATCGCCTCACCGAAGCGGCAAAACATCTCGCCCAGGCCATGGATCGAATCAAAAAGGATCCGGGTCTGCAGTCCTATGTGAAAGTCGTGACTGCCAAGGTGCATCGCGCGGAAAAAACGGAAGAGAAGTTTTTCACCCGTAACAGCGTCCACTTCACGGTGAAATACGACGGCAGCGAGGATCCGGATACCTGGACGACCGTATTGGACATTCTTGAAGCGGCGTATCGAGAAATCGGTCAGAAGTTCAACTTTTATCCGTCCAAGCCCATTATGGTCGTGCTCCACACCAAAACTCAGTTTCAAGGCTCCACCGGAAGCCCCGTGTGGGCAGACGGCTTGTTCGACCCTGTGCTGGGCCGCATTCAAATTCCCAGTCAAGGCGCAACAACGGATCGCGCCTGGCTGACACGCGTCCTCCGGCATGAATTTGTCCATGCACTGATTCATGAGGAGCTAGGAGCGACCGGTGGAGCAATACCAACCTGGCTCAATGAAGGGTTGGCTATGCAGCTAGCCAATGATTCCTGGCAGGAGGTCGCCAACATGCCGTCGGGGGAGCATACCCTGATCCCCCTCGCGGCCCTTGAGGAGAGTTGGGAGAATTTATCGGCCGAAAAGGTGGGCGCGGCATACATGGAAGCCAGTGCCGCTACCCACTACCTTATAGAACGATTCGGCATGCACAAGGTTCATGAATTACTTCTTCACTTGAAGGCACGCCAGACGATCGCCGCCGCAATGCAGGACCGCCTCCTACTCTCTTACGACCATTTTCAGCAACAGTGGGTGGAGAGCTTGAGCGGCACATCATCCACGCCCAAATCGTAACCATCAGCGCAGCGCCGCTTCATAGATGGTGGTGCCGTCCGCAGCGGACGGATGCCAGAATGGAATCGCCTGAGGATAGGCATTCGTCTCCGGCTGGGAATCAAGCGCCTCTATCCGATCGAGTTCCTCGAACGAATCCTCCCACACCAACATACCGGATGTGCGATCGTAGGTCCGCACGACCAGATCAAAGATATGTTCGATGGGTCCATTGACGGGTTTTACCGAACATCTCTTGCACGACACTCCCGCACGGCCCGGTCGTTTTCGAATTCCCGGAATAAATTGATCCTGCCAAACAAGTGTTCCGGTAATAGGATTGACCGCTCGCACAGAGAATAACGATTGGAATGTTTGAGGAGCGGGATCTGCGGCCGGCCTTGCGAAACAAGATTTCGGAACAATGGTTGCCGTCACCTTGCTCGTCCCCTCTTCACTCACTTTGAGCAAATTCAATTGCCCTTCCCAGAGGAACCTTCCCGTTTCCGCGTCATACACTCTCAACATAAACCTGGACTTTCCCTGAGTATCGGTTCCTATTCCTCCGGCGAAAATGCGGCCTCTGTTCCCGTCGGTTTCAGCGGCACCCTCCTCCTTCACATTCACGTCGAATGAATCCTCTGAAAGAATGGCGCCTGTTGGAACATCATACGTTCGAACCGTTATGAGCGACGATCCCGCAGCTTGAAAACCAAATCCCGCCGCTAATACCGACGAATGGTCGGGTGGCCTTTGCACTACTGACTCAACCATCGCCCCGCGTCTATTTCCGCTTGCCATAGCATCATACGGTGCCGCCCAACCAAAACCCGGCATACAACTCACCGCTACCATCACCCACCACATCAGGAGTACCGATTGCCGGATGACACCAGCGCAGGGTTGGATAAATGTTGCAGACCAGCGTGGTCCTGCAAGCCGATGTTGGACTCGTTCAGGATGTCTGTGAAAGGTCACGTGCGCCTCCTTGATGGAGGCGGATTTTCACGTGAATTGGGATCTACGGTAAATGACTCAACGGATCTGGTTGTCCCCCTCAAAGGGTGGGACGGGCAAGGACTGACAATTCCCCTACCATCGGCATTCGCCGGTGATGTTCCCTAGGAGCCTGTCCGAGTAATGCGCCACTTTTGGCTGGACAGGCAACGCGCGATGTGGTTCCTCTGCCACATGGCTAAAACATTCAAATTTTGGGACGTTGATCAACTGGTGCTGCTCCCCCCGTC
>WBZN01000428.1_pt1 | contig 34242 bp, 15 predicted proteins | sample 5204281 | NCBI WGS metagenome assembly WBZN01 (sample SAMN12344347, study PRJNA552823) | activated sludge metagenome | biome: Activated sludge suspended growth; feature: Nitrification reactor; material: Wastewater; isolation source: activated sludge from nitrification reactor of wastewater... | reverse complement strand
CAGCGACCCGTCAGCCACAGTGATCTGGCCTGTGCTGCCGTTGATGGCAAACCGTCCCCCGGCGCTGTCCGTCAGGCTGTAGGCCGTTGTGTCGCCGCTATCCGGGTCCGTCCCGCTCACCGTCCCCACCACGGTGCCGTTTGCGGCATTCTCGGCGACCTGGTTCGCCGAGAGACTCAGATCCGTTGGCGCATCGTTCACCGGCGTCACGGTAATGGTCGCCATTCCAGGTGTCGCGTCATAGGCCCCCCAGTCGTCCTTCGCAGAAAATTGAAACGTCGTGTTTCCATTCCAATCAGCGGTTGGCTTGAAATAGAGCGTAAGGGCATTCCCGGTTGCGACATAATCTGTCCCCGTCGCAACGGCGAGTGTGCAGGCGGCATCCTGATAGAGAGAACCGTTGGCCGGTAACGATTCCAAGCGGAATTGGTTGACTGTCCCATCGACATCACTCCCGGTAAGGGTGACAGCGATCGCGGTAGCGTCTTCGGGGCCGCTGGCGGTCACATTGTCGGTCACGGGTGCATCGGCCCAAGCAACGACCTGCACTTGGCGCGTCGCTGCCGCACTACTGGCTGTCCCGTCCGTCACGGAGAAAGAAACTGTTCGGACGGAGATCGTAGGATTGTCGCTTGTATTCTGATAGGTAATGGATCGGAGCGCCGTCTGGTACTCCGCAACCGTGGCGGCCCCGCTCAAGGTCAGGGTGCCTGTGGCACTGTCCCATGATCCGGTGATGCCAAGTTGGTTCGTAAATGCCAGCACATCCTGAGTACTGTTGTAGGCCACAGTAACCTGCACGGTGGCTCCAGTCAGAGTAGCGCTATCAACATCCGACAGGGTGACGCCCGCATCGATAATCACGGGGGAAGCGTTCTCATTGTATTGCACGGAACCACCGCTCATCGTCACGGTGGGCGCTTCGTTCACGTTGGTCAGGTTGATTGTGAACGTCTCGTCGTACGTCAGCCCGCCGCTGTCCGTCACCCGCACCGTCACGTTGTGGCTGGTGGCGGCTTCGTAGTTCAGCAGCGACCCGTCAGCCACGGTGATCTGGCCTGTGCTGCCGTTGATGGCAAACCGTCCCCCGGCGCTGTCCGTCAGGCTGTAGGCCGTTGTGTCGCCGCTATCCGGGTCCGTCCCGCTCACCGTCCCTACCACCGTCCCGTTCGCGGCATTCTCGGCAACCTGGTTCGCCGAGAGACTCAGATCCGTCGGCGCGTCATTGACCGGGGTGACCGCGATCTTAAAGATGGTTTCCGACAGAGCCCCGCCTGCGCCATCCTCCACCACGAAGGCCACGCTGTCGGACGTGGTCTCGCTTCCGTCGTGCAGATACTCCACGATCCCGATATCGATATCCTCCTGGGTAAAAGAGTCCTTCAACCCCAGCGGCGTGCCTTTCAGCAGAAACGTCCCGTTGGCTGGAAGCGACGTGAGCGTATAGCGTAGTTCGCTAGGCAGGTTGTCGGCATCCGTCACCTGAAGATTCTTGGTCGTCAGGACAAACGACCCGCCTTCATCAACCGTTCCCCCTTCGTTGACATTCAGGATAGGGGCGTCATTGACGGGAACCACCGTGATGCTGAAGGTTGATTCCTTTATTGCTCCGCCTGCCCCATCATCGACGATGAAGGTCAGGCTGTCGGAGGTCGTTTCATTACCGTCATGAATATATTCAATGATACCGTTGTCGATATCAGCCTGGGTGAATGAATCTTTTATCCCAAGAGGAACACCCTTCATCAGCAAAGCGCCGTTTCCAGGCACCGATGTGAGGATAAACCGTATTTCGCCCGATGAGTTATCGACATCCGTCACCTGAAGGTTCTTACCGGTCAGCACGATCGAGCTGCCTTCATCAACCGTTGCACCTTGGTTGACGCTGAGAACTGGCGCATCGTTGACCGGCGTCACGCTCACGTCGATGGTGTCGGTTGCACTGGAGAACGCCGTCGTCCCCCCGTTGCTCGCCGCACTCACCTTGCTGCCCGCCGTCCCGCTCGTCTGGTCCCACGCCCGCACGGTCAACACCGCGCTGCTCGTCCCGTTGTAATCGGCGCTCGGGGAAAAATAGAGCCGCGTACTCGCATTGTCCGCTAAGAGCAGCGCCGACGTATTACTCACCGTCCCCACCGCCTTCCACGTCGTGCCCCCATTCGTCGTGTAGTGCCAGGTCCCGTTCGTCTCGGTGCTCCCGGTGATCGCAATGCCCTTGACCGCCGCGCTGTCCACATCGGTAATCCCACCCGTGAACGCACTGATGGCCGAGCCAACGGCCCCACTTGGCGCGCCTGCATCTTCCGCCACGGTAATGGACAAGGCGGTGTCCGACAGCACCGGTGCATCATTCACCGCCGTCACGGTCACGGTCACCGTCGCGGTCTCCGGCACGCCCCCGCTCGTGATGGTGTAGGTAAAGCTGTCGGTCCCGGTGAAGTTCGCGGTCGGCGTGTAGGTCACGGTCCCGTTCGCCAGGTACGTCACGCTCCCGTTCGCCCCTTGCGTCACGTTCGTCAGCACCGGCGTGCCTTCAAAGCTGTCCGCCGTCGCCCCGTTCGTCCCCGTCAGCACGTTCGCGCTGATCGCCGTATCCTCCGCCGTCGTCAGACTGTCGGCGGTGATGTCCGCCACCGGCGTCACGCTCAGCGTGATCACTTGCGTGCTGCTGGTGCCCGCATCGTCGGTGATGGTCACGGTGAAGCTGTCGCTGCCGTGAAAGTCGGCCGTGGGCGTGTAGCTCCACAGGCCTGTCGCCGGATTGATGCTCGCCGTCCCGTTCGTCGCATTGGCGCTCACCGTATACACGCTGCCGTCGCTCAGCCCGTCGGCATCGGTCGCCGTCAGGGTCCCGGTCAGGGTCGTGTCTTCATTGCCCGTCCCGCTCGTGCCCCCCGTCACCACGGTCGGATCGTTGACCGCCGTGATGGTGACCGTCGTGCTCCCCGTGATACTCAGCGCTCCACCGCTCCCCTGACTGCCGCCGTTGCCGTCGTTGAAGGTCCAATTGATCTGAGCTGAGCTCGGCGGCGCATCGCTGCTGTTGCTGTACGCAACCTGTTGCATCGCCGCATTCACCAACGCATTGGTCGCGCCGCTGTTGAACGTAAACACGAGCGTGCCACCGCTGTTGGTGTAGGTCCCGATCGTGGTGCCCCCCACCACCACGTTCCCGCTCGCCGCCGAGATGGAGGAAAGGGTGCCCGTCGCACTGTACACATCTTGGCTATTGGCCCCGCCATTGCGGGAGAGCGTCAGGGTCGCCCCATTGAAACTATTTGCCGCACTCAGCTCGGCATCGAAGATCCGCACATCGGCGTCCAGCACCACCGGCGAGCCACCTTCGGTGAAGGTCGGTGCGCCGTCAAGGGTGTTGGTCAACGTGGCGCCAAATTGAGGGTCGAGGGACCCATCCGTGTTGTACCGGAGCAGGGCGATGTCATAATCGGTGCCATTCCAGGTTTTTCCGGAGACGACGATCTTGCCGTCTGATTGAATCGCAACGGCCAACCCCTCATCTCCCCCTGACCCGATCGCGGTGGTGACCACCCCGTCACCACCGCCGAAGCTGGTGTCCAATGTCCCATTGCTGTTGTACCGCACCACCGCGACATCATGATTGCTGCCATTATCGGTGCATCCAACCACGACAATCTTGCCGTCACTTTGAAGGGCAAGATCATACCCGCTGTCGGCACCGGATCCGAGGCTCGTGACAACTGTTCCCGTTCCGCCAAGACTCGTATCGAGTGACCCATCGGTGTTATAGCGGATAAGCACGATCTCGTTGCCTGAATACCCAGCGGCTACCAGCTTTCCGTCCGCCTGAACTGCCAGACCGAAAAGCGATTCAAAGCCGGACCCATCGGCACTGGTGGTGACCTTCCCCCCGGTCCCGAAACCTGTATCCAGAGACCCGTCACTGTTGTACCGGGCAATCGTCAAGTCATAATTGCCGCCGCCTCCCGCAACGACGATCTTGCCGTCCGGCTGAACGACCAAGCTGTTCAGCACATCGCTCGCGCTCCCGCCAAAGGTGGTGGTCACGATGCCATTATTGCCGAAGCTGGTATCCAGTGATCCATCGGCAAGGTACCGAGCGACCATAAAATCGAGTCCGGCTCCGGTGGTATAGCCTCCTACGAGGATCTTGCCGTCCGCCTGCACCACCACTGTAGTTGCAGCATCATTGGAGCTCAGGTCGGTGGTCACGACGCCATCGCCCCCGCCAAAACTCGTATCCGGTGAGCCGTCGGCGTTCAAACGCACCAACAGAAAGTCGTTCTGAGAAGCAGGATAGGAATAGCCTACAAGAAGGATCTTCCCGTCTGCTTGCAACGTCAGACCATCTCCGCTCTGCTGAACAGCAGCAGGTAGGCGATAAATTCCGCCGCCGGCAAAACTGGTATCAAGAGAGCCATCGCTGTTATAGCGTGTCACGGTCATCGCCGAGGGGCTCCCGGAAGTCCCAACCACCAGAATCTTTCCATCCGGCTGCACCACCACATCCTCGCCGGCTTCGTTGAAAATCACATCCGTCGTGACGATCCCACCACCAACCGTAAACGTGGGACCTTCGTTGACATTCGTGAGATTAATCGTGAAGCTCTCGTTGTAGGTGAGGCCCCCGCTATCCGTTACCCGCACCGTCACGGTGTGACTCGTCGCACTCTCGTAATTCAGCAGACTGCTGTCGGCGACCGTGATCACACCGGTCGCACTATTGATGGCAAACCGTCCTCCCGCACTATCGGTAAAACTATAGGTCTTGGTGTCGCCGCTATCCGGGTCAGTCCCGCTCACCGTCCCCACCACCGTCCCATTCGCCGCGTTCTCCGCCACCGTATTTGCCGAGAGACTCAGATCCGTTGGCGCGTCGTTGACCGGCGTCACGCTCACGTCGATGGTGTCGGTCGCACTGGAGAATGCCGTCGTCCCCCCGTTGCTCGCCGCGCTCACCTTGCTCCCCGCCGTCCCGCTCGTCTGGTCCCACGCCCGCACTGTCAACGCCGCGCTGCTCGTCCCGTTGTAATCAGCGCTCGGGGAAAAATAGAGCCGCGTACTCGCATTGTCCGCTAAGAGCAGCGCCGACGTATTGCTCACCGTCCCCACCGCCGTCCACGTCGTGCCCCCGTTTGTCGTGTAGTACCAGGTCCCGTTCGTCTCGGTGCTCCCGGTGATCGCGATGCCCTTGACCGCCCCGCTATCCACGTCCGTGATGCCCCCCGTGAACGCACTCACCAAACTGCCAACGGCCCCACTTGGCGCGCCTGCGTCTTCCGCCACGGTAATGGACAAGGCGGTATCCGCCAGCACCGGCGCATCGTTCACCGCCGTCACGGTAATCGCCACCGTATCGGTGTCGGTGAAAGACACATCAGTAGCAAGCGAGGCGATTTCTCCAGCAGTCAGCACTCGATTATAAACGCCCACGCTGTCGAGACTGCCCGTCGCGTACCACTTTCCGCCCCCCGAATCCTGATTGCGGCCTATAGCCATCGAATCAAGGCTGGTCACACTGGAAAAGAAGTGTTGGGTTGTTGAATTTCCCGTATCGTAGGTCAATTGACCAGCCGTCGCGAGCTGCCCATCGACGTACAGGCTATTCCCGGACGCCCCGACCGTCACGGCCACGTGATGCCAGTTGCCGTCGTTGATCCTGATATCGCTCTTATACACGGCTAATTGCATGACGCCATTCTCCATCACCTCGTAGGTCAGGTAGCCGGAGGCGCCTAGAAACAGCGAGGCGTAACTGCCGGTATCAGCCGTGTCGGAGATCGAGAAGATCGTTTCAAACGTGCCGGTGGCTTTGATCCATCCTGAAATGGTTCCTTCTGTGAAACCTGCATAATCCGCCGTATAGGCAGACAGATCCGCATAATCATTCACGCCATCGAGTGACAGGACTTGGCCGCGTGTGCCATCGGTCGTAATCACCGCACCATTGAACAGCGTCGCGTTTTGTGCAGGACCTGGGCTGGTATCGTTGGCATCGCCGCTGAATTCATACCACCCTTGCAGGTTGGCATCGGTCTTCAGGCTGAGCAACGTGGAGTCCAGTGTGCTGAGTGTCAACACCGTCCCGCCGCTATACTGAGAATTCGGAGTATAGGTCAGCCCATTAAGCGCGGTATTGAGGTTCGTCACCGTACCTCGAATAGTCATTGAGCTATCGCTTGTGCCGTCGCCCCTTACAAATGTCAGGCCGGACGTACTCGCCAGTGTGAGGGTACCGTTCGTCACGGATAGGGTGATCTCAACCGTGCTTCCGCTACCGTCAGGATCGCGGATGCTGATCTGATTGCTGTTACCGGCAGAGAAGACGAGGTTGGTGTCTTCGGTGGTTGTCTGAGCACCCGGAACCGTGTTGCTGGGCGCGTCGTTGACCGGCGTCACGCTCACGTCGATGGTGTCGGTCGCACCGGAGAATGCCGTCGTCCCCCCGTTGCTCGCCGCGCTCACCTTGCTCCCCGCCGTCCCGCTCGTCTGGTCCCACGCCCGCACTGTCAACGCCACGCTGCTCGTCCCGTTGTAATCGGCGCTCGGGGAAAAATAGAGCCGCGTACTCGCATTGTCCGCTAAGAGCAGCGCCGACGTATTACTCACCGTTCCCACCGCCGTCCACGTCGTGCCCCCGTTTGTCGTGTAGTACCAGGTCCCGTTCGTCTCGGTGCTCCCGGTGATCGCCAGCCCCTTCACCGCCCCGCTATCCACGTCCGTGATGCCCCCCGTGAACGCACTCACCAAACTGCCAACGGCCCCACTTGGCGCGCCTGCATCTTCCGCCACGGTAATGGACAAGGCGGTATCCGCCAGCACCGGCGCATCGTTGGCGTCGAGCACAGTGATAGTCAGTACCTCGTCATAGGTGGAGCCGCCGCTGTCGGTCACGCGCACGGTTATCGCGTGCGAGGTATTGGTCTCGTAGTCGAGAAGTGCGGCGTTCGCAACGGTAATCTCGCCCGTCGTTGAATGAATCGCAAAACGTCCGCCAGCGTTATTGGTCAACGAATACGTCGCCGTGTCGCTGTTGTCGATATCGAACACGCCCACCACATCGGCCACACGGGTGCCATTGACAGCGGATTCCGAGACGGTGGCGTTGCCGGTGGAGAGCACGCGCGAGACCACAGCATAGCCATTGCCGTCAACGTTCTCGCTCTCCCAGGCGACCCGCACTTGTCCGGAGCGCGTCTCGATAGCTTCAGGGAATGCCTGTGTGCCCGCGGTCGTCGTGTTGACCAACACCTCACTGCCGATGCGAGTGCCGCTGGCGTCGAAACGTTGCGCATAGATGCCGCTACCGCTACCATCCCCTGTATCGGACTGCCACATGACGACAAAGCCATCATCCGAACGCGTCACGGTTGGCTCGCTCTGCGTTCCGGCGGTGGATGTGTTCACGGTGAAGGCAGGGACGAGTTCCGTGCCCGCACTGTTGAATATGTGTGCTCTGATGTCGGTGCCCGTACCGTAGACGACCACGAGGTTCCCGTCTCTAAGCCCGGATACGTCAGTGCGGTGACCACCACCGAGCAGAATGTCAGCAGATCGGCCACTCCCGTCGCTGTTCATGATACGCAGATGGCTTTCGAAAGCCGTCCCGGTGTAGGCCCGCCACGCGACGGCAAAGCCCCCATCATTGAGCAACGTGACTTCGGACTGCGCACCAAATAGCGCGCTGCTGTTCTGTAGCGAGCCGACGGTGAACTGCGAGCCTTGCAACACGCCGTTGCGGTCATAGATGCCACCGCGAACCTCGTACGTGCTGCCAGCGGTTTCGTTGCTCCAGACGACCGCGAACCGGTTTGCGTTCAGCGTCTGCACCGCGGGCTGATAGCCCTCGTTGTTGCCATCGGTGCCGGGGCTGACCGTGAACTCGGCGGTGGCGGCAGTGCCGTCGGGGTTGAAGACGCGTGCCTCGGTCCAGGCGCGCACCCCACTCGTCTGGTCCTGCCAGGCGACAACGAAACCGCCGTCCGAGAAGGTCGAAATCGAGGGGCCTGTTTCGTTGTCGGCAACTTCTGTCGTGACGAGGAATTCGGCGCCGACTTTGGCGCCTGCCTCGTTGAAGCGCTGACCATAGATGCCTGTGCCACTCCCATCCTGGCCATTCGAAACCCAGACCGCCACATACCCCCCGGCAGGTAGTGCCGCAATAGCAGGCTGATTCTGATCGCTCGTGACATAGGTGTTAACCACCGACTCGGCCGTCGATTCCGAGTCGAAGACGATGTCCGATGGCGCGTTGTTGGATGCTCCGACGCTGATTGTCACCGTATCGGCATGCGTCGTGGTCCCATCAGAAACCACAACGACAAATTGAAGCGTGGTGGCAGAACTTGGAGCCGTAAAGGTTGGGGAGGCTGCGGTAGAACTACTCAGCGTGACCTTTGTTCCTTCAATCTGCGTCCATTGGTACGTCAGCGGGTTGCCATCCCGGTCGGAACTTGCGGCAGCGGTGAGTGTCACGGTTGAATTCATGGCGACCGCTTGGTCCGGCCCTGCATCTGCCAGGGGGCCATGGTTACCCACCGTCGCAGCAGTGATGACGGATTCGACATTTGAGTGATTAATTGTAAAGACGTCCCCGCCACCACGATCGACGGTGATAACGCCGCCGCTGTTGGTGATGGTGGCAGTCGAAAACTCGCTCAGATCGATGATATCGGTCCCACTACTACCATCAACGGTATAGACATCACCAGACAGCGCTCCCGTAAACCGGAACACATCCACGCCGGTCCCGCCCACCATCTGATCGTTTCCCCCGCCGCCGATGATTAGATTCTTTCCTACAGCACTCCCTCCATCCAGATAGTCGTTGCCAGCCCCCCCGAGAATCACATCATCGTCGCTGTTGCCAGAGAGCGTGTCGTTCCCGGTGCCGCCGACCAGAATATCGTTACCGCTTCCTCCCTGGAGCGTATCGTCGCCTCCAGCCCCATACATGATGTCGGCGCCTCCGCCGGCTGCAGTCGGTGTATTGTTAGCCGAGTCTCCCACATACCAGTCGTTCCCCGCCGGCCCCGCAATGACGGCTCCCGTACTGGCATTCATCCAGGTTTCTGCCAGCAAGCCTTTCCAGTTCACTTGGACCTCGTCGGTTACAGCAAGGGTCGCTTCGATAGACCCTGTTTGTGTCTCGAGCACCCAATCACCGCCAAATTCCGCCGAGCCGGTCGAATCAGTGCTCGAGGCAACATCGGCGCCAGTCAACTGGCTGAGCTGGGTGACCGCCTCCTGTCCGATAGGCCCTTCTGAAAAATTGCACCCGTACACCAAAATGTCGGCCGACTCCGAGAGACTCTGCTTAATCGAGGCCAGTTCATCGGCATATTCCTCGACCATCGAGGCCTGAGTGAGGGTTCCGGTCCCGAGATTCAGTCGGCCTTGATCGCCGTGACTGATGAGATGGATTGCGTCAATACTGGTACGGCCGGCTAACGATTCTGCAATCTGCTCCATCCCATCGCGTGTGGCGTCGAGCACAATGACTTCAATGTGTGGTCCCATTCCGGCAACAATGTCTTTATAGTCCGGCACGGTCGGGTCGACGAAGGCAATTTCAGTGGGAGAGTCTGTCGGCAAAAACGTCGTAAGCGCCTGGACAAGATCCCCGCTTTCAGCGGGTCCCGTGTCCGGGCCGCCTTCCTCCGCATGCGCCTCCGCAGAAAGCGCTGCCTCGGCTTGCTTCTGCGCGACCTGTTCCGCGGCAACGTCGGCCGCCGTGGCCGCTGCAGCCGCATCAAACATCAACCGCTGCTCGAGAGACAAACACGACGACTGCAGCGAGCCGGTCTGAAGCGGAGGCTTCGACGACTTGGAGGTATTGGCCTCGTTGCCCTGTTTTTTAAACATGAAGCCGAACCACCCCATCCTGCCCCCTTCTTGGCAGCCCGATTCCCCTCTGTCTTTGTCGGATGAGCACTGTAGGAGCTGAAGTCTGACGGGGAGATCCGAGCAGAGCTTAGCCTAGACTGGCATGCAGGAAATCAAACGGCGTACAACGCACACGAACACGCACAACAGGTTCAACAGGACCGGCTCAGTCGGTGGCCCGCAATAGTCCGATCGTCAACCGTGATCCGGCCCGCTCGCCCTCAGAATCCACTCTCTCGAATCGAGACGGCCGCAACCCGATCCCATATCCGGCCGGCGAGGCTGCGGTTCTGCCCCATGAGCACCGCGTGTCCGGTGACGGCTTGATGCAGGGGTTCCTCGTCATCCAGCACGTCAAACTCGACCCGGTACACGGACTGTTCGGCTTGAAGACGCCCCCGCGCGTCTTTCCTGACCGGGACCTCCCCTCCGTAGATCGAGGCGAAATAGGGAACCGACAGATCTTGCTCATCGAGATCCCTGATTTCGAGCAGCCGTGCATGTCTCGTGGCTCGTGTCAGGTCGTCGGGAATGAACCGCGCGTCTTGTCCGGGAGCCAGGAACCGGACATCCTCCACGGATACCAGGGCGAGAAGATGCGTCCGATGGGGATCGACGACATAGGCAACCGGCAGGTCCGTGTTGATCCAACGTCCGGGATAGAGCGACTCCGCGCGATCCGCCACAACCCCCGCGATCGGCGCATGCAGCCGCAGGTTCTGTTGCCGCTCGGCCACCCCATCCAGCTCCGCTTGTTTCACACTCAACGCCTCCCGGATCACCAACGCCTGCGCTCGGTCTTCAGTGTTGCCGGCCTGGCGCTGCGTGCGAAGATTCAACCCCTCCAGCTGAATCCTCGCCACCTTTGCCGCCTTGTCCAATTCCTGGGTTTCCATCACCAGCAACGTTTCCCCCTGCCGGACGGATTGCCCCGCCATGGCGCTCACCGAGACAATCCGGCCAGGAGCCGGTGGATAAACCGTGGCATAGGACGCCGCTTGCAGCACCGCAGGAATCGAGACGCGGCCGCCCCAGGGAATGAACAGCAGCAGCAGGCCGGCCGCCAGGATGCCCATCGTCACCGCAAACCGGCGGGTCGAGGCATAGAGGGTCCGACGCCCCCACCAGGCCGCCAACTCGCGCCCGATCGGAAAACAGACGAAGAACAGAATCTCAACGAGAAACAACACAATGCCGAGAAGTTTGAAGAAGTAGTGATACACCGTAATCGCGATGCCGGTGAAGAGCACAATCCGGTAACACCACACGGCCCAGGCATAGGCCACCATACGGCTCCGCCTCGATGCGCCGACCACTTCCGGCGGCGGGGCTCCCGGGGCAAACAACAATTCCCGCAATCGCCACTGACCGAGGGCAAACGCGCGATCCTGGAGATTCGGCACCCCGAGTCCGTCGGCCAGCAGGTAATAGCCGTCGAATCGCATCAGCGGATTGAGATTGACCGACAGACTCATGATCCAACTGGTCGTGGCCACGACGAACGCCATGCTGCGGACGGCGCCGTCCGGCAGAAATCCCCACAGAAACGTCGCCACCGCGGCCAAGCCGAGTTCCGCCAACACGCCGGCCGCCGCCACGGCCAACCGCTTGCGCTTGTCGTTCAACCGGTACGCGTCGCTCACATCGGAGTACAGCACGGGCATCATCACCATGAACGCCACACCGATCGTCGGGACCCGGCACCCGAATCGCGTCGCGGTATAGGCATGGCCAAGTTCATGAACGCCTTTGACCGCGCACAGCACGGCGGCATACATAACCGCGCCGCGCCAATTGAAGAAGTGCAAGAAGGTCGACAGGAACATATCCCACTGGCGACTGACGAGGAACAGGCCGGCACAGGTCAAGGCTCCGAAGACCCAGGCAGCAGCGACGGTATACAACGGCGCAACAAGGGGAAGGGTCATGCGAAGAAACGCGTCGGGGCGGAAGAGCGGAATCTTGATAAAGAGGTAATGGTGCAGCAACCACTGCCACCAGACCTGGCGGCGCGCGGCCTGCTGCGCGACATAATCCTTCGTCTGGCCGCTCGCTGACTGATCGGTGAGATTGTTGGCATAGAGAAATCGGACAAAGTCCTCGACATCCTCGACGCGGAGACGCGAGGTGGTGTCGCGCGCGACAACCTTCACCAACGACTCGATCGTACCGGCGCTCCACCGCTCCAGCAGTTGATACACCTGCCATTCGATCTGAAAGTATTTATTGCGCACCGGATCGACGATCGTCCACGTGGGCACGCCCTCCGGTGACGGCGCCCCGCGGAGAAACTGGAGATTCTTGCGGAGTGGAGGAAGGGGGCGCTCCTTCTGCTGAGCGGGATTGACGCCATCCATAGGTTACAGTCCCAGCAATTGGCGGAGCGCAGTAAACGGACGGCGGAACAACAGGAACGCCAGCGGCCCTTGCTCACCGTACACTTTCGCCGATCCCTGCCAACCGATACGGATTCGAGGGTCAACGGCGGGAAGATCCGCCATGACCCGATAGGCCAGGACATCCCCCGGCAAGACTTCGGCGTGATAACTGGTGCGACTCACCGCGCCCGGAAACGATTCCAGCGGCAGCGCATCGAAGAATGCGATCACCTCCCCGCCTTCATGCAGCAACAGCGCGTCACTCACGGGGAGATCGATGCGCAGCTCGATATGGCCGGGGTCGGCGATTTCCATGATGCGCTCCCCGACCGACACCGGTTTCCCGATCCAGTCAGATTTGTCCGTGTACAGGACCAATCCCGCTTGAGGCGCCCGCACCTCGATCTGCCCCAACATCTCCTGCGCATACTCGAGTTCGGTCTCCTTGAGCGACACCTCCGCCGCCTTCAACGGCACCTCCGCCTTGCGCTGGGGATCGCCGAACCCCGACTGGATGGCCTGGGCATGCTCAGCCCTCGCCACCGCCAGTTGTTGTTCCGTAACCCGGAATTGATTGCGGATATTGGTATCGTCGTACCGGAGCAGCAGGCGATCCTGCTGCACCATCGTATTCGGCGCGACCACCATCTCGGCGATCACCCCGTCCATGGGCGCGCTCACGATGACCGGATCCTTCGCCACCACTTTGACCGGGGCCACCGTCGACATGCGGACCGGAAGACAGAGCAGGCCGACTGCGGCAACCGCTATCAACACGAAGGACGGTCGGGTGAGCCACGCGGTCCACGGAATGTGTCTTTTCGACAGCGCCTTCCACGCATAGGCGAAACTTCCTGACAGGCGGTGCACAATTATGACATCGTTCTCCTGCCAGGGACTCTCCCGCTCGAGCCACAACCCGCCCAACACCGTGTCATCCGGGTGCTTCAATGGACACCAGAGCACGTAACCGTGTACGAATTCATGCCAGCCGGCACGCAAGGATTCCGGTATGGTTTCCTGATCGACGATGATGGGCAGGTCACTCGGCTGCCCATGGCGCACGGCCTGCACGACCTCTTCCAACCAGACCATCATCGGGGCATCCCGATCGATGACCGCCACACTCGACGCCGCCGTGGCGTGGTAGCGGACCCCGCCAAAATCAGTGGCGCTCAGCAGCACCGCCTGTTCATAGGGAACCAGCCTGCGGGTTTCATTGACGGCGACAAACTGCAGTTCCTGCAACGTCGTCGCCGCCCGCACCTGGCCTTCCAAGTGCGTCAACGTCGCCAGATGAATCAGGGTCGAAATTTCTCGGGACGTTGGTTCCTGAGTGGTGGTCGCCTGCACGCTCATCTCTCCTAGGGCTGCCCTGCGGCAAACTGCGCGGACCCGCTCATCCCGGCAAGAATGTCAGCCGGCAATCGATTGAATACTCCGACGATTTTGATGGTCTGACTGGCCGGATCGACATTGGCGCCGATCTCTTTGACCATCGCCGGGTAACCATGCTGGGTTTCGTCGACCACAAACGTGAACGGAGCCTTTCGTCGCAGCCATGCCAACGCGGACGAGGGCACCACAAGCTCGATTTCCAAACTCGTATCATCCAACACGCTCACTAGCTTGTCGTTCGGAAACACATTTTCGTATTCATTGATCATCACCCCGACGACACGTCCGGAAAAGGGGGCGGTAATATGGCACCCCTTCACGTTCACTTCAGCCACCTTGATGGCTGCCGCCGCCTTTCGCTCTTCCGCCTCAGACACCTCAAGGTCCAGCGTGCTGACGGCATTGAGCGTCATGAGAGAACGATTGTTCTGTGCGGTTTTTTCCTTGGCTTCGTACTCCGCCTTCACCGCCGCGAGTTCGGCCTTGTATTTCTCGCAGTCAAGCTGGACAAGAACCTTTCCCTTCTCAAAACGCTGACCTTCCTTAAAGGGCACCTGGCTGATGCGGCCCTGAACCTGCGCGTACAACACCGCCTGGGCCGCCGCCTTCACAATCCCGCGAATCGCCCCTTTGTCTCCCCTCACGACCTGCAACGGGCGCTCGCCTTTTGCCTCACTCGCGAGGGCCGAACCGCCCCCCCATCCCAACGCGAGCAGAGCCATGCCGCTAAGGAACCACGGTGGTCGCATCGTTTTGCCTTTCCCGGGACGCTTCTGGAAAACCGGCTGGCATCGGCTCCCAGAGCTGCCGCAATGAGTCCGCCAAACCGGACAGCGTCTGCTCCGGACCGGACGGTGGCACCGCCTCTTCCCCGACGGCGGACCGAAGGGTGGCATATGCCGTCTCGACTCCCGCTTGAGCCACGTCCAGCCTGACTTCCGCGAGAATCTGATTGACCTTTTCCCGCAACAACACCAAATCATTCGTGCTGTTCGTGATCCACAAACTATGGGTGTGCTCGACGATGGCCCGCTGTGTTTCCTGATAGGTTCGAGCATTACCCAATTCGTCTTTCGCCAATATGAATTGAGCAGCCCCCACATGCACTTCGGTCAAAACGGTCATCGTCAGCGCCAGGCTCTGGGCGTCAAGCACCGCCCGCTGCGCCTCGATCGCCTTGTACTTCGCCGGCACGCGAAAGACTCCCATGAGGTTCCAGCTGACCTGGGCGGCATAATTCAACCAGTTTTGATAGAGGAAAAATGAATTCGAGTTATAGTACCCGCCGAACTGCAATTTCATGCTGGGGAACAACTCCAGCAACGTGGCCTTGGCTTCTTTGGCGTTGATCCGTTTTTGATAATCAATCGCCCGCAGCTCCGGTCGGAACGTCAGCGCTTGTTGCTCCAGGCTCTCTGCATCCAGGTTGTCGAGCAGCGGGCTGGCATGACGGGATGGCTGCCGGACCTCGAATTGGACCCCCGGAGGAAGCCCCATCAACGACGCGAGCTGGATCTTGGCCGTGCTGAGTTCGCGGATGAGTTTTTGCACCTCCCGCTGAATATTCAGCATGTCCCTCCGGTAGTTCAACGGAGTGAGGGGCGCCTGAAGTTTACGATCCACAATGGCTTGGCTTTGGCTCAACGCCTTCTCGACCATGCTGTCGAGCTGCCGGACCTGCGGCAACAGCCGCTCGGCGCTGACGGCCCGCCAGAACGCATTCCGCACATCCTGCAACAGCCGAACGGCAATCCGGCGCCGTTCCTCCTCTGCGATCAGCATATTGTCGCCGGCCTGTTTGGCGCGGATGTAGGACAGTCCGAAATCCAGCACATCCCAACTGAGAGACAGATTTCCGCTAAACACGTTCTTGTCCATCGAGGTAAAGGGTTCGAGGATCGGCCGGCCGTCCAGCAACGATTGCGCGCCTCCGCCGGCGAAGTTATTCCGACCGTCAAACCCGGCATTGACCGCCACCTGCGGCAGCAGCTGGTAATGCGCCACATTAAGTTGCTGGTGCGCCAACGCAGCCTGCATGGCTTTGACCTTGGCGTCGAGGTTGTAGCGAAGGGCCCTGGCCGTCGCCTCATAGAAATCGATCGGCTTCTCGATCGGCTCTTGCTCCTGCAGGATCGCGCGGAGATCCTGGCTGACGCGCCCTTGAATTTCTTCCTTCGTCACAGGGCTTGGCGTGACCATGCAACCGGTCACCAGCAAGGCCGCCACAACGCACCCAACTTGATACACCATCATCCCGCTGCTTCCCAGAAGATCGGACACACTCCACGCCTGGGCCTCCGGCTGACGGCCCATTCCTACATGCTGTACCATCGGTCTCAATGGAGAGAAACTTAAGCGAATGAACAGCGATGACCAGGCACGGCAGGGGCGAAATCAATGAGGATCAGAACGACTTGCGGTGTGACCGTCTCAGGGGAAATGAAGGCGGCTGCAAGGCTCATGACAGCGCATTGCCGGGTTTCCACTTAAGACTGTACCCTATTCCGGGGTTCCGGCTGGTGCCTCAGGCGTCGAACAGCATTGACCTCCCTTCCGCGCACCCAGTATTCTGCAACGAGAGGCGACCATCGACACTCCACACCGGTGAGGACTGCATGCGATTTGATGCCGCGCTGGCCGCGCAAGAGACGTTGCGGGAAGCCGAGGCTGAACTCGGCGCCGACTGGGACGAGGCCATTGAATTGGAAGAGACGTTTTCCTCCAATGCCGGCGCCACGGCGAGGGACGCCTATGAGCAACTGCTTGCGCTGGCCACCCGCCACCCCGGCGCGCACCAGTTCCAGGCGTTCTGCATTTACATCACCTGGCAACAGGTGACCGAGGAAACGATCGCCCGTCATTTTCAAACGGGCATGACCCTCGCAGAGGCGTACCTGGCCTCGCCGGATGGCAAAGATCCCCGGCACCTGAGCCATGTCACGGAACTGCTCGGATCGTTTCGTGCCGGTTTAGGCTTGGACGAAGAAGACGACATCGTCGTGGAATTCCGGAAAGACACGCCCAAGGGTGGAGACTGACGTGAGGCGTGAGACGTCAACCGTGAAACGCACAACGTTCACCGTCCCGGATCGAACGTAAACGGGCATGATCACCACTGTCCATATGTCTTTCTACGTCAGACGTTTCACCTTTCACGTCTAACGTTTCACGCACTCCATGGCTGAAAACGATAAACATCGCGCACGCATCTTTCTTCATCGAGGCGATCTTGTCCAGGCGCGGGCCGCCTGGGAAGCCGCGGTCAAGGATGACCGCCTTGCGGGAACGCCACGTGAACTCTCGAACAGTCTCGGCAATCTGGGCAACACCCTGGCCCTGGCCGGCGCCTTCGAGGAAGCCGACCGGTGCTACAAGGAAGTGCTCGCCATCCAACGCAACGAGCGCGACCCGCATGCCATTGCCCATACACTCGTGAATCTAGGCAATTTGCACATCGGGGCCGACAAGCCGCAGAAAGCCCGTCCCTACTACCTCGAAGCGCTGGATCTCCTGAAACCGCTCAATGACCATCGCGCGCTGGGCATCCTCTACCACAACCTCGCGTTGGAAGAAGCCCGTCAACAGCAGTGGGATGAGTCGGTGCGGCTGTTCACCCAGGCACTGGACTCCCATCGCGTGGTGGGTAATGAAGAGGGGCTGGCCGGAACCTACAGCCAGATGGGAAAAATGTTTCTGGACAGCGGACAGGCTGTGGAAGCGGAACGCTGTTTCAACAATGCCACCGAGCATTTCATCAAGCTCGGAAACCCGTCAGGGGAGGCCGCGGTGCTCCGGGAACTCACCGACCTGTATGAAGGCCGGCAGGACACCATTGCCGCGATCCGTTGCCTGGAACGGCTCCATCACCTGGCGCTCGGCACCGGACGCGCTCCCTCGGCTGCAGACCGGGATCGCCTCGCACGGCTTCGCGCCGCCCATAGCTGATCGAACAGGGGTAATGGTAAGATTCTCGCCTTATCGCTCGATCAACAACGCTTGACAAGGAGTGCCATGGATATCAGCGCATTTCGTCAGATGGTGGAGAAAAACCCCAAAGGATTTCTGGGCCGATACGGGCTGGGCAATAAAATTTTGCAGGAAGGCGGCAGCATCGAGGAGGCGGCCGAGCACCTCACCGTCGCGACGCAGTTGGATCCCACGCATGTCGCATCTCACCTTGCCCTTGGACGTGCCCTCGTATCACTGGGAAAGAAGGACGAAGCCAAGCCGGTCTTGAAAGCCGGTATCGACGCGGCGGTTTCTGGCCGATCCAACGGCGGAGTGGACTTAGTGCCGGAACTCCAACAATTACTACGAACGCTCGGCTGACGCCGGCTGGAGGACCTATGACGCTCGACACAGCCAGACAGAGGATTGAATCCGCCATCAGCCAATATGGTCAGCATGCGGCCATGGCCATTGAACTGGTCATCAACGAAGTCCGCTCCGACATGGGCCGCGAGGCCGTGAACGAACTGATCGATGAATTCGACTTGGAACTCATGTACAACATCGCCCCGATGGAATCCGACTACTCGAACAGCTGAAGCAAGATGGAGTTGACCTGCACAGCCCTTGTAGGGTGCACAAAAAAGCCATCCAACGAGGCCGCAGACGAGGAAGACCCGGAGACGTACGTTCAGAGGTACGTTGAGGAGGATTCCGAGTCGAGAACGACGTTGGGAGTCTTTTTCAGCTGCCTGCTATGCCGCTGATCTGGTGCTCCATCTCCGGTCATGGCTACGGCCATGCGGCGCAAGTCGTGCCGGTGCTCAATGCGCTTGGGCGACTGGTGCCTAACCTTCAGGCGCTTCTCCGCACATCGGTCTCTGCCTCATTCTTTAAGCCTCGCCTTGCCATTCCCTGGGAACTGAGCCCGGCTCAACAGGATATCGGATGTATTCAAAACGGGCCGTTGACCATCGATGTCGCGGGCACCTGGGCTGCCCACCAGGCCCTGCATACCGATTGGGAGCAGAAGATTGAAGCGGAAGCCGCCCTCATCCGCCAGGCCGGCCCCACCCTTGTGCTTTCTGATATCTCGCACCTGGGCATCGCCGCCGGCGCCGGCGCCGGAATTCCGACCATCGGGCTCTGCTCCCTCTCCTGGGACCTGGTCCTGGAACCGTTCGTCAATCCTGCTGAACCGGACCATGCCGCCATCATGCGGCAGATCCGCGAGGCCTATGCAAAAGCCGATTGTTTCCTGCGCGTGGCTCCCGGCCTCGCAGTCACCGCCTTTCGAAACCAGCGCGACGTGGGTCCTATCGCGGACCCAACCGAGCGGCAGACCGCCACACTCCATCAGGCCGTCGGGGCGGAGGCATCCGAGAAGGTCATGCTGGTGGGGTTCGGTGGGATTCCTCTGCAAACCCCTCCGTTCGAACAGATGGAGGCGATGCACGGCTTCCGGTTTCTATTTGACGGCCCTGTCCCCGAAGGGCTGCGCCGGGTCTCCTCACTCTCGGCGGTCGGCCTTCCCTTCAAGCAAATCCTGGCGTCGGTGGATCTGGTTCTGACCAAGCCCGGGTACGGCACCACCGTGGAATCCGTCGCGCTCGGCATTCCCGTCGTCTATGTGCGCCGCTACAATTTCGCGGACGAACAATCACTCGTGGACTACCTGCACCGGCATGGCCGGGGCGCTGAACTCTCTCTCGAGGCCTTCCATCAGGGCCAATGGGAGCCGGCGATCCGGTGTGCCCTGGCCCAATCCCCTGCCACGCCCCCGCCGCCGCTCTCCGGCGCTCACGATGCCGCGGACATCCTGCGTACGTACTTCTAAACAGAGCGCGGCGCTCCTGCTACGCGCCGCGCGCAAACTTACATCCGATTAGTCGTTTTTCTCAGACAGTGTTATAGTGGGCCCAATTCTGATCCAGAGGAATACCGCCCGCGCCCAGGCCGACTGCATGGAATCCGCCTCCCGACAAGCCGCATCCGCAATCGACCCCAAACTGCTGGCCCGCGTGGCGAAGGGTGACCAGCAGGCATTCGGCCAGCTCTACGATCAATCTTCCACCCTGCTGTTCACCCTGGCCTATCGTATCCTCACCGATCGCGATGAGGCGGCGGAACTGCTCCAGGATGTCTATCTTGAAGTCTGGCGGAAAATCGCCAAATACGATGTGGGACGAGGGAGCCCCATCGCCTGGCTGGTGACATTGACCCGCAGCCGCGCGATCGACCGGTTACGCTCACGCACCTCGCGAGGTCAACACATCGTCGCCGACTCGTTCGAGCACCCGCTGGTCTCGGTCACGCCCGACGTCAGTCCAAATCCGTATGAAGCCAGGGAAGATACTGAAATGCGGCAATTGATGGCGAAAGCTATCCTTGATCTGCCGCTCCCACAACAACAGGCGATCGAAATGGCTTTTTACCAGGGACTGACCCATACGGAGATCGCCGCGAAATTGAATCAACCGTTGGGAACCGTGAAGACCAGAATCAAACTGGCCATGTCGAAACTCCGCGCCTCGTTGCACGAGACGCTCCCGCAAGGTCACCAGCTATGACACACGAGGAACTGGAAGAAGCAGTTCCCTTGTATGCGATCGGCGCCCTCGAACGCTCCGAGCGGCAGGCTATCGAAGCGCATCTTCTGTCCGGCTGCGCCGCCTGTCATGCCGCCTTGAAGGATTATCAAACCGTGGCCTCGCTGCTTCCCTTCGGCCTCACCCCGTCCACGCCTCCCAATACGTTGAAAGCGGCAATCCTGATGGCGCCGGCCTGGACCACAAGCCAGGTAGAAACCAAACAACCGGGCCCACGATCCAGTCTGGAACCGGGCGAATGGATGAACCATCTGTTCCCTCCCATCACGCCCGCCCGTTCGTTGCCCTTCCGTCTCGCCATGGGATTCGCTGCCGCCGTGCTGATCTTTGGAGGCGGATATCTCGCCTGGATGAACTATGCGCAGACGGCTCAACGCTCAGGCGAAATTCAACAACTGCAAGCCGCGGTACAACAGGAGGCCTCCCGCGTGGCCGGCCTGCAATCGGAGTTGCGCCAACGCGAACAGACTGTGAATTCACTGAAATCTGATTTGGACCAACGCACGACCGAGGTGGCCGAGCTGCGCGATCAAGTGCTTCAACGGGAGGCCGAGCTGGATGATGCGCATCAACAACTCACTCTGCATGACAGTTCATTGCTGCGGCTTGCCCAGCAAAGCGAAACATTTGTCGCGCTGTTTAAAAATCCAACATCGAAAGTCGTCTTACTATCCGGCTCCGACATGGCGAAATCAGCCGGCGCATTTCTCCTGATCGATCCTGCGAGCAAGAAGGCATGGCTCTACGCCTTCAACTTACCGGCCCTACCGACCGGCAAGGTGTATCAACTCTGGGCCATCGATGACAAACCGGTCAGCGCCGGCGTGTTTGGATTGGATGCAGGGCAGAAGGCTCGCATGTTGATTAAGAATATGGGTGAGTTTCCACGGATGAAGAAATTCGCCGTGACCGTGGAACCGGACGGTGGACGCCCCGAACCGACCGGGGCCATCTATTTGATCGGCCAGACCTAGCCATCAGTTCCCCCGACGAATGCCCCCTGCGGTGCTCACCCCAAACATGCTAGCATGTCCGTCGTCACAGGACGATGTGTGTCTTCGGACACTGATCACAACACCCTGCCCCATGCACCACGACCTCGATAGACAGTTCATGCAGCAGGCCCTGACCCTCGCCCGAGAGGCGCCGCTGATCGGCGAAGTACCGATCGCTGCCCTGCTCGTCCGTGACGGCATGGTCATCGCCAGAGCCCACAATCTGCGGGAAACCGATCAGGACCCCACCGCGCATGCGGAACTGCTTGCGATCCGGGAAGCAGCCAAACAGATGAACAGCTGGCGCCTCACCGAGAGTACGCTCTACGTCACTCTGGAACCCTGCACGATGTGCATCGGCGCCATTATCCTGGCCCGTATCCCGCGCCTCGTCTTTGGAGCGCTCGATCCGAAAGCCGGCGCCTGTGGTTCCATCATGGATATTCCGCCGGAGCCAGGACTGAACCATCGCGTAGACGTCGTCGGAGGTGTGTGCGCGGAAGAGAGCCAGGCCCTGCTGCAGGATTTCTTTCGAGAGTTGAGAAAGGGAGCGGCCCAGAGGAAGTCGAGTTAGTCGAGAGCATAGGCCGCCGACTCGTGGCACTGCAGTTTCCAGTCACTGCCTTCAACGGCAACCGCTCCAGCCAGGTGATTTGGCAGCGACAGCAACTGAATCTGCCAGGTCCGGTCAAAGGTTCCCGAATCTGTCAGCCGCACCCGGGCATCCGGCGCCTGCGCATCGAACACGATCTCGAATCGGTCCAGGCCGAGTGACAGCCCGACACCGCGCCCTTTGAGATAGGCCTCCTTGGCCGTCCAAAAGCGATAAAACAGGCGTTGCTGCGCGTCCCCGTGAAGGCTCGCTATCGTCTGCGATTCCGCCGGAGCGAAGAACCGCGCTGCCAGTTTGAGACACTCACGCTCCGCCTTGCGCACCTCCACATCAACGCCGACTTCCCGGCCTCGGGCCACCGCCACCAGCGCATACTCTCCGGAATGAGAGAGGCTGAACCGGATACCGCCGGAAGCGACTGAGGGCCCGGTGACGGCTGGTTTCCCATGCGGGCCCGTGGCGAATTGAATCTGGCCGGCTTCCATATGCGTATAACGGGAGAGCAACAGGCGCAGCAATCCGTGCGAGAGAATGAACCGTTGACGATCCCGCTCAAAGGCAAATCGTGCCGCCCGGGTCCGCTCGTCATCAGAGAGCTGTGCGGCAAAGGACACCTGACAATCGGCATAGCGAGAGAGTTCGCAGAACCAGACATGCACAGCCCGCGGATCAAGAAGGGGAAACGAAGGAGATGCGAACGAGGGATCGGGCACACGCGACATTATTCGCCTCTCATGACGGACGCCGCCCGTCTTACGCCGATGACCGGGCAACCGGTTTCAAGAGAGGTGTAGGGCGGTGCGTGGCACTGAAGGCGACGCCGGTTGACGCTTCGACGATCATACCGTCGTCCAGTTTTAACACGCGGTCGCCCACATGGAAATACCGGTCATCGTGCGTCACCACAATGACCCCTTTCCCCCGCGCCCGCAGATCCGGCAGCAACTCCCCGTAGAAGACTTCCTTATATTGGGGATCCTGATCGGCAGCCCATTCATCGAAGACATAAAACGGCCGGTCTTCCAGCATCGCCGTCACGAGGGCCAGACGCTTCCGTTGCCCCTGCGACAAATTCACCGTGGAATATTCGCCCTGTTCGATACTGACCTTGTGATTGATACGAAGCGTCTTCAACCACCCGTCCGCCTGACTGGCCACCAGCGAGGGATCCAGTCCCAACAGCTTTTTGAAAAGATAGAAATCGGAAAAGACCGCTGCAAAATGCTGGCGGTACCAGTCCTGCGTCGCGGCCGTGATCGCCTCGCCGTTCAACGTCACCTGTCCCTGTTGCGGCAGATAGAGCCCCGTGAGCACTTTCACAAAGGTCGACTTGCCGCTGCCGTTCCCTCCGATGATGAAGACGAGTTCACCCGAGCGAATCGACAGATCCAACGGTCCCAGGCTAAATGAGCGTTCATCCTCACCCTTCGGGTCGTAGGCAAACACCGCCCGGGAGAATTCCACGCACTGGCTCCCCTGCGCCACCGGCCGCTCCGCTCCGCCTTCCCGACCTCCCTCATCGAGTGCCAGCCCCAGCGATTCAATCTTTTCCAACGCCACCTGCCCGCGGCTCAGCGTCGGAACCATGCCCAGCAAGCCCCACATCGGACCGATCATGTAGAGCATGGCAAAGGCATACCCGGTCAGCGATTCACCCGACAGAGAAAGAAACCGCGGAAAGAGCAGAAGAATGACGCCGATCAACCCATAAAACAGCACCTGGGTCCAGGAGTCCGTCACGAGATACTGTCTGGTCGTAGTCAGGTTATGACGTCGCAAGGCTTCGGCCGCGTGCCGGATATCCTCTTCGACAAAGGTTTCGCGACGGCCTCTGTGCAGCATCAACTCCTTCATGCCCTCCGTCAGACTGCGGAAATGTTCGAAGAGGACGCCCTTCGAGTCGCGCACCGCCAGCGACGACTGCAACACCCGGTTGTAGAGTTGGCGATACCCCAGCAATCCCACTACGGCGAGGACGATCACCCCCAGGAACGCCTGCCAGGACAACCAGGCCAGGTAGAGCGAGCAGCCGGCCAGAATCGCGACATTGATGGCCAATCCCGGCAACCCGTTCACCGCCCAGGCCAGAGCATTCGTGTCATCCGTCAGGGTTGCGAGAATCTCATGCGGCCCGCGACGCTCCAACGTGCGATAGGGCGCGCGCACCACTTTCCAGCAGAGATCCATGCCCAATTTTAAGATCGTCTTTTGGGCGAAGGAGACCAGCAGCAGTTGGGAGAGATAATTTGATCCGACTTTCAGCACGGCCAGACCGACGAAGGCAACGGCAAACAATTCTGAGGTGGTTCCGGCACCGTTGATGAGCTTGTTGATGACTGCCAACAAGCCAACGCTAGAAAGGCCGGCTAGCAGCCCGGTCAGGACCATGAGAACCATCATAGTCCGGGCATCACGCAGGAGAAACAGGAGAAACCGATACATTTTGATCATGGTGCCGTCGCTTCCGTTTTGCGGAGCCTAAGAGGCCGTAATTGCAGGAGAGCCTACGCGACCTTCGTCGTCGGCCCGTCACCCCGTCCATCGGGCCGTTTCCGGAGCATGGTTTCCGCCTCCTGCCAAAACGCCTTGAGGCGATGGGCAAGTTCTTGCACATGCGGCGCGACGAACAAGCGTCCGGAGTCCTCCGCCGGAAGATAGACCGTCCGGCTCATTCCCAGCGCCCGCTCGCCAAAGACCAACCGCGTATCGTCTCCGGAGTTGGTCAGCGGGTGTTTGGATGCGATCACGTTCAAGACCTGCCCGTGGAATGGTTTCAACTCGTACCGCGCCACAGCATGGAAGGTGGCGTACGTGACTTGATCCTTGTATAAGAACTCGTCCTGATGTTCCGCAGCTTCGGAATGGTGCATGAGACTCCACATGCGTTTCAACTTTCCCTTCCAGAACGCCGCCCATTCGCGGGCAGGTAACCGCCGCATGAGTCGAAGGTAGGTCGTGACTTTCATCCATACAAACAACAGCGGCCAGAGCAAATACGGCGGACGACTCCAGTGATTCAGGTAGGATCGTGGATGCCATGATTCCATGATGGTCAGAAGGACCTCTTCCCCCTGCGCCGTGAGCTGTTGCGCGATTTCATAGGCGGCCAGCCCGCCCGTGCAGGTGCCCCCGATGAAATAGGGGCCGCGCGGCTGCACGGACCGGATCTCTTCGATGTAGTGCGCCGCCATCTCCTCCACCCGCATGAACGGCTTTTCTTTTCCGTCGAGTCCTCGCGCCTGCAATCCGTAGAAGGGTTGGTCGTCACCTAACAATTTGGCAAGGCGTGCGAACACCAGCACATTGCCCCCAACGCCGGGCACGGCAAAAAGCGGCGGCCGCTTTCCCTCCGGTTGAATCGCCACGAGAGAACGCCACCGCACCGTGCATCCTTCATCGGCCAGGACATCCGCCAATTGCTCGATCGTCGGCGCCTGGAACAACACCGCCATCGGCAGGCGCGTACCGAAGGTCTGCTCGATCGCGCTGAACATTCGCAGCGCCAACAGAGAATACCCGCCCAATGCGAAAAAATTGTCGCGCACGCCGATCGGCGTCATGCCTAGCACCTGCTCCCATATTGCCACCAGCTGCAACTCGATCCGATTTCGAGGCTCGATCGCCTGGAGGCCGTCATGCGCCGGCTCGGCCGAGGGCGCCGGAAGCGACGCGCGATCCACCTTCCCGTTCGGTGTTAACGGGAACTCGTTGAGAGGGACGATAGCAGCCGGCACCATATAATCCGGAAGCACCTCCCGCAGGGCCCGGCGAAGACCGGCTGGATCACAGGCGCTCCCGTCCCGCGGGGACACATAGGCCACCAGGCGCTTGTCTCCGGGAACATCTTCCCGCACGATGACGACCGCCTGTTTCACGGTCGGATCATTCCCCAGCACCGTCTCGATTTCACCGAGCTCGATCCGGAACCCGCGTAATTTGACCTGGTAGTCAATCCGGCCGACATAGTCCAACCGCCCGTCAGGCAGCCATTTTACCTGATCGCCGGTGCGATAGAGTCGTTCGCCAGGCCGGAACGGGTTGGAGACAAACCGCTCTGCCGTCAGTTGAGGCTGTCCTCTGTAGCCTCTGGCCAGCCCCATCCCGCCGATATACAACTCCCCCGGTATCCCGACCGGCGCCGGCTCACGATTGGAATCCAACACATAGACTTGCGTGTTCGCAATCGGACGCCCGAGAGATATTGTCCGCTCGGCGCTGCGTACCCGTTCCAACGTCGACCAAATCGTGGTTTCGGTCGGCCCATACACATTCCACACAGATCCGGCTCTGGTCAGCAACTCCTGCGCCAATTCGCACGGCAGTGCTTCTCCTCCACACAAGACTTTAACCCCGCGCCCTCCCTTCCACCCGGACTGTAGAATCATCCGCCAGGTCGCGGGAGTCGCCTGCAGCATCGTCACCGCGCCATGATCGAGCTCCCGTTGCAACCAGGCTCCGTCCATCGCCTGCTGACGATTCGCCAGCACAATTTTCGCGCCAACCAGCAGCGGAAGGTACAGTTCCAGTCCCGCGATATCGAAGGAGAGCGGCGTGAGCGCCACCAGGACATCGCGATGCGTGATCCCCAGCTCCTGCTCCATGGAGCGCAAAAAATTCACCAGCGCGCGATGCTCGATCTCCACCCCCTTCGGCTGCCCGGTTGAACCGGAGGTGAACAACACATAGACGAGGTGCTCCGGCTTGGACAGCGGCGAGGGATTCGCCTCAGATTGATGCGCCAGGGCCTGCCCCTCCCGATCCAGACACACGACACGGAGTTGATGCTGCGGCAGCCCGCTGACGAGGTTGGAATTGGTGATCAGGACCGCCGCATGACTGGCCTCGATCATGGCCGCCAGTCTTCGTATCGGCAACCCTGGAACCAGGGGCAAGTAGGCGCCGCCTGCTTTCATGACCGCCAGCAGGCTGATCAGCAGGTCCGGCGAGCGCTCCAAAAAGACCGGCACCACGACATCGGGACCCACGCCGCAGTCACGCAGATGATGGGCCAACTGATTAGCACGACGATTCAGTTCCGCATAGGTCCACTCGCGCCCTTCACATAGCAAGGCGACGGCATCCGGCGTGCGACTGACCTGCGCCTCGAATAACTGATAAAAGCACACTCCTTGATCGACCGGCCGGTCGGTGGCATTCCACTCGCGCAACATTCGATGTTGCTCCTGCCCGGTGAGAATCGACACGCGTCCGAGTTGCGCCTCCGGGTGTTCCGCAACCGTTTCCATCAGTTGCCGGTACTGCGCAATCCAGCGTTCGGCGGTGGTGCGATCGAACAGGTCCGTATTGAATTCCAGATAGGCTTTTCGCGACGCGTGCGGATCGATGGACAGCCCGAGGTCAAGTTGGGCCGCGCCACGGCTCACTTCATAGGGAGTCCAGGAGAGATGGTGAAACTCCGTGCGGGCAAAGGGCGTATTGGCAAAGTTGAACAACACTTGCACCAGTGGCAAGCCGCCATGGCTGCGGTCCGGCCGCAATTCCTCCACGAGCTTTTCGAACGGAATGTCCTGATGCGCATAGGCGTCAAGCGACAGGTCGCGTACCTTCAGCAGCAATTCCCGAAATGTGAGCTCGCCCGTGACGTCCGTTCGCAACACCAGCGTATTGACAAAGGTGCCGATCAGCTCCTCGCTCTCCAGGCGGTTACGGTTGGCGATCGGTGTGCCGATGACCAGGTCCCGCTGTTGCGTGAGACGATGGAGGAGGCCGAAGAATCCGGCCAGAAACACCATGTAGAGCGTCACTCCTTCGCGCACGCTCAGCTGCTTGAGACGATTGACCAGCGACCAGGACAGATCGACCGAGACATGGTCGCCCTTGAAGGAATGTACCGGCAGACGCGGCCGGTCGGCCGGCAAGCTCAGGACGGGCAGATCGGTGAGTTTCGATTTCCAATGCGCGAGTTGTGCTTCCAGCACTGAACCGGTGAGCCATTCCCGCTGCCACTGCGCGAAGTCCGCATACTGAATGGCCAGATCAGGCTGAACGGCAAACGGCCTACCCGCACAGAATGCATTGTAGGACGCTACAAGTTCTCGCGCGATGATCCCGTAGGACCATTGATCGGAAATGATGTGATGGGTGTTCAGGATCACGACCTGATCTTCATCGCCGAGCTGAATCAACAAGACACGCAAGAGCGGCCCCTGCTCGAGATTAAACGGTCGTCGCGCCTCTGCCGTCGCGAGTTCAAGGGCTCGCGGCTCACGAAGTTCAGCCGGCAATCCGCGCAGGTCTTCCTCCACCCAGACCGGGTCCAAGACGTCGTGGATGATCTGGCGCGGCTGAGCATCCACCTGGGCAAAGGTGGTCCTGAGCGCTTCATGCCGCCGGACCAGCTCACCAATCGCCCATCGCAACGCCGGTTTGTTGAGCGGGCCATGCAGGCGGACGCTGGCGGGAATATTGTAGGCGGCGGCCTCCGGTGAGAGTCGATAGAGGAACCACATCCGTTCCTGCGCGAATGACAGGGGGAGCGGGATTCCTCTCCGGGTTCGAGTAATCGCAGCGTCGCTCCGCCCCTGCTGTGGCTGCTCTCCAGCCTGTGTGTGGGTGATGACCTCAGCCAACGTGGCAATGGTCGGACGTTCAAAGACCTGCCGAAGCGGGAGCGTGATGCGGAATAGAGATTGGATCCTCGACACAAGCTGTGTGGCGAGAAGAGAATGCCCGCCCAGCTCAAAGAAATGGTCATGCACGCCGACGTCCTTGAGCTGGAGGATTTCCCCCCAGATATCGGCCAAAACCTGTTCGGTGGGAGTCCGGGGCGCGAGAAACTCGGAGGTCAACTCGACCTTGCTGGCGCGACTGTCCGCGGCGACTTGCAGCGCCTTTCGATCCACCTTGCCGTTGGTGGTCAGGGGAAGCGTTTCCATCTCGATAAAGGTCGAGGGAATCATGTGCGCGGGCAAGTGGGTGCGAAGCTGTTCGCGCAATTGCACCAATCCCAGCCGGTTATTCGGACGTGGAACCATGAACGCCACAATCCGCTTATCTCCGGGCTGGTCTTCACGTACTTCGACCACCGCCCGTTCCAGATCCGGATGCCGGTTCAGCACGGCCTCGATTTCTTCCAACTCGATACGATACCCGCGGATCTTGACCTGACGATCGGCACGGCCGCGATAGTCCAACTGCCCGTCAGCTCGCCACCGGACTAGATCACCGGTTCGATAGAGTCTGGCGCTCGGGAGGGTGGAAAAGGGATCGGGAATGAATTTGGCCTCAGTCAGATCGGGCCGCCCCCGATATCCTCGCGCAACTCCCAGGCCGCCGATGTAGAGCTCTCCAGGCACCCCTACGGGAACCGGCTGTTGATGGCGATCCAACACATAGACGGACGTATGCGGAATGGGGCGCCCGATCGGAAGTTCGCCGACCTCTTCATCGTGGGCACCCAGACCGGTCAGATCCGACCAGGTGACGGCGACGGTCGTTTCTGTCGGCCCGTAGGTATTGATCACACGAACGTTCGCCCCCATGAGCTTCGCCCATTGCTGCACGATCTGCGGAAGGACCCGCTCGCCCCCGATGATCACAGTCCTGATGGAGGGAGGAAACGCGAGCTGCTCCAGATCCATCCGGGTGACCAGCTCATGCCAGTAGGCCGTGGGTAGATCCAGGATCGTCAGGTTCAAGTCACGACACCGATCCAGAAAACCGGATACCGAATCCACCATTGTCGCGGTGCGCAGGACCAACGTTGCGCCTGCGGCCAGACAGGGAAAGATTTCTTCTGCGGCGGTATCGAAACTCAACGACGCGAATTGCAGCACCCGATCCCGGCTTGTCAGGTCGACGATCTTCGTAATGGCTCGCACATAGTTGGCGATCGATCGATGCTCGATCATCACCCCCTTCGGGTGACCGGTGGATCCTGACGTGTAGATGACATAGGCCAGATTGTCCAAGGCATCAGTTCCCTCGATGGGACTGTCGGGGAATTTCGCAATCTGGTCCCATTCCGAATCGAGGCAGATGGTATGCGGATTTGTGGCGGGCAGGCGGACCAGCTGATTCTGCTGCGTCACTAAGACCCGTACCTCACTGTCCCGCAACATGTATTCCAAGCGTACGGTCGGGTAATCGGCATCCAAAGGCAGGTAGGCGCCGCCCGATTTGAGAATGCCCAGCATGCCAACAATCAAATTTGGCGATCGCTCCACGCACAGCCCGACCACCACACCCGGTCCAACGCCGCGACGACGGAGGTAATGGGCGACTTGATTCGCGCGCGCATCCAATTCTCGATACGTCAGCGACTGTCCGTCCTGTTCGACCGCCACGACTCCGGGAGTCTTCCTGACCTGCGCCTCGATCACGCGGTGGAGACACACCTCGGGTTCCCCCGCGCCAGAGGACTGCCCCCATGCCAGCACGGTCTGCCGTGTTTCCGCCTCGGACATGAGCGGCAGGCTGCCGATCCTGTCGCTTGGATGGCCGACCAGCCCCTCCAGCACCCGCACGAAATGCGCCTGCAGGCGAGCAATCCGATCCGCGCCGAACAGGGCGTCCTTATACTCGACATACCCGCTGAATCCCGCTTCCGATTCTGCCAGTTCAATACAGAGATCGAATTGACCGCTTTGTTGGGGAATCACATAGGCTTCCCACGCAGGCAATCCACCCTCCGATGACAATGTCGCCGGCGCGCTCATCCGCCTGTCGAGTGCTGCCAACAACTTGAACTGCTGTAAGACAAACAGCACCTGTGCCAAGGGAGCGCGCGGTCCCTGCCGAGCTGATCGGAGATCCGCCACCAGCCGCGCATAGGGATAATCCTGATGCGCGAGCGCATCCAAGAGGGTCTGCTTCGTCTGCGTCAACAGCTCACGGCCCGTAGACTCCGGCTGCAGGCTCTCCCGCAACACCAGCATGTTTACAAAGTCACCGACCGTGTGTGCGAAACGAGCCCGGCTGCGGCCGAATACCGGCGTAACAATGATCGTATCTTCTTGAGCTGTGTAACGATTCAGCAGGACTTGGAGTGCGGTCAGACAGACGGCGTACACGGTCGTGCCCTCGGTCCTGGCAAATTCCTTGAGGCGGCGAGCCAGGTCGCCCTCAATATGGAATGCGTGCCAGGCATAGTGTCCTGGCTCAACTGTTGTCTCAGGCCGGTCGTAAAGCATGTCATAATTCGGTACGTCACCGGCCAACTTCGCCGTCCAGTATTGCGCCAATCGATGGCCCTCTTGCCCTTCCAGCTGGGTTCGATGCCACTCGACAAATTCATCATACGGCGCCGGGAGCTCGTGAGAACCGCTCGCCTGCTCTGGCGGGCCTGTCTCGGCGGAGGCATAGCGTTGTTTCAGGTCATCGACCAGCTGAATCATTGACCAGCCATCCACGACGATATGGTGGGCGATCAACAACAACCAGGTCTGCTGCCCGCCATGATACAGAAAGGCTCGCCACAGGGGACCCTGCGTGAGGTTGAATGGAATCGCCGCAGTTTCCAGAGACTCCCGCCGCACCCGTGGCCAATCCCAGGCGGTGCTATCGACCTTGGTCCAACTCAACGGTAGCCGGTCATGGACCCGTTGAACCGGTCCCTCCTGCCGCGTCTCGAACGTCGTGCGAAGCATGGCATGCTTGTCACCAAGACTCTCCAGCGCCTGTCGTAACCGGTCCTCCTTCACGTCGGACGGCAGAGGCAACAGCACGGACACATTTGCCGCGGCGCTCTGCGGATCCAACTGACTCAAAAACCAGAGAGCAGCCTGATTTTCCGACAGTGGAAAGACATTGCCGGCAACACCATCCGCGCGAACCGTTCTGGGTGTTTCTATCGCTTCGCCTACCAACCCACCTTCGATCGTCGTTGTCAGATCACCTGGCGTTGCGCCGCCCAGAATCGCCTGGAGCGAAAGCGGCAGCCGAAACGCTTCTTCGAGGCGATGTAGCACCTCCGCTGCCATCAGTGAATCGAGTCCCAAGAGAGCTATCGGCCGATCAACCGCGATTGATTCCGGAGTGCGACCAAGCCGATCCGCCAGCAGCTTCTGCACCATCTCCTGAATTGTCCGTCGGCGCGCCTCCCCTGAAAGCCCGTGCAATGCGTCCAGGTGAATGACCGTCGAAGGGTGTTCGAGGGGAAGCGGCGCCACACTTTTGCCGATGACTGACAATCGGCCAGCGAGATATTGTTCGCGGCAGGCGCGCCGCTGCACCTTGCCGCTGGACGTCTTCGGAAGGCTCCCCGCCCTGATGAAGATGATGGACGGCACATGGAGATCATGCTGCTCGGACAGGGCGGCTCGTATGGCCGCCGCCAGGTCCTCAGTGGCAAGTGGCGTCGCCTGGCGTTCCACTTCCTGAACCAGCACCACCATTTCTTCGCCGGCTTCCTCAACCGTAAACGCCGCCGCGCCACCGACCCGAAGCGCCGCATGGCATGATTCAGCGGTTCGCTCGATGTCCTGGGGATAGTGATTGCGGCCTCGAACAATCAGCAGGTCTTTTAACCGGCCCGTCACGAAGACTTCGCCATCCTTCACAAACCCGAGGTCGCCGGTTCGTAAGAACGGCCCCTCGCCGGTATCTTCGAGTCTGACCCGAAACGTTCGCGCGGTTTCGTCGGGATTGTTCCAATAGCCTTGTGTCGTACTCGCGCCGGACAGCCAGATTTCTCCAACCTGTTGCAACGCGCAGCGGGAACGCGTTTCGGGGTGCGCAATCACCACCCGGGTATCGCCGACAGGTATGCCGCATCCCACCACCCGCCGAACCGGCCTTCCGTCGCCGCGAGCCTCAATGACCGCCCCCTGTTCCAAGGCTGCGGCATCAAGAGTCGCCACGGTAGGAACCACTCCCTCCCGCTTTAACGAAATAAGGAGCGTATATTCCGCCATTCCATATGCGGGAAAGAACGCCTCGCGCTGGAAACCGGATGGCGCGAACGCCTCCGCAAACCGATCGATGGTGTCGGCTGCGATGGGCTCTGCCCCGCAGCTCGCTACCTGCCAACCGGAAAGGTCCAGATGGGCCCGTTCTTCCGGCGTGGTCGATTCCACGCAACGGCGATAGGCGAAATTAGGCGCGCCACTATGCGTGACCTCATACCGTTGAATCGCCTCAAGCCATCGCAACGGACGTTTGAGAAAGGTGAGCGGCGACATGAGATACGACGGACGGCCAATCCACGCTGGCTGAATGATACCTTTCACCAATCCATAGTCATGGAAATGCGGCATCCAGGAGAGAGTCACCGATCGGGCATCGTAATAACCGGCAGCAGTAATGCACCGGCTCTGGGCCGTCATATTTTCATGGCTGACCATCACCCCTTTCGGTGCGGAAGTCGAGCCGGACGTATATTGCAGATAAGCGAGATGGGAGGGCCGCGGATGCATCTCATTCCAACAGGTGATATCCGCCGAGCGCGCGCGATCGTTCGTGATCCATTGATCCAATGGCATCGCGCATTCCTGCGACCGGAGTGTGTCCAGAATCTGGGAGGTGGTTACGGCGCCGGCGATACCGGCATCTTGGGCAAGGCATTGGACACGCGCCATGCCGGCCTTCACGCGGAATGCGTCCGGAGGCGGAACCGGCACGGCAATGAGGCCCGCGTAGAGCGCTCCCCAAAAGGCCTGCACGAATTCAAGACCAGGTGGATACACCAGAAGGAGTCGTTCCCCCGGCGCAAATTTGGCTTGAAGGTAGCCGGCAATAGACCGAGCACGGGCCACCAGGTCTCGATATGTCAGGGCCTGGTCGGCGCTCAGTCCATCACGCAGATAGACGTACGCGATTTGCTCAGGCTGGCGCTCAGCCCGCCAACGCAGCACATCAAGAATGGTGTCGCCGGCTGGAATGGTAACCGGTGGATGTCTGACCACAGAATGCTCAACCTCAGTCGGATCAGGAGGCGTAGGCGAGCCCCCCTGCCCTAGACTTATTCGGATGACCTCTCGAAAATCATAAGTCTGACGAGAGTTTCCGTCCGGCTATCCTGTACCAGGTGAGTCTACGGCTTCATGGTGTCATCACAAATTGGAATCATATTTCCCTTCAATCCATGGTTCTCCCTAATGGTGAAAGAAATTCCCCTCAACCTCGTGATTTCATTTGAATCTCACAGGCGTCCACGGTAAGCTGCACGTCTTTGTCTGACCTTGCGCGGAGAGGTGCGAGAGCGGCCGAATCGGACGGTCTCGAAAACCGTTGTCCTGAAAGGGACCGTGGGTTCGAATCCCACCCTCTCCGCCACCGAAAAGTGCCGTGTGGGATTGGGAAAACGTGCCTGTCGGATTGCCATCGCGAGCTGATGCGGTGGGATTCGAACGAGGGGGATCGCGGGGGAGACACTCCCCTGCGTGGGGAGACACGAGGGGGCAGGCCCCCTCAGTGGGAGCGCGCAGGCGCGACTTCGAATGCCCACCCTCTCCGCC